>OBLW0100001950.1_pt1 | contig 16966 bp, 13 predicted proteins | sample 1520161 | NCBI WGS metagenome assembly OBLW01 (sample SAMEA3539309, study PRJEB22396) | soil metagenome | biome: tundra; feature: field; material: soil | place: USA | collected 2010-05 | depth 0.15 m | reverse complement strand
CTCTTCCGATCTACCTATCGCCGGTGCGGAGATCAACGTCTCGATTGTCTTCCAGAGCTTTGCGCTCTTCCCATGGATGACCGTGCTCGAAAACGTCGAAGCCCCGCTTCAGGCACGCGGCGTTGACCCCGACGAGCGCCACGAGCGCAGCATGAAGATGATTGACACTGTCGGCCTTGACGGCTTCGAGTCCGCGTATCCCAAAGAGCTTTCAGGGGGCATGCGACAGCGTGTCGGCTTTGCGCGGGCTCTGGTCGTCGAGCCGGAGGTCCTCTTTATGGACGAGCCTTTCTCCGCTCTCGACGTGCTGACCGCCGAGAACCTGCGCAGCGAACTGCTTGAGCTGTGGGAGAAGAAGACCATGCCCACCAAGTCCGTCTTTATCGTGACCCATAACATTGAAGAAGCCGTCCTGCTCGCAGACCGCATCATCGTCCTCGGCCGCAATCCAGGCCACATCCGCACCGATTTTCGTGTTCAGATTCCGCAGCCGCGCGACCGCAAATCCGAGCCCTTTACACAGCTCGTCGATTACATCTACAAAGTGCTGACGCGTCCCGACGTGGCTCCAGACCAAGCTCCCGATCATCAGCACCCTGGCCCGCGCCCGCGCGATCAGCGCCAGATGCACTACCAGATGCTGCCTCACGCACGGCCGGGCGGCATTGCCGGGTTACTCGAACTACTGCTCGACAAGGGTGGGCGCGACGACATTTACCGTCTCGCCGACGATCTTGCCTTCGAGATCGACGACCTGCTGCCAATCGTGGACGCAGCACAGTTGCTGGGTTTCCTCAAAGTCGAGGAGGGCGACGTGTCCATCACCGAAAAAGGCGCTGAATTTGCCAACTCCGAGATCCTCCGTCAGAAGGAACTCTTCCGCGACGCGGCCATCGAGCACGTCTTGTTGCTGCGGCAAATCCGGCGCGCCCTTGAATCGAAGAGCGACCACACGGTACCGGAAGATTTCTTCCTCGACATGATCGACGAACAATTCAGTGAAGAAGAATCGCGGCGCCAAATGGAGACCGCGATCAACTGGGGCCGCTATGCCGAGCTCTTTGACTTCGACGCCTCTCGACGTCGCTTCGTCATGCCCGATGCTCTTGAAGAGGTCGCCGCCAACGAGGAAGTCCAGTGAAGCTCCATCCCCTCGCGCGAACGCTCGTCACCGCGCGCACCTGGCCCTTCGTCATCGACGTCGGCGTCGCCGCCTGCGCACTGGCTGTCTTTTTTGCCGTCATCAGCACCGGCACATACTGGCTCGGCAAGCCCATTCCTGTGGTGCCCATCTCGCACTCCATCAGCGCCCTTCCGGCTTATGCCTTCTACTCCATCGTGCGCATTGGGATTGCTTACTTCCTCAGCCTGACATTTGCCGTTACCTATGGCTACACCGCGGCCTATAACCCGCGCATTGAGGCGTGGATGATTGCCGCACTCGACATACTGCAATCAATCCCCGTCCTTAGTTTCCTGCCGCCCGTCGTCCTGGCCATGGTCGCGCTTATTCCCGGTCATCAGATGGGCATCGAGATGGGCGTCGTACTTCTCATCTTCACCGGCCAGGTCTGGAATCTCGCCTTTAGCTTCTACTCGTCTCTCAAGAGCATTCCACGCGAGATGCTCGAAGCCTCGCGCATCTATCGCTACTCCGCCTGGCAGCGTTTCTGGCAGCTCGAGATGCCCTACGCCACCATCGGACTGGTTTGGAACTCCATCGTCTCCGTAGCCGGAGGATGGTTCGCCTTGATGGCCTGCGAGATGTTCACCATGGGCGACCGAAATTTCCAATTGCCGGGTCTTGGCAGCTACCTGCAGACCGCCGCGGATTCCGGCGATGTCCACGCACTCGTGGCCGGATTCGCGGTCGTCATTCTGATCGTTGTGGCCACCGATCAGTTGGCGTGGCGCCCGCTGATTGCCTGGAGCGACAAGTTCAAGTTTGAACAGGTCGAGTCGTCCGATCGCGTGACTTCACCCATCCTGAGTCTTCTGCAGCGCTCGGCTCTCTTTACTTCCCTGACCGGCCAGCTCTTGTCCCGCATCGAAGAGCCTATCTATCGCCGTTTCGCACGCACAAAAGAGGCCCAGGTTGTGCATCCGCTCGATGAGGAGCCTTCCCGCAATGCAGCATCACCGGCGCTCTGGACCCTCGGCCTCGTGGCCCTCACCGTACTCGGCTGGGGAGCGCTGCAGGCGGTTCTCATGCTCCGCACGGTCACCTGGCCTGAGTTGAAACTGCTGCTCGAAGGCGCCGTGGCCACCTTTCTCCGCGTCAACGCAGCCCTGCTCATTTCCGCCCTGTGGACGATTCCCGTTGGTGTCGCCATCGGCTTCAATCCCAAACTTGCGCGCTTCATACAGCCACTCGCGCAAATTCTGGCTTCCGTCCCAGCCACGGCATTCTTCCCCATCCTGCTGATTGGTCTCGTTAAAATCGGCGGCGGCCTCGGCATTGGATCGATCGCCCTCATGCTGCTCGGCACGCAGTGGTACATCCTGTTCAACGTGATCGCCGGCGCCATGTCGATCCCCTCAGACCTGCGCGAGGTTTCTTCTCTTTATCACTTCACGCGCTGGCAACGCTGGACCCGGCTCATTCTTCCCGGCATCTTTCCCTACCTCATTACTGGCATGGTGACGGCATCGGGTGGCGCCTGGAACGCTTCAGTCTTTGCCGAGTACTCCCGCATGCCCGGCCGAACTCTGCAAACCATTGGCCTCGGCGCGCAGATCGATGCCGCGACTGACAGCGGCCGCTTCCCCATCCTGCTGCTGGCCACCATTTTCATCTCGCTGATGGTAGTTACTATGAATCGCCTGGTTTGGCGAAGGCTCTATCGGCTCGCGGAAACGCGTTATAAACTTGAGGGCTAGCAAATCAAGCCTGGCCGAACTTAGGCCTCGCATCTGGAGAGTGACGAATGATCCGAGTGGGGCTGGTAGGTTTTGGCATGGCAGGGCGTGTCTTTCACGCGCCTCTCATCTCTTCCGTCGAAGGACTCGAGCTCGCAGCCGTCGTCGAGCGTACGACCGATAATGCTGCACAACGATATCCGGGCATCACGACCTATCGAAGCCTGGACGAGTTGCTAAGTGACGCATCAATCAAACTGGTCGTCGTAGCCACGCCAAACGCCATTCACTACGAAGTCGCCTTAAAAGCTCTCGAAGCCGCGAAGAACGTTGTCGTCGACAAGCCAATGGCTGTGTCGTCCGGACAGATCGCCGAGTTGATGCAATTGGCGGGCGGCATCGGCTTGCAATTCATTCCATTTCATAATCGCCGCTGGGATGGCGACTTCCTGACAGTTGAAAATGTGCTTCATGAAAAATCTCTCGGCCAGCCAGTCCACTTCAAGTCCACCCTGGACCGCTGGCGTCCCGGCGCCTCCTCCCGTGAGTGGAAGGAAGACCCGGAACAAGGCGGCATTCTGCTTGACCTCGGCACTCATCTCGTCGATCAGGCGCTCACTCTTTTCGGTCTGCCGGAATCCATCGGCGCCGAAGTGCTTCGCGAACGAGACGGGGAAGGCGCAAATGATTCGTTCACGATTCGGCTCCATTACCTCACCGGCGCCGCGGTCACACTGAGCGCAAACTACCTTTCGTCGCTGGCCCGGCCACGGTATCATCTCCGCGGCACCAAGGGAAACTACTGGAAATGGGGACTCGACATCCAAGAAGAAGCACTCACAAAAATCACACGCATTGAGTCGCCGGAGTGGGGCAAGGAACCACCCGATCATTGGGGCACTCTCTGCGTCGATACAGACGGCAGCATGGGGCCGAAGCCTGTCGAGCCCGTCTCCGGCGACTATCGACTCTTCTACGCCGGAGTGCGCGATGCCCTGCTGGGCAAGGCAAACCCTCCGGTAAGGGCCATCGTCGCGTGGCGCACCGCGCGTGTTCTTGAATGGGCGCTCGAGAGTTCGAAGGCGCACCGCGACATCGAATGCGATTGGAGCACCGAGCCCCAATAATCGTTGATTGTGATGAAGGAACCGATCCTGATTGAAACCAACCTCTTCGAACATCGAGAGGTAAAACTGCATTTCATCAACTCATGTTGTTTTGGAGAGGATTTCGCTGCTTGGTTGAAGCAGGAACTATCAAGGCGGATTGGAGGCGATTTCCAGCTTTCGGAAATCATCCAGGAGGACTGGGGCTGGGGTTTCTGGGCCCGGCACAGCAATGCCCCGTTCTGGATTGGCATCGGCTACGTCGCTGAGGTTGAACCGAACGGTTCCGCCCAATGGGGCGTCTTTGTCGAATTTGATTACGGACTCAACATTTTCAAGCGCGTATTTCACAGGCCCGATCCTAGCGCGCTCGCAACGTTGGAAACTCGCATTCGAGAAGTCCTTGCGACATTGCGCAGCTGAATGCGACTTGACCAGCGAGCCCCAATAAGCATTCCTATTCCCCATTCTCTATTCCCTGTTTCTTATTCCCTGTTTCTTCTCCACCAGCGGTACCCAGAACCGGAACACCGTCCCCTCCGCAGGCGAACTCGAAACTTCAATCGATCCGCCGTGGGCAGTGAGGATGGCACGCGCAATCGCCAGGCCCATACCGGTGCCTTTCCCTTTGCCCGTGCTCTTCTTGCCGCGGTAAAACTTCTCGAAGATCAGTGGCAGATCCACCGCATCGATGCCGGGACCGTTGTCCTCCACGCTAAACTCAAGCCTGTCTCCGGCGCGGCGGCTGCGCAACGCGATGCGGCTGCCGGGTGGACAATAGCGCGCTGCATTCTCGAGCAGATGCCTAAGCACGCGGCCCAGCAACTGCGGATCAAACCACACCGGCGTATCGGGCTCCTCCACACTGATGACCACGTGATGAAAGGCCAGCGCTGCCTGCGATTTCTCCACTGCGTGCTCCATGAGCGCGCGCGTGGACTGCGGCTCGGCGTGCACCTGCAGAACGTTGGCATCGATTTCGGCCATCTCGACTGCTTCACCGATCAGGACGTCTAGGCGCGAGCTTTCCTCGTCCACAATGGTCACCAGTTCCTGCTGGGCCGCTTCATCGAGCCCTTCCCCCTGGCGAAGAGTGGTTGCCGCCGCGCGAATCGACGTCAGCGGCGTGCGGAGCTCATGCGTGATCGAGTCGATGAGTGCCGTTCGGAGCCGTTCGCCCTCGCGCGCAGCCTCCAACCGGGCCGACGCCTCAATCGCAACCGCCCGTGTCAGTGCAATTGCCACCTGCGCCGTGACCGCAGTTGCCACTTCGCGCGACAGCGCTGCAGGCCGCCAACCCAGTGCTCCCACCGGCCGCATCCCTACCACCAGCGGCATCGCAGTAAAGTCTCCAGGCAGGGCATGCGTGGGATTCAGGCCCATGCTTACTGAGCTCAGGCTCGCTTGAATACTCATGGGGAGCTCGGACGTCGAGGAAAAAAACAGGTCTTCGTCGCGGGAGTACAGAACAACCCCCTCCAGCGCGAAAATTCGGCCGATGATCCTCGGCAATTCCCGCATAAGGCCGGCGGCGTCATCGTAAAGCATCATCTCCTGGCTCAGCATATAGAGCCGTTCCAAATCTTCGCGGCGCTGCTCCGCCTGTTCTGCCTGCCGTCGCGCACGTTCTGCCACGCGGCCTGCAACGAGAGAACTAACCAGAAACGAGAGCAGCGCGACCCATTCCGAACCACCGGCAAGACGAAGCGTGTGATATGGGGGTAAAAAGAAATAATCGAAGCAAAGCGTGCAAACGATCGCACTGTACAGTGAAACCGCAATCCCCGCCTGCGTCGCTGTCCATACCACGAGAACCAGAAAGACCAATCCTGCCGCGGTAGAGCCGGCGCCCAGCCAAACCAGCAACGCCGTCGTTAAAGCAGCGGAAAGCGTGGCGCCCAGCCATCGTGCGGCGGCGCCCAGGTTGGAATTTGGCTGCATCGTCGTCTCTACCGGAATGATACCCGTGGAGGCATATGATGTAATGTTCCTCTGAAAGAAGACGCATATGCCAGGAAGAATTTTGGTCATCGATGACGAGCCGCAGATTACGCGCGTGCTGCGCGCCTCGCTCTCCGCACAGAGCTTCGACGTGCGCACCGCGAACGATCCCGAGGAGGGCTTGAGAATCTTCCGCGAGTGGCCACCCGATCTCGTGATTACCGACCTCATGATGCCGGGCATGAGCGGCGTGGAAGTATGCCGCGCCATCCGCACTACATCGTCGACTCCATTGCTGGTTCTCTCGGTTCGCGATCACGAGCGTTCCAAAGTGGAGGCGCTTGACGCGGGAGCGGATGACTACGTCACAAAGCCCTTCGGTATTCAGGAACTCCTGGCGCGGGTGCGTGCTCACCTGCGCCGGGCTCCCGAGCGCGCTACCGCAGCAATCGAAGCAGGAGACTTCGTCGTCGATACAGAGGCGCATTCCGTCACCGTCCAAGGCAAGCCAGTTCACCTCACGCCGAAAGAATTCGAGCTTCTTGTGCATCTCGCGCGCAACGCCGGCAAGGTCATGACCCATCGCGCTCTTCTCACCGCCGTCTGGGGTGCGCAATCGGCCTACCAGCCTGAATACCTCCGAGTCTTCGTCGGACAGCTTCGCAAGAAACTTGAAAACGAAACCGGTCGCCAGTACATCCAAACCGAACCTTGGGTGGGTTACCGGTTTGTTCCCGAGGGATGGCTCGGCAACGAAGGATAAGGCCCCAATTCCGCCCTGACAAAACGCTTTAGCGGCGCCTTTATTTTTTCTTTATAACTCCCTTCTGCCCCTACAACACCGCCTCATCCAGAATCTGTTTTGGGCATCTGGTTGTCCCTCGGCCTATACCTGCCGACTCACAGCCAGGCTCGAAACAGAGGTTTGCCATGCAGGATTTGACGATGGTTTTTTTCACGGCGGTTTTCTTCGTCTTGGCGTTTCTCTACGTCAAGGCATGCCAGAAGCTGAGGTAGCCCAATGGATCTCATCACTGCAGTCGCACTCATTCTCTCGGTTTTGCTTCTCGCCTACCTCACCATCTCCCTGCTCTTTCCGGAGAAATTCTGATGACCGCCATTGGCTGGTTGCAATTTGTCATTTACTCGATTGTTTTGATCCTGACAGTCCGTCCGGTGGGAATCTATCTCGCACGGGTCTTTGAGGGCGAGCGTACCTGGCTCGATCCCCTTCTTCGGCCCATCGAGCGGCTCACCTACAAGCTCTGCGGCGTGAAAGCCGACCATGAAATGAACTGGCGCGAATACGCGTTCGCCGCGCTGGGCTTCTCAGCGGTCAGCATGTTCCTCACCTATGCGATCGAGCGCCTGCAGGCCGTGCTGCCGCTATGGAATCCGCAGGGACTCGCAGCTGTAGGACCCGACATGGCTTGGAACACTGCCGCCAGTTTCACCACCAACACAAATTGGCAGTCCTACACACCCGAAACCACAATGAGCTATCTCACCCAGATGGCTGGCTTGGCCACGCACAACTTCTTCTCGGCTGCCGTGGGTATCGTAACCGCCGTCGCACTAATTCGCGGCATCAAGCGGACGATGTCAGCTACACTCGGCAATTTCTGGGTGGACACAACGCGCACCCTGCTCTATGTACTCCTGCCTGCTTCGTTCATCTACGCGCTCTTACTCGTCACGCAAGGCGTTCCTCAAAATCTGCACGCCTACACAGTCGCACACACCCTCGAGAATCAGACCCAGACCATCGCGCAGGGACCGGTCGCCTCGCAGGAAGCCATCAAGATGCTGGGCACGAACGGCGGCGGGTTTTTCAACGCCAACAGCGCTCATCCCTTCGAAAACCCGACGCCGATTTCCAACTTCCTTCAGATCCTCTCCATCTTCATCATTCCCGCCGGTCTCACGTACACGTTGGGTCGCATGACCGGCAGCCCAGGCCATGGATGGGCAGTCTTCGCCGCGATGTTCGTCCTTTTCGCGGCAGGATTCACCACTGTCTACTGGGCCGAGTCCCACCCGCATCCGCTCATTCACGGCGCCGCACAAACAGCCTCCGCAACTGCCCCTGGCGGCAACATGGAAGGCAAGGAAGTGCGCTTCGGCGTTGCCAACAGCTCGCTATTCGCCACCATCACCACAGACGCCAGTTGCGGCGCCGTGAATGGCATGCATGACAGCTTCACTCCGCTGGGCGGAATGATTCCCCTCACGAACATCATGCTCGGCGAAGTGATATTCGGCGGCGTGGGTGCCGGTCTCTACGGGATACTCATCTTCGTGGTCAAGTCAGTCTTCATTGCGGGCCTCATGGTTGGCCGCACACCCGAATATCTCGGCAAGAAGATCGAAGCCTTCGACATAAAAATGTCGATGCTGTATGTGCTCATCTTCCCGCTCGTCGTTCTCGGGCTCACGGCGGCCTTCGTGCTCTCGCCCACAATCGGTCTGCCGGCGCTGACCAACAATGGTCCCCACGGACTAACCGAGATTCTCTACGCCTTCACCTCGGCGGTGGGAAATAACGGCTCCGCCTTCGCCGGCCTTACCGTTCCCACCAATCCCACCGTGCAATGGTGGTACAACACTGCTCTGGGTTGGGCCATGTTAATTGGGCGCTTCCTCATGATGGTTCCCGTGTTCGCACTCGCGGGCAACCTCGCGATGAAGAAAAGTGTTCCTCCTTCGCCTGGCACGTTCCCAGTCAACACACCGTTATTCACTGTGCTTCTCATCAGCGTCGTTCTGATCCTCGGCGCGCTGACATTCTTCCCGGCGTTGAGCCTGGGACCCATCCTGGAACACCTGCAGCTCCAGCATGGCCAGCTTTTCTAACCCCTAGGGGTCGAGCCCAAAAGATCGAGGAAGAGACGAACTGTCATGGCTGAAAAGAAGAGTCTTTGGAACACGCAAATTATCCGACAAGCGCTGCTGGATTCAGTTCGCAAGCTGGATCCACGCTGGATGGTCAAGAATCCCGTCATGTTTGTCGTGGAAGTCGGCAGCGTGCTGACTGCGGCGCTCCTCATTGACAACACGGTGAATCATCGCGCGGGCTTCGGCTTCAATCTCCAGATCACGCTCTGGCTCTGGTTCACCGTCTTGTTTGCCAACTTTGCTGAAGCCATGGCAGAAGGCCGCGGCAAGGCACAGGCCGACACCCTCCGTAAGGCCAAGGGCGAAACCATTGCCAAGCGCTACACCGCCACCGGCGGCTTTGAAGACGTAGCCAGCGGCCTGCTGCGCCTGGGTGACGTGATCTATGTCGAGGCCGGCCACTATATCGCCGGGGACGGCGAAGTCATCGAAGGCGTAGCCTCAGTCGATGAATCCGCCATCACCGGCGAATCGGCTCCCGTGATTCGCGAGGCGGGCGGCGACCGTTCGGCAGTCACCGGCGGCACCAAGGTTCTATCCGACTGGATCAAGGTGCGCATCACTTCAAATCCCGGCGAGACTTTTCTCGATCGAATGATCGCTCTAGTCGAAGGCGCCACGCGTCAAAAGACTCCCAACGAGATCGCACTGAGCATCCTGCTCTCCGGACTCACCATCGTCTTCCTGCTCGCAGTCGTCACACTGCAGCCATTTGCCATTTACTCCAAAGCACCGCAAACCATCTTCGTGCTTGTTTCCCTGCTTGTGTGCCTCATTCCGACCACCATCGGCGGCCTGCTTTCCGCCATCGGCATCGCCGGCATGGACCGCCTGGTGCAATACAACGTACTGGCCATGAGTGGCCGCGCCGTGGAGGCTGCGGGAGACGTCAACACATTGTTGCTTGATAAGACCGGCACAATTACACTCGGCAATCGCCAGGCAACCGAGTTTCGCCCTGCCCCCGACATCTCCGCAGAGCGGCTTGCGGATGCAGCTCAATTGTCATCCTTATCCGACGAGACACCGGAAGGCCGCTCGATTGTCGTGCTCGCCAAGGAAAAGTACAACCTGCGTGGCCGCGATTTGGCAGGCATTCACGCGGAGTTCGTTCCCTTCACCGCGCAGACCCGTATGAGCGGTGTGAATCTGCCCGGCGTTCGTATCCGCAAAGGTTCCGTCGATGCCATCACCCGCTTCCTGGAAGACCAGGGCTCGTCGCTGCCCAAAAAAGTGCGTGACAACGTCGAAGAGATCGCACGTGCCGGTGGAACTCCGCTCGTCGTAGCAGAGAATACTTCTGTACTCGGCGTCATTCACCTCAAAGACATTGTCAAGGGAGGATTGAAAGACCGTCTCGCCCGCCTCCGCGCCATGGGCATTCGCACCATCATGATCACTGGCGATAACCCCCTCACCGCCGCTGTGATCGCGCGCGAAGCCGGCGTCGACGATTTTCTTGCTGAAGCGAAGCCGAAGGACAAGATGGACCTGATCAAGCGCGAGCAGGGCAAAGGCAAGCTTGTCGCGATGACCGGCGATGGTACCAACGACGCACCCGCACTGGCGCAGGCCGATGTAGGGGTCGCGATGAACTCGGGCACTCAGGCCGCAAAAGAAGCCGGCAACATGGTCGACCTCGACTCGAATCCGACCAAGCTTATCGAAATCGTCGAAATCGGCAAACAGTTGCTGATGACGCGCGGCGCTCTAACGACATTTTCCATCGCCAATGACGTCGCGAAATACTTCGCCATCATTCCCGCCATGTTTGCTGGCGCATTCCCGGTTCTGAACGCGCTCAACATCATGTATCTCCACTCGCCGCAATCGGCCATCCTGTCAGCGGTCGTCTTCAACGCCATCATCATCGTGGCGCTCATCCCGCTCGCGCTCAAAGGCGTGAAGTACCAGCCGAAGGCCGCCGAAGCTCTGCTCCGCCAAAACCTGCTGATCTACGGTGTCGGCGGCGTTATCGTGCCCTTCATCGGGATCAAAGCGATCGATATGCTGATTGTCGCTCTGCACCTTGCCTAAGCGTTTGCACCCTTGATGAGAGAAGGAGAACTCGAAATGCATTCCACCTCCACATTGCCGGTTGTCGCCGTCACACAGACAGCGGCGGTTAAGCATTCGATCTGGGGAACCTCGATTCGCTTCACCCTTCTCGCTACAGTTCTGTGCGGCCTCGCGTACCCTCTACTGGTCACCGGGATCGCTTCCGTCATCTTTCCGCATCAGGCCGCAGGAAGCTTGATTCTCAAAGACGGCAAAGTCATCGGCTCCGAGTTGCTGGCGCAGAGTTTCACTTCCGATCGCTACTTTCATCCTCGCCCATCGGCTGCGGGCAATGGTTACGACGCCACTTCTTCCGGCGGCTCCAATCTCGCGCAATCCAACACCAAGCTCGTGCAGCGCATTCAAGGCGACATCGACAAGTTAGCTGCGCAGAATCCAGGCAAACCCGTCCCGATCGATCTTGTCACCACGTCAGGTTCCGGACTCGACCCCGACATCACGCCCGACGCCGCGCTCTATCAAGCTTCGCGCATCGCAAAAGCGCGCGGCTTCAGCGAAGACCAAGTGCGGCAGCTCATTCAGCAACACATCGTTGGTCGCCAACTCGGCTTGCTCGGCGAACCGCGCGTCAACGTGCTCGCGCTCAACCTCGATCTCGACAAGCTTGCGAAGTAAGTATTCGAGTAGCTTCCCCTGGAAATGGGGAGGGGAAATATTCCCTCCCCTCTTTTTTTCCGCCTTCTTCTCCAAGCTATTTCGCCGGCAACACGATCGCCTGGTCCAGCGTGATCTTCGTTCCGGCAGCACGCAGCTGTATCCTATGATTTCGAACTTGCATCAAGCCTCCTAAGGACAACCGGGAATTGTAGTGCACGAGAGCGTAGGCTGGACTGTGAGCGTCCGGCGCTGGACGGCAAACGCACAGACGCTCGTTTCGAAAGCCGAATAATTCAAGATTGCAGTGTCCGTTGCAATAGACAAACGATGTTTCTATCGAATGCCATACCGTTTTCGACTCGGATTGAACCGGCCGGAGCAATCATGCGGGCATCCCTGTTCATCACCTGCTACAACGACACGCTGTTCCCCGAGACGGGCCGGGCCGTGGTGCGCTTGCTTGAACGGCTTGGGGTCGCGCTCGAGTTCAATCCCGGCCAAACCTGCTGCGGCCAGATGCACGCCAACACCGGCTTCCGCGCTGAAGCCTTCTCGCAGGCTAAGCGCTTCGTCCGCCTCTATCAGGATGCTGAAGCCATCGTGATTCCATCCACCTCCTGCGTGGCCATGATCCGCGATCAATATCCCGGACTATTTGCGGAACCGGGCAACGATGCGCTCCGCAAGGAGTTCGTCGCCCTGCTGCCGCGCGTTTACGAACTGAGCGAATTCCTCATCGACCGCCTGGGCGTTGACGATGTGGGCGCCTATTTTCCGCACCGCGTCACCTACCATGCCAGTTGTCACGGGCTGCGCGGATTGCACGTTGGCGACCGCCCCTTTCGGCTCCTCGCGAAAGTGCGCGGTCTCGAACTCGTGGCTCTAGAGAACATTGACCGTTGTTGCGGCTTCGGAGGAACCTTCTCGATCAAGAATGCCGAAGTGTCATCGGCCATGCTTTCGGATAAGCTGCACGACGTGCTCTCCACGCAGGCCGAATACTGCACCGCGCTCGACAATAGTTGCCTGATGCATCTGGGGGGCGCCTTGCACCGAGAGTTCGCCGCCACGCGTACTCTTCATCTCGCACAGATCCTGGCCAGCACACAAACAGATCCCGCAGAAGGCATCGCATGATGCAGGTCGACCTCGATCCACGCACTGCGCTTCCGTTCCCGCAAGCGGCCCTGCCCATTCTGCGCAATACGCAACTGCGAAAAAATGTGGCCCACGCCACCGACGTGATCCAGGTAAAGCGCGCCCGCCTTGTTGCTGAAAAGACCGACTGGCAGGCACTGCGAAATGCCGCGGCAGCGATCAAGGATGATGTCCTCGGCCATCTGGATCGATACCTCGTTGAATTCGAAGCGCGTTGCACGGCGGCCGGCGGCCATGTTCACTGGGCCTCTGACGCAGCCGAAGCCCGCAGCATCATTGTCGAAATTCTCCGCACAGAAAAGGCGACCGAAGCCATCAAGATCAAAACGATGACTTCTGCGGAAATTCAACTCAATCCAGCGCTCGAGGCCGCTGGAATCAAGGCTGTTGAAACCGATCTCGCCGAACTGATTCTGCAGCTGGGCGAGGATGAACCCTCGCACATCGTCGCTCCTGCGCTGCACGTGAATCGCAGCCAGGTGCGCGAAATCTTCGCCCGCCACATGGGCCGTACGGATCTCACCGACGATCCGCAGGCACTGACCGCCGCAGCGCGTTCTTATCTGCGCAAGAAGTTTCTCAGCGTCGACACGGCGATTTGCGGCGCTAATTTCATGGTCGCGGAAACTGGCGCGGTAACCATCGTCGAGTCTGAAGGCAACGGACGCATGTGCCTCACCCTACCGCGCACGCTGATTGCCCTCGCGGGAATCGAAAAACTCGTCCCCACCTTTCGCGACCTCGAAGTGATGCTGCAGGTGCTGGCGCGCTCAGCAACCGGCGAGCGCATGAACCCCTACACGTCCCTCTGGACCGGCGTCACGCCCGGAGACGGGCCACAGAATTTTCACGTCGTACTGCTCGACAATGGCCGCTCGTCGATTTTAGCGCGGCATACCGAACGCCAGACTCTACGATGCATCCGCTGCGCCGCCTGCCAGAATACCTGCCCGGTCTACCGCCAGACCGGCGGCCATGCCTACGGTTCTGTGTATGGCGGTCCCATCGGCGCAATCCTTACGCCGCAGTTGATGCACATGGACCACGCGCAATCCCTGCCCTACGCGTCATCCTTGTGCGCCGCGTGCTACGAAGTGTGCCCGGTAAAAATCAATATCCCGGAAGTGCTGATCGAGTTGCGCGCACAGGTGGTCGATCGGGAGCGCAAACAAGCAGCCCGCGCCTTCGACCTGATGTACATCGGCATGCGTGTAGCGAACAGCATCTTTGCCAGTGCCTGGCGTTTCCGACTCGCGCAGCGTCTTGGTCGCATCGGGCTGCGGCTGTTCACCAAGAAGGACGGCTGGATTCACGCCTTGCCTAGCCTCGGTGCCCGCTGGACCATGACCCGCGACCTGCGCGGCTTGCCCGATCAAACGTTTCGCGACTGGTGGGCATCGCGGCCAAAGGACAGAGTATGAGCGACGCCCGCCAACAGATTCTCGATCGCATTCGCCGCGCAACGTCCGGCGGTTCCGTTACAGAGCATCCTGACTTGCCGCGAAACTACATCCGGCATGGGAGCCTCGACAAATCAGGGCGTTTGAACTTAATGGTTGAGCGGCTGCAAGAATACGACGCTGATGTCGTAGAGTGCGCACCGGACGATCTTCCCGCCTGCATGGCCGATCGCCTTCATTCGAGCGGCAAGAACAGATTTGTCGTGCCGCCTGGCTTGCCCGCCGAATGGCTCGCCTCCGGATTTGATTGGAAGCTCGATCGAGGCCTTACCCATGCGGAAATCGAAGCCTGCGATGGAGTCGTCACTGCGTCCTTCGCGGGTGTGGCGGACTCGGGTACGATTGTGCTCCATCATTCCGCCAGTGAGGGCCGTCGCGTTCTCACCCTTTTGCCAGATTGGCATCTCTGCATCCTGCGCACCAGCCAGATCGTCGAAACATTGCCCGAATACTTCGACCGTTGCCCGCTGCCGCCGACGCTCGCCACCTATATCTCTGGGCCCAGCGCCACCGCCGACATCGAAATGACGCGCATCAAGGGCGTCCACGGTCCCCGCTTCCTCCATGTGATCCTCGTCCGCGACGATGCCTGAAATCAGGGGATCGCTTGCAGCGACTCAGCCGCTCGCAACGCCAACCCCCGGGCCACCGAAGTGAACTCGTTCCCGCTGCGAATGCGATCTTCGCCAAATCGCGATGCGAAAATTCGCCTGACCGCAGGCACAAACGAAGTGCCTCCGGTCAGAAATACGCGGTCCACATCACGGGGATCGGCGCCGGTACTCCGCAACAGCGAATCTACACACTGCTCGATGGTTTGCAATTCCTCCGCGATCCACGACTCGAATTCGCGGCGCTTCACTGGGATTCGCAGGTTCATTCCTGCGTCGTGAAACCGAAACTCCGCATTCTCGCTGCGCGACAGTTCGAACTTCACCTGTTGCACGGCTTGGTGCAGCTGATAGCCGAGATCTTCTTCCACAATCGCAATCAAAGCTTGGATCTTCTCTGGTTCCAACGCTCGGATTCGTGCGCTTTTCAGAATCTCCCGTACGTTGTTCGTACGAAGGAACGACAGATAGTGCCAGCGTTCGAGGTTGGCATAGATCCAGGCCGGGACCGCAGGCAGCAGCTTGTTCAGCGAGCGCGCCTCAGAATTAGATCCCAACGCCGGTGAAACGAGCTTGCGCACGATCCGTGCATCAAAAGCGTCCCCTGCCAGGCCAATGCCGCTATTGCCCACCAGATCGTTTGGCCGACGTCCTCGACGCCGTACGCCCGGGCCGACCCGCAGCAGCGAGAAATCGCTCGTACCTCCGCCAAAGTCTCCAATCAGAATCAACTCATCGTGGTCCAGCGTAGATTCGTAGGAATACGCCGCCGCGACCGGCTCCATTTCAAACTCGACGCGCTCGATGCCGGCGAGGGCAAATGCCTCGCGCAACCGTTCCACTGCGAAGACGTCGTCTTCGTCAGATTCCGAACCGACGAATCGCACTGGACGCCCTACCATGGCATACGCGATTGGCCGCGCGAACTGCCGCTCCGCGAATTTGCGCAGGTCACTCAACAGGCGCGAGATGACCTCTTCCAGCTTGTGCCGTCGCCCGAAGACTTCGGTGCCGGTAAGTGTTCTGCTGGACAGGTGCGACTTGAGCGACTGAATGAGCCGCCCTTTTTCATCCGCGTCGAGATAGTGTTCGATGGCTGCAGGGCCCGTGAGCCCATGCGTTCGCTTGGCCCCGCCGGCCGACTTGACCTGTTCGAAATAGAGAACGGACCGATACGATTCCGTCGGAACACCACGAAACGTGAACGAAGCCAGCTCCACGCCAGCACCGTTCACGCGCGCTACCGAACTATTCGTTGTCCCAAAATCGATCCCGATCGCTACAGCGTCATGCACGTCTTGAGCATTCCTCGTCTGATTTCTCAAACCGCATTAGCTCATCACCTGCACGGTTCCCTTGCCCACCAGCTCTTCGACCCGCTCGACAAATCCGCGATCCGCAGCCACATTCATCTGCTCCGGCTCAAGAATCACTTCGTACTCACCCTTCTTCTGGAGATGTAACATCACCTTGCCCGGCCCCGGTGCGGCATCTACCGCCGACTTCAGCGCCGCCATCATCTCCTCCGTAGCGCGATCCAGATTCACGCGTATTCTGATGCCGCTCGGCAGTCTTACCTGCACCTCTTCCAGTGCCTGGATCGCGCTGACCGACAGCTTCGGCGCCGAATCTTCATCGCCCGAAAGCGTTCCGCGAATCAATACCGGCGCCTCAATCTTCAATTGCTCCGTTAGCTTCTCGTAGTCCCGCGGAAACGCGATCAACTCGATCTTTCCCGTTGCATCCTCGAGCACCGCCTGCCCATAAAGCTTCCCTTCGCGCCGCGTCTTCTGGACACGCAGGCCCTGCATGATGCCCGCGACCTGGATTTCATCCGCCGGGTCCGCATCCTTGCCCCAGCGCCGCTCTGGAGGTTTGCGCTCCAGCGCTTCTGCCACCGAAATTACTCCAGGCAGATTCCGCAGCTTCTCCGCATATTTGTCCAGCGGATGCCCTGACACAAAGAACCCGAGCACCTCTTTCTCATTCGCAAGCCGCTCGCCCTCTTCCCAATCCGCCGTACGCGGCAACTCATCGCCGCCATGTCCGTGCGCCGGTGCCTCATTGAACAACCCAAACAACCCCGTCTGTCCGTGCGCCTCATCGCGCTGTGCCTTCTGCGCGCGCTCCATCGCCTTGTCCACCGCGTTATAGAGCGGCCCGCGCTTGCCCAGCGAATCGAGCGCTCCGGCCTTGATCAGCGATTCGATCACCCGCTTGTTCATCACCCGCAGATCGACCTTCTCGCAGAACTCCCAGA
>OBLW0100001949.1_pt1 | contig 16970 bp, 16 predicted proteins | sample 1520161 | NCBI WGS metagenome assembly OBLW01 (sample SAMEA3539309, study PRJEB22396) | soil metagenome | biome: tundra; feature: field; material: soil | place: USA | collected 2010-05 | depth 0.15 m | reverse complement strand
TTTGTCATCCTTAAATATTCCCGCAATCTTGCCCAGGAACCCCTTCTTTTTCTTAGGATCCTGCGGATTGTTCGGGTCCTGCCCATTCGCCGCCTGGGCCTGCTGGGGCTGCACTCCCTTGTCCCCACCCAACAGGTGGGAGAAGAACCCCTTCATCCCCTCTTGCGCGTCGCAAGTCTCGCGCGGCTCCGTCCCCGCCACGAACGCCGACACATAGTCATCCGGACAGGTCGGAGTCGCCAGCCGGTTCGTAACCTTATCCAGTTGCACGTCCACAACGCCCGTCGGCTGCTGGAACCCCTTCATGTCGGCGTACTGCGGCAGCGTCGCCGCCTTCTTCATGAATTCGGCCCAAATCGGCGCCGCTGTCATCGCTCCACTCAAGCGCAAGTCGCTGTAGTCGTCATATCCGACCCAGACAATACACAGCAAATTCGACGTATACCCAGCGAACCAACCATCGTGCGAACTACCCGTCTTCCCCGCCGCCGGGGGAGTGAAACCTCGCAGCCGGACTGCCGTATATCCCAGCCCGTTGTTGATCACGCCTTCCATCATGTTGGTCATGACGTAAGCAACCCGCGGATCGAGCACCTGCCGCTGGTCCGTGGTGTAATTCGCGATCACATCTCCCTTGCCATTCCGCACCGACCGCATCAGGATCGGCGACAACCGGATTCCGTTGTTCGCGAATGCCGTGTACGCCCCCGTCATGTCCAGCGGCGACGCATCGTACGATCCCAGCGCCATCGCCGGAGTCGCCTTCACCGACAGTATCCCCGCCGACTTCGCCAGGTCCGCCACCTTGTCGTAACCCACCTGCTCGGCCACCTTCACCGTGGCGTTGTTCAGCGACATCGCCAGCGCGTACCGAAACGACACGTCCCCGTGATATTCCTCTTTATAGTTACGGGGCTCGTAGATCTGATCGCCGTACGCAAAACTTGAAGGCGCGTCCGTCACCGTCGACGCCGGAGTCAGCACCGTTTGCGATCCATCCAGCGCCGTGTTCATGGCCGCCGCATACACAAACGGCTTGAAAATAGATCCCGTGGGCCGCTTCGCCACCGCGTGATTCAGCTGGCTCCAGCCGTAGTCCCGCCCGCCCACCAGCGCCAGCACCGAACCCGTGTGCGGATCCAGCACCACCATCGCGACCTGCGCCTGCGGACCCGGCGCCACCGTCGTCTCAAACTTCTTCCCCACCTTCACCTTCTTGGTCCGCAGCTTCTTGACCTGCTCGTCCACCAGCTTGATGCCACTCTCTACCGCCAACGCCGCCGCCCTCTGCAGGTCCGGATCGAGCGTCGTATAGATTCGGTACGACTGGTCATTCAACTCGCTCTCATTGAACTTGCTGATGAGCTGGTCCCGCACCATGTCGACAAAATACGGCGCATCACTGGCTTCCACATTCGGCGGCGCCAGTTTCAGCGGCGCAGCCTTGGCCTTATCGGCCTGCTCGCGCGTGATCACGTGCGTCTCCACCATCGATTCCAGCACCAGATTCCGCCGCTCCAGTGCCCGCTCCGGATGCCGGTACGGCGACAGATAACTCGGCCGCTGAATCAATCCGGCCAGCAACGCCGCCTCGGGCAGCGTGATGTCTTTCAGATCCTTGTTGAAGTACGCCTTCGAAGCCTCCGCAAACCCGCTGATCGCAAACGATCCCCGTTGCCCCAGGTCCACCCAATTCCCGTAGAACTCGAAAATCTGCTTCTTCGTAAACTTCTGTTCCAGTTCCTCGGCAATCAGCATCTCCGTCAGTTTGCGCTTGATCGTCTTCTCCGGAGTCAAAAAGAATCCGCGCGAAAGCTGCATGGTCAGCGTCGATCCGCCCTGTTCATGCCGTCCGCGCACCACGTCGATCCACGCCGCTTCTCCCATGCGCAGAAAATTCACTCCGCTATGTTCGAAGAATCGCCGGTCCTCAATCGCCAGCACCGCCTGCACCATCACCGGAGGAATGTCGTCATACTTCACCAATTGCCGTTTCGACCGCTGCTCCGCGTCGAACAGCGCCGTCACCAGTTGCGGCTCCAGTTCATACGCCGAAAGATCGTTGCCGTTGCTCGTGATCTGGTCGACCTGCCCGTCGTGAACGCTGATCCGCGCCGCCTCCGGACTGTGGTACGACTCCGGCCCCGGCGTGATCTCGATCCCATCCTTCAATACCCGGAAACTGCCGAGCTTCGACTCTCCTTCTTTCTCGGAATACCCAGCTTTCTGCAGGTCCGTCGCAATTTCCCGCGCCCCGATCGTCTCCCCGTCCCGCACCGTCCTCGGCAGCGCATAAATCTTCGCGGAATTCGCGAACACCGGCGACCGGAACCGCTTCTCGATGATCCGGTCGTACTTGATGTAAAAATAAGAAAACAGAACGGTAAACGACACCGCCAGAATCAGGAACGCCACCAGCGCCGCCCGCAGCACCGGATCGCGCGGCAGCCCCCGGAAACGCTGACCTGCGTTTCCCCCGTTCCCCTTCGGAATTCTGATTTTGATGGTCACGATTGATCGGTGAAAGGTTCCTCACGCTCTCAGACGGCCTGCTCTTAGACGGCTAAGATGCGGGAGCTAGGTTTCCCCGTTACTCTCTCCCTGAATTTCACTCCGAACACGACCTTCTGCCTTCCGTATTGATCCCATTGTACTGCCTGTTTACAGGGAATGTTTTCCGGGGCTTGCAATTAGGAGTTCCAATGCAATAAACAGGCCGCGGAGGAAAGGGCTGCTCCTGAAACCTTGTTCACAAAAAGAACCAGGGCGGAGAATGTGAGCTCCGCCCTGCTTAGTCTTCCTGTCTCGGAGTCTCTCAGTGCGGGTCCGTCACAGCAAAGCCCCCGGCCACGGGATTCCCGGCGGCCGCTATGGGCGTGCCAATACTGGTCAAAGCCCCCGTGGTCGTATTGACGCTCGCTGCGGTGAGAGTCGTACCGGGGTGCATGAAGAGGTAAGCGCCGCTCTGATCAAACAATCCGGCGGGCGCTGTCAGGGCGGTGAAAGGTGAGCTCGACAGCGGACTCAGTGCGCCAGTGGCATTGTTGAATTGGAAGCCTTCCGTCGGGGAGGGAACCGAGACGGTTTGGTTGAACGTGTAAACAAAAGCTCCGGTCGGATAGACCGTCAGAGTGGACGGAGTATAAGTCGTCGCAAAGGGTGAACCCGTCACTGGCGTAATCAGTCCCGAAGATTGGTTAATGGAATAGACATAAATGTTGTCGTCACTGGCAAAGCCGTTATTTGCCCCGTTGCCGGTTATGCCAAACAAGAACTTGCCGGTGGGTTCCCCTTTGAGTTGCGCGATACTGATGGAGAGAGTATTCACAGGGGTAAGAGACCCGGTTGAACCGATCGAGAAGACGGCCACCTCACTGCCGAGGTTACCCGCCGTCACATAGAGAAATTTCCCCAGACCATCCGTCGTCGCCTCAGCGGCGAAGAACCCGGTGGAAAATGAGCCCACTGTGGTCAACGATCCATTCGTTTGGTTGATCGCGAAAACCCAAACCTGGGCGTCGTTTGCCCCAGCTAGAAACAAAAACTTTCCTGCGGGATCTGTGGCAGTCGAATAAGCTTCCGTACCGCTGAAGACTAAGGGGCTGCCTGTAATGGCAGTCAAAGCTCCAGCGCCATTGATGGAATAGGCCTCGATCTGTGAACTATACGCCAGATACAGCCATTGCTTTTGGACGATCACCATGCCGCCAAAGGCGCCGCTCCCCGTCTGCGGCGGGCTCACGAAATTGGGAATCAGGCTGAATGTGCCCGCCGTATCAACGCTGGCTGCGTCAATGGATCCGGCATTCTCGAAGAAGTCCAATGCGGCGGGAGTGCCGCCAGTGCCGCCCCCACTCTGCGAGAGGCCACCGCCCGACGGCATGCAAGTGGCATTTCCAAACGTTGTTCCACAAGTGTAGTGGCCGCAGCCCGCAAGACCCATCGTCGCCAACCCAACCACTGAACTAAGGAGCGCTCGAACTATCATCCTCATGACTTCTCCCAAGCAAACGTATTGACTTCAGCCGCACCCATCGCGCGAAAAAACTTTTTTCCCACGCCGATGTTAGGTCTGACGTAACCTCCTGACAAGGTTACGAATGTCATTGTCCGTATCTCTCGGTTCTTGCGTGGCTGCCACTGGCGAGGGTGCCCCATCCTTGTCGCGCTTCTTGCGACAGAGCCTGCCCTGAGCGCAGTCGAAGGGGTGGGGTGTTGACTTGAATGTCAGAATGAAATTTATCCGCGAGGAAGCAACTGAGGCTCGGATCCTAGAAGCCTTTGTTCCCGCTGGAAGGATTGAAATGCATGGTGAACGAATACCCCGGCAAGGTGACCGGCACGTTGTACTCCGCCGCCACATACACCGCCGGCGATCCCGGCGTTCCGATGCGCTGCACCGTCACCGCCTCGGGAGCCAGAACAATCTGATGATCTTGTGCTTTCTTGATGATCGATTCCACCAGTTCCTGGTCGGTCGTGTGCGGATTGGAGCCGCCCACCATCGCCACATTCCGCAAATCATCCTGGAATGAATAGTTCGACAACAACGGCGGAGCGATCTGAAACCCGGCGTACACGCAGCCGATGATCACCAGAAACCCGACAATTGCTTTGACCGTTCCCATGTCCCACAATCCGCTCAGCCCAAGACCCGGGTGCCCCATTTCTCGCGTCTTTTGCGAGAAGTGGGGACTTCACAAGGTCCGGCCGAGCAACTCCCGTAAAGATTCCACGACCTCCGTGATCCTAACATCGCGAACTTCCCGGGTCGAGCGCAGAACGACTTCCACGGTACCTTCGGTAACCTTGTTCCCGACCGTGATTCTAAAGGGGATACCAACTAAATCCGCATCCTTGAACTTCACTCCCGGCCGTTCGTTCCGGTCATCCAGAATCACATCGAACCCCGCCGCTTCCAACTGCTTCGCGATGTCCTCAGCCGCCGTTCGCACGGCCTCATCTTTTACATTGACCGGCGCAACCACAATCTCGAACGGCGCAATCGACGCCGCCAGCCAGAACCCGTTCTCATCATTACTCTGCTCCACTGCCGCAGTCAGAATGCGCTCAATCCCAATTCCGTAGCTCCCCATGATCGGCATGACTTCCTTGCCGTTCTTGTCGAGCACCCGCGCGCCCATCGACTCCGAGTATCGATACCCCAGCTTGAAGATGTGCCCAATCTCCATCGCCGTATCGATACGCAGCGCCTTCCCGCACTTCGGACACGCCTCCCCCGCCGTCACCGCCCGCAGATCGGCATACGCCGTCGGATGAAAATCCTTCCCCGGCGTCAGGTTCTTCAAGTGATAGTCTTCTTTGTTCGCGCCGCCAATCAGATTCACTCGCCCTTCGAGCGCCTGGTCGACGAACAGCACCGGCTTCTCCGCGTCCTTCTTCCGATCCCGAGCCCACTCAATCCCCACTGGCCCCAAATATCCCGCCGGAGACTTGAACAGCGCCTTGATTTCATTCTCATCCATCGGCCGCGGTGCCACACCCACGGCCCCATTCAGCTTGGCCTCGTTCAGTTGGTGATCCCCGCGCATCAGCACCACGATCCCGCGCAGTTTCGTCTTGCCTGTCTTTGCGTCTTTCTCCTCGGCCATCAGCGCCAGAGTCTTGATCTTGTTCTTCGGCGACACGCCCAGAAACCGCGCCACGTCCTCAATCGTCTTCTGCCCCGGCGTATGCACCTCAAGTGGATTCCCATCGCCCTCGCTCGCCAGATCCGTCACCGCTTCCAGCTTCGAAGTCGCCTTCTCCATGTTCGCCGCGTAATTGCACCCACCGCAGCTCACAATCTGATCTTCCCCCGCCGGAGTCCGCACCATAAACTCGTGCGATTCCTTCCCGCCCATCGCCCCCGAGTCCGCCTCGACCACCATGTACTTCAGCCCGCACCGGTCAAAAATCCGGCAGTACGTCTCGTAATGTTTCTTGTAAGACACATCGAGCCCCGCCGCGTCGATATCAAACGAATACGCGTCCTTCATCATGAACTGCCGCACCCGCAGCAATCCTGACTTCGGCCGCGGCTCATCGCGAAACTTCGGCGCAATCTGATACCAGATCTGCGGCAGCTGCTTGTAACTCCGCAACTCCTTCAGGGCAATCGAGGTCATGACCTCTTCTTCCGTCATGCCCAGCGCCAGGTCCGCCCCCTTTCGGTCTTTCAACCGGAACAGGTTGTCCCCCATCAAAGCCCAGCGCCCCGAAGCCTCCCAAATCTCTCTCGGATGCAGCGCCGGCAAATAAAACTCCTGCCCGATTTTGTCCATCTCCTCGCGCACAATCCGCATGATCTTGTTAAACGACCGATTCCCGAGAAACAGATAGGAATAAATCCCCGCCGCAAGCTGACGAATATACCCCGCCCGCACCAGAAACTTATGCGAAGCGACCTCGGCATCCGTCGGCGCCTCGCGCAATGTAGGAATAAAACTTTCAGACCATCGATGCATAGTTATCTTCCCGACAGAAAGTAGAATTTTCGATTGTAAATGATGCAGCGGGACCACTCATGTGGGAACAGTGTCCGTATCTATGTGGGGACAGCCGCCCCCGGCTGCCCAAAGCGAAGCGGGGATTCCCTCGTGAACCTTCGTGGCCTTCGTGGTTTCCGCTTTTGAAGTCGCCGAACGCCCGAGCGAATTTCGGGGCGAGCAACCAAGCAGGAACGCAGCAGAACTTCTCCCCCCCACTGTCGCAGAATCTCTTTCCCCAGCTGTTACGCCTCCCCCAAGAATTTCCGATACTTTACGAACTTCCCGTTCAGTTCCAGATCCGTCACGACTAGCCGGCATCCTCACAAGAGGCTTCGGGGATTCAATGATTCTCGTGCGTCGAAAGAAACGAAGGGACCTTCTTAGAAAGTTCTAACCACACAAGGCTACCAGGTTGCCCTCGGCAATGTGGCGCCGCGCAAGAAGCGTCGGCACGCTGCGGCACCGGAGCAATCTTGAAACACGGAATTTTTCTCGCCTCGCTTCTACCTCTTCTCGCCTTTCTAGTTGGCACGATACGGTGTAACTGTCAGGAAACTGTCCCTCCTTCTGCTGAATCAAACAACGCTGGCCTGCCGAACGCCCCCTCGATAACGAAGCCGAACACATGCACGGAAAAGAATGGCAAACCGTGCCCCGCGTGGTTGCACAAATTGATTGGGCAGTATCCCCCATTGCTAGAATCGGCGACGCCGCAGACCGAACGGGACCCTTCATCCGTTCACTTCTGGACATACCGGGGCCGGCAAGATCCACCCCTGCGAACAAATAAACAGGTTTTCCATTCGAAAATATTTCTCGCGGCACACGTTGGCGGAGCGGTCGCCATGATCGTGGCCTGCCGCTCACCGCACTCTGGTGAAAGTTGGGGGGCCGAAGTGCCCGCAGTTGCCGCACTATTCGGGATGGACTACCTGCAATTCCGTTTTGTGGGCGCCCCGAACGCCATAGGACCCGCGATTTACGAGATGATCCACTACAGCCGGGCGAGCACGCGATGATCACTAGAGGCCGGGTGCCCCATTTCTCGCGCGCTCTTTGCGCGAGAAGTGGGGATTTGCGTTTGGAGAACTAAGAAGCCAACTGCCGCAGTATCTCTTTCCCCAGCTTCTGCGCCTCGCCGAAAAATTTCTGATACTCCAAAAATAGCCGGTTCAACTCCAGCGACTTGTCCGCCGACAGATGCTTGCGCAGCATCATGTCCCGCACATGCACCGGGTTCGGCAACGTGGCGTCCTCACTCAACTCTTCCAGCGCCGTCTTGGGATCATAGTGATACATAAGAACCTCATTGAGTCATTGGGCGATTGGGCCATTGTGGGATTGAAGACTGGATGCTTTTCAATCGCTCAATCCTAGACCAGTTCCGTACTCCACAGATCGTGCAAGTGCACAATCCCTTCCAGCTTCCCACGTCCATCCACCACCATCAGCGACGTAATCTTCTTCTCCTCCATCAAAGCCAACGCCGTCGCCGCAAACTCCCCGCCAGAAATCGTCTTCGGATCCCGCGTCATGGCCTCGCCCGCCGTCAGATCCATCACATCTTTCCCCCGCTTCTCCAGCAACCGCCGCAAATCCCCATCGCTGACAATCCCCACTAGTCGATCGCCCTCGACCACAGCCGTCACACCCAACTTCTTCCGCGACATCTCATAAATCACATCCGGCATCTTCGCCGAAGGCGTCACGCGGGGCAGCGCGTCCCCTGTATGCATCAACGATTCAACCCGCGCCAACCGTTTCCCCAGCTTCCCCCCAGGATGCAAATTGGCAAAATCCTCTTCCTTAAAGCCGCGCCGCTCACTCAATGTAACCGCCAGCGCATCCCCCAACGCCAGCATCGTCGTAGTCGAAGCCGTCGGCGCCAGTCCCAGCGCACAAGCCTCCTGCGCAATCGAACAATCCAACGCCACCTCCGCCGCCCCCGCCAACGTCGAGCACTTGGGCCGACCCTTCGATCCCTCGTCGGATCTGTCATCCCGAGCGAATTCGAGGGACCTGCTGTTGACTTCTCCACAAATCTCATCCCCCGTCATCGCGATCAACGGCACTCGCAGCCGCTTGATCGTCGCCAGCAGCGCCAGAATCTCCTCCGTCTCCCCCGAAGCCGACAACGCCAGCACCACATCCCCGCGCACCACCATCCCCAAATCCCCGTGCAGCGCCTCCACCGGATGCAGATACAGCGCCGGCGTCCCCGTCGAACTCAACGTCGCCGCAATCTTGCGCGCAATCAACCCGCTCTTCCCCATCCCCGTAACCACCACACGCCCCGCGCAGCCATACAGCAAATCCACCGCGCGCTGAAACGCCTCCGCCATCGGCCCGCCAATCCGGTCCGCTAGCGCGCGCAAAGCCTCCGCCTCAATGCGCACCACGTTCTCGCCAGTATTTTTCATGCTGGGGTGATCAGAAAGAAGGATGTTAGCACGCACCTACTGCCGCAGAGACGTTGGGCTGTTCCGGTCCCGGAGGGACCAATGATAATAGCCCGCCAGTTTTACTGGCGGGTAGGCCCCGAGCGAACGACAACCGCGTCCCGTAGGGACGCCTGAAATCCCTCTTCAAATCCACCAGCGCACAAATCGCGCCGATACGAACCGACGCTCAGAAGTGATCTTCCCCCGGCGGCGTTGCAGACTTCTGTCCAAGAACAGCCAAGCCCCGCGCCTGGATCATCCGATCCCACGGCCCCGCCTGCCAGTTATCCCGCGTCTTCTGCGCGAATCTCCACGGCGGCAGCGTCAACATCAAGTTCTTCGCCGTCGAATGCACATACGGTTCATACATCGACCGCAACTTCGCCAGCTTGTCCCGCCCATACTCGTCGCTCCGCAAACGCAGTCCAGAGGACGCAAGCATCTCCCGCAACGCCGCAAGATCAGGCTCGGACAACCGCTCCGGCGCCCCGGGATCGTATCTCGCGTTCACCACCTGCGCCAGATCCACCGCCGCATGCCGCGCCATCGCAAACGTCAACTTCGCCTGCCCCGGATGTACTCCTTCAATTCCCGTGAGCACCAGCGAAGTCACATCCAGCATCGTCGTCAACGCCCCCAGCCACGACTGATTGCTGTGCTGCGACCGAAAAAAACTCAGCACCGGATACGAAATATGACTCTCCAGCAACTCCCCCGCCCAGCGCTCCCAATCCCGCAAAACTTCATCGAGCACCGTCTGATCGACTCCCGGATCCTCCGACCTACCCGTCAGCCGCACCAGCAACTCCGCCGCCGACGGAGGCGATCCCGCCCGCGCATCCAGCATCGAAATCTGAATCTCGCGCCGCGAAAACGACGCATACACCACGGGAATATACCCAATCACCACGCCCAAAAACGCAAATCCCATCCCCGCTTCGAACACCGAAAGCGCCCGCGCCGCCCCCGAAGTCGGCACAATGTCGCCGTACCCCAGCGTAAAAAAAGTCTCCCCGCTGTGATAAATAATCTTCCCGAACGTCAGCGGCTCCTTATTAAGCTGCTCGTGTCCCCCGATCCCGTATTGCACCAGCCCAAATCCAAAAATCAGCCCCGCCGCCCAGAATCCCAGCAGCAGGATCAGCGACAGCGGTCCAAAATATCCCAGAAAATTCTGTTGCCGCGATGCTGTCTTGATGTGTCGCGCAAGATTCCGCCAAGGGATCCACGTCTGCCGGTAAAACCACGCCGTCAGCTTGAAATGCCGCCTCACCCGCCGCGGCAGAACCACCGTCTCAAACGCATCCAGCAGCACTACCCAAATGATGGCGAGCCCCAGCACTATCCCAACTACGCTGCCATGCGAATTCACAACGACCGCCGAGACCCAGCTTGCTGTCATGGTTTGAGATGTAGATGCGCAGGGAAGGTTACCAGATTCGGCGCCCCGGCTTCCGGCGGAAATCGCCTGTCATTCTGAGCGAAGAACCTGAGGGTGCCCCATCCTAATCTCGCCGCTTTTTGGCGAGCTTAGGATGGGGATTTTGACTTTTGCGCCAGCCTTCGCGAAACGATAGCTGATCTACTGCGGCTTCGCCGGTGCCTGCGCAGGAGGCGTCTGAGTCTGCCCCGCCGCCGGCTTCGCCGTAGACGGCGTCGCAGGTTTCGCCGCCGGTTTCTTCTTCACCGCCGGCTTCTTCGCCGGCTCATTGTCATCCACTACGATCTTCTTCGCCGGAGCCGCGGGAACCGCCGCCTGCGCCGTCCTCAAATCCGCGCGCAGCCGCGTTATCTCCGCTTCTTTCGCCGCCGACAACGTCTCCATCCGCTGCGCCAACTGCTTCCGTGTGCCATCGAACCCGTTCAGATCGTTCGAGATCGACTGCAACTCGTCTTTCGACCCAAACGCGCCCGTATCTTCCGCCACGCTTCCCACCACGTCGCACAGCGCATCCAGGATGCGATAGAGCCTGAAGGTCGCCGGAAGGTCCTCGGGCGTCCCCCGTAACTGCCCAATGATATCGGGCAGAGTACCTTGCAAGTTCCGCTGAACCGAATCCACCTTCCCGAGCGTCTCCTTCTTGGACGCTCCACTGGTCTTCCACCGCTCAATCCGCAGCTTCGCCAAGTCCGCCTGGGTATTCTTCGAACTCGCTTCCAGTTGCGCCAGCAGTCCATTCAACTGCGTCACCGAGGCATACGATACCGGCTGCGTGCTCTGCAGGTTCGCGGCATTCGCCGTCGGCGCCGGACCCGATTGTCCCCAGGCTGCGGCAATGCACAATAAGAAAGGAGAAAGGCTGAGCGGAATGCTAGAGGGTCGTTTCATTTTTTGCGGCGTTTGTCTTCGCGTTCAACAGGATACTATACGCCCCTCCCACCTTGGATCGGGTGAATCCCTCACCGAGTGACTGCGTCCCCGCCTCGTGTCCACCACTTTACAAATTCGACTCTTCCCCCGGTCCAGACGATAATTGGAGAGTCATGCTTCTGAGACTCCTGCGAAATCTCCGCCGAGCCCGTCCTCAGCCAGCGCTCTTCGCTTTCGTACTGACCCTTCTGCTCGCCCTTCCCGCCCCCTCCCCCGCACAGGATCTCGCCCGCCGCCTCATCCTCAAAGATGGCAACTACCAACTAGTCACAAAATATGAAGTCAAAGGCGACCGCGTCCGTTACATGAGCGCCGAGCGCAACGACTGGGAGGAACTGCCCGCCTCCCTCGTCGACTGGCACGCAACGGAGAAATATGAGAAAGACCGCGCCGCCGGTGCCTCCGTCCCCGAAGCCGCCCAACTCGACAAGGAAATCGAACACGAGCGCGAGCTCGATGAAGCCCGACTCCCGCAAGTCGCTCCCGGACTCCGCCTCCCCGAAGATTCAGGCGTATTTCTCCTCGACAGTTTTCAAGGCGAACCCCAGATCGTCGAACTTCAACAGACCGCCGGCGACGTCAAGCACAACACCAAGGCCAACATCTTTCGCGGCGCTATCAATCCCGTCGCCGGCCTCAAGCAAACCATCGAACTTGAGGGTGCCCACGCCCCCGTACAATCCCATGTCGATGTTCCGTCCCTCTACATAAACATTGACGCAGCTCCCGACCAGCCCACGAAAGACTCCACCCGCTCCGCTCAGGGCCCTCAGCAGGCCCAACCACCGCAGCAGCCCTCCGTCCCCTTCAATCGTTTCCGCATCGTCCGTACCGAAGTCAAGAACGGCAAGCGCATCGTCGGAGATGTGAAGCGCCAGGTCACCGGCAAGATCAGCCAGGAACAACACCTCATCAAAACCACCATCACCGGCATCAGCGGAGGCTGGCTGAAACTCACACCTACCGAAAGCCTCCCGCCCGGTGAATACGCCCTCGTTGAAATGATGACCGACGAAGCCAACCCCGCCAGGGAAGGCCTGAACCTTTACGTCTGGGATTTCGGCGTCAACCCCAAAGCCCCCGCCAATCCCAATCCTTGGAAGCCCTCCGCCCCCGAACCGAAACCAGAGCCCAGCCCCAAACCGAACTGAATCCAACTGCACCCACCCACTCGAGGTGTACGAGCCGCCGGCGCGCCGAAAACAATTTAGCGTTTGGGGAGTGAAGAAACTGAGGACAAGTCAGGCGGAACGAAAGAAGATTTGCGTTGCGGAAAACCTGGACGTTAAATGTGAAAAATGATTTTGGGTGGCGCAGCGCTTTTAGCGTTGCGTTAGAATCTTTTTCTTCCTTGAAGGCTTCGGCCCCCTAGGCGCCTGCCCGAGACACTGGTCGCTGCTAAGCCACCGGCGCCAGCACCAACTGCTCAGCCGCGCCTTCCCGCCTCGCCTCCACAAAAAACCGGTGCCCCTCCCTGCGAAAACTCACCGCCGTGAACCCCGCGCGCCGCAGGGCAATCCGCATCCCGGCATCCGTCTGACAACTCTCCGCCACTTTCCCAAGAGACATCACGCTGCCCGAACAATGCAGAACCATCCCGTTCAAGAACACGAAGACACGGAACAAGCTCGGTTTAGGTTTGGGGAACGATCGGCGGAATTCGCTCCACGTGAAACTGGGAGCATGCAGGCTGGCCTTCAACCACCCGCCCGGCACCAGCACCCGGTGCAGTTCCGCCAGGGTGCGCGGGATGTGCATGTAAGGCAAGGCCACATTGCAGAAAACCCCTTGGACGCTGCCGTCAGGCAGCGGGATTTCCTCCCCCCGAGCACACAGATATTCCCAACCGCGCCCACTGTACTTAAGATTGGCTGCCTGCACTCGATCCCACTGCACATCAATTCCGACGATCCGGCGATTTTCCACCTTCAGTCCAAGCTTCTGCCAGGAATCGCCGGTACCACATCCGAGATCGAGAATTCTCTCCATCGCCGCCACGCCCGCATCACGGCCCATAGAACGCCACCAGCGTACACCCGCTCTCCCAATTGAGCAATTGGAGTCTAAAGGAATGAAACGTGGAGGTTTTGAAGTCGGAGGTTTTAAGTCTGAAGGTTCAGTGTCTGAGGTTTAAGGTCTGAGGTCTGAAGTCTGAGGTCGGAAGCCGGAAGCCGGAAGCCGAAAAAATCCTACTCCTGCAACATCCCTCTCTGCGCAATCCCAATATTATCCCGGCTGGAATTCTTCACCACATACATCATTCCATCCGCCTGCCGGATCACATCGTGCGCCGTCCGCGCATCATGCGGATACGTCGCCAGCCCGATCGACGCCCGCACATTCAGGTTGAGCCCTTCTTCCCGGCAAAAACTGCTGGCCCGCAACGCGTCGCGCAACCGTCTGGCCACCACCAGCGCCTGATCTTTTCCCGTCTGCGGCAACAGAACAACAAATTCATCCCCGCCGTAGCGGAACGCAAAGTCAATTAGCCGCAACTGCGCCTTGATCAAATACCCGATCTCCGCCAGCAGCTTACTCCCAACCAAATGCCCGTGCGTATCGTTCACCGACTTGAAATGATCCAGATCAATAAACAGGACGCTGAACTCGTACGCAAATCGCGACGACCGGTAGACCTCGGTTTCCAGCGTCTTATAAAGATGACGCGCGTTGTACAACCCCGTGCAGTCGTCGGTGATGGTCAGTTCCTGAATCTTCTCCACCCAGCGCGCGTTCTCAATCGCAATGGCCGCGTAGTCGCACAGCGACTGCAGGAAAAACAGCTCCGGGTCCTTGAACCGCTCCATGTCGACGTTGACCAGTTGGATCACGCCCAGCACGCGCAGTTTCGACCGCAACGGCACGCAGATCACCGACCGCGTCTCCCACTTCGTCGTCTCGTCCACCCGGCTGGCAAACACCGGGTCCGCGGCCACATCTGGCACCACCCGCGCCTCGCCGTGTTTCGCCACCCAACCCGCAATCCCCTCACCCATCTTCAGCCGGACATTCTTCAGCGCCTCCGCCTTGTCTCCCACCGCGATCGCAAAGTAGAGGTCGTCGTGTCCTTCATCCACCATCAGCAGCGACCATGTGTCCGGACGGAAATATTCCGCCATTTTTTCCATGATGGTCTGCAGAATGGAGTCGAGGTCCAGCGACGACGTCAGCGCCTTCGCCACGTCGTGAAAGATCGTTAGTTCCTGGTTCTGGCGCGTCAATTGAGTGCCGGCCTCAGGCATGCAGAATTACCGTTGTTCCTCGCTAGACGGGTGGCGTTCAAAAATTATAAGCGTCGCTTTCGTACACCGGCAACGAACGTTGGTAACCAGTACCTGTAACGCCAACCGCATGAAGGCCTTTTCTGGCGCAGGGTCTGATGTGCATGTGGTCGCGTGTGCGTGTGGGTCCAGGTCTAGTGTGGGTCTTGGTCCTTGACCCGGACAGGGCCGAGCAACGCTCGGCCGCTTTCTCACCACCTTCTAGAGTACCCTCTTTCACATGCACACCCGCCGGGTGCCCCATTTCTCGCGCGCTCTCTCCGCGAGAAGTGGGGATCTTCCGTCGGATCCTCCATCATCCTTGGGAGCACGAACGAAACCAGAAGCACTTGGCGTACTCTTAGAAGAGATGAATATGAACCAGCATGCCTTCAGAACCCGCGCCCTGCCCTTGACTCTCTTAGTCGTTGCCCTATCGATCTCAGCCTTCTCGCAGGCACCCGCCGCTCCCGATCCCCACGCCGTCCCCGTCGTCGATGGCGCCATCGGCCCCTGCTCCGCCGACTTCACCATCACCGACGACGCCGCCCATCCCGTCTACGCCGCAAAAATCAAAGTCCACATCGCCTACGGATTCATGAATACCCACAAGCTCGACCTCGAAGTCGGTACCAACTACGAAGGCAAAGCCCGCTTCACCGGCCTCCCCGACCGCGTCAAACGTGGACTCTTCTTCGAAGCCTCCGAATCCGACCGCACCGGCAATGCCTTCGACGACCCCTCCACCACCTGCAAGAACCAATTCACCGTAGTCCTCCGAAAAAAGCCCTGACCGCAGTCTTGAGTGCGACAAGATCCTTCTTTAGTCGGAGTCGTCCTGACCGGAGCCGTTTTTCATGGGAAGGGAGGGATCTTGACGGTATACCGACGGTGGGATGCCCCATTTCTCGCGCGCCTTTTGCGTGAGAAGTGGGGATTTTCTTAGGTTACCCGCCTCTTGACCTCTTGGCAGTGGCAACCCCACGCCGCTTGTCCTATGATGTTCCCGTTATCCTCGGCAGGACAAAGTGGGCGAATTCGGAGATAAATTCCGCAAGGCGCGCGAGAAAAAAGAACTCTCGCTCGATGACGTTTCCAACGTCACCAAGATCGGCGCTCGCATGCTGCAAGCCATCGAAGAGGAACACTTCGACCAGCTGCCCGGCGGCGTCTTCAACAAGGGATTCATTCGCGCCTACTCCAAGCATCTCGGTCTCAACGACGAAGAGGCCGTCACCGACTATCTTGCCTGCCTCCGCCAGGCACAGATCGATGCCCACGAAGTCTGGCAACCGGAACCTTCGCGCACCGGTCCTCCGAAGCCACGCCCCGCAACTCCAGAAAAACGTCGCCTCGTCGAGTCCACTCCTCCCTCTCCGAAATCGCAACCCCCGGTTGAGGTCGAGGAACTCCCCGAACTGCAACTTCCTCGCGCCGAACACGTGCGCCCCGGACGCAAAAACTTTTCAGAAAACTCTACCTACGAAATCCCGTGGAGAATCCTAGCCGTTTCAGCACTCGTGCTCGTTCTCGCGATCATCCTCTGGACACGCCACACCCGCGCCACCAATACCGCGTCCGCCAGCACATCTCCGGCAAGAACCGCGACGGATGCTCCCGCACCGATCTCTGTGTCCACGCCAACACCCGCGATTCAACCGTCCAACGCCGCGGCCGCCAAGAGTACAACGACCTCAACGCAACCACCAGTTCCCAATTCCCAGCCAACTGCAACTCATTCTGCGACCACCAGCCCGGCAACATCGCCCGCTCCCGATGCCAGTGACAATGACAACAACGATGTCACCATTCGAACCTCCCCGAAGGCGGCTGCGAACCCATCCGAAAAACCGGCAGCCTCTCTCACCCTGGTGATCCGCGCCACAGAAACTTCTTGGATCTCTGTCCTCGCCGACGGCCAAACCGTCAGCCAGGAAACTCTCATCGCTCCCGCTCACACCTCCATTCGCGCCACCCATGAAATCGTCGCCCGCATCGGCAACGCCGCCGGAGTTTCCTTCCTCTGGAACGGCCAGGAAATTCCCGCCGCCGGCGCCGAAGCCGAAGTCAAAACCTTCGTCTTCGACTCCACCGGCATGCGCATAGTCCCTTCAACTCCGCCGCCGGCGCAGAACTAGCCCGTGTAGACCGGACACTCTTGTCCGCTGCTTTTGCTCTTACCCGGGGAACTGGAAGCCTTCGACCAGGCGGCGCAGTTTCTCGGCGATGGCTATGGCCTGGGCAGCGTTGGTCTGAGTGAGCAGAATCGCGAACTCCTCTCCCCCGTAGCGGCACACCACGTCAATTTTGCGCAGTTGCTGGTGGAAGAGTGAAGAAACCTGCCGCAAAACCTCATCTCCCAGCAGGTGGCCAAACTCATCGTTCAGGCGCTTGAACTGATCGATGT
>OBLW0100001948.1_pt1 | contig 16972 bp, 14 predicted proteins | sample 1520161 | NCBI WGS metagenome assembly OBLW01 (sample SAMEA3539309, study PRJEB22396) | soil metagenome | biome: tundra; feature: field; material: soil | place: USA | collected 2010-05 | depth 0.15 m | reverse complement strand
TGGAAGGCCTCGGCCGGGCCCGGAAACACGTGCATGATACCACGACCCGGCTTTACCGGATGGTGAAGGAAATGGGGTGGGGGCTCTTGAGCGATGTCCGGGCGGATCAATTCGTCGCGTGGCGGGCGGGACTCCAGGCATCGGCGAAAACGAAGAAGGAGTACCAGATCTCCCTGAACGCGTTCTTGAACTGGCTCGTGAAAATGGAGCGCCTGACGGCGAACCCACTGGTCCGCCTCGACAAGGTGGAAACACGGGGGAAGCAGGTTCGAGAGAATCGCGCATTCACCGAGGCGGAGATTCAAAAGCTCTTTTCAGTCGCGGGGAAACGGAAGCTTGCCTACCAGATGTTGCTCTACACCGGCCAACGGAAGTCAGAGGTTCGTGCGCTCTTGTGGGGCGATCTGCACCTGGACCAGCCGCAGGCGTTCGCCCTTTTCCGGGAAGGCACGACGAAGGACAAAGAAAAGCGCGCGGTTTGGCTTCGACCGGAACTGGCGGAACAGCTCCGGGCGGCGCGGCCGGCCAACTTTGATCCCACGGACAGGGTGTTCTGGTACTGCTGGCCGACGTATGATCTCTTGCGCGGCGACCTCAAGCGCGCGGGCATTGAACGGAAGGACTCAACCGGCCGCGTGGTCCATTTTCATTCCTTCCGCAAGACTTGGCAGACCCTCGGCGTCCAGTACGGCGTCAACCAGAGGATCGCGCAAGAGGTGCTGGGGCACTCGGATGCCAACCTGACGGCCAAGATCTATACAGACGTGCCGGCGTTGGCGATGTACTCGGAAATGTCCAAGACTCCCTGGATCAGCGGCGGCAAAAAGGCCCCGGAAATTTACGCACAAAGGCCCGCACAAAAACCTGTCGTTTCCTGTCGCGAGGTGTCACTTGCTGACATACTGCACCAACTCCAATTGTTGGCGCAAAGGACTGGGACAGAGGGGATAAGTCGCGCTGAGTCGCTTCCTGACGCGTCCTGTCAAATTGTCGAAATGGCTGCCCGGGCTGGGATCGAACCAGCGACCAAGTGATTAACAGTCACCTGCTCTGCCACTGAGCTACCGGGCAATCCGAAACCTAGTCCGTGACGCAAAGAGCGGGGAGTAGTACGGACGGTGGACAGGGGCGGGCAAGCAAAAATGGTACGTTCTTGAGGCCGACGTGTTTTCGGTCGCAATTCGCTGGCGGAACCAGAAAGCGGATGATTGAAGCAATTCGGCAGGGTTCGCAGCATCCGGATCGCAGTAGGGCCCAGATTACAGGGCGACAAAATATATGCATAAAGGGACATTCAGTGTCCTCTTACGCATACGCTAAACATGGCGAGGAATCCTAGAATTCCTTCTCAATCGAGGGAAATTGTCGCCGATTATCCCGCATCGACAATTTTTGACGCCTTGGGATGTGCCTTCTTAAGGCGGGGCCGCGGAAGTGGCGCTGCGCGCGGAGCGAACGCATCCGTGTAGGCTGCCTGCGCTCGTTCAATTTCGGAATTTGTCAGCTCGGGGAACTGATTCCGTTTGTTTCTGGACAACCGGCCTCCGCCGACGTCCAGCCAGCGCAGCAGCGAGGACAGCCGTTGATCCGGCATGTCCACGATTCCACGGATCTCTTCGCGCGCCCTGTCGTAATTGCGAAGATAACCCAGCTCCTCCGGTAGTTTCCTGATCGTGCTTTCCATCACGGCATGGAGGTATTCAACCTGCGCAGTAAAGTCTGGGTATCTCCACAACGGCTCCACATCGGCCGCGTTATTGAGCGCCAATGCTCCGGTGCCGGACAACTCGTAGGCCGCCTGCGCCATGACGCCCTTGGAGAAGGCTTCGAGGGCGGCATCGTAGCCCGGCATGTCATCCAAGATCGTCGCAGACAATGGCAACGCAGCGCCTTTGCGCACAACCCCGCGACGAGCCAGGACGTCCTGCATCAGAAAGCGATGGATGCGCCCGTTTCCATCCTCGAACGGGTGAACAAACACAAATTGGAATGCCGTGGCAGCCGCTTGCACGGATGCCGGCGCCGCCTCAAGCCGGGTCGTTGCATTCGCCAAGCCTTGCATGAGCGATGGCACGAGCTCAGGCGGCGGGCATACGTAATGAACGTGCTCCTTCATGCCGGGCATTGTTTGGCCGACGTAATTCTGGACCGACCGGAACGTCTTCTCTGCGTAGCGTGGGTCGGCGATCACGTTCTGGAGAGTGACGAGCCGTGCGAGTCCGACCGATTCGGCCGCAGGCACGCTTCCGGCCTCGCGAAGGACGGCGATAAACCGCTGCTCGCGTTCCCGACCCGGCTCCTCACGCTCTATGAGAAACGAGGACCTTGTTTCCTTGGCATAGAAGTAACTCAACGCACGGTACAACAGGGCCGATGGAGCTCCCTGCAGCGCCTTGTCAACTTCGGTTCGCCAATCACGCCGGATGCCTTTTCTAACCCCGTCGGTCAGCCGTACAACCGGCGAAAACTCGCGACCGCCAAGGAGGTTGTCGTTGATGCGCCAGCGAGAGACTTTCACAACCGGAGCGGTAACATAACGCTCAGGGTCGAGTGCCGGCACGTAGTTGCCGCCAATCTCTGTCTTAAGTGCCAGCGTGCTTCCGGTCAGAAACTCGAAGAAAAAGCCGATCTGCCGGGCGTAGCGGCCGGTTGGGCTCTGCGCTACGAATCGAGCGACATCCGCCGCCAACACGCGAGAGAACACAACGCGAAGCAGCGCCAGTTCCAGACCGTCATACTTCAGTCCAAACTCGATGTGTGCAAACGGGTCGTTTGCGGGTTTGGGCTCGTAGTGCTTGGGATAAGTGTCGATCGTCCGGCCGTCCGGCTCCCTGGCGGTAGAGAGCCTGGTCCCTAGGTAGGACTCATGCGCGAGCGCCAACTTGTTCAGCTGGTACCGGTCGCGTAGCCAGGTGTTTCCAATGGGGATCACGGCGCAATAAAACGATTATTATTGCGACAAAACAATTAAAAACATGGCTTATTGCAACAAAACAATTTCTGCCAAATCGCATTACAAAACACCTAAATATGCTCCAAAACGACTAGGTCGCGGCCTTCACTAACCAAAATGATTAAAGCCTGCTGGCGGTCTCCATTGATCTGAACCTCACTATCGGCGGCCATTTCCGAACTGGTTTGCAACTGCCAGCCTGACGCAAATGGACCGCCCCATAACGAGCGCGTATGTATTTTTATGTTACAAAATCTCTTCTACAGTGGAGGTCAAAAACAGGCCTTTTTGGCCAAACTCGGGCGAAGTTATAAAATCACATAACCCATTAATGATGGGATTATAACCTAGTAGAACCGGGGTGGACCAAAAAGGGCGAAAATGCCCTTTTCAAATTAACAGCCACCTGCCCTGCCACTGAGCTACCGGGCAATCCGAAACCTAGTCCGCGAAGCAAAGAGAGGGGAGTGGTAAGGACGGTGGACAGGGGCGGGCAAGCAACAATGGCGGCTCGTGCGCCTATTCAGGCGCCGGGCTTCGGCCGCATCTCAACGCAATCGTCTTGCGCGATCCAACCGGCAAACAATAGTCCCATGCCATGACTCCATCCGAAGTCCGTGCGGAAGCGGCCATTCTCAGGACGGAGGTAATTGCGTCCCAATCGTCGAGGATAGACCTGCTCAAGTACAAATTGCTCGCCATCGCGACGCTGGGCGGAATTGGGCTGGGCTTTGCCGGCGGGGAGGTAAGGGTGCAGAGTTTCCTTTTTGAGCCGGCCTATCTGCTGTGTGTCCTCCCCTTCACCTGTGCGTTCATCGACCTCCTGTGCATGCACAACACGATCAGAATTCTCATCATTGGCCGTTTTCTCGCGATGAACGGCGACGCCTACGAGTGTTTCATCGATTCGCTCGGCAAGCCAACCAATGATAAAATCCGACAAAAGGATAAACACGGCGAGAGGGTCTATTTCGAACTGGAAGACTGGGCCTTGCAGTGGTCCAGCATTTTGCTGTCGCTGCTCTTGCTGACGTACGGAGTCTATCTCGCATTCAGGGAAACCCATTTGGGGCCCCGATCATGGATGATCTTTGCGGGTAGCGGGATTATCGGCATCATCCTCTCGGTTTCCACGGTGCGTGCCTACCGGAGGCGGGTTGATCTGTTGTTGAATGCGACGGGGAAGACCGTAGCCGCCCGCTGAAATCCGGCGATGGAGATTCACAACGACGAGATCCGCCGGCTAATAAGGGAGACGTACCGGATTGAGGAGGTGGAAGCGATAACGCGCCTGCTGGAAGACAGGCGGACCTTCTCGTTCCCGGAGCTGGCCAACGGCCTGTTTCCAGCCGCAAACCTCGCGGAGAAGGCTGCATACACCGGATACGGCAACGTTTGGGTGAGGGACAACGTCTTTGTCGCCCTTGCCCATCACCTAAATGGCCGCGATGATTCGGCCGTGCGGACGGTGCAAACGCTTGCACACTTCTTCACGATTCACAGGTGGCGGCTAGAGAAGATAATCAGCGGGGAATTAGATTATCACGAGCCGATGAATCGCCCGCACATACGATTCAACGGAGTCGACTTGTCTGTGCTTAAGGAGAAATGGTCCCACGCACAAAATGATGCCCTGGGTTACTTTGTCTGGCTTTTCTGCAGGCTGGCAAATGATCGGCGTCTGACCCCATCCCAAAGCGAGCTCCATCTGATGGCCCTTTTCGCATCCTATTGGATGACCATACGGTATTGGGAGGACGAGGATAGCGGCCACTGGGAGGAGAAACGCAAGATCGAGGCGTCCAGCATTGGCGTTGTTGTCGGCGCGTTGCGGGAAATGAGAGGCTTGATTCATGGGCAATCGCACGAAACTGAGGGGCATCGGCCCGACAGCGAGTCCCTGCTGGAGCTGATCGAATCGCTCCTCAGGAGGGGCGAGGCTTGTCTCAATGACATCCTGCCGGACGAATGTGTGCAGAAGGACGAGGCCAAGCGCCGGAAATTCGACTCAGCCCTTCTATTTTTGCTGTTTCCAATGGCTGTTGCGCCAGCCGGCACCGCCGACCAGATTCTGGCTAACACGCTTGCACATCTGAAGGGCAAGTTCGGCATCAAAAGATATCTGGGCGACTCGTTCTGGGCCCCAGACTACAAGAAAAGACTCAGCCCCTCGGTTCGGACCGTTGATGCCAGTGACGCTATCGAGGCAAGAAATCGCCTGGCTGTGCCGAATCAGGAGGCCGAGTGGTGCATTTTTGATCCCATTGTCTCCGTTATTTACGGACAACGCTTTCGCAAATCCAAGGACAAGGCGGATTTCAAGCTTCAGTGCGAATATTTTAGCCGCTCTTTGGGGCAATTGACCGAGGAGGACAACGAATGCGGCGGCTTCAAGTGCCCGGAATTGTACTATTTGGAGAGCGGACGCTATGTCGTGAACGACACGGTGCCGCTGCTTTGGACCCAAGCCAATCTGTGGATGGCGACAAAATTCCTCAGCGACAATGCCCTGCTCAACGATACCGGCCGGGATGGGGCTCCCTGAGATGAATGAAAAACCTGGCGCCCTTTCGGGCGCCAGGCGTTGACTGACTGAAGGCACGGAAGTTCGGGGCCGTCCAACCGGCCCCGATCCGGGCCTTAGGAATTGGATTTGTCGGGGTGGGACTCGTCCACGACCACATAAAGGGTGGAGCCGTGGGACCAGAGCCGCACAAGGGTCTTTCCGGTCTCGGTCTTGGCGGTCAGGTCGGACGCCTCCTGGGCCGAGGTGACGGCATGGCGGTTGATCGAGAGGATGACATCTCCGGCGCTGATGCCGGCTCGGGCGGACGCCGAATCCGGCTCCACGGTTGTGACGAGGGCGCCGTTCAGGTGCGGCGGAATATTGAACTGCTGGCGGGTGTCGCTGGTCAGGTCATCGACGGACACGCCGTTCAGGGTTCCCTGGTCGCCGTTTGCCGGGTTCACGTCGGCGCTGGCGAGGCGGGCTCCGGGCTTGTCTCCGGTCGTGGCGTTTAGCTGCAGGGTCTTGCCGTCGCGGACGACACTGAGGGCCAGCTTGGTGCCGGGCGCCTTGCCGCTGACCGTAAGGGCGAGATCGTTCCCATCGCGCACGGCATGTCCGTCGAGTTCCGTGATGACATCGCCATCTTTAATGCCGGCGCGCGAGGCCGGGCTGTCGGGCGTGACCTCGGCGACGAGGGCGCCGCGCCTGTCTTTGAGATTGAACGAATCCTGCAGGGAGGGGGAAACATCCTGGATATTGACGCCGAGATAGCCGCGGACGACCTTGCCCGTCTTCACAAGGCTCTCGGCGACCTGGCTGACCATGTTGCCGGGCACCGCGAGCCCGACCCCCTGGAATCCGCCGCTGCGGCTGAGGATCGCGGTGTTGATTCCGATCAGGCGGCCTTCGATGTCGACCAGGGCGCCGCCGGAATTACCGGGATTGATCGCCGCATCGGTCTGGATGAAATTTTCATAGCCCTTCACCTCGCTGAGGATGCCGACGCGGCGGCCCATGGCGCTGACGATGCCGCTCGTGACGGTTTCGCCGATGCCGAAGGGATTGCCGACCGCGAGCACGCGGTCGCCGACCCGGATTTCGGAACTGTCGGCGAATGCGATGGCCGGCAGGCCGGTTGCCTCGACCTTGACGACCGCGATGTCGGTCAGGGGATCCCGGCCGACGACCTTGGCCTTGAACTCGCGGCCGTCGGGGAGCGTGACCGTGACCGTGTCGGCGCCGTCGATCACGTGGTTGTTGGTGACGATGAAGCCGTCCGAGGTGACGATCACTCCGGAGCCCAGGCCTTCCACCGGCGCCTGCCGGGCTTGCGGCATGCGGTTGCCGAAGAATTGCCTGAAGAGGGGATCATTCATGCCGGGGAACTGGCCGCCTTCCATTGCCATTTGGCGGGGCTTGGTTTCCACAGTGACCTTGACGACGCTGGGCGAGACCTTGCTCACGACGTCGGAGTAGCTTGCGGGGTCGTACTGGCCCCGCGAAACGGGCTTGTTGTCGTGGTTGAGGGCGAGGGCGGAGTCGGTTTTCTGGCTGCCGTAGACGACGGCGAACACGCCGGCGAGGGCGAGGGCGGCCGCTGCCTGGGCCGCCCGGCGATACGGGGGCGATTGGAAGATGAATGGGTTCATGGCAGCGACGGTACCACCCGCGGGTTGCGCCGGGCTGTCGCCAGGATTACAAAACGTTTAATATAGGGTTTACCGCTTTTCAAAGGGGGGCGCCTTAGGCACAATGCGGGGATGCGTTTGCTCGTGGTTGAAGACGATGGCAAGATAGCGTCCTTCGTCGTGCGCGGCCTGAAGGAGAGTGGCTTTGCGGTGGATCACGCCCCCGACGGGGAGACGGGCCTTTCGCTCGCGGAATGCACCGACTACGATGCCGCAATCGTCGACATCATGCTTCCGCAGCTCGACGGGATGAGCCTCGTCAAGCGCCTGCGGGCCGCCCGCCGCCAGATGCCCGTGCTGTTCCTGAGCGCAAAGAGTTCGGTCGAGGATCGCGTGCGAGGGCTGCAAAGCGGAGGGGACGACTACCTGACAAAGCCGTTCGCCTTTTCGGAGCTATTGGCGCGGGTGCAGGCCCTGATCCGGAGGGCGACCCAGTCGCCGGAGGCGACGCGGCTCGCGGCGGGGGACGTCACGCTGGACCTCGTGACCCGGGAGGTCTCCTGCGCAGGGAGCAAGGTCGAGCTGCAGCCCCGGGAATTTTCCCTGCTCGCCTTCTTCATCCGGCACGCGGGCCGGCCGGTGAGCAAGACCATGATTTTGGAGCACGTTTGGGACTACAGCTTTGATCCGCAGACCAATGTCGTCGACGTCGTCGTCTCGCGCCTGCGGGCGAAGATCGATCCCGACCGAACGAGGATCGAGACCCTCCGCCACGTCGGCTACGTATTCCGGCCCCATGCTTGAGCACCTGCGCCGCTCCCTCGCCTTCCGGCTGGCGATCCAGTACTCCCTCGTCTTCGCGCTCGTCGCGGGTTCGCTCTTCGCCGTTCTGTACTGGGACCTGGCCGGCGCCCTGGAGGCCCGCGACCGCGCGGCGGTCGAGCGGCTGGCAGGACAGCTCGGGCACGCGTACGATTCGGGCGGGGCCGGCGCTTTGCGGGCCGAGCTCAACTCGAATGCGGCGCCCGACGTGCGGGCCTATTTCGTGAGGGTGATCGATTCGGGCAACGCCACCGTGTTCGCCTCGGTGCCGCAGGATTGGATACAGACGCAGGTGCAGAAAATTCCGTTTCCGGAAGGGTGGGGCATCACCGCCACGCGCCAGATCCAGTCGATCCGGATCCCCGACAACGCCCTGAGAGACTATGCGATCGCCACGGCCTCGCTCGCCGACGGAAGCCTTCTGCAGGTGGGGCGGAGCACGGACAGCCGGGCCGTGCTGCTGCAGCCGCTGCGCCGGGCCTTCGCGGGCGTCGGGGGCGCCGCCGTCGCTTTGTCGGTCGCCGTCGGCACGATGCTGGCCTGGCGCTCGACGCGCCCGCTGAGGCTCGTGTCCGGCACGGCGCGCCGGATCGTGGAAACGGGGGACTTGGCCGCGCGGGTGCCGGGGGCGTCGGGAAGCGGCGAACTCGCCCTTCTCGTCCGGCAGTTCAACACGCTCCTGGAAAAGAATTCGGCGCATGTGCGGGTCCTCCGGGAGACGCTGGACAACCTGGCCCACGACCTGCGAACCCCGCTGGCCCGGTTAAGGGGGACCGCGGAGCTTGCGCTCCATGAGAACGGCGACCCGGGCGAGGCAAGAAGCGCCTTGGCCGACTGCGTCAACGAGACCGACCGGTTGCTGCATGTCATCGAGGCTTTGCTCGACCTGTCCGCGGCGGAAGGCGGCGCACTCAAACTGAACCGGGAGCGCATCGACCTGCGGACCTTGGCGGAGCGCGCGGTTGATTTGTATAAAGAGGTGGCCGAGGAGAGAAGGATTACAGTCGCTTTGGAGCTGCCCGTGCCGGTCGAAGTCGAGGCGGACGCAGTGAGGCTCGGGCAGGCCGTCAACAACCTGCTCGACAACGCGTTAAAGTACACGCCGGAGGGCGGCCGGGTGACTCTGTCTGCGAGTGTGGATTCCGGCGCGGCGGTTTTGAGGGTGGCCGACAACGGGCCGGGAGTGCCGGTGGCCGAGAGGGAAGCGATCTTCCGCCGGCTGTACCGGGGAGACGCAAGTCGTTCGCAGCGGGGACTCGGGCTGGGGCTGAGCCTTGTGAAGGCAATCGTCGAGGCGCATCACGGCACGGTGGCGGTCGACGACGCTCCCGGAGGGGGCGCCCGGTTCACGGTCCGGCTGGACAGAGCCGGTCCGGACAGGCCGGCCGCCTGAGGGGCGCAAAGTTTTGTTTGCATCACAGGGCGGGACCCTTTGAGATGGCCCCCCTTTCAACTACGCCTGCCCCCGATTCCGGGGTCTCAGGGGGAACGAATCCATGAATACTCAGCTCACGCTAAACGTTTTTTCGCGCACACAGACCGGCCGCAGCGCGTCGCGGCGGTTGCGCAAGGCGAACCGGGTACCCGGCATCCTGTACGGGAAGCACACGAAGCCCGAAAAGATCACCCTGGAGGGGACGGAGCTCGTGAAGCTGCTGAAGGCCGTGGCAGGGCGCTCGGTCCTGATCGAGCTGCACCTTCCCGAGCGCGCGGAAAAGCCGCTGTCGATCCTGCAGGAAATCCAGCGCGACGCGATCACGGACAAGTACCTTCACGTGGACCTTCACGAGGTGAAGGCCGACGAGAAGTTCGAGATCGAGGTGCCCGTGCACATCCATGGAGAGTCTTCAGGCGTCAAGAACGAGAGCGGCGTTTTGGAAATCGCCTCCCACACCCTGAAGGTCCGCTGCCTGCCGAAGGACCTGCCCGCCCTCATCGAAGTCGATGTGACCCCGCTCAAGGTCGGCGAGACGATCAAGGTGGGCGAGATGAAGCCCATCCCGGGCGTTGAATTTCTGGATCACAAGGGCCAGCCCGTCGTTTCGTGCGTCGAGCCCGTCGCGGAAATCGTCGTCGAGGTGCCGGTCGCGGCCGTTCCCGTCGAGGGCGAGGTCGTTCCGGTCGAGGGCGAGGCCGGGGCTGTTGTCCCCGGAGCCGGGGCTGTTGTCCCCGGAGCCGTCCCCGCGGGCGATGCGAAGGCCGCCGCGGTTCCCGGCGTTGCCGGCAAGCCGGGCGCTCCCGTACCCGGAGGCAAGGGGGTTGCCGCCGGCAAGGCGGGTGCTCCCGCCGCCGCAGCAGGCAGGCCGGCTGCTCCCGCTCCCGCACCGGCCGGCAAGCCGGCCGGAAAGGCGGGCGGCTTCCCCAAGAAGTAAGGTTTTTTCGGCACCGGGCCGGTTCGATCCCATTCGCGCCGTCCCGGGCGCCTGTTCTTTGAGTCATGTCCATCACGCTCGTCGCCGGCCTCGGAAATCCGGGCAGGAGCTACGTGAACACCCGACACAACCTCGGCTGGGTCGTCATCGACGCCTTTGCAAAGAAGCACAAGCTCGCGTGGAAGAGCGAACCCTCGTTCGAGGCGATGCTCTCCCGCTGGGATTCCCCCGGGGGAGTGCGCTGGCTCATGAAGCCGCTCACGTTCATGAACGACAGCGGCTTCGCTGTTGGAACGGTCGCCCGGTTTCACAAACTGGAGGTCGCCGACGTCTGCGCCGTTTACGACGATCTCAACATCGAGCTCGGGCGGGTGAAGGTTTCGGTGACAGGAAGCGCCGGCGGCCACAACGGGGTCGCGAGCCTGCTCGAGCATCTGGGCGACGGATTCGCGAGATACCGGCTCGGGACCGGACCCAAGGAGCCCAGGGAAATGGACATGAAGGATTTCGTGCTAAGCAAATTTACCTCCGAACAGCTTGTTATTATTGACCAAAAACTCGACCTCTACGTACAGGGCCTGGAACTGCTCCTCGAAAGCGGAGCCGACAAGGCCATGAATCAGACCAATCGCAAAGAAGAATCATGAACACCAGCAAACGCACCTACCGCGCGACCTTCATTCTCGACAATCGAGGCAAGGAGGACACGACCGAATCGATCATCGAGAGCGTCAAGAAGGAGATCGCGGCCGTTGAGGGCGACGTGACGGCGGTCGAGACGGTCGGCAAGAAGGACTTCGCGCGGGTGACGGACCGCAGGTTCACGGGCGCGACGTACGTGCAGGTTTCATTTTCAGCCCCGGCAGACGGCCCGGCCCGCCTGAAGGAGCGCCTCCGGCTCAACCACAACATCTATCGCACCTTCGTCGAGAGCGTCTAAGGGCGCCGGCGGGGAGCCCCAACCCATGGCCTACCTCAACAAAGTATTTCTCATTGGAAACCTGACGCGCGATCCGGAGCTCCGGGTCACGCCCAAGGGCACCGCGATCTGCCAGTTCGGGATCGCCGTCAACCGGCAGTTCAAGGACGAGTCCGGCGCGACCCGGGACGAGACGACCTTTGTCGACATCGAGGCCTGGGGAAAGCAGGGCGAGCTCGTTTCGAAGTACCTCTCGAAGGGCAGCCCGGCGATGGTCGAGGGGCGGCTGAAGCTCGACCAGTGGGAGGACAAGACGAGCGGGCAGAAGCGGAGCAAGCTGAAGGTCGTCCTCGACAACGTGCAGTTTCTCTCGAGCCGCGGCGCCGGCGGAGGCGGCGCCGCCGGTGGCGCGCCGCACGCAGCACCCGCCGAAGGCGAGCCGGCGGATCCCGCGGCCCCGGCCGCGAAGCCTGCGGCTCCGGCGAGCAAGGAGCATTTGGACGAGGATGTCCCGTTTTGATTTCCACGCAGAGCAATATTGAACAACCCTGATTTTTTCTCCCATGGCCCACAGTGAAATTCTCCTATTGAAGCCCGTCGATGGTCTCGGCGGGGAAGGCGACCAAGTCAAAGTCCGCGCCGGCTACGCCCGCAACTACCTCCTGCTGCGGCGAATGGCGGTCCCTGTGACCGCCGCCAACCGCAAGCAGATCGAAGCCCTCAAGCGCAGGCGCGGGGAGCGGGAAGCCCAGGAGCTCAACGGGGCCCAGGAGCTGAAGGGCAAGCTCGAGAAGACGGCCTTGGCCTTTGCCGTGAAAACGGGCGAGGGCGGGAAGATGTTCGGCGCGATCACCGGCGCCGACATCAACGAAAAGCTCATCGCCGCGGGATTCACGATCGACAAGAGGAAGATACAGCTGTTCTCGCCGGTGAAGACCCTCGGCCGCCATGAGGTCAAGGTGAAGCTGCACGCGGACGTCATCGTGGATCTTCCCTTCGATGTCGTCTCGGAAAACCCGATCATCGAGACGCCGGCCCAGCCAGCCGCGGGTGAGCGCAGGAGCGATGACCGGAATCCGGGCGACCGAAGGCCCGACTGGAATTCCGAGCCGAGAAAGTATGCCGAGCGGAGTCATTCCGGCCGGAAACCCGACACGAGAAAATGACAGTCGAAGGGGGCACCGGATTCGCGGGTCCGACCGGCGGGGCTCCCGCCGCGGCGCCCGGACGGTCTCCCCCGCACAGCGCGGAGGCGGAGGAATTCCTCCTCGGCTGCTGCCTGTTGGACGGGGCGGAAACGATTGCCCGCTGCCTGGAGGCGAGGCTCCCGGCCGAGGCCTTCTACTCGCCCCCCAACCGGATCATTTACGAGAAGATCTGCGAACTGTATCAGAAGAGCCCGCCGGTGGATGTCGCGGTCCTTGCGGAGGAGCTGAAGACCTCCCGCCAGCTCGACGCCGCGGGCGGCTACCAATACCTCGCGCAACTGAGCGGCCGGATTCCGACAACGGCGCAGGCGCAGTATTTCATCGACAAGGTCCGGGAACTGCACCTGCTGCGCGAGCTGATCAAGGTCTCGACCCTGACCGTCGAAAAATGCCTCAGTTTCCAGGGGGGGCTGGAGGAGTTCATCGATGGAATCGAGCAGAGCGTATTCGGGGTCACCCAGGCCCGTATTTCCGACGCCGCGAAGTCGATGACGGGGCCGACCCAGGAGGCCATGCGCGTCATCGGGAAGATGATGATGAAGAAGGGGGAGCTGACGGGGGTCAGTTCGGGCTTCAAGGACCTCGACAACCTGACGTGGGGATTCCAGCGGCAGGAAATGATCGTCCTGGCGGCGCGGCCGGCGATGGGAAAGACCTCGCTTGCGCTCAATTTTGCGGAGGCGGCCGCCCTTCCGAAGCGCGGCGAACCGGTGCCGACACTAGTTTTCTCGCTGGAGATGAGCGCCGGCCAGCTCGCCCTGCGCATGCTTTGCTCCCGGGCGAAGGTGAATTTGAAGCTCCTGCGCGAGGGGCTCCTGGCCAGGAACGGAGACGACAACGCCCGGCTCGTCGGCGTCGCGGATGAATTCATGAAGGCCCCGATCTACATCGATGATTCAAGTCATCTGTCGATCATGGAGTTGCGCGCGAAGGCGCGCCGGCTGCACGCGCGCCGGAAACTCGGGATGGTGATTGTGGATTACCTGCAGCTTCTCAGCCCCACGGACTCCCAGGCGCCCCGGGAGCAGCAGGTCGCGGAGGCTTCCCGCGGTTTAAAAGCATTGGCGAAGGAACTTGAGGTCCCCGTCATTGTATTAAGTCAACTTAACCGCTCTTCAGAAAAGGAGAACCGCGCCCCCAAACTAGCCGATCTGCGTGAATCCGGAGCCATCGAACAGGACGCCGACGTGGTCCTCATGCTGGCTCGGCCGAAAGATGCCGACGATAAATACCAAGTTGCCGCCGATTCGGCCGAGTTAATCGTTGCCAAGCAACGCAACGGACCGGTAGGAGAATTGAAGCTCACCTTCTTACGAGACATCACCCGCTTTGAAAACTATACCCAGTAACCCGCTGCACCGGGTCACCGTTGTTTTGCTAGCTGTTGGTATCTCGATTCTTGCAGGATCGGCGAGGGCGCAGGCGCAGGATCAGGCGCAGCCGGCCCAGAACCAGCCGGACCAGGCGCCCGGGACGGGCTATAAGGTCGGAACGATCACGGTCAAGTTTGTCGGGACGGCGAACGTCAACGAACAGGTCGTCCGCGCGAATATGCAGCTGCACGAGGGCGGCGACCTCGACGACACGATCCTGGATCGCGACATCCGCAACCTGTACAAGACGGGGCTCTTCGAGTTTGTTCAGACGAAATGGGAGCCGGCCGGCCCGCGTTCCTACAACCTCGTCGTCGAGGTGACCCCGAAATACCGCGTCCTGGCGGTGCGGTACGAGGGCAACAAGAAGCTGAAGACGACCCGGCTGGAAAAGAAGGTCAAGACGCGCGCGAGCACAGCCCTGGATGAGCGCCAGGTGAAGGATGACGAGCAAGCGATCCACGATCTCTATCAGAAGGATGGCTACAACCAGGCCACGGTGACCTACAGGATCGACCGGGACCGGGCGACGGGCTTCGGGACGGTGGTTTTCCAGATCCGCGAGGGAAACCAGGTGAAGATCGCCGACGTGCGCTTCACGGGCAATCAGCACATCAAGTCCAAGGCGCTCCGCGGACAGATGGACACAAAGAGATGGTGGATGTTCTCATGGCTGACCGGCTCCGGCCGGTTCGAGGACGACACCTTTGACGACGACCTGGGCAAGATCCGGGACTTCTACCGCGAGGAGGGCTATCTGGACGTCGACATTTCCGAGGACCGCGTGGTGTTCCAGTACCCGAAGCCCAACAAGCTCGTCGTCTCGATCTCGGTCAGCGAGGGCCGCCAGTATCACATCGGCCAGATCAGCTTTTCGGGCAACAAGCTCCACTCCTCTGCGCTCCTCCGCCGCGTCGTCCGGCAGAAGCCGGGGACGGTCTTCACGCCCTCCAAGCTGGACAAGGACCGCGAGCGCCTCGAGGACTTCTACGGCAAGGACGGATACATCGAGACGCGGGTGAACATGCTCCGGAAGCCCAACATCGGCACGGGCAACATCGATCTCGAGTACCAGATCGACGAGGGCGACAAGTACAACGTCGAGTCGATCGCGATCGAGGGGAACACAAAGACGAAGAGCACCGTGATCCTGCGGGAGCTCGTGATGGGCCCCGGGGATGTCTTTGACACGATCCGGATGAAGATCAGCAAGATGAGGCTGGACAACACGCGCTTCTTTGACGACGTGACGATCTCGCCGCAGAGCACGAACCTTCCCGGGCGCGAGAACATGAGGGTCGCCGTCAAGGAGGGGCGCACGGGCAGCCTCACCTTTGGCGCGGGATACAGCTCGCTGGAACACGCGACCGTCTTCGCGGAGATCTCGCAGTCGAATTTCGACCTGTTCAACGCCCGCTCCCTCTTCCAGGGCGACGGGCAGAAGTTCCGCATCCGGCTGCAGCTCGGTTCGCTTTCGAGCGAGGCGATCATCTCATTCGAGGAGCCCTTCCTCATGCAGAAGGCGCTGGCCCTCGGCTTCAGCCTGTTCCGCACGGCTTCCGACTACAATAGCACGTACTACAACGAGGTGGACCTCGGCGGCACGGTCTACGTCCGGAAGCATCTCTTCGAGCTGATCGACGCCCAGCTCGGCTACACATACCAGGTGACCGAGATCAAGGACGTCCAGGCGAGCGCCTCCCCGATCATCCAGGCGTCCGCCGGCGACAACTCCGAGTCGAGGGTGACCTTCGAGCTCGTCCGCGACACGCGCGACAAGATGATCAACACGACGCACGGCAACCGCGTCCAGTTCGACGAGACCGTGGCCGGCGGGCCCCTCGGCGGAAAGAACAACTACTTCAAGACCGAGTTTCACGGGTCCCAGTTCTTCGAGCTGTTCGAGACCCAGGCGCAGGTGATTTCACTGATCGCCCGCGGCGGCGTCATCCAGAACTTCGGCAGCAGCTCCACCGTGCCCTATTACGACTCCTATTACCTGGGAGGGCCGGACGATCTCCGCGGTTTCGAGTTCCGCTTTGTCAGCCCGCGCGACTCGTACGGAGAGCCGATCGGAGGCAAGACATACGGCATGTCCACGCTCGAGTACTCGTTCGACATCGTGAGCCCGGTCCGCTTCGCCTTCTTCTACGACATTGGATTTGTAAACCCCGGATCCTACGACTTTAACGTTGGCAACTACCAGGACGACTTCGGCATCGGATTGCGCCTGTTTGTCATGGGCTCCCCGCTGAGCCTGGATTACGGCATACCGATCCGTGGCGACCTGCACTACCCCAACAAGACCGGAAATCAGTTCAATTTTTCCTTTGGCACCCGGTTCTGATTCTGCTCTAGTCATAGTTTCATCCCGCAACAAGACTCATGAAGAATCCCATCCACACCCTGTTTTCCCTAGGGGCCCTTGGCGCAGCGGCCGTGATCGCCCAAGCGCAACCGGCGCCGAAAATTCTCGTCGTCGACATGGCAAAGATCTTCGACACGCACTACGAGACCCAGGCCGAAAAGGCCAAGCTCGATGATGCCACAAAGAAGGCCCAGGACCAGATCGACCAGATGAACAAGGAGGGCGATGCCCTCGTCGCCCAGTACAAGGAGCTCGACGAACAGTCGAAGAATCCCGCCGCGACCGCGGACGCGAAGGCCAAGGCCGTCGCCGACGCCCAGAAGAAGGGCCAGGAGATCCAGGCCAAGCTGGCCGACCGGAACAACCTCGCGACCAACGCGAAGTCGGTGCTCCAGGAGCGCATCCAGAAGTTCCGTGGCACGATGCTCGAGGAGATCTCGAAGGTCGTCGTGACCGTGGCCAAGCGCCACGATGCGACCCTGGTGGTCGACAAGTCCGGGCCCACGCTCCTCGGCGTTTCCCCGGTCATCTACTTTGATCCCGGGTACGACATCACCAGCGAGGTGGTTGCGGAGATCAACAAGGATCGCCCGGCGGGCACCCCGGCTGCCTCGGCGACCCCGGCCGCCGCCCCGGCTGCGGCTCCGGCGACGTCGACCGGCTCGGACATGCCGAAGATCACCGTTCCCGGCGTGACGGCTCCCTCAAAGTAAGAGGCCCCGATTTTTCAAGAGGCCCGCTCCTTCCCGAGCGGGCCTTTTTGTCGGTGCGCCCGGCAGGGCGCACCTGCTTGACAGTGAACATCGCTAACAACGAAGTA
>OBLW0100001946.1_pt1 | contig 16975 bp, 15 predicted proteins | sample 1520161 | NCBI WGS metagenome assembly OBLW01 (sample SAMEA3539309, study PRJEB22396) | soil metagenome | biome: tundra; feature: field; material: soil | place: USA | collected 2010-05 | depth 0.15 m | reverse complement strand
ACAAGCAAATCGACATCTCCTCGCGCCGCGATCTGCTTGATCCGTTCTTTAGAGGGTTCCAATTTCACGTCGAACCGGGGCGCCAAAGCGGACCTGAGAAGCGGTAACAATCTCAAATCCTGCGAGTAGAGAAGAACTGTAATCATAGTCAGGATCTATTTACGGATTGCTGATTGTAGAACAGATGTCTTGGGCGAAACAAGTGTACTTTGATACGTTTTGTATGTCTAGTACTTTTCGTCCAGATCGTTTTGAAACTGCAAATGGGTGCTCCGAATCAAGAACTGACTGACTAACCAGGGATTCACCCATCGCAAAGCAGGATTCCTGCCTGTGAATTGTCGTCGTGCTGTCCAGTTACTTACAATGTGCGCAAAATCGGCTTAGATTCATTTGCAGTACCGTACTGCCTTTCACAGTACTGACATTTCTATGGGTCCTAAGCCAATTTTGATAGGGAGATAAGGCGTCGCGCGAGACAGTAGCACGCCATTGCGGCGTGCTGTTACGCCAACATTGCCAACCGTGCGATCACGGTAACGTTCCACGCCACGATACCGCTATATGCGAAGTTGGCCATCCGCAGTCCCCGGTGCCTGCGCAGGGCTGCCGCCGCGACGGCGATGCCGGTCACGGCCAGTTTGGAGATCAGAAGGCCCCTCACCGGTCCTACCGCCATGATGTGTGCGACGAAGGGATTGTTCTCCTGCCCGCCCAACGCGAAAGCTGTCAGGGTAGTGGACAGGTCCATGACCTGGAGCAGAATAAAGGTAGCCAGGGGGCTTTTCATCGCGCGGTCCCTTACTTACTGTATTCGGCCACTGAATGCGTTCACAATACTATAAAAAGCTAACAGTCCGCGAAAAAAGAGATGAGAGTCTCTTGTAGAATAATACCACACCCGACGCTTTAGGCGGGGCATTGCCTCGCCTTCCCGCCGCGCAACTTCACGCCGTGTGGGCGGAATCACACGGTCGGCGCCGAGTCTCATTAAATTGCCGGCGCGGTTAGAGCCGTACCACCCGTCAATTCCACCGGCAGCGGCCAACTGTGCCCTTGGTGCGCCAGCAGGCCCTGCGTGGCGTCGGGCCCCCAAGTACCGCTGGCGTAATTGGGAAAATCGCCGGGAGGACTCGTCTTCCACACCTCCAGCACCGGCATCAGCAGCCGCCACGCCGCTTCTACCTGGTCGGCGCGCATGAACAACGTGGCATCGTTCTCGATCACGTCCCAGAGCAGCGTCTCATAGGCCTCGGGCGATGGCGTTCCGAAGCCTTCGCGATAATTGAATCGCATATCCACCGGCTGCAACAGCATCTTTGGCCCAGGGTGCTTTGCCTGAAAACGCAGCACGATGCCTTCGTCGGGCTGGATCGACATCACGATCCTCGATGGCTGCCAGTCGAGCGTCGCTTCCGGGGGAAACGACTGGTGCGGCACCGCGCGGAACTGTATGGCGACTTCCGAAGCCTGGCGCGCCAGGCGTTTGCCGGTGCGCAGATAGAATGGCACGTCCTGCCAGCGCCAGTTGTCCACGAACAACCGTAACGCCGCGTAGGTCTCCGTTTGCGAATCCGGCGGTACGCCCTCTTCCTCGCGGTACCCGCACAGCTCCTTGCCGCCGCTCCAACCCTTGCCGTACTGCCCCCGAACCGCGGACTGATGGACCGCCCCCGGCGCAATGGGCCGGACCGCGTGCAGAACGTCGACCTTCTTGTTGCGAATCTCGTCGGCTTCAAACGAGACCATCGGTTCCATCGCCACCAGACAGAGCAACTGCAGCAGATGATTCTGCACCATGTCGCGCAGCGCGCCCGCGCCATCGTAATAGCCGCCCCGATGTTCCACGCCCACCTCTTCGGCCACGGTGATCGTCACATAGTCCACATAACGCCGGTTCCAAATCGGCTCGAACAGTGGGTTGGCAAACCGGAACGCCAGCATATTCTGCACCGTCTCCTTGCCCAGGTAATGGTCGATCCGGAAGATTTGCGATTCCTGAAAGGCGCTGGACAGTGTGTGGTTCAACGCCATCGCCGACTCCAGGTCCCACCCGATGGGCTTCTCGACGACGATTCGCGACCGTTCCCGGTCCGCCGACAGGCCGGCATAGTTCAGGAAAGTGGGAATCTCGCCAAACAGGAACGGCGGCGTGGCCATGTAGAAAATGCGTTGGGCTTTCGCTCCCCACTCCTTTTCCAGGCTTTCACAAAGATTGTTGAGCGCCGTATAGGTAGCGTGGCTCTTGAAATCGCCCTTCAGGTAGCGTATATGCGGGGCGAACTCGTTCCACTCCTTGCTTGCGGCCTTTCCGGTCCGGCAGAACTCGTTGACTCCCTCATGCAGGTGTTTGCGCAGTTGCTCCTCGGAGGTATCGACGCGGTCCACCACGATGATCGAAAAATGGGCGGGCAGACTGTGGCGCCGGGAAAGATCTAACAGCGCCGGCATCAGCTTTCGCCACGTCAGGTCGCCCGCTCCGCCGAAGATGACGAACACGTTAGGTTCCAGCCGCTCGTCCGTTTTCACTCGCCGCCCTCCATTCCAATTACCGCTGCCACACGATTCGAGCCTCTTCCAGTGGGACCGCCACGCCCGCGCGATATGGGATAGCGCGCACCGTATAGTCGGTCGCCGGGCGCGTCGACAAGATCGATGTGCGATAGGCGTAGCTTTCCGTCCCGCCCACCAGTTGCCGGACGCGTTCCATCGCCTGCCTCACCGGAGCTTCGCCGTTTAGTCCGTCCGCGTAAAGCTCCACGCGCACGGAGTTCGCCTCCACATCGTCCAGATAAACCTGAACCTCGAACATTTGCCGCTCCCCGTCGCTTTCCACCTTGACTTCACCCAGGCGCAGCGCGGCCCACTCCCGTTCCAGGGCCTGCCGCCAATCCACCAGTTGCTTGCCCGCGGCGCCGCCATCGGCCGCCCGCGCGCGGTAGGCCGCCGCGCCCGGCAGGTAGTGTTGCTCCGTGTATTCGCGCACCGTGCGGTTCGCCGAGTATTGCGGGGTTAACCGCGCCATGCTCTCCCGCATCCGCGCTACCCAAGCCGTGGGAATGCCCTCTTCGTTACGGGAATAAAACTCGGGGATCACCTCTCGCTCCAGCACGTCGTAAAGCGCCTCGGCTTCGGCGTCGTCCCAAGCCGGATCGTCGTGATGTTCCTGCCCGTCTCCCAGCGGCCACCCCACTTCCGGAGTGTAGGCTTCCGCCCACCATCCATCCAGCTCCGACAGATTGAGGCCCCCATTGACCAGCACCTTCATGCCGCTCGTTCCGCTCGCCTCCCATGGCCGCCGTGGCGTGTTGACCCAGACATCCACACCCTGCACCAGGTGCTCGGTCAGAAGCATGTCGTAATCGCTCAGGAAACAGGCGTGGGGGCGCACCTCGGGCTGCCGGATGAACTGCGTCCACTGCTGGATCAGGTCCTGCCCCGCCTGGTCCGCCGGGTGCGCCTTGCCCGCGATGATCAGTTGCACCGGGCGCTGAGGATTAGTCAGCAGTCGCAACAGCCGCGGCGGGTCGTGCAGCAGCAGGTTCGGTCTCTTGTAAGTCGCGAAACGGCGCGCGAAGCCTAGCGTCAACACGGAAGGGTCCAGCCGGTGAGTGGCGAATTCAACCACCTCCTGCGGTGAGCCCGATCCAGCCAGTTGCCGCGACAATCGCTCGCGCGTGTATTCCACCAGGGACTTGCTCGCGGCCATGCGAAACTGCCATATCCTGGCGTCGGAAACCTGGCGAAGGTCCTGTTCCAGCGTCTCAGCCGTCCCCAGCCACCGCTCTTTTCCGCAAGCCTCCGTCCAAAGCTCGTCGGCCTCGGCCGAATCCCAGCTCGGCGTATGGATACCGTTGGTGACGTGCCCCACCGGAATTTCCTTTTCCGGCCAGCGCGGAAACAGAGGCGCAAAGAGGCGCCGGCTCACCTCACCGTGCAAACGGCTCACGCCATTCACCGCCCCGCTGCCGCGGATCGCCAGGTACGCCATATTGAACTCCTCCCCGGCGTCGGAGGGGTTCTGCCGGCCCAGCGCCAGCAGATCGTGAAGCGGAATGCCGAGTTTCTTTACGGCGTATCCCCCCAGGTATTGCTCGATCAGGCCCGGAGCAAAACGGTCGAATCCCGCGGCCACCGCCGTGTGCGTGGTGAACAGATTGCCCGCCCGCGTCGCCGCCAGCGCTGCTTCGAAGGGCTGCCGCGTCTCCTCCATGAAGCTTCGCGCGCGTTCCAGAACGGCGAAAGCCGCGTGCCCTTCGTTCAGGTGACAGATTTCCGGCTGAATCCCCAGTGCGCGCAGCAGCCGCCAGCCGCCGATCCCGAGCAGCAGTTCCTGCTTCAGGCGCAGTTCCGGCCCTCCGCCATACAATTCGCTCGTAATTCCACGGTGGGCGGGATAGTTCGCCGCGTCGTTGCTGTCCAGCAGGTATAGTTTTACCCTGCCGACCTGCGCTTGCCATGCGCGCAGCCAGACCGCGTATCCCGGCAGCGCAATCTCCAACCGCAGCCACTCCCCGTTCGGCTGGCGCAACGGCGTAATCGGCAACTGTCCGGGGTCGTTGTAGGGATAGAGCGCCTGTTGCTCCCCGGCGCTGCCGATGATCTGGCGAAAATAGCCCCGCTGGTAGAGCAATCCCACCGCGGCCACCGGAACTCCCAAATCGCTGGCAGCCTTGAGTTGATCGCCGGCCACGTTGCCCAGCCCCCCCGAGTAGATCGGCAGAGCCTCGCTCAACATGAATTCCATGCTGAAATAAGCCGCGCACGTCAGCGGGGCCTGCGCGTGATTCTGCTGGAACCACGCGGGCGCCTCGTTCGCCTGCCGATTGGCCTGTACCAACCCATCCACCTTTTTCCGGAACTCGGGGTCGCCCAACACGCGCTCGATCCGGTCGCGCGAGGCCGTCTGTAGGACCACCCAAGGGTTATTTGTGATCGCCCACAGATCCGCATCGAGCTGCCGCCACACTTCGTCGGTCGCGTGATTCCAGGTCGAACGCAAATCCAGCGCCAGTTCCGCCAGGGAATCGAACCCGTCGATTTCCGTAGGCAACAGATTGTATGTGGGATGCCCGACGCCTGCCCGTATCTGCATGTATGAGTCCCCCGCTTCAATTATCGCCTCTTGACGCCGCTCTCCTGGGGATCTACTCTGCTGGCTAGGGAACTATGCGGACGGATTCTCACGTTCGACAACGCAAGTGGCCATTTCCCTCGTGCTGCTGACCGGCGCGTCGCTCTTCGTGCGCAGCTTCTGGAAGCTCCAGAACGAACCGCTGGGCTATGAACCGGAGCATTTGCTCACGGCGTCCTTCACCTTGCGCGCGGCGCGCTACGGGCCGCAAGCGTCGCAATCACCAGGCGCGATCTCGAAGCCTGGCTCAGTCCGATGCGGACCCAACGACCAGATCGAGACGCACGGCTTGGGCAAACGCCCGGAAATCCCGGTCGCGAGTAAGGAGAGGGATCCCGCGATCGATACAGCTCTGGGCTATAAGGGCATCGCCCAAACGCGCCTTGCGTCGCTTCGCCAACACTTTCGCCCGTAACTCTCCCGCCCGTTGCCAGTAGCCGGGCCCCACCTCCAATAGAGGCAGTTCTGAGAGAGTTTGTGAAACCTCTGCGGAGAGGTTCGGATCGCTTAGCATCTCGGTGAGCACAACCGGCGCCATGAGCACCTGGCGGTCCCGTAGCGCTCGATCGAGCAGTTCAACGTCCGCGCCGCCGTCTCCTTGCAGGAAGGCGATCCAGGTGCTGGTGTCGACCGCGATCATCGGTCGTCCTTTAACGCCGCCAACGTGCGCGTGAAGTGAACCTTTCCCCGGAGTTGGCGCAGACGCGCGTAGGCCTGTGATGCCGCAACCAGTTGCAAGCCGGTGCGAACGGTCTGCGTGATGCCGCTGCCGCTGGCTCGTTGCGCCTTCTCAAGAAGTTCCGGCGGTACCTCGACGGTGATCTTGCGCGCTGTCTCCATGATGACCCAGCATACCATACCAGTTGCCAGCATCGAGTATGGCCCCCCTTTCTGCTAGCCTGAAATTATGCAGTTTTCCGAGTCCGTTTTCGCGGCGCGCTTCAACATTACCAGGCACGATCTCGAAGCCTGGCTCGCCGAGGCGCTGTCCCAAGGGGGGGATTACGCCGACCTCTACTTCGAGTACCTGCTGACCAGTTCCATCAGCCTCGACGAATCCATCGTCAAGAGCGCGGCCCAGGGCGTGTCCATGGGGGTTGGCGTGCGAGTCATCGTCGGAGAGCGCACCGGGTACGCCTACAGCGACGACCTTTCGCCCGAAAAAATCCGCAAGGCGGCGCGCGTGGCGGCGTGCATCGCGGCCGGTCCCGCCAAAGTCGAAAAGTTCGACCTCCAGGAAGGCGCGCGGCACAATCTCTACCCCGTGCTCGTGGCGCCCACCGAGACCGCCTTCGCGGAGCGCGTGGAATTGGTGAAGCGCGCCGACCGCGCCGCGCGCGCCTACGATCCGCGGGTCTTCCAGGTACAGGCGACCTATGCCGATAACCTGCGCTACGTCATGGTCGCCACCAGCGACGGCGTTCTTACCTTCGATCGCCAGCCCCTGGCGCGCTTGAGCGTCTCGGCCCTGGCGCGGCGCGATGGCGGACCGCCGCAGGCAGGCCGCGCCGGCGGAGGCGGCCGCGTCGAGCTGGATTATTTCCTGACCGATCATCCCCCGGAGCGCTTCGCCACCGAAGCCGCCCGCGAGGCCATCGTCATGCTCGACGCCGTCGAGGCGCCGGCCGGCGAAACCACCGTGGTGCTCGGCCCCGGCTGGCCCGGCATTCTGCTCCATGAAGCCGTGGGACACGGCCTGGAGGCGGATTTCAATCGCAAAGGTTTCTCCGCCTTCAGCGGCCGCATCGGCCAGAAGGTCGCCAGCGACCTGTGCACCGTGGTGGACGATGGCACCATCGCCTCCCGCCGCGGCTCGCTCAATGTGGACGATGAAGGCCACGCCACCCAGCGAAACGTCCTCATCGAAAATGGCGTCTTGCGCGGCTATCTCCAGGACCGCCTTTCGAGCTCCGTCATGCACACGGATTCCACCGGCAGCGGCCGCCGCGAAAGCTACGCCCACATCCCCATGCCGCGCATGACCAACACCTTCATGATGGCCGGCCAAAGCGATCCCCAGGACATCATCCGCTCCGTGCCCAAGGGTATCTATTGCGTGAACTTCGGCGGCGGGCAGGTGGATATCACCAGCGGCAACTTCGTCTTCTCGGCTTCGGAAAGCTATCTGATCGAGGATGGCAAGCTCACGCGCCCGGTCCGCAACGCCACCCTGATCGGCAACGGGCCGGAGGCGCTCAAGTACGTCAGCATGGTGGGCAACGATTTGCGCCTCGACGAAGGCGTCGGCATCTGCGGCAAGGAGGGCCAGAGCGTCCCCGTCGGCGTGGGCATTCCCACCATCCGCATCGACCGCATGACCGTGGGAGGAACCGCTTGAACGGAGACTGTCTTGGGGAACTGGCGCGGGACGTGGTTCGCCGCGCCCTGGCCGCCGGCGCGACCGACGCCGAGTGCACCATCGCCGAGGGTGACGAGTTCTCGGCCAACGTCCGCATGCGCCAGGTCGAAAGCCTCAAGGAAGCCGGATCGCGCGCCGCCGGCTTGCGCATCCTCATCGGGCGGAAGACCGGCTCGTCCTACACCTCCGACCTTGCGCCCGAGGGCATCGCGCTGCTCCTCAAGTCCGCCATCGAGTTGGCCGACGTCACTACCGAAGATCCTCACGCCGGCTTGCCCGATCCGGACGAGCTAGGCTCCGTGGCGGGCGATTTGCGCCTCTATTCCCCGGATGTGGAGAAGTTGGAGACGCCCGTCCGCATCGAGACGGCCCGGCGCGCCGAAGCCGCAGCCCTGGAGGCGGACCCGCGCATTTCCAATTCCGAGGGCGCGTCGTTCGATTCGCACGTCGGCCGCCACATTTTTGCCAACTCCCGCGGGTTCGCCGCTGAATACCGCACCAGCTATTGTTCGGTGAGCGTGGCGCCGGTCGCGCGCGACGGCGATTCCATGGAGCGCGATCACTGGTACTCCCTGGCGCGCGGATTCAATGGCCTCGAGCCGCCCGAGCAGGTCGGCCGCATCGCCGCCCAACGCGCGCTCCGGCGCCTCCATCCGGTCAAGGTCGAAACCCAGCGCGTGCCCGTCGTCTTCGAGCCGGGGGCCGCCCGAACGCTGCTCGATAACCTATTCGATGCCGTGCACGGCATGTCCATCTATCGCCACGAATCGTTTCTGGCCGGGAAACTGGGTGAGAAGGTGGCCAGCGAGAACGTCACGGTCGTCGATGACGGCACGCTTCCAGGCCTGTTCGGAGCCTCGCCGTTCGACGACGAAGGCGTTCCTTCGCGGCGCACCGTGGTGATCGATCGCGGCGTGCTGAAAAACTACTTGCTCAACACCTATGCCGCGCGTAAGCTCGGTATGAAGACCACCGGCAACGCGTCGCGCGGCATCACTGGCAACGCCGGCATCGGCCCCGGGAACTTCTTCGTGGAAGCTGGCGTCCAATCCCCGGAGCGCATCTTGGCCGGCGTCTCCAACGGGTTTTACGTGACCGAGTTGATGGGCTTCGGCGTAAACATCGTCACCGGAGATTATTCCCGCGGCGCGGCGGGCTTGTGGATTCGCGGCGGCGAACTGGCCTTCGCGGTTTCCGAAGTGACCATCGCCGGGAATTTGAAAGATATGTTGCTGGGCCTGGAAGCCGTCGGCTCCGACCTGGAATTCCGCGGCTCCATGGCGGCGCCCACCCTGAAAATCGGAGAAATGACCGTTGGCGGAAAATAAGCGGCTCTCCCTACCGCCCATGGCGATTGTCATTGTCGCCGCCGTAGCCGTTGGCCTGGCTGGGTTTTGGTATCTGAATCGTCCGGTTACGCCGAAAGCGCCGCCGCCCTTGACCGGCGACGCCAGGGCTTACGTGCGCAACCTCGCGCTCAGCGGCGTCGGCATGCAGGCCAATGAGAGCTACCTGAGCCAGCAGGTGGTGGAGATCACCGGCCAATTAGGCAACCGGGGCAACCGCGTCCTCCGGACCGTCGAGATCAATTGCGTCTTCTACGATCCGTACGGCCAGGTCGTATTGCGCGAGCGCGTGCCCATTATCAGTGCGAAAATGGGCGGTCTTGCGCCCGGAGAGAGTAAGCCCTTCCGCCTGGCGTTTGACGATGTCCCCGACTCCTGGAATCAAGCCATGCCGCAATTAGTCATCGCCGGCATCGATTTCTCCTAGTGGGGTCAGGCCTTTTGGCCTGCCGCCGGGCTTTGGCCCGGCGCATTCTTGCCCCTTGAATTCGGCGCCGCGCTGAACTACCTTGGGGAACGGGTAACGGCTCGTGTGTTATCGTCGCCTGTTCCTATTGAGATGCATCCGTTTCATATAGGCTAGTCTGGAGCTATGCGCAAAGGCTACCGGGAATATTTGGGCCGGCTCGGCTGGACTGAGAGGACCGCGCTGGTCCTGTTGGCCCTCTATGCCTTGCTCAAGATCACCGGTCTGTCTCCCACGTGGCAATTCCTCGCGGCGCTGGCGGCCTTTATCTTCGGATCCATCGTGCTGGTCCGTTTGACTTACGCGCTCACCCGCAAAGCCATCTGGCGCTTGCGCAACCGTCTGATCGTGGCCTACCTGTTCATCGCCGTGGTTCCCATTGTCCTGATCGTGCTGCTCGCGGGGCTGGCCGGGTACACCCTCATCGGTCAGGTGGCCGCCTATTTCGTCCGCACCGAGCTCACCAACCGCGAAAACGCTCTCCAGCAACGAGCCGAAGGGTTAGCTGGGATGGGCGGACCGGGGCGCGGGGGCCCGAACGCGCCTGGGCAGGGTCCCAACGGAGGCGGTCCACCGAACGGGTTTGGAGGCAGGGGTGGTGGCGGCGGCCGCGGATTTGGGTTCGGGTACCCCGGCGGTGGGCCGGAGGGCGGCAGGTCGTTAAATCCCGGCCGCGGGTCCCCTCCGGCAACCGCCGGCTCTCCTGCCGGCTTCAGCTCCACGGATATGTACACCCGTCTTGCGAACCAAACGCGAAACCGGTTCCCGGGTTCGGAGGTGCTGATCAAGACCAGCGAAGAGATGCGTTTTCCGGCCGACGCGAAAATAACCTCGCCCCCGCCCGAGTGGCCCGCCCGAGTCAGCGGGTTGATCTATAAGGACCAGGGCGGCGTGAACCGGTTCTATGTGTGGGCCCACGTCGTGCCGGAAAGCGGGGAAGTCAGGGAGGCCACCGTCATGTGGCCTCTTACCAGCGACGTGTTGGCGCACCTGTTGCCGCCGGACGTCGGCCTGAGCAACGTCATGATTGGCCCCTTGGGCGGATCTCCCTACGTCCCGGCGGCGCGGACCGCGCTGGTCCCGAAGGCTGCAAACTGGTTTGATTTCCCGGTGAACGGCAGCTATCCCTTGCAGATTTCCTCCTGGGATTCTCCAGACGAACAGCATCAGATCGATGCCTTGTTGGTAGTGAACTCCCGGGTCTCCGCGGTTTTGGGGATCATCTTCGAACAGAGACCCGGCCAACGGTTGCAGTTTACAGACATCGCGCAAACCCTATTCATCGCTGTAATCGGCTTGTTTGTGTTCGTGGAAATCGGCTCGCTCTGGACCGGCATCCGGCTCACGCATTCCATGACCGGCGCGGTCCATGAGATCTATCAAGGCACCCAGCACGTCAAGGAGGGCGATTTCTCCTATCGCATTCCGGTCAAGGGCGACGACCAGCTTGCCGAGATGGGCGCCTCGTTCAACACCATGACCGAAAACCTCGGCCAGTTGATTGTAGTGGCCAAGGAAAAGGAGCGCCTGCAGTCTGAGCTGGAAATCGCGCGCGAGGTGCAGAACCAGCTCTTCCCCCGCGACGTGCCATCCTCCAAGTCCCTGGAACTGAAGGGCATCTGCACCCCGGCGCGGGTGGTTTCCGGCGATTATTACGATTTCATGACGCTGCCCGGCTCGGAGTTGGCCTTCGCCATCGGCGACGTAGCCGGCAAGGGAATCTCGGCCGCCCTCCTGATGGCCACCATTCAATCCGCCATGCGCACCCAGTTGAGCGCCACTAACGGCGCCGCGCCGCCGCACTACTCCGCGGCCACGCTGGTGGCGCAGCTCAACCGCCAGCTTTACAACACCACCACCCCCGAAAAGTACGCTACCTTCTTCTTCGCCATCTACGACGAAGCCTTGCGCGCCCTCACTTTCACCAACGCCGGCCACCTGCCGCCTTTCCTGGTGCGCAGCGGCGAGTTCATTAACTTGAATCCCACCGGCACGGTAGTGGGCGCCTTCCCCTTCGCCAAGTACGAGGAGAAAACCGTGCAACTCGAAGAGGGCGATATCGTGGTGGCCTACACCGACGGCATCGTCGAACCCGAAAATCCCTACGGCGAGATGTTCGGGGAGAATCGCCTGAAGGAACTGATCCTCCGGCACGCCCGCGCCGGCTCTTCCGAGATCATCGCCAAAACCATGGAAGCCGTGATCCAGTGGACCGCCTCTTCCGAGTTGCAGGACGACATGACCATGATCGTCGCCCGCCGCATATGAAAGTCCTGACGGCCGCCCAAATGCGCGCGGTGGATCGCCGCACCGTCGAGCTCGGCATTGCCGGCATCGTGCTGATGGAGAACGCCGCCCATCGCGTGGTGGAGTTTCTCGCTGCGCGTTTCGCGCCGCTTTCGGGCCAACGCATCGTCATCCTGTGCGGCAAGGGCAACAACGGCGGCGATGGAATGGCCGTCGCCCGCCAACTGCACACGCGCTTTCACCCGTCCGCCCTGCACATCGTTCTGCTGGCCGCGCCGCAGGACCTGAAAGGGGATGCGGAGGCCAATTACCGCATGCTCCAGGCCTGCGGCTGTCCCGTTCTGCCGGGAATCCCCCTGGAGGCACGCAATGCCACCCTGGTTGTCGATGCCTTGCTGGGCACCGGCGTCAGCGGCCCCGCCGCCGGCCTCATGCTGGAGGGCATTCGCGAAATCAACCACGGTTTTCCGCTGGCCAAGGTCGTCGCCGTGGACCTCCCTTCGGGCATGCCCAGCGATTCGGGCGAGCCGGTGGGCGAATGCGCGCGCGCCGACTGCACCGTCACCTTCACCGCGCCCAAACTGGCGCACGCCTTGCCTCCCAACTGTGATCGCGTGGGCGAACTCACCGTCGCGTCCATCGGCAGCCCGCCCGAGTTGTTCGAGGAAGACGCCGCCGTTTTCCTTTCGCTGATCGAACCCGGCATGTTCCGCCAGCTCCTGGCGCCGCGCCCGCGCTCGGGGCACAAGGGGACCTTCGGCCACGTCCTGGTAGTTGCGGGTTCGTCCGGCAAAACCGGCGCCGCCGCCATGACCGGATTGGGCGCCCTGCGCGCCGGAGCCGGCTTGGTGACTGTAGCCTCGGCCGCCGGCGCGGTCCCCGTCATCGCCTCCCATGCCCCCGAGTTGATGACCGTTCCGCTGGCCGAAAACGACGCCGGAACCATCGCCGCCGGCATCGCCCTGGACGCGCTTGCCGAAGGCAAAACCGTAGTCGCCATGGGCCCCGGCCTGGGCCGCCATCCCGACATCGACGCCCTCGTCGCCCGCGCCATCAAAGATCTAAAACAACCCCTAGTCCTTGATGCCGACGCGCTCACTGGCTTGGCTAACCCCTGGCCCCTGGCCCCCAGCCCCCGGCCCCTGATCCTCACCCCTCATCCCGGAGAAATGTCACGCCTCACCGGCCAATCCATCGCTGAAATCCAAAGCAACCGTGTCGCCACCGCCCGAGCCTTCGCCACCGAACACGCCGTAACCCTGGTGCTCAAGGGCCAGCGCACCGCCATAGCCTTCCCCGATGGACGCGTCTGGATCAACCCCACCGGCACGCCCGCCATGGGAACCGGCGGCAGCGGCGACATCCTCACGGGCCTGATCGCCGGCCTTTTCGCGCAATTCCCGGACCGTCCGGACCTCGCCGTCGCCGCCGCCGTGTACCTTCACGGCCTCGCTGGCGAAATCGGCGCGCGCTCTCTCGGCGAGAAGTGCCTCATCGCCACCGACATTCTGAAGTATCTTCCGGACGCCATGGAGGAGTGTGCCGACGTATCGCACGGCGACTGAGGAAGCCACCATTGCCCTGGGCGAACGTCTCGCCAGCCAGTTGCCTCGAAAAGGCGTGGCGCTCCTCATCGGCAAACTCGGCGCCGGAAAGACCACCCTGGCCAAGGGAATCGTCAAGGGCTTGGGTGCGGCCGAGCCCGACGACGTCACCAGTCCCACCTTCACCCTGATTCACGAATACGGCGGCGGGCGCGTCTACCACGTCGATCTCTACCGCCTGGACGAGCCGCGCCAGGTCGCCACTCTGGGCCTCGACGACCTGTTTGATCGCGACGCCCTCGTGCTCGTCGAGTGGGGCGAGCGCTTTCCCCAGCTCCTGCCCGCCGAGCGCACCGAAATCCGCATCCGCGCCCTGGAAAGCGACGAAAGGGAAATTGAGGTCATCCAACCAACATGAGCAAACAACCGTGGGCCCTGATCCTGGGCGCCAGCAGCGGCTTTGGCGAGGCCACCGCTCTTGAGCTGGCGCGCGCCGGCATGAACATCTTCGGCGTGCACCTGGATCGCCGCGACAAGCTGCCGCACGTGCAGGAAATCCAAAACCAGATCCGGGCAACGGGCCGCGAGACCGAGTTCTTCAACTGCAACGCGTCCGACGACGAGTGGCGCATGGACACCATGGAGAAGATCTCGAACAAGCTGGCCGACCCGCCCGGCACCGTGCGCGTTCTCCTGCACTCGCTCGCGTGGGGCACGCTCCGGCCGCTTACCGGCGCGGAGCAGGTGGCCACCAAAAAGCAGATCGAGATCACCGCCGATACCATGGGGCACTCGCTCGTGTACTGGGTGCAGGAATGCCTGCGCGCCGGCCTCCTCGAACGCGGCGCCCGCATCTTCGCCATGACCAGTAGCGGCGGCACGAGGGCCATTCCCAGTTACGGCCCCGTCAGCGCCGCCAAGGCTATCCTGGAAGCCCATATCCGCCAGCTCGCGCTGGAGCTGGCGCCGGCCGGCATCACCGCCAACGCCATTCTCGCCGGCGTCACCGACACCCCGGCATTGCGGATGATTCCCGGACACGAGAAACTGATGGAAATCGCCCGCCTGCGCAATCCCCATCAGCGCCTCACCACGCCCGAAGACGTGGCCCGCTCCATCGCCGCCCTGTGCCACCCCGCCACCTATTGGCTCACCGGAAACACCCTGCACGTGGATGGCGGCGAAAACATCGTAGGATAACTTCATGGAAGACAATGGACTGCCTTGCCTGGAGATGCTGGAAGCCACTCCCGCCATTTTGCGCGGCCTGATGTGCGAGCTGTCCGAAGAGGACGCCCGCTGGAAGCCCGCGCCCGACCGCTTCTCGGTGGCCGAGGTCCTGGCGCACCTCTCGCACACCGAAGGTCACTGCCATCGCATGCGCCTGGACCGCTTCATGCGCGAAGAGCTTCCCGTATTCGAGCCCGACGACGCGCAGCTTCACCTTCACCGCTATCGCGACGCCGATCCGGAAGAGGAATTCGCCCACTTCGAGGAACAGCGCGATACCAACCTGGAGTATCTGCGCAGTCTGGCCGCCGGCGCCGCCCGCCGCGCGGCCCTCCACCAGCAAGCCGGCCGGATCACCCTGGCCGAGATGCTGCACGCCTGGGCGCTTCACGATCTGGGCCACATCCGCCAAGTGGCCGAACTGGCCCGCGCCGTAAAGTACCAACCCGGCGCCGGCCCCCTCGGCCAAGAATACGCCCTGAAGCCCTGACTGGCAAGGTATGTGGAGTGGGCCTCCAGGCCTGCTACGCCGGCGTCCCTGCCGGCGTTCTTGGGTGGGGCGGGCGATTGAAACCGCTAATCATCCAGGCGACCACCGAGCATCGGAACTCTCATGCTCGGGCATTTGGTGCGCAGGTACATGGCTGCCACAGGATCGTCGCCTTCACCAAGGCTGGCTCAGCCACCGTCTCCCCTTTCGCCAATTACATTATCACCGTCCGATTCAGTTCACAGCTTCCGCTGAAGCCGCGCGCTAACCAGTGAGCGGTTTTTACATTGTAGATCGGGAGTCTACCGCGAATCTTTAGGCTGATGAAAATCTCCACACACGAGGAATCACCGACCTGTCTCCGGCGCCCTCATTCATCCGGGTTTAGCTCCAAGATATACCCCTTGTGGTATGCTGATGTCGGCCGCGAGGCCAAATAGGAAATTGTGGCTACTGCTTCGTGCGGTCCGCACCCTTGTGCCGATGGCCTCTTGGTGCCACAGCCGCCTGATCCTGCGGCCCATGTCGATCCACGGCGCGTCATCGCTGGGCTTGTCTCGAAGTGCGGTCCCGTATTCGCAGCTAGTCAAGTAGCGACGGCGTTTAAGGAAGGATGAGGATATGAGTGACTACTACTTTGTAGAGAGTAAGTTGAACGGCAATGTGATCGACATCGCCGGTGCGTCGCTGGCGCCCGGTGCGCTGCTCGATGCCTACCCCAAGAAGACATCGGGAAACGACAACCAACTCTGGGAGTTTGTCCTTGATCCAGGAGGCTCCGGATACTACTTCATCAAGAGCAAGCTCAACGGCAATGTGATCGATATTCAAGGAGCATCCACGACCGCTGGCGCGGCGGTCGATGCGTACCCGCAGAAGACCTCTGGATACGTCCCGAACCAGCTCTGGCAGTTCGTCGAGGATCCCAACAACTCGGGGTACTGCTTCATCATGAGTGCGGAGTACGGCTACGTGCTCGACATTCAGGGTGCGTCCAAGGCGGCCGGAGCGGCGCTCGACGTGTTCCCGCAGAAGCCGAGCGGCGCCGACAACCAGTTGTGGCGGGTGGTAGGAGGGAATTTCCCGTCGACGGTCAAGACGGTGACGGTCCCGACAGGGGGCCTGGTAAGTAATGGGAACTACTTCCTGGCGGACAGCGACAAGCCCCTTACCGGTGTCTCCGTGCAGGTCGACTTCCTCTCCGATTTCGTCAGCACCGAGAACGGTTACAGCTTCCAGTTGAACTGCTACTCGCTCGAAGGGAAGAACATCTCCACCGAGTGGCAGCAGTTCGTCGTCTGGGCCGACCCGGGCAGCAGCCAGCTCGTGGCGCGGATCGATACCTGGTCGGGCACTTCGCTAAGCGACGAGCTTGTCCGCACTGATACTACCCTCGCGACCTTGCCCAGCCCGACCATCAAGGCCGGCTATAGGCTCTATATGCTCTTGGGCTTCGATTCCAGTAACGGTCCCGGTACGATCGTTCACGCCAACTATCAGGTCTCCGACAACAACAACGTGCTGGGCAATGCGTCGATAAAGATTGTCGGCCAGACCGTGCGAACGACGGGAAAGCCGGCGACCGTGGCAAATCTCGCTCCGATCGGCGCCTTCACGTTCGATATCGGCGGAGACTGGGGTAGCCACACGGCGACATTGCAGGATAGCTGGGGGACCATCTGCTACCGTGCGAATAACACTCTGACCGTCTCGAATGCGGAACCCGCCTACACGGACTTCGACGATGGCACCGCGGAGAGCGCCAATCTGACATTCGGTCCGATGCCCGCATCTTCCAGCGTGCTGTTCCGGCAGTGGTTCCAGGCGTCCGTCTCATCCGAGCCGCAACGACGCCCGTTCAGGCTAAAGGACGACCAAGGTCGCCCACGCCATATCCTGCAGCCGCCTGACGATATCAGCTTCGGCCGCAAGAAGTCTTGAATCGCCGCGATCCGTTATCGCAGTCACGCAAAGTTAGAAATATTTCGCACCCGTCTTTGCAACGGCTTGCGAAGCTCGCGCTCTAGCCATCCGTATCACGCCTGCTATCGTGAAATCGGGATGAGGCTTGTGCTCATCTTACTTGCTGGCCAGCAAGCGTTGCTTTTTAAGGTGGTACTGAACTTCCTGTAGGTTCCTGCGGGATACTTCACGGCGGA
>OBLW0100001943.1_pt1 | contig 16997 bp, 10 predicted proteins | sample 1520161 | NCBI WGS metagenome assembly OBLW01 (sample SAMEA3539309, study PRJEB22396) | soil metagenome | biome: tundra; feature: field; material: soil | place: USA | collected 2010-05 | depth 0.15 m | reverse complement strand
ACGCAGTCTTGACCTCCTTTGGTGATGCAGAGCACGTACAACAAAAAACAGGCGCAGGGCTTAAGGTGAGTCCAAGAATGACTGCCGCCATGAACTGAACGCGCATTGATCCTCGTAGATTGATGAGTATACGCGGTTCGAAGCAGCTTCAAAATAACTGAAGCTGAAGGGCCGTCGACCGAAGGTTATGAAACCGAATCTTGGGAGGGGCGCCGGATTTCTACCCGAAAGTCGGCTTCGGAGAAATGTTGCAGTTTCGCTAGGTCAACCGAATCTAATTCACGACACCGAGCGAAGGACCGAACGAAATCTCCGCGCTGACGATCAGGTAGGAGATCGTTGCTTCCTTGTGAAAATCGACTTGGGAATCATGCAGTGCACGCCCTTGCGGATATCCACTACCTGGGAGACGCGGCAATCTCCGACGATCGATGTGAGTGAATAGGCTTCTTCGCGCGACATGGGCACCATCTTCTGTTCCGCTAGGAAATTCACCGTTTCGCGCACGGCAATCTTCATGGCTTCGTTCAAGTCTTCGTCGAATCCCAAGAAATATAAACAAATAACGATGCAAGGAACGGATTTCCATGTCCTCACTTTATCGCGATAAGAATAATTTTGCGAAGCCCATTACGTCGCGGTTTACCCTGACGATTCGCTATCGGATCCGCTGCATGATCGAACTTGAGGATTCGGAAAAAGCTTAACAAAGCTGCTTTCGCCTTCTTCTGAAACATACAGTTCGGAGCTGGGGATTGGGCTAATCCCAGCGCTTGGATGGATGATCGGCGATCCTCAAGTGATTCCCCACAAGTCGGCCTCTTGGAGGTCAGCCCGCGGGGAAGTCTGCAAGAGTCATAGTGGAACCGTTAAGATTGTTTCCTGGCGGCGCGTGCTCCCTGTTTCGTTCTTCTCGCCCCTACGAAGTTACTTCAGAGGGTAACGAACCTCATTTACCATTACTAAAGCTTCTTCCGTCACTGCTTGGAATACATAAGAGGCTTTAACATGTAGTGAATACAAAGCATCATATAGATGAAGTTGAAGAGAAAATTGGAGCAGGGTTCCGAGGGCGATCACTCAACTCGTTTCAATAATGTCTTGCGCTCTTAAACTCCGAATTTTCGGTGCTAGCTCTCATACTTGTTTGCAAAGACTGCACGTCGTCGAGACGATCCTGCCTTATGAACAAAGGATCGTTGCCGCAAACCGGAGCCTCTCAATGAGTGGACTTGCGAGCAAATTGTCGAAGATCGAGAAGCGCTTTGGGACCCAAACAATAGCGACAATAATGTGATGATGATATCCACGAGACAGCTGCAAACTCGAAGCTTGGACGGCAAAATGATTTTGGAAGCGCCATGCCGATCATCGTCAAAAAAGCCTCCCGAGAGAATTATCGATCAAGCGGTAGAGGCACATGGGTTAGCAATGGCTATTAAGCGCTAAATTACACTGCTTTATATAGCTTAAGCCATATACAAGCCAAGAGCTATCAAGCGGTCACAGTTTTGAACGTCGCAAATAACGTCCTTACTCCGCTTTTTGGTTTTTGGTACACGTAACAGCACAGATACCCTTCCATGAGAACTAGCGAAGCCAGGACGAATGGTCCAAACGAGACGCTAAGGCTAGGGCAACGGTGGTCGTATGCGTTCTTGTTGCTGGTGGTGCTATTTTTTGGAATGATTCGCATCCGACTTCTGGACTTGCCATTGGAGCGAGACGAAGGGGAGTATGCCTACAGCGGCCAGCTGATTCTGCAGGGGATCGCTCCCTATCAACTGTGTTACACCATGAAGCTGCCCGGAACATCCGCCATATACGCGCTCTTCATGTCGCTGTTTGGTCAAACTCCGTCGGGAGTCCATCTGGGTCTGTTGGTTGTTAACTCCGCATCCATCGTTCTCATCTATTTCCTGGCCAGGCGGCTATTTGGTCAGCTGGCAGGCATCGTTAGTGCGCTAAGTTTCGCAGTACTTTCCATAAGCCCCTCGATCTCTGGCTCCGCCGGTCATGCGACTCAGTTTGTGGTTTTGCCCGCTATCGGCGGTATTCTCGTGCTGATCAAAGCGATCGATTCCGAGAATCGTGGAGGATACTTTTGCAGTGGACTGCTATTCGGCCTTGCGTTCCTCATGAAGCAGCCGGGTCTTTTCTTTGTTTTTTTCGCTCTTTTCTATCTAACCTTTCGGGAATGGAAACGCGGTTTGCAATGGCGACGCTTGTCGGTGCATATGGGTGCGCTTCTACTAGGAACTGCGCTTCCGTTTGCGGCGACGTGCCTGATTTTGTGGCACGCAGGGGTCTTCGAGAAATTCTGGTTCTGGACCTTCTCGTACGCTGAGCAATACGGAACAATTACCACTTTATCCCGAGGTTTGCAGAATCTGCGAGCCACAGTGTCGGCCGTCATGCATCCAGCGGCGTTCATTTGGCTAATCGCCGCCACTGGCCTGATCGCTCTTCTTTGCACTCCGAAGGGACGGAATCATGCAGTACTGGTTATTTGTTTCCTTTTTTTCTCCTTCGCGGCAACGTGTCCCGGATTTTACTTCCGGGATCACTACTTCGTTCTCATTCTGCCAGCCGTAGGACTCTTGTGTGGGGCTTGTGTAAGTCTTTTCACCGAGGTTCTGCGCAATCGTCTCGATAAACATTGGACGGTCGTCCCTCTCCTCTTGTTTGTAGCTGCTTTAATTCTGGGCATTCTGAATGATAGAGACTTCTTCTTTCGAACCAACCCACTTGTAGCTTCGCGCGCCATCTACGCCCCCAACCCCTTCCCCGAGGCATTGAAGATTGCTGACTTTATCGCTCACAACTCAACCGAAGACGATCGAATCGCGATTCTCGGCTCGGAGCCAGAAATCTATTTCTATTCTCACAGACGCTCCGCCACCGGTTACATCTATACCTACCCTCTTATGGAGCCGCAGCCCTTTGCGTCCGTTATGCAACGCGAAATGATCTCTGAGATTGAGCACGCAGCCCCGCGTTTTGTGATTCAAGTGCTCATACCTCAGTCATGGCTGCGTCGGCCAGATTCCGATAAGACCATCATGGATTGGTCTGACGCGTACGTCCGCAGTCACTACCAGCTTGTCGGTGTCGCGGATTTACTGGAAGAAGGTACCGAATATCGTTGGAACAACGATGCGAGAACTTACTCGCCACGTTCTCGCTTTCGGGTCCTTGTCTTTGAGAGATCGGGATAAATAGTAATGCTACGCAGAGTGTGCAAGCCGACTGCACTAAGTTACGATGAGCATCGAATAGATAAGCTAGCGTATGTCGCCGCGATGAATCGAGTTTAAAACATTTCATGGATAAACCACCACGCACATTCTGGCAAATCTGGAACATGAGCTTTGGCTTTCTGGGCATCCAGTTTGGATGGGGATTGCAGATGGCGAACATGAGCGCCATCTACGAATACCTCGGCGCGCGGGCCGACCAGATTCCGATTCTTTGGTTAGCTGCGCCGCTTACTGGATTGATCGTCCAGCCGATTATTGGGCACGCTAGTGACCGAACGTGGGGTCGGCTGGGACGACGGCGTCCTTATTTTTTGGCTGGAGCAATTCTTAGTTCAGCCGCGCTCATTCTGATGCCTCGCAGCTCGGCGCTTTGGATGGCCGCCGGTCTGCTGTGGGTTTTGGATGCCTGTATCAACATCAGCATGGAACCGTTTCGCGCATTCGTGGCCGATTTGCTGCCGGAGTTTCAGCGCACTCGCGGCTTTGCGATGCAGAGTTTGTTTATTGGGCTGGGCGCGGTGGTGGCGTCGGCACTTCCTTATTTATTGACGAATGTTTTTCACGTCGCTGGAAATAGTTCGCCGGGAACAATTCCTTTGACGGTGCGACTGTCCTTCTATATTGGAGCGGCGGCGTTTTTGGGCGCGGTGCTTTGGACTGTATTCACCTCGAAAGAATATCCGCCGGATAATCTGGCGGAGTTCCAGCAACAGAAAGCTGAACGAGCTGGCTTCGGGTCGGGCACTCGGGAGATTATTGCGTCGGTCCGCGAAATGCCGCGCACGATGCGGCAACTTGCGTGGGTTCAAATCTGCACATGGCTCGGATTGTTTTGCATGTGGCTTTATTTTCCGGTTGCCGTTGCGCGCAATGTTTTTGGAGCGCCGGACACAAACTCTCCTCTTTATTCCGCGGGCGTGGAGTGGGCCGGCATTTGTTTTGGAATGTATTCGCTGGTTTGTTTCGGATTTTCATTTGTGCTGCCGGGGCTCGCGCGTGTTTATGGCCGCAAGACTACGCACAGCATTTGCCTCATCTGCGGCGGGCTGGGGCTGCTCTCGGTCGCTCTTGTACATACAAAACTGTTATTACTTCTGTCCATGACCGGCGTTGGCATTGCCTGGTCGAGCACGTTGTCGATGCCCTATTCCATTTTGGCAGGGACGCTACCCCAGGGTAAAACCGGGGTGTACATGGGAATCTTTAATTTCTTCATTGTCATCCCGGAGATAGTCGCGTCGCTCGGGTTCGGCTGGGTCATGGGTCACCTGCTGAACAACAACCGTATGGCGGCGGTCGTGGCCGGCGGAGTCTTTTTTATTTTGGCGGCGGTGCTTACGCAGCGAGTCGAAGACCTGAGCGAGGTCAGGGGGCGAAGTGGAGCCTTGCCGAGTGGCGGCGGGGGCAGGTCGTAATTTCGCCCCCCCACAAAGTCGGTCGTGTAGAATCAACGACTTAACTAAAAAGTACTGATTATTTTGTAAAGTATATATATTTCAACGAGTTACAGTGAGAGTTTCGCAAAGTTGGCGAGACGGTCTTTTCAGGTCCAATTCAAAATGGAACAAAATAGAAAAGGAGCAGATTTCTCCGCTTCCTTGATTATCCCTACTTCTAGTATATCAATTTCAGGGTGGTATTCCGGACATTGGCGGGAGCTCTATTTCCCAATTGAATTCATCGACTTACGTGAGATTTGCCGAACATGGGGGCTTGACACGATTTCTTCCCGTTGAGGGTCAGGCCTTTGCTAGCGGGCTCGAACGGCGACCAGTTCTGTTCCTACGGGAACTCCCCGGGCGATTTTCACTCGGACGAGGGCTTCGAAGGGCTTGATTCCTTGGGTGGGAGACGCAGGGATCGAGTGCATCAGCTTTTCTACGGAGTCTTGGCGGCAGACAAATTCGACGGCGCCTTGTGTTCCGAAGGTCGTCGTTCCGGCAAGAATCATTACGTAGCGGCCTGAGCCAATCCCCGGCACCAAGCCGATGACCGAATAATCTTCTGTAAGAGGAACTTTGGAGGGGCTAGCGAGGTAGGCACTGGCTTCGCCTGGTTTTGGATGTTTGCTGACGATCGAAAGATCGCCTTGGCGGGGGCCTGAAGCGACCCTTTGAAAGACGAATTCCTGGGTGCCGGGAATGTCGAGCAGGGAAAGATTTTCCGACGGGGATCCGACAAAGATCAGATTGTTGTTTCGAACGTCGTCGAGAGTAAACAAACTTCCGCGCTTGACCAGGATTCGGCGTCCCATACTGGAGAAGGCGTCGTCGAGGGCGTGAATGGCCAAAACCTCACCGACTCCGGTGTAGTGATCGTAGACGGAGCTGTTTGAATCCTCGCGCGAATTGTAGTAGCGCATTCCCGTTTCGGGGCGTCCGATGAAGGCGGCGTTGCTGAAGATAACCCAAGGGTCTTCGACGCCCGCGGCAAACGGCTTCCAAAACGCGCTGAGGGATGCAGAAGCTCGCGGAATGCTTGGTACGGCTAGAGATTCGGCCGTCTTGCGATTCCAAAGCACACTCACCAAAACCGCCGATGAGATTGCGAGAAGGGCAGCGAGCAGGAAAAGTGCAATTTTCCAACGCACTGGAACCATTTGGACCACGATACCGCGCAGAAGTGGTTCGGCGAGAGGGACGGGTTGAAGTGGGGGCGACTCGATGTGTTGCGTTTCGAAGGTGAGGTGGTAACTGCCTTTTGGGATTTTGACGACGATGGAATCGGCAGCGCCTTCGTTGGCATAGTACTCGGCCAGTTTTAGACGAAGACGTCCGGCCTGAACGCGGATCGTGGAATCGGATTGAGGATCAAAATCGGCAGGCCGGCCGTAGACTTCGGTTGCGATTTGATACTCCTTCAAGGGGGCATCGGGATGGAGAAGGGATTGCTTAGCGAGGTATTGCAATAGCTTGCAGAGGGATTCAGAGCCTCGCAGACTATGACTTTTAATAATGTTATCTATTTCTTGGAAGAACTGATCGGGCCCGGCGGCGAAAGTGCGTGTAACGGCCATTTAACATCGATGTAACAGAGAGGATATGTGTTGCAAGGATAGTATTTTACCCGAGTAACCGTTTAAAACATAGTGATACGTGCCGCGGAGCGCGACTTGCGCGATAACGTGCAACGTCTCCACGTTCACGTAGGGACCCCGTCGTCCGCGCGATTGAAGGTTCAATCACCCGCCCGCAGGAAAATCCCTCCGACGAAGAATTTCAACGACGAAAGAAGTTAGCGCCGTGTTTATCGAACCGAAATTATTTCGAGTAATTCCCGAACTGGAGGAAGTATGAAGATCAAATTTTTTGCGCTGCTGGTCGTGGTCCTTTGTCTGGCTGGGCTGGCATTTAGCCAATCGAGCGCTGGAACGATTCAGGGTTCCGTGGCGGACGCGCAAGGCGCGATCATCCCTGACGCCCCTGTGACGATTATGAATCAGGGCACGGGTCAGAGCGTGACTATTAAAAGCAATGGTGAGGGGCTGTTCAGCTTACCCTCTCTTAATCCGGGAGCTTATAAAGTCACGGTTGAGCAGCCAAATTTTCAGAAGTCGACAAAAGATGTTGTGTTGCAGACGGAACAGGTGCTGAACCTAGAATTCGTTTTGGTGCCGGGCTCGACCAGCCAGACGGTTGAAGTGACGGCTGCGACTCCGATGGTCGATGTTTCGACATCGGGCGTGAGCGATGTCGTGACGGGGCGGCAAATCACGGACCTTCCATTGAACGGCCGCAATTTTACGCAGTTGGCGGCGTTGGTTCCGGGGGTGACGCGCGGTCAGCCGGGGAATCAGCAGTCGGGTCAAGGCAACCAGGCTGAAACTTTCCGATATGCGGATAGCGGCGGCGGCGCTATTTCAGCAAACGGCGTCCGTTTACAGGCGAACAACTTTTTATTTGATGGAATCGACAACAACGAATCGCTGGTCAACACGATTGTCTTTTTTGTGGATCCGGATGCGATCCAGGAATTTCGGGTTGACACGAGCGTGGCGCCTGCAGAGTACGGGCGAGCGGGCGGAGCAGTGGTGAACGCCACCTACAAGTCCGGGACGAATGACTGGCACGGCGACGTTTTCTGGCAGATCCGTAACAGCGAGGCCGATGCGAATAACAACTATTTCTCGGGCGCTCGCAAGACTTTGTTTCAACGCAACCAGTTTGGATTTGCGGGCGGCGGTCCGATCATCAAGAACAAATTGTTTATCTTTGGCGACTATCAGGGCGTGCGGCAGAAGACTCCACTGAACGATGGGCCGATTACGGTGCCAACGGCCTTGGAGCGGACTGGGGACTTTTCTCAGTTGCCGTTTCAAATTTATTATCCGGGAGCGACGAGTACGGCAACGCAAGTTCCGGTGCCTGGCAATAATTTCAACAACACTGGGCTGGCCGTAATTCCTGCGGGCCAGAATTATCTGAATGCGTTCCCGCTGCCAACGATTTTGAAGGGTTCGAATGCAACTTGCGGTCTGGCGGGGACGGACGGTTCCTGCGTGGAAAACAACTTCCAGCCGAACCGCGTTCAGACACAAAAGTACAACGATTTCAACGTTCGCTTGGATTATATTCTCGGGACGAAGGACCAAGTATTCGCTCGATATAGCTACGGGCAGGATACGGACACCACGACTTCGCAGTTAGCGACGCTGCCGGCCGGGTATGGTTCGGGTTTCCAGTTCCAGCACCCGCGAAGTATCGTGCTGGGTGAGACGCACACTTTTGGGACGAATGTGGTGAATGAATTTAGGCTGGGGTATGTGCGGTCGTTCCTCGGTTATGAACCACCGTTCGGGTCGGTGGCGCTCTCGGCGAATTTGGGAATTCCAAACGCGAATACGAGTCCGCTACTTGGCGGAGGCGCGCTAATTGGAAATAACGGCACCGAACTTTCATATACGGGTGATTATGGCGACTACTATGTGCCGGAAGACACCTATCAACTCGCCGACAACGTGTCGTGGGTGAAAGGGCGACACAACTTTAAATTCGGGGCAAACATCATCTGGCGGCAGGTGAACTTTTTCAATCCGATCGCGGGCAAAGGGTTTTACCAAGCCGATGCGAGTAAACCGTGGTCGACGGGATTCGAACAATCGGATCTTCTCTATGGATGGATCAGCAACTATCAAGTGGGTCCGGCTAGTGCGACATTTCACACCCGAAGCTGGGAGAACGGCTTTTATGGCCAGGATGATTGGCGCATCAGTAAGCGTCTGACCCTGAATTTGGGGTTGCGCTATGACCTCTTCACCTGGCCTAAGGAAGTAAACAACCGGATGGCGAATTTCAACCTGGCGACGGGCGCGATTGAGATTGCCGGGCAAAACGGCGTATCCGATAGCACGTTGACCAATCCAAAACATGATTTTGCTCCGCGTATCGGTTTTGCTTATGACTTGTTCGGAGATCAGAAGACTTCACTGCGCGGCGGTTACGGAATTTTCTATTTCATTGACCGCGAAGGCATCGACAAACAGCTATCGCAAAATGCTCCGTTCGGAGGCAGCGCGTCTTATAACTACGCGAACGGTTTTTTTGGCAATGGCTTATTAACGCTGGGCGGAATTGCACAGCCGAATCCTGACGGAACGCCAAATGTCGGAACCATTACCGCGACTGGCTTCCCGAGCAAGCAAACGCTGGCGATCAGCTTAACGGCTCCGGCGAATGTGAGTTTGACTGCATGGCTGCCTAAGAATACGACTTCGAACGTGCAAGAGTGGGATTTACAACTGCAGCGTCAACTGGATTCGAAAACGGCGATTACGCTGGGATATGTAGGAACCAAGGGAACGCATCTTTCTACGTTCTACGACGTGAATCGTCCGGCTTACAATTCGGCCTCAGTTAAGCCGTATCCTTTGCTCGGTACAATACCGGTCAACGACACAAGCGGGAACTCCATCTATCACGGCTTGCACGCGCAAGTGGAACGGCATTTGACGCACGGAGTTCAATTCGCGGGTTCTTATACCTGGTCTCATGCGATCGATGACACGCAAGCTGGATTCGATACGGATTTCCGCTACGGCGGGAACGTCGTCGACCCGTTCCAGTGGCAGACGAAGGAGCGCGGCAACTCGAATCTGGATGTCAGGAACCGGTTCACCTTCAACGCGCTTTATGAACTGCCGTTCGGACGCGGACGCACGTTTGGCAATAATTGGAATCGAGTGACTGATTCGGTTCTTGGTGGGTGGCAGTTTAGTCCGATTCTGACATTCTCAAGCGGCTTCCCATTCGATGTAATTTGTCAGTACTGCTACAGCCCGAGCACGCGACCGAATTTGGCGGGGACGCTACATCAGTCGAACAGTCCGCATCAGTGGTTTGACCAATTTGCCTTCACGAAGGTGCCTACCGATGCGTCTGGCACTCCGATAGCCCCGGGTACTTCGCCGAGAAATCCGTTTACTGGTGCGGGCACGAAAACGATGGACTTAAACGTGAGCAAAACGTTTGCCCTCACGGAACGTATACGCATCGCGTTTAGCGGCGATTTCTTTAATCTGTTCAATACTCCGCAATTCAGCCAGCCCGATGGGAATTTAGCGGACGCTACAGTTTGCCCGGCGAGTGGAGTTATTGGCACACCTCCCGTTCCCTGCACTCCATACACAGTGTTTTCGCCCGGCAACTTCGGCAAGGTGACGAGCATACGGTATGACAGTCAGCGCCAAATTCAAGCGGGACTACGCGTAACCTTCTAATCAAACTTAACCTGGGGGAGCAGCTATGCTGCTCTCCCTTGCTTTTCCTTCCGCTGCCATGAAATCCATCGTCGTGAATCGCCTAATCCGAGCAACCGGTGTGTTCGTACTCGCGCTTGCAGCTTTGCTTGAAGCGCAGGTTCCGGTCGTCCGCAAAGTCGAACCGCCGAACTGGTGGGTGAATTACACTCCTACGCTTACGTTGATGTTGACTGGGAAAAACCTAAAAGACACCCGTGTTCAAAGTTCGACTAAGGGCATTCGAGTGGTCGATTCGGAGGCGTCGGCTAATGGACATTATCTTTTCGTTCACCTGAAACTTAGTTCTGCGCTTAAGGCGGGGGCGGTGCCGCTACGGCTTACAACTCCGACAGGAACGACGACATGCGAGTTGCCATTGCAGGCTCGGGATGATCCGCGGGGATATTTTGAAGGATTTTCTCGCGACGACGTTATTTATCTAATCATGCCCGATCGGTTCGCCGATGGAGACACGTCAAACGACCGGCCGCCGGGGTCGAACGGAATTTATGACCGCAACAATCCGATGGCTTATCACGGCGGCGATTTGCGCGGAGTACGCGATCATCTCGGATATTTGCACGAACTCGGAGTGACTACGCTGTGGCTAACTCCAGTGTGGGGAAATACCGATTCCGACTATCACGGTTACCATGCCGTCGATTTTTATGCGCTCGACGATCACATGGGGTCGATGGCGGAATATCAGGCGCTGGTTGCGGATGCTCACCGCCTGGGCATGAAGGTGCTTATTGATTACGTCGTGAATCATACGGGGCCGCATCATCGCTGGGCAGATGATCCTCCGACGCCGACGTGGATTCATGGGACACGGGAGCGGCATCTGGAGCCGGCTTATAGTTTCGCGGGTTTGGTTGATCCGCATGCCTCGCCTCGCGAATATTTAAATACGCTCGATGGATGGTTTGCGGGAAAGCTGCCCGATCTGAATCCGGACGATCCGGAACTTGGCGTTTATCTGGAGCAGAACGCGATGTGGTGGACGGAGACGGCGAAGCTGGATGGATTTCGGCTGGATACATTTCCCTACTCGACGCGGCAATTTTGGAGTAGATGGCACGAGCGGCTGCGGGAAGTTTATCCCCAGATGAATGACGTCGGCGAAGTGGCGGATCCCGATTCGTCGATCACGGCATTTTTTGAAGGTGGGCGAAAGCAGTTTGATGGCGTGGATTCAGGGCTAGCCACCGTGTTCGATTTTCCGTTGGAGTCGGCGCTGCGCGATGTGATTAATCAAGGCGCTCCGATGCAGAAGATCGTCGATGTTTTGCGGCACGACGATCTTTATCCGCATCCGGAGACGCTTGTTACCTTCTTCGGAAACCACGATCATGTGCGGTTTGTGAGTGAGAAAGATAGCAGTCCCGCGAAACTTAAGGCGGCGTTTTCGCTATTGCTGACGTTGCGTGGGATTCCGCAGATTTATTCTGGCGATGAGATTGGAATGCCGGGCGGCGCTGACCCCGACAATCGGCGCGATTTTCCCGGGGGTTTTCCGGGCGATCCGCGCGGCGCATTCACGGCGGAGGGCCGCACACCGGAACAGCAAGACATCTTCACGCACGTGCAAGCGTTGCTGGCGTTGCGAAAGAGTCATCCCGCTTTGCGTACTGGCAAACAGTGGCACATCGGGTGGGACGACGAATATTACGCTTTTCTGCGCGAGTCGGCGGACGGCAAGGATCGCCTGCTGATCGTTTACAACAACGCTGCCAAGTCCGTTAACCTCGACATCTCCGTCGCTAACACACCACTGGAAGGTGCCCGTCACCTGGAAACGTTGTTCGGCGATGTTTCCGTGAAAATTGCTTCGGGCAAAGTGCAGCTCTCACTGCCCGCGCGGACGCTTGCTGTTTTCAGCGTGCGCTAATTACGACGATTCAATAGTCCTGAATAATAGAACTATTGAACCTTTTCTCCGGAAGCACTACTCTTATCGGTATGCGGCCTCTATTCCACCCATCCATTGATGGACATCACGGTCGAGGGGATCCTCCACGCTTTGTCCGATCCGGTGCGGGTGGCTATCTATGCCAACATCGTGGCGCAGGAGTGCTCGCAAAACTGTTCGGCATTTCTGACGGTCAGCGAGAAGACGACCCGAAGTCCACGCTCTCGCAACACTTCAGGGAACTCAGAGAGGCTGGGCTGATCCGTGGCGAGCGCCGCGGCGTCGAAGTACACAACAGCTCGCGTTGCAAGGAGCTCGAACAACGCTTCCCGTGGCTAGTTCGAGCGATCGTCAACGCGCATGCTATCCAGTTGAAGGACGAGGCTCGGGCCAAGAAGGCTGCTGCGAACAGACATGCAAAACGGGTACCAAAGAACAAATCGTGAATGACTTCGTGTGGAGAGCCAATCGATAGCATGGAAGTTTCCGGGCCAAACCCGCTGGCAGTCCGTACCGAGAAAGTCTCCCGCCATTATCAGATGGGTGAAGCGTTGGTGCGCGCGGTGGACGGAATTTCCGTCGATATCCGGGCCGGGGAGTTTGTGGCTCTGCTGGGTGCATCGGGTTCTGGCAAGTCGTCGCTGCTCAACCTCATTGCCGGTCTTGACCGGCCGACCTCGGGGGCGGTTGTTGTTCACGGAAATGATCTGGCTAAGTTTTCGCGGGAGCAACTGGCCAAGTACCGTCTCCACACGGTGGGAATGGTCTTTCAATCGTTCAATCTGATACCAAGCATGTCGTTGCTGGAAAATGTCGAGCTTCCGATGCGCTTCGCAGAGGTCGATCGCCGCGAACGCTCGGCCCTTGCGCGCCAATCGCTGGAACGCGTCGGTTTGATCGGACGTCTCTCGCATCGGCCAATGGAACTTTCAGGCGGGGAGCAACAGCGCGCTTCGTTGGCGCGTGCGCTGATCAACCAGCCAAAGCTTCTTCTGGCGGACGAACCGACGGGTAATCTGGACAGCCGAACCGGAACGGAGATTATGGAGCTGATTCGTAGCTTCAATCAGTCGCTGGGCATGACTGTCTTGATGGTGACGCACGAGCAGGCTCTGGCGGAGAAGTATGCTGGCCGGATGTTGCGTCTTGCGGATGGCAAACTGGTCGATGATTTATCGAACCATGATTTATCGAACCATGATCGATCGACCCATGATCTATCCGCCCATGATTTATCCAATGACAGCGCGAGAGGTACTTCTTCAGCGCCCACAGAGGGGCGTGCGACGAGGGGAGAAACACAGTGAAGCTTTACGATGTGGCCGACCTCGCGGTCCGCAATCTGCGCGAGTCCATCTTTCGGAATTCGCTGACGACGATCGGCATCTCCGTAGGGGTCGCCTCACTGGTCGCGATGCTCTCGCTTGGCATTGGTCTGCAGCAACTGGCTTCGCGGCGGCTGCAAAAGTCCGGGCTATTTGGCACGGTTGTAGTCTCTTCCAGGCGTGACCTTCGAAACTTCCGGGAGCAGCGAGAGGAGGGACCTCCTCCAGCGGAGAGTCCGTCGTTGGATGAAGCGGCGAGATTGAAAATCGCGCAAACCCCAGGAGTGGTCGAGGTCTATCCTGATATTCGATTCGTTACGGATGTGCGCTTCGACGGCAAGCCGCACTTAACGATGGTGGCTGGAGTTCCATTCTCCGCCAAGAATAACAATGACGCTTTCGACAGCATGCAGGGCAGTTTCTTCTCGTCCGATGAAGCTCCGGAAGCCATTCTGCAGAAGTCATTTGCCGAAGAGTTGCTTGGAATCAAACCCAAGCCTGGCACGGACACGACGAGTCTTCCCGAGTTGGCCAAGCCGCTTCTGGGGAAAGAGTTGACGATGCGCTATGCGGAACGGACCTCTTCTCCCTCATCCTCTAGTTTGCCTTCTGCGCAGAGCGACAATGCGGCGTATTCGGTTGTTTCACGCGAGCGAACGTTAAAGATTGTCGGACTGACGGACCTTGATCCAGATAGCTTGCGCGGCACAGGCCGAGCGCGAGTTTTCTTGCCGCTCAAGCTTGCGCAAGGTCTTCATATCATGCAGTCCAATATGCGCGACACTTCGGCCGGCGACTCGCCGAGCTATACGTCACTCAGCGTGCGGGTAGAGAACGCGAGTCAGGTTCCGGCGGTGGAAGATGCCATCAAGAAAATGGGATTCGGCGCTTTTTCACTCGTCGATGCGACTCGCAGTATGGGGCAGTTCTTTGCGGTGCTCGATGGGTTTCTCGCGATCTTCGGCAGTCTCGCCTTAGCTGTTGCCTCGATCGGCATCGTGAATACGCTGGTGATGGCTATTCTTGAACGTCGGCGCGAGATCGGAATCATGAAGGCTCTCGGAGCAAGCGACGCAGACGTTCGCGGGCTTTTCTTCGCCGAAGCTGGCGCGATGGGGTTTGTCGGTGGCGCTGTCGGAGTCGCGCTTGGTTGGGTGATTGGACGTCTTATCAATATTGGTTTAAACATTTACCTGCAACGCCAGCATTTTCCTTCGGCGCAGATTTGGTTCGTGCCGCTGTGGCTTGTTCTCAGCGCAGTCGCTTTTTCCATTGTCGTCAGCTTGCTGTCGGGACTCTATCCCGCGACTCGCGCTGCGCGCCTCGATCCAGTGCAAGCGCTGCGCTACGAGTAAAAGGTTGCGGAGAACAGCCTCAAAACCAGGATTTTTAAAGCGCGGATCGCCTGATGATGCGAGAGACCCCCTTGGTGTGGTCCTTGAAAACAAAAGGCTTAGCAGGCGGCTTCGCCAAGTCTTTGAGGAATAAGGATTTGGTATAAAGTGTTTATAAATCAATCAGTTATGCGGGTCTGTCCGTTATTTCGAGGTCGATTTTCCGAGTATACTATTGAGGAATAAGTACTTTACGACAACTTCGTGAGCATGGTCCCTATCAAAACCGCCGATGAATCTGTGGCGAATCAAAGTCCTCGACTCTTTGGTCGATTCTTGGGCCGCTTCTTGGGCCGCTGTTTAGCATGGCTCGTCGTGTTTTTAGTTCCTCTTCTGGTTGGCCAATGTCACGCTCAAGGCCGCATCGATTGCGCCGCCCTGCCAAGCCACACTCTTGGTCAGACCGTTCACTATTGCGTTATGCTGCCACCCGACTATGACACCGCGACAGTCGGCCATTCTCCGAGGCGTTATCCGGTGCTTTATTTTCTGCATGGGTTGGGCGACAACGAACAAACTCTGTTCAAAGGCGGTGGATGGGATCTGATCGAAGACCTCCGCCAAAAAGGACAGATCTCCGATTTTTTGATAGTGGTGCCCGAAGGGAAGCGCAGCTTTTATATCAACTCCGCCGATGGGCGTACGCGTTACAGTGACTTTTTCGTACGCGAATTCATTCCGTATATTGAGTCGCATTACTCGATTCGCCATGAGCGCTCGGCGCGAGCTGTTAGCGGTATGTCAATGGGCGGATACGGTGCGCTTCGGTTTGCCTTTGCCAATCCGGAATTGTTTTCGTCGGTGAGTGCACAGAGTGCTGCGTTGATCGTGGAACCGCTGCCGCAGAATACGTCTGTGCCGATGCCCGCACAGCTTAGTGGATTGCTGGGCAGGGTGTTCGGCGATCCCATCGATCTCCATCACTGGAACGAGAACAGTCCTTTTGTCCTCGCGAAGCGGAACCGGACACCGATACGGACTTCAGGATTGTCCATCTATTTCAACTGTGGCCGCGATGATGAATTTGGGTTTGATAAGGGGGCTGAGAAACTTCATCGGCAACTTCAGGCTGAAGGTATCCAGCACGAATATCACCTCTATCCCGGCAACCACGGCGCTGAGTATTTTCTGGCACACCTCGGTGAAGTGATGAAGTTTCATTCGCGCGTTTTTGCTGCGGTGAAGTAGTCTGTAGTGGCTCAGTTTGAAGCACGCATTCCCTCAGCGGCTAGGGGCCACTATTGGTTGTGCGCCGGTTGCGGCACGAGTGGAAGAGGCTGCGAAAAAAGCCTTCCGCGGCGAAAAATGCGACCTCAGCGCCTAAAGGCGCGATCAAAACAAGCGCTTATCGCAGCGCTGAAGCGCTGCGCCACCCCGAAGCAGGGACAGAGTCGAGTTTTCCGAAGCCTCTGGAACTCGTGCCCTCTCCGAACCATGCCGAGTAGTCTGTTCGGGTTTTTTGGGGCTGCGGCGTTCTACAAATTGAACCTCCCCTAGATGAGTCGTGTCTAATAGGAGGATGCATTTTCATTCGAGACCCAGCTCGGGGGCATCGCGCCCTAAGTTGCAAGCGGTTCTGCCCCTAGCGTGGGAACTCGTGCGTCCGCGGCGCGCGTTGCTGGCGGCAGGATTTGTTTTGATGGCGATTAACCGGGTGGCATCTCTCGTGCTGCCTTATTCCACCAGATACCTCATCGATAGCGTCATCATTAAACGCAACGTTCAACTGCTCAAGCCGCTGGTGCTTGGAGTATTACTAGCGACTGTCATTCAGGGAATTACTTCTTTCTCGCTCACGCAATTGCTTTCCAAAGCGGCCCAACGCCTGATCGCCGAGCTTCGGCAGAAGGTGCAAGCTCATATCGGACGGCTGTCGATCTCGTTTCATGATTCGACCAAAAGCGGAGTGTTGGTATCGCGCATCATGTCCGACGTCGAAGGCGTACGCAACTTGATCGGCACCGGACTGGTGGATCTAGTCGGAGGAATGCTCACCGCAGGGATCGCTTTGGTGGTTCTGTTCCGAATCAGTGCGCTAATGACCGTACTCGCGTTCGGCTTTCTGTTGTGCTTCGGACTCGCTCTGAAAAAAGCATTTCAAACGATCCGCCCGATCTTTCGCGAGCGCGGCAAAATCACCGCCGAGGTTACAGGGCGTTTGACGGAATCTCTTGGAGGCGTGCGAGTCGTAAAGGGCTACCACGCCGAGGATCGGGAGGAAAAGGTCTTTTCGCGAGGCGTCATGCGGCTGCTCGATAACGTCACACGCTCGCTGACTGCGACTTCTGTCATGGGGCTTTCGGCAAGCGTGCTGCTAGGGGTGGTGGGCGCCGTCATCATGTTTGTCGGCGCGAAGCAGATTCTGGCCGG
>OBLW0100001940.1_pt1 | contig 17011 bp, 12 predicted proteins | sample 1520161 | NCBI WGS metagenome assembly OBLW01 (sample SAMEA3539309, study PRJEB22396) | soil metagenome | biome: tundra; feature: field; material: soil | place: USA | collected 2010-05 | depth 0.15 m | reverse complement strand
ATGCGCCCACCACCCTCGTTCGTCGCCGTATCTCTCGCATCAGCCGCTCCAGGGGATTGTTGGTCCTCACGGTATCCGGGTTCATGTCTCGCTCACACATGGAGAGATTGGTGAGTGCATTGGCACATGCAGGGAATCTGTTACGCGTATTCTCGGCGACATGCAGCGCCGGCAAATCGTGAACCTGCGCGGGTCAATCTTGACGGTTACTAATCGCTCCGCGCTGGAAGATTGTGCAGGCATATGAACGACCATGCAGGTTTCGAATTCATGGCGTGGCGCAAGCAAAGTTTACTGCGTCATTTGTTTCGCCTGAGCCTTTGTATTTCGCAACCTTTGGATACGCACACAACGGGCGCGTCATTTTGGCTTGTCTCGCACCGTCCTTGCCAACCGAATACTTCGTCGCAACCACGCCTTCGTCCGGTGATCCCTTTTCCACCCAATCCTGCAGGGAATCGAAAAGTCCGTACTTGGGCCCCTTTGCCGTTTCCATGCCAAATTGCCCAAGCGCGCTTGCCCCAGGTCCTCCGCTACAGTGCTCCATTCCCGGAACCATATATAACCTCGCGAACGAGTCCACCTCCTTTTCGCCCATTTTCTCTTCCACTCTCCCGTAATACGTGACCGAATTCCACGGCGAAATCGCAGGGTCATTCCAGCCGTGATACAGAATCAGCTTCCCCCCACGTGCCGCAAAGCGGCTCAAGTCAGGATCTGTTGCATCCAGGTCCGTCGCTTCCTTTTCTCTCGACTCCTGAAGCAACGAGTCAATATTCGCCGTCAACACATTCCATTTCGGATCGCCTGTCACCATGTAGCGAAAGTAATTCTGAACAAATTGCGAAGAAAGAGATGCCCCGGGATCTTCACCAACGATCCACTCCTTCCATGCCATTTCATCCCCCATGGAGAATCCGGGAAATAGGACATTCCCTTCGGCATCCTTCGTACCCGCGTACAACGCCTTGAGTTCTTCGACTTGTTGCTGCGTCAAGCAATCCAGCGCGTCACCGTTTTTGCAAAGCAGTATTTCGGGATCAAAACGGCACTGCCTCGGATCCCCGATGATCCCGTCATTCACGCCATCCAACGCGTCGCACGCGGCGAGCGCAGCCTTCTCAATTGCAGGGAGTTTCCTGTCAGGGATGTAGGCCTTGGGATCGCCGATGAGACTTTGCAATGCTCCTGCTCCGGCGGCAAGCATTGTCGACCACGCATTTGCCGGCGCGCCTGCAAGTATTCCGTCGTAGTCATCTGGGAATCGCTGGGCTTCCATCAGCGCTTCGCGCCCGCCATCGGAACACGCATCGAAATATGCCTTCTCCTGACTCTTCCCGTAGTAGGTCTTAAGAATCTGCTTCGCTCGCGCAGTCGTAAGGTGTACGGCGCGCCAGCCAAAATCCCTCACTTTTTCCGGATGCCCGAACGCCCAACTTGCATCCGTTCCTTCCGCCTGGTGTCCGGCATCCGAACCAGCCACGGCGAAACCGCGCTTTAAGTAGCCGGCGAATTGGTCGTACCAGATCTCCCCCGCGAAACCGCCGTTCCCGCTTCCCAACAAACGCGCGTTCCATCCTTGCAGAGGCATCCATACTTCGAAACGGATCTCCGAGTCACTCGTGGGCCGCAGCACTCCGGCCACGCGACAGAATGCGGGCAGATCGCGCTTTGGCGCTCCTGCGCCCTCAATTTCCAGCGCACCCGATGTTACAGGTTCAGCGAGAGTGATGGTTGTGTCGTCGAGTTTCAGGTTTTTCAAACCAGTGCAGTCGGCAGCAAGCAGAAAAGAGGATTGCGCTCCAAGCAAACAAACAAGTGCCCAACGGATTCGAACCATAAGATCGCACACCTTTCATTCATCGGCACTTCTACTCACGTGCCTTTACGCCAGCCCGTTAGACTGCAAATATGTCCGTACGCCCGCGATTGTTTGTCCAATGGGCAAAGGACGCATCTCTTCGAGATTGCGAACCACGATTGTAAGATCCGGTTTTTGATTCGTCAACGTATTAGATTGGTCTTGGCGAGGTCAATCACCTCGTCACTGCGACCGTTCAGTACGGCACGAATCATATAGAGGCTGAAGCCCCAGGCTTGGTCGAGACTGATCGTGGGTGGCATCGATAACTCTTGGCGATGCACGAGTACTTCAACTAAGGCAGGGCCATCGTGTGCCAGAGCGGCCGTCAACGCGGTAGTTAGTTCCTCCGGCTTTTCCGCACGAACGCCAAAAATACCTGCGGCTTCGGCTAACTTGGCAAAGTTCGGATTAACCAGTTCCGTGCCGTAGTCAATGAGGCCAGCTGCCTTCATCTCCAACTCCACAAAGCCAAGCGCGTGATTGTTAAACACCACCAGCTTGACGGGCAGTTTGAGCTGCCGAAGCGTGAGAAGATCTCCAAGCAACATCGCCAGCCCGCCATCCCCGGAAAGCGTGATAACTTGCCTTTGAGGGTGGCTTGCCTGCACCCCGATGGCTTGTGGCAGAGCGTTTGCCATCGAGCCGTGCGTAAAGGAGCCGAGCAACCTGCGCTTCCCGTTCATGGTGAGATAGCGCGCGGCCCAGACCGTGGGTGTACCCACATCGCAAGTGAAGACGGCATCCTCCGCGGCAAGCTCATCCAGCATTCGTGCAACATATTGAGGATGCATCGGCGATCGGCCCGGTTCATCTACTGCCAAATCATCGAGACCCTTGCGCGCATCCTTATAGTGACCGATACAGGTATCCAGAAACGATCGATCAGCCTTATCTTCGATCAGCGGAGTCAATGCATCCAGTGTGTCCTTCACATTTCCAATCAGCCCCAGATCCACCGGGGTGCGACGTCCAATTTGTTCTCCAAGCCGATCTATCTGGATGATCTTTGTGTTCCTGGGATAGAACTGCTGGTAGGGGAAATCCGTTCCGAGCATGAGCAGCGCATCGCAGTTCATCATGGCGTGATAGCCGGAGGAAAAGCCCAGCAACCCCGTCATTCCCACGTCATAAGGGTTGTCATACTCGATGAATTCCTTGCCCCGCAGCGCGTGCACGATGGGCGCCTTCAGCCGCTCGGCCACTGCAATAAGCTCCGCGTGAGCACCTTCACACCCCGCGCCGCCAAGGATGGTGACCTTGCGCGCGTCATTGAGAATCTCAGCTGCTTTGCGCAATTCGTTTTCCGATGGACGCATGATCGGTGCCGAGTCCTGAATGCCCAGTGAGAGGGCAGGGGCAGTACACTCACGCAGTCCTACATCTCCGGGAATAACGACCACGGCAACTCCGCGTTTGCTGAGTGCAGTGCGCATCGCGATGCCCAGGATTCTTGGCATCTGATCCGCTTGCGAAACAAGTTCGCAGTAATGGCTGCAATCCTTGAACAGTTGTTCCGGATGAGTCTCCTGAAAATAGCCGCTGCCCATCTCATGACTTGGGATTTGCGCGGCAATTGCGAGGACAGGAACCCGGTTCCGATGGCAATCGTAGAGGCCGTTGATTAGATGAAGATTGCCAGGGCCACAACTACCTGCGCAGACGGCAAGGTTGCTGGTCAGGTGGGCCTCGGCGCCGGCGGCAAACGCCGCCACCTCTTCATGCCGCACGTGCATCCACTGGATGTCTTTACTCCTGCGGATGGCATCGGTGAGCCCGTTCAAAGAATCGCCAGCCACACCATAGACTCGCTTCACGCCAGCGTTCACGAGTGTTTCGATGAATACGTCGGCCACTTTTTTTGCCATGTGTGATCCTCACCTCGCATTGCAAGACATGCCGAAATTGTTCTCTCGTCCTCAGCAAGCGGGGACAGTATTGTGGCGATCAATTTCGCTCCAGTTACAACTTGCAGCCGCTCCGGTCGTGGAGCGCGGACCTCCCGGTTTGAGTTGATGGGGCCCACCGCGTCTTTGATCGTATCCGCCCCGGCTCGGGTACGGATGACGTCGCATAATCGCCCGCCACCTGTTGGGCGAGGCCGGATCGTCTTCCGTTTGGATGCAGCGGCTTTAGTCAAAGGAAGAATCTAAGTCAAAGGACGGCCCGTGGGGCTCAGGCGTCACTTTCTTTCATTGAGCCAGATCTCGCCGAGCCGCTCGATCAATTCCTTGCGCATCTGTTTGTACTTTGCGCTTCTTTGCCCTTTCAAGGCAACGATTTGTGTGCGCTCCAACATCATTGAGAGCTCGGGATCGGAGTTCCCTTTGTGCTTCAGATAACGATGAACGAGCCATGGTTCCTGAATGAATTGCGCCGCGAACTCAGGCCAATCCGCGAGCGTCCCCAGCTTATGATCCCAGAGCAAATATCCTGCCAAAGCGCCTAGGGCGGTCTTCGGTTGCTCTGGATCGACTGGGAAAGACCATGCCTGGCTCCAGGGCATGACCTCTTGCGTAGGCATAGGCCGCGCGATCCCGTACCCCTGCCCGTGATCCGCGCCCAGGATTGTCGCGGCTTCGATCAAACCTTCGTCCTCCAGACCCTCAACTGTAACCTGGGCGCCGAATCCCTGAGCCAGAAGCGTCAGGTGGTAGATAAACTCCAGCGCTCGAACCGGCCTCTTGAGTGTGCCGCGCACCAGCGCTTGATCGATCTTTACGCGATCGCTTGGAAGCCGATCCATACGCATGAGCGAGCTGTGTCCTGAGCCCAGGTCGTCTTGTGCAATAAGGATACCTGCCTCTTGAAATTCCGCAATGCGAGCATCCCTTTTGCCGATGTCAAGCGACTCTTTCGTCTCCAAAATCTCCAGTGCCAATGCGGTGGGAGGTACATTCCAGCGGGACAGGATCTCGAAAACGCTATCACGATAGGCGTCCTGGGTGAGTCCATCGGGCGGAACATTGAGTGCCACGAGCAGTTCGAGACTAGGGTTCAGCTCACGCCACATTCGCACGTCTCTGCAGACCTGCTCCAGGCCGAGCCGAAACAGACGCAACAAACCGGCTTTGCCAAATGCCGAGAGGAAGGCTGCCGGTGCAATTAACTGTCCCCCTTTGTCACGTAGTCGCGCCAGCGCTTCCAGGCTATCCAGTTTTCCGGTGCGCAGGTCGATGATGGGCTGATAGAGCATTTCGACCGCACCATCTTCAAGAGATTGCCTGAATGTGTCGCGCAGATCGGAAGGAATGACGGCGGTCTGCTCTAGCCTTAGAATGGCGTGGCTCATCGTTTGCTGTATATGTCGAAGCATGACGACACGGGTGACTGCGCTGAAGAATCCAGGCCAACCGCTGTACAGGCTTAGGATCGCAAAGGGCTGTCCCGACTCATCGAGCAGGGGAACAGCGGCTGATGAGCGGAATCCACGCATTTTAGCTTCCGCGCGCCATGGGTGTAGCGTTGCTTCGACTTGAAATGAATCGTTGATTTGGATTTGCGCGGAACGCCAGGCGCGCCCGGACGGACCGTCTCCCCCAATCGAGGCTGCCTCAGTCTTGAACGGTGGAACGCGCTTGAGACGCAAGGACTCGGCATAGCGAGAGCCTTCCTCGCCGCCCTCCGCCTCGATTTGCATGACCCCTTGTGCGTCGGGCCGCGAGAGGAGGCAAGCCGATATGCCATCGAAATCTCCCAAAGCTTGCAAACTGTTTCGCAACAAATCGGCGAGATTGCCCGCCTTCTGAATGGCGTCATCCAAGGCTGTGTGCAGGGATCCGATTTTGACGCCGAATCGCGTATGAATTGCAGTCTGCGCCTCGATGTCCAGTTGCAACCGCTGGTGCATAGCCGCTCTGAGTTCGTCGCGTTGCTGGGCATTCAAAGCCGCGGCACTCAGGATCTCTTCGACTTTGCTGTGATAGAGGTGATAGGCCTCCATGAGCATAGGAACGGTGACACCAACCATTTCGTGTACCCAACCCACATGCAGCGCTCTTTCGTATTGGATTTGTGGGTTTGTGCCGCGAGAGAGAAGCGACTGCAAGTGTTGCAGCTGCCGGGATTTAAGCTGATCCAATTCCTCCAAACTCAAGCGGGACAGAATTGCGGCGCTTTCAGGTCGATTGATCAGCTGTGTGTAGAAAGAACTGACAAAATCCTGGATCTCTTCCTTCGGGGTCTGTCTCATTACCTGCTGAAGAAGCTCATCGATGTGTTCGCCATAGGACTTAGCGAAGTCCGCGAAGTAGGCGGGCGATGGGAAGGCATCTTTCGTAGTGGGCCTTTTTGTAGTCATTCTGCGATGCTGCTTGTCTGGCGCGAGGAATGAACAGAACTGATCTTGGCCCTTTGCAGCTGAGTCACGGATCAATATACCCTTAGTTATATGTGCTGAATATATCGAACTTACTGGAATCCTTCTGTAATGGGTTGCGCTGTTAACCAGGAGGGATCAAATCGTATACGGTGTGTATATTAAGTAGTAAACCAATAGGGTGCAAGAAACCAGATCAGCGGGTGAACTGCAGAATTATGTTCAGCAGATTGGCGTTGGAGATTAGATCGTGGAAACATCCTTAGAAACATTGAGCTAGCTTCAAACCAAGGAGATTGAAGAACGGCCCGGCACGATGTAGAACGAGGCTCGGCAAATCTGTTAGGCAAGAGCCTGGGGCACCGCCTCCTCCCATCGACCCTGGGCCTTCAGAATAAGTTCCACAACCTCGCGCGCCGCCCCGCGACCCGCAAGTCGGCGAGTCGTGAAGTGGCAGATTGCCGCCAACTCTGGTGCCCCATCAGCCACACACACGGCCAAACCGGCTCGTCGCGCCAAAGGAATATCGGGCAGGTCGTCGCCCATATAGGCGACTTCTTCCTCGGTCACCCCTGCTTTTCGCATGCACTCCTCGAAAGCCTCGGTCTTCTTCGCCTGTCCCAGATAGATAAAGGTGACCTTCAGTTCTTCAGCACGCTTGGCAACGGCCGGTGAAGACCGGCCGGTGATGAAACCTGTCTGAATCCCCATCGTGTGGGCCAGCGAAAGACCCTGCCCATCGTGCGCATTGAAGATCTTCATTTCGGAGACAGAGGGCGTCCCGGATCCGTCAGGAGCAGTCGTCGAGATCAGACAGACGCCGCCATCAGTCAACGTGCCATCCACGTCCATCAGGAAGAGTTTGATCTTACGAGCACGGGCTAACACCTCGGGCGAAGCGAGATGCGCAAGATCGATGTCGGACATGTTGCGACGCTCCTATTCTCTTTTGATAATGAAAACGGTTTTATCATCGATGCGGTCGGGCTCACCGATCTGTCTCAGGCGATCGTCATTCCGCAATGCATATTCCAGAATGGCGTTGCAGATTTCCTTTGGGGGTTTCTGTTTCTGTTCTCGGAAAATCTGTTCGATCACTTGTCTTTCCACCTCATCGTCACCGTCATAGACTCCATCCGTGTAAAGGAAAATGATGTCACCTCTATTCATCAAGGTGATCTCATCTGAGTCAAAGGAGGTCATCTGGCTTTTTCGCAGCGTGATGGAAACATACCTGTTCCGGTCAGGATGGTCTTCTGGAATCTCGAGCCCGAGCGAAGGGAACTGCATCATGCGCTCCCATCCAATCTCCATGAACTTTCCGTATTCCGCGGAGAAGACAAGCGGCGGTGGATGGCCGAAGCTTACAAAGCGAAAGAATCCGTTCGGACGCACCTCGCCATACACCATGGTGGCTATCTCACGAGAGCTGTCCTCCGAGTCGAAACCCAATGCGTTTCTCGCAGTAACAGACTGTGCGAGCCGGAGGTTAATGATCTCGAAGACATCTGCCGTTGTTCTTCCATTGGAGTCGAGTTCGCACAGCATTGCAGTATGGAAGGTGTCGTGCACAGTCGATGCAATTTTGGCAGCAATGCTGCCATGTCCCTGGGCATCGACTAACAGCACCCCCGCGGTGGTATAGAGTTCGTGCAGATTCTCAGCGATCCTCACTTGCTCTGAGCTCTTGGCCTTCCTATATTGATCGGCGTCGGCCGACGTGTAATCCGGCCTGGATTGAAGCCACTGCAAATGAACATCGACCAAGTTTTGCGGTTTTGAGCCCTCCGGAACCGGCTCCAGGTATTTCTTTGACAATTCGTTCGCGCGCTCGATACGAGCATCAATGTTATAGCGCTGCTGGAAGTTGATGTACTCGAAGAGATCCCCGTCTGCATTCGCCGCAGGAATCGAGTTCCCGTACATCTCGATTCCAGGCAAATGGGGGATCGCACCCTCGACTGGCTTAAGTCTCTTACGGAGATACTCGTCGAGTGTCGACGACACGACGGCTCCATTTCCATTCGCACCCATGACGAGATTCCCTCTGGCAGAAGAATAAATGAGGCATCACAAAGACCGGGAATCGCCAATGGGTAGTGATTCTGTATGTCTCTCTTCGCCCATCGAAGTGAATCATCCCACCATGATCTTCTCATGAGATCAGAATTCATCTATTGAAGGGGTCCCGGAGACCTTTTCTCTTCACTCGATCGTCGATGCAAAGAGAAGCTCGCACCGGCACGATGCTCGAGATAGAACATAATGTGCCCTGTTGCTCAAATGCGAGATCTAACGACGGGCCGGAAACAGAGCGTCGAAGATCCGGCCCAAAATCCGGCGAAGGGACTTTTCAGAGAGGTTCTCCGGTTCAAAGTGGCTTTCGAGTATCAAACTCGAGACAATCGGTCCCAATGCTAAGAGCGCTAGATCGTTATCAAACTTTTGATCCTTGGTGAGGTGTCCGAACACTCTCTGGTAGATCGCATCATCATTCGTTGCCTTCGACATTTCGAAGGCTTTTCGGAGCCGCTCCTTCGAATCGGGGTGGCGGAGTGCAAAGAGCTTGAATTCGAGCGTCAGGATTGGCCATGGTCGGTCGTTGACAAGTTCGACATAGAACTCACGAAAAGCTTGCAGACTTTGTTTTCGATTCGCGCGCGTTTGGAGGCTGTTGAGGAGTCGAGCGATATGCGACCTGATTCGATGCTCGTAGAGAGCAAGAAATAGGTCCTCTTTGCTCTTGAAGTGCGTGTAAACCGCCCCTTTGCTCCTCCCTGCCGTAGCAGCAATCTCCTCCAGTTGGGCGCTTTCATATCCATCCCGCACGAACACTTCTTCCGCGGCATCTAAAAGCCTGGTCTGAGTTTCCTTGATCCGGAGTTGTTGTTTACTAAGAGTTTCCATGGGCAACTTCCCTCATTTAAACACTTCCAATCAATTTCACATTGGCAAAAAACTGACTAGTCAGTATCTTTTTTAAGTATGCCACATGCTGCAACGCTCGAAGTCCATCGAAGTTGTGGCAGAAGTCCATTGTGATAGCAGACGGTTTCGGTGGTTAGAATCAGCGACAATCTGATGAACAAGATAATTGGCCTTTGTCTGAAATAAGACACAAATGACCCGTGTCAGCGAGTAAAGTCAGTTCGAGCGAGGCTTTCAGATTCTGTTCCTTGCGGCTTCCCTAAGGACACACTCTGTTTGGCTGGAATCGAACGCTGAATAATCTGGTCGAGGGAAAAATTTATGCCAGCTCCGATGAAGCCGTGCGATGGCTCCTTTAGCGATGAGACAATTAGATCGCTGATCGCAAATGTGGATCGCGCCCAATGGCTTCTTCATGCATGTACGCGTTGCGGGCAACAGGTTGGTGCGCGCCTGGACAAGGGCCGTTGGACTCCCGATATGCACTGGCCTACGGTCCCGCGACGATCCTCCGCCAACAAAACGCCTGCAATCCGGATCGACGAGCGCGTTGGCCGCATAAAGTAATGCAAATGGCGCAGCTCCATGCCAAAGGAGCGTTTTCTTTCAGGAACGATCACGCGAGGTACCGAACCCTTAGCATCGCCGACAAGCGGAGCCACACAAGAACAAGGGACTTCCACGGAACGCGAATCAGCAAAGCGCAACCTCAGGTGGATGTGGGGCTCCTTGCACATTGCCGCGATTCTATGTCTGCTCTTCTTCGCTCCACCGTCTTGCGGTAGGTGGATTACTCGTAGCGTATTGCTTTCACAGGATCGAGGGCGCTGGCACGTCGTGCCGGAAGTCAGCACGCAAACACGCCAACGGATGCCAACACGAAGGCGACGGTGAAGAGAACTGTCGGATCGAATCGTGTAACACCGATCGGCAACGAAGCCATCAGGTGCGCCAGCGGCAGAGCCGCGCCAAGGCCGAGGGCGAGTCCAGCCGCGATCTGCCAGAGGCCGCGCTTCATCACCAGTAGGAGAATGTTGTGTATCGTGGCGCCGAGAGCAATACGAACTCCGATCTCCTGGGTTCTGCTGCCTGTGGCGTGCGCAATCACGGCGTAGAGTCCGACCGAAGCCATAAGCATGGCGATCAGGGCAAAGCCGAAGAAGATTCTTCCAAACAGATTCAGGAACCAGACCTGATGCTGGATCGCTTCATTGAGACGATATGGATCGCTCAGCGGCAATTCCCGGTCAAGGCTTTGTACGGCCATGCGCATGGACTGGAGTGGATCGCCGGCAGACTCCACCACTAAAGCCATGTTGTCCCAGCCTTCCTGGCGATAGGGAACAAAGAGCAAGGGCCTCGGATCGTTCTCTTGAATTTCCTGCACCACATCGGCCGAGACGCCGACGACGTTGATCCAATCGGTTACCTTGCTCTTGTCGTCGTAGAGACGAAATCGCTTTCCGATGGGGTTCTGCCCAGGCCACAAGCGAGTTGCGGCATCGAGCGTGACAATGGCGGCTTCGTGGTGAGTCGTTCTGTCGATCTCGTCAAAATCGCGACCCCGCAAAAGCGGCAGATGGATCGTATCGAAATAGCCGGGAGACTGCGCGACGAACGAGATCCATGGCCGCTGTGCCGGGTTTTCGATTGGCAAATACTCAAGCTCAATCTGTTGTCGTGCTGCGCCGAGGCCGGGCGCATCGGAAGCAACGGCTGCGTGCAAAACTCCGGGGATGGCGCGCAGGCGAGGAAGGAGCGGATCATAGAAGCGTTGCCGGGAGTCGCCATCCTTATAGCGTTGATCCGGCAATTGGAGGCGTGCGGTCGTCAACTGTGCGGCGGGGATGAACGGGTTGACGGAGAGGCTTTTCATCAGGCTACGGACAAAAATTCCGGCACCGGTAAGCAGGACCAGCGTAAGAGCGAACTGGAAGACGACTAGCACAGCGGACAGCCAGCCTCCGCGGCGACGCCCAACGCTGTGCGCGCCATCTTTCAGTACTTCGACAAACGAGGGTTTTGAGGAACGCAAAGCCGGCGCGATGCCGAAGAGTAACCCACTCAGAATGCAGAGAGCGGCGAAGTAGCCGAAAACAGTGAAGTCCATCGTGAACTGGATCCAGTAGGGCCTCACGACTAGTGTGGAGAGATCGAACCAGTGCACACCTTCCGCAGCCAGGCTGAGCCCCAGGACGCCTCCCAATGTGCTCAGCAGCAGGCTTTCAGCAGCTGGCGGATGATGCGCCAGCGGGAAGCGCCAAGAGCGGTGCGGATCGACATCTCGCGCTGTCGGCTGAGCGAACGGCTCAACATCATGTTGGCCACATCCGCACACGCGATGAGCAGAACAAATCCCACAGCAGCAAGCATGAGAAGAAATGCGATTCGTATCCCGCCCCCATTAAAACGCTGCTGAAAAGTGAGAACGCTGATGCCGAGGTCTTTGTCGACCGGGAACTGACGAACGAGCCGTGCGGCAATCCCGTCGAGTTCGACGTTCGCCTGGCGCAACGTGATGCCGGGTTTGAGGATGGCGTAGCCTCGAAGCATCCGGTTATCGCGCTTTGCAAGATCGGCCGTCGGAACCAGGGGCATCCAAAGGTCGACGTTATTGGGAAAGCGAAATCCTTTGGGCATAACGCCAACAATCGTCGCGGGCTGCCCGTTCACGCGAACCTGGTGCCCTTTGACGCTGGGAAGAGCCGCATACCGCTCCTGCCAGACGTTGTAGCTGAGCACGAGTACTGCTTCGGCTCCAGCATGATCGTCCGTCGGCAGGAATGCGCGCCCCAGCAGAGGCTTCGCATACACCATCGAAAAAATGCCGGCGGTTGCGCGCTCGAGACGGTACTGGTGGGGAGGATTTCCGCTTTCGCCCAGGATACCGGCCTCATCCGATGTCGCCTCGAAGGACTCAACGACGTGGCCTGGGCTCGGTAGTCCTGGAAATCGGGATACGAGATAGGCAAATTGCGGTCGGTCTTCGAAAAACTGCGGCTGTTGATGGAGATAAGGCGGTCGCCGCCAGGCACGGGCACCGGCTTGAACAGCACTGCGTTGACTAGGATGAAAACCATCGAGTTGAGGCCGATTCCCAGCGCCAGGGTCACGATGATGGCCGCCGAAAACCAGCGGTGCACGACGATACCGCGCAGAGAATAGCGCAGATCCTTGGCAATCGTCCCGACCCACCATCCCGGACGCTGTCGTTCGCATCTCTCGCGTGTAACCTCCACGCCGCCAAACTCGACCAGCGCCAGCCGTCGCGCCTCTGAAACAGGCAGCCCTGCGGCTACCTTTGTTGCAATGGACTGCTCCAGGTGGAACCGAAGTTCATCGTCCAGTTCGCTGCGCTTCTTGCGGAAAACGAGGAACCGAAGACGAGTCAGCAACTCGGTGATCATGACTGTGCCTCCGCAACTCGCCCCAGGACTTGTGCGATTGCCGCCGACCGCCGATCCCAGGTCGCGAGTTCCGCCTCCAGTTGCCTTCGGCGCACAGCCGTCAACTTGTAGCACTTCGCCCGCCGATTGTTTTCTGAGTTTCCGCAGTCCGATCGGATCCCCCCCTTGTACTCAAGTCGGTACAACGCTGGGTCGAGCGAACCCTGCCCAATCTGGAGCACACCCTTGGAAACCTGCTGAATGCGCTGCGCGACGCCCCAGCCATGCATTGGTCCGGGCGTCAGCGTCTGGAGAATCAACAGGTCAAGCCTTCCCTGAAGCAAATCCGTCGAAGCCGGCATTTCTTCTCCTCGATACTCGACAAGATACTGTTTCATTTTCTTGTCGAGTGTCAAGGGATACGATGACAACTCGTACCTGGTTCCATTGGGGGAAGGGGCAAACTTGTTTTAACCGATTCGCCGTGGCAACGTTCCCGACTACACGCTCACTTCCACTGTTACGGGCTATGTGAATTCAGGGGTCGCTTCGCCGACCGGGAATGTGTCCTTCCTTGACACCAGCAACATCGAGGTAGCGAAGGTTGAAGTGAAGTTCGGCCAGGTCGAGCCCCTGCAAATGTATGAAACCACAGAAGAACGACGCCAACGACGCCGGAATGATCAGCGAGAGCCAGCCTGTATTCGGTTGGCCCACCGACCGGAATCCCCCAAAAGGTAGATGGATAAGACTTCCTACTAGTGAGAAATCCGCTTAGTGCCAGCTGGGAATTGGTCTCACCGCAAATCCTAGATTGCCTTGCATTGGAGATTCCCGCCGGTCCCCCTAAAGGAGTTTATAGACTAACGAAATTCCGTTGGCACCCTGGACGAATGCAGTCAGGCCCATTCACAATGATTCTGCCCAGGATCTTCGTTTGCCTTGGAGCGAGTTTGTTGCCCGTTAGCGTGGATGCCACCGGAGTCCATATTGCTGTTGCGATTTGAAGTGGTAGGGAACGACTGCGATGGATGCGAAGGCCAGGACTGACCAAGTCGAGGCGTCTAACGGCAAGCTCGCGCTACGCTGGCAATTCGTTGCGCTTGTTACGGCGGCGATTGCGATCAGTTACTTCGATCGGCAGACAATATCGGTTGCCATTGCTGCAATCCAGCGAACGATCCCCATCTCGAATGAACAGTTTTCCTATCTTCAGACCGGCTTTCTTCTTTCCTATGCGGCCTTGTACGTTATCGGTGGCCGAATGTTGGACAAGTTCGGTACGCGACTAGGCTTTTCGCTGATCATGCTCTGGTGGTCCATGGCATGCACGTTGCATGGCTTTGCAACTACATTCGCATGGCTCCTGGTGATGCGTTTTCTACTTGGGATGGGAGAAGGCGGCGCGTTTCCAGCGGCCACCCGTGTCGTGTCAGAGTGGCTCCCCCCTCAGGAGCGCGCAACCGCCATGGGCTTCATCAACGCGGGAACTGCAGTCGGCTCCCTCCTGGCACCACCGCTGATCGGATTGGTGCTTATCTATAGTGGGTGGCGCGCGGTCTTCTTTTCAGCCGGAGCGATCGGATTTCTCTGGGTGCTGTGGTGGGCACTTTCGTATCGCGCGAGCAATACTAGCTTTTCGAACGATGAGAAAGACATGATTGCAACACGCCACCTCGCGAAGCGTCTTTTGTTCCGCGAGATCGTGGGCTTGCGCGGAGTTCAGGCCCTTGTCATTGCAAAATTCATGAGCGACTCGGCTTGGTATTTCATGTTGTTCTGGCTGCCTAAATATCTTTATGACGCGAGAGGCTTCGACATCAAGCACGTCAGTTACTACGCATGGATTCCGTATGCCGCATCCGGCATCGGCAGCTTTCTTGGAGGATGGTGTTCCAGTCGCTTGCTGCGCAGCGGGCGGTCACTCGACCTGTCGCGAAAGCTCGTGCTGGGAATCAATGCGGCGATGATGCCGGCCGTGATGCTCGTTCCCTTGGTGCCGGTGTCTTATGCTCTGCTGCTGTTCAGCATCGCGTTCTTTGCACAACAATCCTGGTCGGGACTGATAATGACGATACCTGCTGACGTCTTCCCACTATCGGCGGTCGGCACAGTCTCCGGCCTGGTCGGCTTTGGCGGGGCCATTGGTGGCGCTATCTTCGGTCTTATTGCTGGAGCGCTTCTAGGGCATGGATTTACCTATGGCGCACTCTTTGCCGCTGTTGGAACATTTCACCTAATTGGCTTCCTTGTCCTCGTCTATCGGGGAGGCAAGATTCAACCACTTCGAACCGAAGACCTCATGGAGATTGAGAGCCACGCATGAAGATCACCGAAGTGCGCACGCGTGTTGTTCAATGGGAAGGCCGGACCGTCCCACTTCCCGCTCATTTCTGCACCAATCCCATGGATCTGGTTGCGTTTCGCGAGGCCTCCATGGGCAACTTTGCTTTCCACGGCTGGGTATTAGTGGAGATCTTCACTGATAGCGGTGACGTCGGACTAGGCAACGCGGCATTGTCGCCAATCGTTACCAAGACCCTGATCGATAAGTACCTGAGGCCGCTTCTCATCGGGGCCGATCCGTGGGATACGGAGTATCTGTGGCAGCAAATGTACCGGCGCACCATGGCCTTCGGCCGCAAGGGAGTAGCCATGACGGCCATCTCCGCTGTCGATATCGCTTTGTGGGACCTTCTTGGTAAAAGCGCGAAACAGCCGGTATTCCGCCTGCTCGGGGGACGAACGAAGGACAGAATTCCGGTCTATGCCAGCCGGCTGTATGCCATGCCCATCCCAGAGCTTCGTGCTGAAGCCGAGCGATATAAAGCCGAAGGTTACAAGGCGATGAAGTTGCGCTTTGGATGGGGACCTATCGACGGTGCCGCGGGAATGCAGAAGAACATCGAACTGGTTCGCGCAGTGCGCGAAGTGATCGGCGAGGGCATAGACCTCATGGCCGACGCCTACATGGGATGGACACTCGATTATGCAAAACGTATGCTGCCCCTGTTGGAGCCGTTCCATCTTCGCTGGCTTGAAGAGCCGGTGATCCCCGACGACACGCGCGGTTACAGGGAACTGAAAAGCTACGGACGCATTCCCATAGCGGGCGGAGAGCATGAATTCACAATTTTCGGCTTCCGTGAACTACTGGAAAACAACGCGCTCGATTACATTCAGTTCGACACCAATCGCGTGGGCGGCATCAGTCAGGCTCGGAAGATCTCTGCGCTGGCCGAATCATTTCAAGTGCCCGTTGTGCCTCATGCTGGACAGATGCATAACTACCACGTGGTGATGGCAAGCTTGAATTCGCCGATCGCGGAGTTCTTCCCAAAGGTCGACGTGGAAGTCGGGAATGAACTCTTTTGGTATATCTTCGACGGTGAGCCAGTGCCCGTTGATGGTTTCATTGATCTCGACGATGCGACTTACGGGCTTGGGTTGACCGTGAACGAAGAGTCGTTAAAAAGGTTCAAAGTGACCGAGTGAAAGGTTCGGAATTGGTACGCCTTGTACAGATAGCAAACGGTTCGGCACGACGGGTTGCCCTTGTGGCGGAGCCACGTCTGAAGTGCCTTACCGGCGTGGAATCGGTCTACGAATTGGCAGCCGCATGTATTCGCGAGAGAGTGTCGTTGTACCGACGATTTCAAGAGCTTGCGACCGGCGAGACGCTCTCGTACGACAATGTCTACTCAAGGAAGAGTGAATGGTACTTGCTTTCGCCGATTGACGTTCCGGGCGCACCGCACCGCGTCCTTGTTTCCGGGACTGGGTTGACGCACTTGGGCAGCGCGAAGAACCGGCAGGCAATGCATGTGCAGCAAGCAACCGCCGCCAAGCCACTGACCGACAGCATGCGCATGTTTGAACTGGGTATCGCCGGTGGGCGTCCCAAAGATGGTGAGATCGGTGTGGCACCGGAATGGTTTTACAAAGGACACGGTGATGCCTTGCAAGCTCCATTCGCGCCGCTCACTGTGCCGGCACATGCAGAGGATGGCGGTGAAGAGGCAGAAATCGCCGGCCTATATCTCGTCGACAGCGACGGTAGTCCATATCGTCTTGGCCTGTGTGCCGGTAACGAATTCTCCGATCACAGTTTCGAGCGGCGCAACTATTTGAACCTTGCAGGTTCCAAACTTCGCCAGTGCAGCATTGGTCCGGAATTGGTTGTCGGCGCGGAGTTCCGCGCGGTCAAAGGCGAAGTCAGCATCGAGCGAGGCGGCGTTCCATTCTGGCAAAAGCCGATTGAGACGGGCGAAGAAAACATGTCGCACAGTCTGGCAAACCTTGAGCACCATCACTTCAAATTCGAGGGACATCGAATTCCCGGGACCGTCCACGTGCACTTTTTCGGGGCCCATTCGCTCAGTTTTGGCGAAGGTGTCGAACTCGCCGACGGAGATTGGATGCAAGTACGTTTCGAGGGATATGGCCGTCCCCTGCGAAATCCCATTCACATTCAATCTCCGTCGGCGAGTTCGACACCTTCGCCAAAACTGAGCGAAT
>OBLW0100001939.1_pt1 | contig 17018 bp, 12 predicted proteins | sample 1520161 | NCBI WGS metagenome assembly OBLW01 (sample SAMEA3539309, study PRJEB22396) | soil metagenome | biome: tundra; feature: field; material: soil | place: USA | collected 2010-05 | depth 0.15 m | reverse complement strand
TGGCTGCGAGTTTTGCGTTTCCGGTTGTCCGTTTAATATTCCGCGCTTCAATCCTGCGACAAAGCGGGTTTACAAATGCACGCTTTGTTCCGACCGCGTGGGCGAGGGGCTGGAACCGGCGTGCGTCAAGGCTTGTCCCACGGGCTGCTTGAAGTTTGGCACGAAGGACGACATGAAGTTTGTCGCGGAAGAGCGCGCCAAACAGCTGCGCGACAATTTCGGTTGGCAGAATGCCGGCGTGTACGATCCGCAGTCGGTCGGCGGAACGCATGTGATTTATGTTCTGCATGACGCTACCGATCCCGAGCGCTATGGCAATTTGCCGAAGAATCCGACGATCCCTTGGAGCTACACATGGTGGAAGTGGCTGTTCAAGCCGGTGCTCGGGACTTTCGCTCTTCTCGGCGGGCTGGGCGTTCTGCTCCATTACATAACCTCGGGCCCGCGCGTGGCGCAGCCGGAACCGCCGGAAAAGGATGCCAGCAATGTCTAGCCCATGTGGCGCGGACACTCCTGTCCGCGAAAAGCGTGCGCCAAGAATGTGCGTCTGCGCTGAAGGAGTGAGCCGTGGGATCCTCTAGTGCAATTGATCGCTTCGACGACAGGGCGCGCGAGAAGTTCGAATCCGCCGGTAAGACCACCGTTTATCGTGGGGAGTTACTGCGCCATCCTGTGTATACGCGCGTTCTTCACTGGTCGGTCGCGCTCTTCTTTTTTCTCGCACTCTTCTCCGGCTTCGGGATTTATTTGCCCTGGTTGTTCCGCTGGTTCACTCCGATTTTTGGCGGCGGGCAACTCAGCCGCATCATGCACCCCTATTTTGGCGTGGCCTTCGTCTTTTTCTTCGCTCTGCAAGCGCTGAACTGGTTGGAGCCGATGCTGTGGACGCCCGCCGATTCGCGCTGGATGCGCAACATTAAAGGCATCGTCAGCGGCGAAGAGAAGATGGACCCGCCCGACACCGGCTTCTTCAATGCGGGGCAGAAACTCCAGTTCTGGGAGATTGTCGGCGGCTGCATCGTCTATTTGATTACCGGCATCGTCTTGTGGGCCGGGGCCAAAATTTTCGGCAGGATGTCCGTCGCCGTCAGCTACGTGCTGCACGATATCTCCGCCATCATCATGCTGGGAGGGATATTCATCCACATCTACCTCAGCACGATTGGCGAGCCGGGCACTTTTCAAGGGATGATTCGGGGTGCGGTCAGCGAAGCTTGGGCGTGGACCTTTCATCCTGCCTGGTATAAGCGGATTACTGGACGCGATCCAGTTGAAGCCTGCGAAGAGGCACGCCGCCAGATGCGGCGCTGATGGGAGAAGACGGGGCAGAGCCCCGTCACCACACAATTTTTACCCAAACCCTTTTTTGCCAACCCCAATGTGCAACAATTTTCCTACCTTTCCGTCGTAATCTTGGGCGGAGCGCCGCCTTTGGGTACTAAGGTTCCAGTTTCTCTCCTTATCTGGCGAGTGCTTTCCGGGTGCGGCGGGTTTAACATAGAGAGGAAGATGCGAGTCGCGATGGTACGGCGCTTGCATCCAACACGGTAGTGGTATGGGGGCAAAGGAATCAATCAATGAGATTTTCGCTGGCAATTGCGGCTCTGGTTCTATGCGTTAGCATTGGCGGTTGGGCCCAGAAGAACAATAGCTTCAAGGTTAAATCCACGCCGGAAAAGGCGCCTCGGCAGAGTGCGCCCATGGCCAAGACGGGGGCAGGGACGACTGCCGCCTCTACCAACGCCAAGAATCTGCAAGCGATCGAGCGTTCCAACACGAGGGTCCCCGCGTCCTCTAAGGCCGGTCACAAGGCGGCCGGAAAGAATGCGACGGCCGGACTGAAGCCCGCTAAAGACAAGAATCCTCCGATCAACGCTGGTGGCGGTAGTGGTAAGGGGACGGGACTGATCGGCAAAGGTTCAAATCCTCTGCAGGGCCGGCTCAAACAAAAGGGCAAGAAGAATTAGCGTCCTGTCGGTTTCTTCCAAACGCCGATTTATTGCGAGACCGGCGTATGCGTGGATCGATTCGTGACCGTGACTGGCCGCGTACTTGGTTCCTTCAATGAGTACTTCAACAGGCAATAGAGCGCCCGCACGCCATCTTTCCATCCGATCTTTTTTCCTTCCTCGTAGGTGCGGCCCCAGTAGCTGATTCCGACCTCATAAATGCGCAGGTTGCGGCGCGCCACTTTGACCGTAATCTCGGGCTCGAATCCGAAACGATTCTCTTCGATCGGTATGGACTGAATGATCTCGCGCCGGAAAACTTTGTAGCAGGTTTCCATGTCAGAGAGATTGATGTTGGTCAGGCAGTTCGAGAGCAGGGTGAGAGCCCGGTTGCCCACCGAATGCCAGAAGTAGAGAACTCGATGCGGCGCGCCGCCCAGAAAACGCGAACCAAAAACCACGTCCGCTTTCTCCTGTATCAAGGGCTCAAGCATAAGCGGATATTCCTGCGGATCGTATTCCAGATCGGCGTCCTGAATGATGACGTAATCGCCGGTGGCCTCCTGAATGCCCCGGCGAAGCGCGGCTCCCTTGCCCATGTTTTGGGGCTGAAGAAGGACGCGAATGGGGGGATACTCCGCCTGAAGTTGGGCGAGAATTTCGCGCGACCCGTCGCGGGAGCCGTCATCGACGCAGATCAGTTCGATCTCCATCGCGACGGAAAGAACTTTCCGGACCACTTCGCGCAGGGTGGCGCGTTCGTTATAGACGGGCATTACCACCGAGAGTTTCATTTTTGTCGATTGTAGAACGGGGGATGAGGGCTGGATATTACAAGCTTGGCTATCGGCACGATGGTAGTTGATGGCAGGAATGAGTTTTCCCGCAGCCCTCTTTAGCCGCGGCGGGCGTCCCCGCTCAAAACCTCTTCAGCTTATTCGCAGCTTGCCGTATGGTTTCATATTCCTGGTCTTTGGCCAGGACAAATTGTCGGGCGCGAAGGATTTTGAGCACGGCGTCGTTCTTGCCTTCCTTCAGATCGATGAGGGCTCGAGTGAATCGTTCCCGGTCCGCTTGCGGCACATCCGCGCGAGAAACGTAAACATAGGAGACAAAGGGCATGGAAGTATGGAAGACGCGGACTTTCTTGCTGTTCAATTTCCCCGCCCTAACCAATGCAGCGAAGATCGTTTCGTCCAAAACGCCCGCGTCGACCACCCCGCTTTCCACCAATGCGGCGGTCGCCACATGGCTGCCGCTGTATTGGAACTTGAAATCCGTTTCGGGATTGATTCCCACTTCCAAGAGCTCGCGATAAAACATCAAGGAACTGGTCGCATTAACATCGCCAAAGGCAAAGCGCTTGCCCTTCAGGTCGAGCAGCGAATAAATCGACGAATGGGTACCGGTGATGACCACCGAATGAAAGTTCAGATCAGTGGAGCGCCGGACGAGCGGGATGACCCCGTACTTGGCGTGCGCCCGGATGTAGGGCAGCCCGCCGAGGCAGGCGAAGTCGTAAGATCCATCCGCCAGGTGCGCGACGGTTTCACTGTAGAGGTCGGGAACAGCGAGCCTCACCGGCCGTCCCATCGCCCGGGTGAGATAGGCCTGGAGAGGCTCTCTCTCTTTCGGGCTCAATCCATCGAAGACCAAAGCCACCGTGATCGGTTTGTCGGTGGCGGGGAGTCTGGCGCTGGCCAGAAGACTAATGGTCACAAGCAATGCAGCGGTCCGATTCCGCAAAAGGGGCGAGTCTCCAGCGCGCAATGCCATATCCTCGATTCCGGTTGGTCGCGGTCTCGAACTCCGGGGTCAAACTCTGCTCGGGTCGCGCAGAATGAAAGCTTCTACCTTCCTATCGGCAATTGCGGGAGCGGATGCAACCGTGCGACTAGTTACTTTTGGGAGCTGAAAAACTCCATCTCGCGCGGTTTCGGGAAGGGCGCGTGGGGTATATCGCTATTGTTTTGAACTCTCTTCTAGAATTAACGGAGCGATGACTTTAGTCGCCGGCTTTGCGCCTCTCGTGGTCGTAATCACAATCACGCTGACGAGTACGAGCAGGGTTCCGAGTATGGTTCGCGGACCGACCGTCTCGCCCCCCAGAAAGTATCCGATGATCACGGCGACTACAGGATTGACGTAAGCATAGGTGCCAACCTTGGTCGGCGATTCGTAATGGAGGAGCCAGACGTAGGCGGTAAAGCCGATGATGGAACCGGCTACGATCAGGTAGGCGAGGGCGAACCAGACGTTGCGGGAGACGGCTGTGACATGAAATCCGCGAAACTCGCCAAAGAGGGCAGCCGCGACTGCGAGCAGAATTCCTCCAACCAGCATTTGTGATCCCGAGCTCATGACTTTGGACTTGGGCAGCGGCAGCTTGCGGGTCAGGGCCGAGGCAATCGACCAGCTCAATGCGGCAATCACCAGGGCGGCGGCTCCGGCGCGATCGATGGGAGCTTCGCCAATATTCACGGAGCGGCTGACCAGGACCAACACCCCGCCGATGCCTACCAAAAGCGCCACACCCAGGCGCGGCGTCAGGCGCTGCGTGCGCAGAACAACGATCTCGGATAACGACATGAATACCGGAATCGTGGCGAGCATGACGGCCGCGATTCCGGAAGGAACGCGTTGTTCGGCCCAGAAGAGCAGGCCGTAGTCGACGACAAAGATGCAAAGCGCGAGGAGCGAGGCGGCCAGCCATTCCCGGCGCGAGGGCGAGGGAGTGCCGGTGAGGCGAGTCCAGGCAAAGAGCACGGCTCCGGCAACGAAGAAACGCATGCTGGCGAGGAGCAGTGGCGGGACCTCGCGCACGCCAACTCGGATGGCGAGGAAGGTCGAGCCCCAGACGAAGTAAATGATGGCGAAGGCCAGCAGGATCTTCCAGGTTGGGGGACTAAGCGTGGCCTCCATGAAAGATAGATCAGCGGCGAGGCGGCTCGGACGCAGAGTTTTTTGGGTGGAAACTTTTTTTAGAGCGGCGCGATCGACTTCAGGGGTGCGGGTGAGGTCTCATTCGTCCCTCCGGGACTTGAAGCACTTTTTCCATTTTCACCGGCGCTGAAATGCTGGTCTATTGGTGGTCGCCCCTCCGGGGCGGGATTTTCTCTTCTATCGCAGCGGGTCAACCGTGTAGACTCCGCGCGCGCTCGACGAAGCAGTTCACGAAATTGCTGGCGGCCTTGCCGAAGCTGGACGGCAGAACTACAGACGCCGACAGAGCCAAACTCAAGTCGCTTGCCATTCTCATGCGTATGACTGGTCTCGCCCCGAAGTACGCCGTTTGCTGCGAACGCGCCGTTTTCGACGTCATGCCAAATGGCAAGTACGGGAAGTATCTGCGTCGCGCTAAGACGGGCAAGCCCGTCCACAATGATCTGAGCGCGGAGACGATGGCTGCAGTGCTCACTGGTGCCAACCCTCGTGGAAAACATCTTTTCATCGACTCGCTGCCGACGAAGGAGAACGAATTGAAGAATGCAATCGAATATTTCGGTGGACGTTTTGTGAAGCTGGGCGAACTGGCCGACATCCGGGACGAGCACGGCGAGAAAATCAAAGTCGGATCGCACGGGTTCGGGCAGCCACTCGTTCGTGCTGATGTGCTTGAACGGCGACATGCCGGTCCACGATATCGGCACGCTAATCGGCGATTCCGCGCAGATCGTCGAGCAGCACTACAGCGAGCGATGGGTGTAATCTCCGAAATTATTTGTCATGGTGACGGCGCTGAAACCACGATTCTCGCAGTTTAGCGACTACAGGGCGACAAATAGCGATAAAGAAATGGTGACAGCAGACGCGTTTCCCCCTTAAGTCACCGCAGTTCCTTGTCCACGTTGTCCGAAGCCCTGCAGTCAACTTTCTTATTTTGCGTTCCGCTGTCTTCTTGACATTCAGAACTTGGAAGCATACCTTCAATGCGATTCGGCAAGTGGAAGAGTGGGCCAGCCTGGGTCCATGTCCGAGGGGGTTTCCGCTTGGCCGACTTCCCCAAAAAATTGAACAGGAACACGTGTGCGCCAAGGTCCACGTGCGCGAAGCCGCTCGCGTGACAGAACCTTAGGTGTCGAAGAAAGTGAAGCACCATGACTAACGAAATCGGGAAAAAGCGACTACATTCGCGCCTTTACCCTCAAGACGAAGACGTGTGGTCGATTATCAAAGAATTAGCTGGCATGGAAGAAGACGATCGCCGGCGTCTTCTTCGTCCGCACGCCGAAATGCGTTTTGGCGACAACCCGGACGGTACACGTGACAAAGCGCGACGGCGAAGGCTGGACGTGGCGTTGGGCGCCTTGACTGCATTGGAAATCGCATACGAAACTGGTGTCGTCACTGAAAGAGAAGAAGCAGTCCCCGAGTCTGAATGCCTCAAGGTTCTTATTGGGTCAGAGGCTTTCCTGCGCTATGTAAATGCCTATCTTTATTTTGGTATGCGCTTCCTAGCGTGGCGAATAATGCCGCCGGAATGGTATACCCCCCCCGAACCGACTAAGCCAGAAACGAAGAAGCCATTAAAACCTCGCGACTCAAATCAGCAGTTTCTTCAGCTTAAAACGCCACCACAGCCCGAAAAAGACGCTAACGCCGCGAGCAAATTTGCGGCCTTGGTTTATCTCGCGGAGCGTTGCGATCCGGCTATCCATCCCGAAACGGAAATCCCCCAGGTGCAAGCCCTTTCCTTTCTTGACGGCTTTACAGAGGGGCCAAAGGATACAGAGATACCGAAATATCAGGAGAATACTGTCAGCGAGGCGGACCGTTTTGAGTTGTGGCTTCGCGGTCTTTCGCCAAAGCCAACCCAAGAAAAGCTTTTTGAGGAGAATCGTTTTTGGGCCATCGCTGAAGGTTTGATCGAATGGACGATTGCACGGCGCGATTTTTATCTATCTTTGAGAAACGAGGAACCAGACGAACAAAAGGACAAGGATAAGCGGCCGGACGGAGGCTGGGTGGTGATCGATCCATTGGCCGCGCGCTTCGCGCTGGCGGACGTATATTGGATATCTCGTCTCCTGAAGGCAGAGGTTTCGAGCAATGCAACGGTAACCTACTCGCCTTCCAACTGGCTGCACCTTTTGCGTTTTCGCATTGGCTTGAACCAGGAAAACAAACAGGCGCAACGCGATTCAAGTCGGCAGTCCCCCGAGCTAGATCTGCGAAGCGAGTTGCAGCCCCCCGAGCCAGATCTGCAAAGCGAGTTATTGAAGGCCGAGGAGGTGCTTCGCTCAGTATTTGGCTTTGCATGCGACCTTATACAGAACGCGGTTGAAATCACCAAGGATAAAGAGAAGGAAGCTTACGAACCGCAGCTCTTCACAAAACATCCCGACGAAACGGCAAAATGGCGCAAGGTATTCGATGAGGAGCTTAATGAAATCAATCGGCAGCGTGATCTTCGTGAGTTTAAGAAGGAATCGTCAACTGGAAGCGGCTCGTCAGGCGGGGACGGGGGCGGAGCCTCTAAAGAAGACGAGGATTGGATGGAGCGACTCCGGAGAATAAAACCCGCTCGCAATCTGGTTGGGCTCTCGTTCTCCGGCGGTGGTATTCGCAGCGCCACCTTCAATCTTGGCGTCCTACAAGGTCTGCAAGAGCTCGACCTGCTCCGCAAGATTGATTTGATCTCCACCGTTTCGGGAGGTGGTTTCATCGGATCCTGGCTGGTAGCCAATGTTTACCGCACTAGTCACTGGCTCGGCCGGCTGATGAATTGGGAAGATTCGATCGATCACCTCCGCCGCTACTCCAATTATCTTGCTCCGCGGCTGGGCTTTTTCACCGCAGACACGTGGACGATGTGGGCTAGTTGGGCGCGCAATGCGTTTCTAATTCAGTTGACTGGCCTGGCTTGGTTATGGGCGTTGCTGTTGTTCGCTTTACTCGGGGAAAAGGGCTTCCGCTCATGCGGCCGGCCGATTTCCGCCCTCATAGCCGCTGGGTTACTGAGCGTCGTTGTACTTACTCTCCTTTACAATCTTTCGACCGATCGCGCCGTGACCGGAAAATCAAGCACATTCAAGAACAAATTCGTTCTCTGGCTCGGCGATAACGCAGTCTCGAAGAAATTATTGCCGTGGCTCGCTCCGTGGCTGCGCAGCGGCAGAAGACCATTGTCGGAGACGTCGACCTGGGCACTCGCGATCGTGCCAGCGTGGGCAGGCTCGTTTTTGCTGGCGGCGGCGGTGAGGGGCGAAGACACCCGTTACGAGCATTTCAAAGAGGCGGCCACAACCATACGAAATGAGAGTTGGCACTCGTACGGACCCGAAGTTTCGCGCTGGATCTGGTCCGGATGGCCAGTTCTAGTCTGGGCGGGTTTAGTGCTTTTGGCTTTTGTGACACTTTCTCGACTCAAGCGCGACTCCGCGATCCCATCGCTCTTTCAGGCGAATGTATTACGCCGTATCGGGCACGCCGCGTGGATGGGCCTTCCAAGCACAATCGTTCTGGCGCTCGAACTCGTGCTCATTGTTGGACTTTTCATTCGGTGGTCCGCAGATCGCTCACAATTTGACGCATACACCTACGTGTTCGGTCCTCCCCTTGTGCTGATCGCTCATTCGGTCAGCGTCGTGCTATTCATCGGCTTCTGCGGCAAGAATTCCAAGGAATCCATACGCGAGTGGTGGACACGCTTTGGAGCAGGACTTGCGATGTTCGGTGCCGGCTACATGGCACTGACTGCCGCGGCCATATTCGGTCCGGCATGCATACTTCATTTGCTCAGTCTGGGCGCAATCAAATGGCCCTCGATTATAGGCTGGATTGGAACGGTGACCGGCGGACTGCTTGCTGGCAAAAGCAGCAAGACCAGTGGGAATGACGTGCGAAACAAGTCGCCATGGCTCCAAATCTTAGCGAAACTTGGTGGCTTTGCCTTTATCGTGGGTGCGATTCTTGTTGCGTCGACAGCTCTTTACATCCTGATGGCGCTCATCGCGGCCCCCGAGTGGAATTGGCACGGCGATTGGCAGACTGTGCCCAACATTTCCCGTAACTGGCTTGCGCTCGCATTTGTCGTGGCCTTGGTCTGCGGCCTTCTGTTTTCGCGGTTTTTTGAGATCAATATTTTCGGATTGAATCAGTTTTATCGTTTCCGACTGGTACGTTGTTACCTCGGCGCAACCCGGTGGGCTCCAGGCCTCCGCAAACCGCAACCCTTCACTAACTTCGATGGAGAAGACGACATCAAGCTCAGTGAATTGTCGAACGATCCCGAGAAAGCGGCGACCAGCAAGAAGCGTGCGGAGGAAGTCAAGAGTTATCGCGGACCATTCCCGATTTTCAATTGCGCCCTCAATCTCAGCGGCAGTTCCGATCTGGCTTTGCACACGCGGCACAGCGCATCATTTTCTTTAACTCCGTTGCGATGCGGTTGTGACCGCCGCCGGGTCGGGTACTCACCCACCGCGAATTTCGCGCAAGGCGTGATGCTGGGGCAGGCAGTGGCGATCTCCGGAGCCGCAGCCAGTCCGAATATGGGATTCAATACATCTCCGCTCGTGGCGTTTCTCTTGACTATGTTCAATGTGAGGCTAGGGTGGTGGTTTCCCAATCCAGGTCGAAAACTTTGGAACCGCCCTGGGCTGAGCTTTAGCCTCTACTACCTTTTGCGGGAATTGTTCGGGGTCGCCGACGAGACAAGCAAGTTCGTCAACGTTTCCGACGGTGGGCACTTCGAGAATCTTGGCGTTTATGAACTGATCCGCCGGCGCTGCAAAGTTATCATTGTCTGCGACGCCGAATGCGATGAAAATCTTCAGTTCGGCAGCCTGGGCAATCTGGTTCGGGTTTGTGAGACCGATTTCGGGGCGAAGATAGAGATCAACGTGAACTCGATACGCCAGCAAAAAGATGGCTTCAGCCTGGCACATTGCACCACCGGGCATGTCTTTTATAGCAATGGCAGCATGGGCTACGTCATTTATCTAAAGTCATCAATGACAGGGGACGAGGACGTGGGTATTACGCAGTATCGCTCCCTTCATCCTTCATTTCCTCACGAGACCACAGCCGATCAGTTTTTTTCCGAGGACCAGTTTGAAAGCTATCGCAGGTTGGGACGGCATGTAGTGCAGCACTCCCTGCGAGGCAGCCGGCAGGACGAACATCCGGCCGCCATCGCTGAAAGACTGGCTGATGTATTAGTTCCCGCAGGCTGCAGCAGCGAAGCTTTCATAAAGCACACCAGAACACTGGATGGAATCTGGGAACGTTTCCGGAAAACTCCGGAATTACATCCTTTCTTCGAACAGTTGATGCAACAGACGATTGCTTCGGAAGAGGAACAACCTCGTTCGGCGATGCGCCCGCTGCAAAACCCGCGAGAAGAGGAAAAGATTCTAGGCCTGGAGCTTATTCAACTCATGGAGAACGTGTTTCTCGACTTGCGCCTGGACGATTTCTGGTCTCATCCGGACAACCGCGGCTGGGCCATTCTCTTTATGCGCTGGGCGCGCAGCCCGCGGTTGCGAGAGATTTGGCAGGAAACGCGGCGCACTTTTGGGATCCGTTTCGAATACTTTTGCGAGGCGCGGCTTGGCTTGACGCGAGACAATCCTATCGTGCGTGTCTAGGACCTCGGGGAACTTTGTGAAGTAGTCGGGAGCAAGGGGCAGCCTTGAGCAAATCATGACGGACTCACGAAGTTAGCTGAGTTCCGCCAGCGGAACCCCCGCGGAACCTGGAAGCCTTAACCCACGCATTTCAAGTGAATGCTAACGTCCTTTATCATAAATGCACCTTGTATGTTCCCTTTAAGGTACTCCCTTGAAGGGCTTGTCCCTTCGTAACATCGGCCTGAGTGTTTGACCTGCATTTCATCAGTCTGGATGCTCGCAAGGGGGCGGTGCATGAGTCTGAGCGGCGGGGAGGGCGGACATTTATCGCAAGAAGAGGAAGCAGCAACATACGCTGACTCTCAGGCAGTTGCCAGCAAAAGACCCTACCAGAAACCGGCATTCCGCTTCGAGCGCGTGTTTGAGACTATGGCGCTGTCGTGCGGGAAGTTAGTAACGACGCAGTTCCAGTGTCACTTCCACCGGAAGAATTCGTAATGGACTCCCGTTGGCAAGGGCCAACCGGGGCTTGCTTGCGGGAACTTTGAGGAGATTCAAGATGCGACGGTGCACAGGCCAGCGATTTTATGAGATGGCTGGGTTGCTCCTGCTCTGCGTTTCATTTTCAGGGCCGGCCGCCATGGCCCAAACCGCTTCGACGCAAACGGCGATGGAAGCCTCATCGTCCCCGAGCCGGGAAGTGCAGCCGCGACTCGGATATTCCCAGGACTGGAGTTCGAAGCACCTGGTGATGCCGGACACGTCAACGAAAGGCGATTTCTCGGTGGGGAGCCGGGACCCGCATTATATCTACAATGTGCTCAGGCGTCAACGTGCCGGTGGGAAAAAGGACGTAACCTCACCTCCGCCGCGGCACCGAAGGAAGATTGACTGGGCCGTTTCGCTGGAAAACGGTTACGTGCCGGCAAACCAGTTTCCGAGCAAATACAACTTCAATATCGGCACGGAAGACTGTACCTCCGATTACATCGTGTTTGGCCTCACCGTGACTTCCGGGACGCAGGCCAATCTGGTGGGCGTCAACAATCTCTACACCGATGGATCGCCCGCGTGCAATGGCGGAACGCCCTGGGTCGCTTTTGCCTACAACACGGTCACCCATGCCGGCGGCCAGATCGCGACCTCGCCGGTGCTCTCGCTGGACGGGACGCAGGTGGCGTTCGTGGAGAGCACCAGCTCGGCCAGCTACTTCCATGTTTTAGTGCTGCCCAATCCGATCCCTTCTCCGCCCGCGCAGGCGGGCACGGTGCTGAGCCCCCAGACTCCAACCTCATGCACTACGCCGACGACGCCGGGCTGCATGACTACACTGCTGATCGAAAGCGGCGCGACCAATTCGAATTCGTCCCCTTGGGTGGATTACAACGCCGATATCTCCTTCGTCGGGGCGGACAATGGCAAGCTCTATAAAATTGCGCCCGTATTTGGCGGCGGAGCACCAGCACTGGTCAACGATCCGGGCAACTGGCCGGTGACGGTCGCGAATCCAACTCAAAGCAACACCATACTCACTGCAGCGATTGAAGATACCACCTCCGGCCGCCTTTATCTCGGAGATGGTTACGGGTACTTGTATGCGGTCAGTTTGGTGAACCCGGTCGGAACTTACTCGGCCATCGTTACCACTGGATGGGTGGGCCATGGAGCAGGGACGGGAGTCGTCGATGCGCCGATTGTCCTCACCGATCCCGCCCAGCCCGCCACCGACCAGGTATTCGTCTTTACCGGATGCAGCATCGTGCAGGGCATCGGCGGCGCGGTCAGCCAGCTTCCAGCCAACTTCACCAGTTCCGCCACCCTCACCACCAGCAACACCGTTGATTTGGGTTCGGGGCACGGTAACGGCGACTGCACCACGCAGAATGCACACTCGGGAGACTTCGATAACGCGTTCTGGGTGAACGGGTCAACCACAGGACACTTGATGGCCTGCGGATTCGTCTCCGGAACCAACAGCAACCCCCTCATCCCTTCCAATCCAAAGATGTACTTCTTCCCCTTTGCCAGTAACGTCATCACCAGCACAGGTTCGTCCACCTTCGTGGTCAACAGCACCCTGGGCGACGAGTGTTCTCCCCTGACCGAATTTTATGACGGAACTACCGACCGTCTATTTTTCGGCGTGGGCTCGACCGACGGATACCTGGAAAGCTCGAAAATTACGTCTTCCCTGGCGGCGCCGACCTGCTCCATCCTGCCCAGTTCAGCGTGTGTGGCCGCGCCCAATGCGCTGGGAGGGACGAGCGGGATCGTTGTCGATAACGACGTAGCCAACGGCGGAGAAAATATTTACTTTTCGACCCTGGCGCCGGGCTCGGTAAACCACCAGAACTGCAGCGTCACGGGAGGCGCCGCGAATCCCTATTGCGCCGTAAAACTAACCCAATCGGCCTTGCATTAAAGAGGGAGTCGGGTGCCCCACTCTTGCGCGTCGTTTGCGCAAGGGTGGGAGCCAAGCCAGTGTCTCGTCCATATAACGCAAAACTGGCACTAAGGTGCATCTTTTCGCAGATTAGGGTTGTGTAATCCGACCAAAAGTCGATACAGTATCTGGATGTTCGCGCCCCACCCCAACCTGAGCGACCAGGTCAACAGCAACATCGTTCAGTCTGAAATCGAGGGAGGCGTGTTTCTGGAAGGCTTGCCGCCCGACACCGTTCTGCAGATTCGCACCCAGCATCATTTCTATACGGCGCTGATGTTGGGTGAGGGCTCGGCGCTGATCTCGGGCCATCCGCAGTATTGTCCGGAGCCGGTTCAGGTCACGATTGCGGGTTGCACCTGGGGCGGGTCGATGCTCAAGATGCGCTTCATCGGCCGGGGCATGAATCTGGAATTTCATCACCCCGGTTACAGCACTCCGATTGTCACCTCTCCCATTCAGGAGATCTGCGAACACGGCGCGCCCAAGCGCCGTACTCCGGCTAGCCTTAGCCGCGAAGCAGGGCTGCCGTCCACCTAGGTTCGAATTCTGGTAGCCCTAGGGTCCCACCGCTCCGGACTTATTCACTACTTGTGTGACGGTCCCCTTGCTTGCCTTGAACACTCCGTCGCCGGGGTATGTTGCCTTGATCGTATGCTTCTTCGCCGTGAGCGAAGAAGTCGTGAACGTCGCCACGCCGCTTGCCGTGTCGCTTGCGCCCAAAACCTTGGAACCGTCGTAGAACGTCACCAGTTCGCCATCCGGAATCGCACCGTAGATTGGTGTCACCGTGGCAGTGAAAGTCACGGGTTGCCCGACTTTGGAAGGTGACCCCGACGTGGTCAGCACAGTTTTCGACGCGAAGGGGCCCCCAACCTCTTCTTTCAGCACTGCGGACATACTGCTCACGTTATTCCCGTCGCCGGAGTATGCCGCCGTGATCGAGTGGATGCCGATCACCGGATAGGAGGTGCGGTACGCGGCCGTATTGCCCGATACTCTTACCGTTGCAACCGTTACGCCGCCGTCCTGGAACGTTACGGTTCCGGTCGCCACCCCGCCGTACTGGCTCGTCACGGTTGCGGTGTAGGTAACGGGACGGTTGATGGGAATCGGATTCTTCGATGGAGCGAGTGCGGTGGTTGTGCTGGCCTGGTTCACAACCTGATTCACTGTCGCAGATGAGCTGGGCCCGAAGTTCCTCGACCCCTGATAGGCGGCGCTGATCGGGTGCGAGCCTAGCGTTGGTGAAATGGAAAGCGCCGCGCTCCGGTTGGCCAGGCCCATACTGCCGATTTGGTTCGATCCGTCGAAAAATAGTACAGTGCCGGTTGGTACTCCTGACGCCGCAGTCACCGTGGATGTGAACGTAACAACCTCGCCAAAGCCGGAAGGATTTGCCGAGGAAACGAGCGTCGTGCTGGTTGAGCTCTCGCCGACACCCGTGCTGTTCAGCAGCACACCCACTGTGGCTTCGGTGCTTACTAAACAACCGGCGCCGCTGCCGCATTGGTTCACTACTACCGCGTCTAATTTGCCATCCCCATTTACATCTGCGAGCGCAACAGCAATGGTGTAAGCGTCGCCAGCGCCCGCAGTCACGATGGGCTGGAAAGTGCCGTCGCCATTGCCCAGCATCACACCGACCTCGCCTTCAAGGTCCGTGTCAGAACCATTACCATAAAGTGCCACTACCAGATCAAGCTTGCCATCCAGATCCACATCGGCGGCCTTTACCGAGGTGACACCACACACCATGGGATAGATCATCGGCGGCTGAAAGCTGCCATGTCCGCTTCCTAGAAGCACGGCAACTGATCCGGGGTTGCTCCAGTCGCATCCATCCGCACCGCAGTTGCCGACCAGCAGGTCAGGCTTGCCATCTCCATTCACATCTGCGACTGATACCGTGAAGGGGCCGTCTCCTCCCGAGTCGAAGGTCACGGCGGGTTGGAAAGTGCCATCGCCATTGCCGAACAGCACGCCCACCGATCCCTCCGCGGACCCGTTTTCCGGACACGTACTGCTGCTACCGCAGAAGTTCGTAACTAGCAGGTCGATTTTGCCGTCACCATTCACATCAGCGGCCGTCAATGCGCTTGCCTCGTAACCGCCAGAGGAGTAGACCACTGCGGACTGAAAGGTTCCGTCGCCATTGCCCAATAAAACGCTCACCAGGCCACTTCCGCAGAGGTAGCCGATGACTCCCCCGCAACTCGCCACCAGCAGGTCGGGTTTGCCGTCTCCATTCACATCGGCCACCATCACGTGGGACCAATTGTCGCCGCCCGATTCGAAAGTACGCGCTGTACGGAAAGTTCCGTCGCCATTCCCCAGAAGAACGCCGATCACTCCCGGGACCGAACACGAGACGCCCGAGCTCCCGCTGGCGCATTCGTTCACTACCACCAAGTCCGGCTTGCCGTCTCCATTTACATCCGCGACCGCTACAGAATACGCATTGGTGCCGCCGGAGTCATAGCTTGTTGCCGCCTGAAAGGTTCCGTCACCGTTGCCAAGGAAGATGTCCACCGAACCGTCACCCTCGACACCGTTGACAATAACTTCGCCAGACACCACCAGGTCGGGCTTGCCGTCCCCATTCACGTCCGCGACGGCCACCGAGTAATAACCGGTGTTGATGCCTGTGTTGAAGAGTTCCACCGGCTGGAAAAAGGGATTTCCCGAGTCCATTGGAAGGACGCGAGATTCTCGCTCCTCCCGATTTCGCGGACCGCGCCACGCTTTAACCACTCCCGGAAATAGTGGTCGTCGTTCAGTGTTTGCGCTCTCAGAAGTTGGCTGGGGGGCTGATGAAGACTCCGCCGATCCTTGACTTGTGTTTCTTGCCTGTCCCTGGGCTCTGTGCGCCGCTATAAACGAAAACGTGATGGCGAACAAAGTGACAGCGCTGAAAATTGCTAATTTGCGGACGATGCGGCGGGACATGGGTTACTCCTCCAGAATAAAGTCGGGGCTCTGTCTTTCTTGATTCCGCGCTGCGGGAAGGGTGCATCGGACTTGCCACGACCACAGCGGCCACTGCGGGGGGAGGAGAGGAAGGCCGGGTTGTGACGCGTCCGAACTTGGCGCAACTGGAGCAGGGCGGCTGCTTCGCCAGAGGCGACGCCGACCCGGCCACCACTATAACCCCCGCGGCGTTGACTTGCGATTATTTTTTCGGATTAGTCCGCCTGGAGCTTGGAATCGATCTAGGCAGTGTGCCCCAGGTTCGCCCGTTTTGTGGGCGCTAACTGGGGCACAGATATCGCCAATACTTTAGGGCGTGCGCTTCAGCGTCAGGTCCAGACTCTGCGCCGCTTGCTTCAAGGTTCCCGCGATGCTCGACTTATCGGCGCCCATCGTGCCGTCATAAACAATCATGCTCGGAGTGCTCTCGAAATGGAGCGCCGGCTCCTTATAGGTGATGGCGGTCATCTGGATTCCCGAAGTGTCCTGATCGGGAAAGTCGATCGTGCCCGAGAGACTTCCATCCTGCGCGGCGGAGATGTGCACAACAATCCGCTTCTTCGCTTGGGCGCCCGGATCGATAGTCCCTTCCCAATCTCCGACGACGGGTTTCGTGTTCTGGGCCAGCGCGAGGGCCGGCAGAATACCCATTCCGAGCAGCAATGCGAGCCGGCAGCAGAAGGGCAGTCGTAAAGCGAAAGAACGAGGATTCTTCATGGTCACTCCCGTCGGATAGTTGGTTGCAGATTTGCGAAAGAACGATGGGATCAGACTACCTTAAAAATTCATTTCGGGTTCTTCGCCGCGCCCGCGTTCGCTTTCGCCTCCGGTTTGGGATCGGGAGCAGGCGCGATCTGCACTTGAATGGCATGGATGTTATCGGACTTGGCCGTGTCGAACGAGATCACGCCTAGGTTGCCGTTCAAGTCGCGCGCCTGAACCGTGCGCGTGGCCTGGGCTCCGGAAGCGCCGGGCTGAACCGTATCGACCGTAACCGTAGTGACTCGCAGGCCCGCTCCGGGATCGCCGGGGTTGGGCTTGGCCACCAGTTGTTCGGTGACTTGTTGCCCATTCGAACCGGTG
>OBLW0100001937.1_pt1 | contig 17024 bp, 15 predicted proteins | sample 1520161 | NCBI WGS metagenome assembly OBLW01 (sample SAMEA3539309, study PRJEB22396) | soil metagenome | biome: tundra; feature: field; material: soil | place: USA | collected 2010-05 | depth 0.15 m | reverse complement strand
CCTCGCCAGCAACCATCCCCTTGGGAAACTTGAAAAAATTCGCCACCACACGATATGGAAGTTCCGGAACTGCCTGGAATGGAGTCGTCTTTACTGACGGTGATAGCGTAGGCGTCGATTGCGCTCCAGCACGCGATGCCAGGAGCGTAAGGCAAGCGAGAACCACTCTTATAGATTTGTTCATATTATTTAAGAGACGATTAACAAAAAAAACAAATCAAAGCCAGGCCATGTCTCCCCTTGAATAGGTTAGCTCTTCGACGCCGATTCATCTTAACTCCAACTGTCCTGGGAACTCCACCGCCTCTGTTCAAATGACATTAGCAGGCAATAGCACCAACTGAGAATCCCGCCCGATTGTAGCCCCGGTCCTTGGCGGTCACCAGCCCGCAACCGCCGAGGCGTGCTGCGTTTTAGTGCTGCGCGTCACCTGGTCAGCAAACGGTGAGAGGGGTACGTTCCCTTGTCGTACACCTCCGACGGGGGAGAGCAAACGGGCATTTCGTACCTCCATCCGCTCAGCCGCTGAGGTCATGTTGCCCGTAATGAATTGTTCCGCAACCTCATATTCGCCAGAATTTCGCGCCTGATCGTCTATCCTCATAATCATGCCCGAACTTCCCGAAGTCGAAACTATCGCCCGCGGCCTCGACCAGCGCGTCTCCGGAGACACCATCGAATCCGTCTGGATCGGTTCCCGAAAGCAGCCGCTTAAATCGCCCGCAGCGCTAATCGCTTCCACCATTGAAGGGAAACGAATATCCCGCGTGCATCGGGCCGGCAAGCACATCGTCTTCGATTTAGAAAATTTCGAACACTCCGAAGATTCCAACAAGGCGTCGCAGAAACCAAGCAAGAAATCGGCTAAGCCCAGTAAAAGAAAGACGCCCACTAACCGGAACGAATCTCCACAAGCCGCGTCTCTACCCCAAGCGGCCCAGTGGATCGTTCATCTCGGCATGACCGGCCGCATGGTCGTCTCCGAGCCCGACGCTGAAATCGTCAAGCACACTCATCTGATCGCCAAACTCGCCTCCAATCGCGAACTTCGTTTCATCGACCCCCGCATGTTCGGCAAGCTCAGCGTTCATGCCGGAGGCTTCGATCCCGGCGGGGTCGAACCACTCGAGGTCGGCGAGGATGACTTCATCGCATTATTTCGCGGGCGTAAAACTCCGATCAAAAACGCGCTTCTGAATCAGAAACTGCTGCGCGGAGTGGGCAACATTTACGCCGATGAATCTTTGTTTCGCGCCGGCATCCGTCCCCGTCGGCGCGCCGCTTCCATCACGCGCGACAAACTGCGCAAGCTCTATCATGCGGTGCAAGAAGTTTTACGCGAGGCGATCGCTCTCGGTGGCTCTTCCATCTCTGACTACGTAGGCGCCGATGGCGAAGAAGGATTCTTCCAACTGCAACACCGTGTCTACGGCCGCGAGGGTGAACAGTGCCTCGTGTGCAAGGGTCCCATCCGTCGAATTGTTATGGCCGGACGCAGCAGCCACTTTTGCGCCAATTGCCAGAAATAGCCCTACTAGAACGATTTAATATTGACGAGTGGTTTCCCCCGCTGTACAAGAAAAGGCGGAGCCCAAACTCAATTCAATCAGATTCCCGAGTGATTCATCATGAATAAATTTTCTATCGGAGTCGACCTTGGCGGCACCAACCTGCGCATCGCCGCCGTCGACGACCAGGGTACGCTCGTCGAAAAAGTTACGCTCGGCACCAAGGTTTCGCTCGGCCGCGACCACGTCATAGACGATATGTGCGACGCCATTCAGCGCATGTCAGCGAAGTTCAAAGATTCCGCTCCGCTTCTCGGCATCGGCATCGGCGTCCCCGGCATCATCGATATGCAGACCGGCCTCCTGCGCGAGTCGCCCAACTTGCCGGGATGGGCCGACTATCCCGTCCGCGCCGAAATTGAGCGCCGTCTCAATACAATCGTCATTCTCGAAAACGACGCTAACGTCGCGGCCCTCGGCGAAAAATGGTTGGGCGCTGCGAGAGATTATTCCGACATGGCCATGCTGACCCTCGGCACCGGTGTCGGCGGAGGCCTGGTAATTGGCGGCTCCATCTGGCGCGGCGCAAACGGCATGGCCGGCGAGTTCGGACACACCACCGTCGAACCCGATGGCCACATCTGCGGTTGCGGCAATTACGGATGCATCGAGCAATACGCTTCCGCCACCGCCATCGTGCGCATGGCGCGCGAGGCGATTGCCAGCAACAGTAAGTCCGGATTAGCGAGCGCGGCGCACGCTGACGCCGAGTTCAACGCGAAGTCGATTTACAATCTCGCGATTCAGGGCGATGAAGATGCGCGCCGCATTTTCCGCTACGTGGGTCGCTGTCTGGGCATCGTGCTCTCGACGCTGGTGAATTCGCTGAACCTTCCGATTTATGTGATTGGCGGAGGCGTGTCGAGCGCGTGGGAGGCATTTTCTCCCGCGATCTACGAAGAGTTGCGCCGCCGCTCGATAGTGTATGCGGCGACCGCTCCATCGGATGGCGTGGAAATCCATGAAGGCGCGTCCGCTCACGTGAAGCCCGGCCCCGGACACAAAACGATCATCACACGCGCCCTGCTCGGCAGCGACGCCGGCGTATACGGAGCCGCCCGCCTGCCCATGCTTGAAGGAAAACACTAGGCTCTGGAACAAAGATGTAATCATCAAGCAACCGCCACCAACTGTCATCCCGAGGGCCGGGCGCCAGATCCGAAGCCACGAAGCGACCAGCACAAGTCGAGGGACCTTATGTTCCCCCCCCCGCAGTGCAGGAAAGACCGGTCTCGCAAAACGTGTCAAGCCCCACCAAATGCCAATTTCCTCGCAAACCATAGCCAGAAAGAGAAATATAAACTCCGGGAAAATGTCCGATCAGGGTAGTCCGACTTGGTAGAATTAAATAAGAGGGGGAAAAAACGTGAGGACCTCGCATTTCGCGAAGGAGATAGTTGAAGGCTTAAACGAACCTAAAACACGCCCAGACTGCCTAACACATTGATTACTATATACTTTATTGCCGAACAAGCTGAGTTCCTCACATCGCAAAACCTAACTTATTGATTTTTAAATACTTTATTTCACAAGCCCAGTTTAGAGCCGCAGCGATGCACTTAACTCATTGATTATTATATACTTTATTCACTTCGCTCAATTTATCGAAAATAAGTCCTTTACAATCAAAGACTAGATTCGTAACTGATTGATTCCGCTATACCGACTAGGGGAGGGGGTGGGGGGTACTGATCGGTACAGACCGGGCTGATCCCTGACAAAGTAGACTAGACAGTCCCGAAAGTGCAACCGCTAGCATTTCGACCGGCCGAATCCGGGCCAGTAAGAAAGCTAGCCGCGTTTGTGTCTCGGAGCCCGCGGCGGTTGAGATTTACGTGAACCCGACGGACGCGACGAGCCTGTCGGTCGTGATGGACGCGATGAGCCCATTGGTCTTGACGCCGGGCGCGAGGGCGGCCGTGACAGCCCCGACGATCCCGGGGGTCTCGAGGATTGCGGCGGTTTCGACGAACCAAATGGTTTCGGCGAGCGTGATACTGGCGCAAACCTCGAGGGTGGCGTTGATGTTCGCGATGAATCCGGGCGCGGTGCTCGTGACGATTGCGGCGGCTTCGACGAACCAAACGGTTTCGGCGAGCGCAATTTCGAAGTCGACGCGAACCTCGAAGTTGATGTTGGCGTTCGCGATGAACCAAGCCGTGGTGTGAATGGCCGCGCCGCATTTACCGCAACCGCAACACGCGGACGTTGCACGGGCTTCGGTTTGGGGGCGCTCAACGAAATCGCTGGAGTCGGCGGGCTCGGCACTCTTCCTCCTGCCGCGGCCGTTTTCAATTTCGCCACTTCCAGCAGAGTAAGGTTGCGCCAGTCCCCCGGCGGCACATCGAGCGCCAGCGGTCCGTACTGCACACGCCGGATCTTCTCCACGTGATGCCCGACCTCTTCAAACATTTTTCGGACCTGGCGATTGCGCCCTTCAATAATCGTCACCTCGAGCCACGGATTATCGCCTTCGCGGATCAATCGAATTTTTGCGGGAGCGGTGCGCACGCGACGCCCACCTTTTTCGGCGATCGAAACTCCGCGGCGAAGTTTATCGAGTTTGCCCTCGTCGGGCTGCCCGGCAACCTTCACAACATACACTTTCGGAACATTCGAAGACGCTTTCATCAAGCCGTTAGCGAGTTCGCCGTCGTTCGTCATCAGCAGCAGGCCTTCGCTAGCCCAATCCAAACGGCCCACGGGATACACGCGCCCCTTCACCTTCTGCACGAGATCCATTACGGTCGGGCGTTTTTTCTCATCGCTGACCGTCGTCACATATCCCTTGGGTTTATTCAATGCGAGGTACGTGTAGCGCTCCGGACCTTGCAACAGTTTGCCATCGACGCGGATGTGATCCTGCTCCGCATCGGCCTTGGTTCCGAGTTCCGTGACGACTTGGCCGTTGACGACAACGCGTCCAGCGGCAATCAATTCTTCGGCTTTGCGGCGGGATGCAATTCCGGCGGCAGCGATAATCTTTTGCAGACGTTCGGCGGGCATGGCTACTCCGGATTGGTGCTGGCTGGTGTTTCGATTTTATCTTCGTCTTCAGTTGCGTGGTCGTCTGTTGGCTGGCTATTAGTTGTTTGGCGATCAATGGAGCGATGGGCGTCCTCGCCCGGCTGAACAATCGCGAGGCCCGTTTGTGCAGTAGCCGTTTGAGAATTCTCGCCAGACGTTTCGCTCTCGGAATTTTTAATCTCTTCTTCCGAAGCCGCTGTCGATGACTCAGCTGACTGAGCGCCTTCGCTCGAAAGCAGGTCGTCACTATGAAACGACTCCGCCAGCAGCTTTTCGAATTCTTCCATGCTGGGCAGTTCGTTGACGTCGCGAAGTCCGAAGCGCAGTAGAAATTCTTTGCTGGTGCGATACAGAATCGGACGTCCGATCACGGCCTTTCTTCCCGCCGTAGTGATGAGCTTGCGGTCGAGCAGAGTTGCGATAACTCCACCAGAATCGACACCGCGAATTTCGCTGATCTCAGGCACGGTCACCGGCTGTTTGTAGGCAATCACAGCAAGCGTTTCAAGCGCGGGCAGCGACAACCGGAAAGGTGGCTTCAAACTCTTTGCGAAAGCGCGCACCACATCGTGCTGCTCGGGTTTCGTGGACATTCGGTATCCGCCGGCAACCTGGCGCACTTCGATTCCGTGGTTCGCGCCGGAGTAGTCTGCAATCAGTTCTTCGAGTTCGGCGCGCATCCGCGATTTGAGCTCGGCAACCTCCACGCCTGGAGTTTCGGCAAGCAACGATTCTTTCACCAGCGAAAAAATCTGGTCGAGCGAGATCGGAGTCTCCGCCGCGTAAATGATGGCTTCGAGTTGAGGTTTAAGACTCATAAAATCAAGAAGTGCAGTTGCCAGTGCCCAGTTGCCAGTGACCAGTAAACTCTAAACTTCCCGGACCAAGTGTCCCAGCATCCGCACTGACCACTGGCAACTGGCTACTGCTCTTTACTTCCAATCATCGCGCACTGAGGCCTGCTCGGTCATGACTTCTTCGAAGTGCGTGTGCTTTCTCACCAGCACTTCGCCGAAAACATGATCCTGCCGAACCTGAATCGCCTGCAGCCGCACCAACTCTAGCAGCGCGAGAAACATGCACACCAGTGCTGGCCGCGATCCTACATTGCTGAGCATCTGCTTCAGGCGAATGGGCCGATCTTCCAAAGACAGTCGCCGATGCAGATATTTAATCATCTGTCCGACTGTTACGGTTTCTTCGCTCACTTCGAGAATCGGCCGACTGCGCGCACGGTCTAATATCTGCTGAAACGTCTTTACCAAATCGATGACATCGGCGGCCAGTTCGGGCTCGGTGCCTTCGGCATCCATAAACTCTTTGATCGACGGATTGCTTAGTACCGCATCTTCAATCTGTTGTTTCTGCAAAAGCATCTGCGCTGCAGACTTAAATTTTTCATGTTCGAGTAGGCGGTTGACGAGTTCGTTGCGCGGATCTTCCTGCGCGTCAGCCGGAGCCAGCGGATCGCGCGGCAGCAGCATCTTCGACTTGATGTGAATCAGCACCGCCGCCATGTAGATAAATTCTGACGCGACGTTTACATCAAGTTCGCGAATGTGCTCGACATATTTCAGATATTGCGCTGTAATCTTCGCAATCGGAATATCGTAAATGTTGATGTCCTGTTTGCGAATCAGATTGAGCAGCAGATCGAGCGGCCCTTCGTAAATCTCGCCCAACTCAATCGCAAACGGAAAATCACTGGAGTCTTCTTTGCCCGATTTACCCGCACCCGGCTTGGCATCGGACGGAACAAGCTGCAGCCCGCCCCGACCCGTATGTGCCGCAGGTTTTTGTTCCGACGTCGGTTGCGACAAATCCGTCACTTCGTCAAATCCTTTGCCGGACCGTAATCCAGTCCCATTGCGCCGCGCACATCGTCCATAGTCGTGCCCGCAATTTCGCGCGCGCGCGCCGATCCGGCTTCAAGAATATCCCACACCAGGCGCGGGTCGTCGCCGTATTTTTTACGACGCTCCTGCATCAGGTTAAGAATTTTAACCACCGCATCGGCAACCCAACTTTTGCATTCGATGCAGCCAATTCCAGCCGAACGGCAACCGTCGTAGACTTTCGCGACCGTTTCTTTGTCACTGAATATTTTGTGCAGGTCGCCCACCGGGCAAACATCCGGATTGCCTGGATCAGTACGCCGAACTCGCGCCGGATCAGTCACCATCGTCTTCAATTTCTGCCGGACAACAGGCTCCGGATCGCTGAGCATCACCGCATTGCCGTAGGACTTCGACATCTTGCGGCCGTCAGTGCCCGGCAATCGCGGAGCCGGAGTGAGCAGAGCCGCTGGCTCGGGGAAAATATATTCGCGTTTCCCGGCATAGAATCCGTTGAACCGCCGAGCAATTTCGCGAGTCAACTCAACGTGCGCAACCTGATCTTCGCCCACCGGAACGACATCCGCTTTATAAATAAGAATGTCGGCCGATTGCAGCACCGGATAACCGAGAAACCCGTAAGTCCCTAAGTCCTTCTCCTGAATATTTTCTTTCTGCTCTTTGTATGTCGGCACGCGCTCCAACCAGCCGAGCGGAGTAATCATCGAAAACAGCAAATGCAATTCGGCGTGCGCCGGCACATGCGACTGAATGAACATCACGCACTTCGCGGGATCGAGCCCCGCAGCCAGCCAATCAAGCAGCACCTCGACCGAATTTTCTTTGAGCCGCGAAGTGTCCGCGTAATCGGTCGTCAGCGCATGCCAGTCCGCAATAAAGAAGAAGCAATCGTAGGCGTCTTGCATGCGAACCCAATTTTCGAGCGCGCCAACGTAATTGCCAAGATGAAGTTTGCCGGTCGAGCGCATTCCGCTCAGCACGCGTTTCTTGTTAGAAGAATTTGTCATTCAGAATTTGCCCAACATCGAAAGGTAAAAGCGAAGAAACGGACGAATCAAACCGCTCAATAATCCTCCACCGAGGTAAACCAGCGCCAGTAGCGCGAAGAATCCAATGCGGTCGTAAACGCGGCGGGCCGAATCCGGAAGAAAATGCCGCAACACGTGGCTGCCATCGAGCGGAGGCACGGGAATCAAATTAAAAACCGCCAGCACGACGTTGATAAACATCAGAACATAAAGCAGCTTCGCAGCAAACGCCAACACAGAATCGGAACCAGAGCCGTCGAAACCGCCCACCAGTCCCGTAATAACAGCGTGCCCGGAAGCCGACGATAGAGAAATTCCTCCCATCAGTAGAAGCGCAATCGTGGCAACGATAAAATTGCTGACGGGACCCGCTACCGAAGTGAGAATGTCGTCCAGCATCGGATTGCGAAAATTTCGCGGATCCACCGGAGTAGGCTTCGCCCAACCGAGCAGCGGAATGCCACTGATCGCTGCAACCAACGGAAGAATAATCGTCCCAAACAAATCAATATGCCGAATCGGATTCAGCGACACTCTTCCCAACATGCGAGCCGTTGGATCGCCGCAGCGTGACGCAGTCCAGGCATGCGCAGACTCGTGCACGCTGATCGCAAACAGGAAAGCGATCATCTGGTACAGGATTTCAACGATTCTCGGCGAGAGCGTCATCAGTGGATTCGATTCAGTTGAATCCTGATTCTAACAAAGCTGTGAATTTACCGAGGTTTGACTGCAGGGTGGAAGAGCTGCAACACACAACGATGAGAGACTCTTCGAAATTTATTGTCCGGCGCGAATCGGAGAAACGATCAGCGGTCCGGCACTGCGTTTTTTGTCGCCTTTGTCCTGCTGATAGAGCAGTGACAAGGCACCCTCCGACGTAGTAGCGCCGGCCAGTTCCGTGGCCAAGCCTTGATACGAGCGGCCAAGATCATTATTCATCTGTCCGGCAACGGGGCTTCCCTTGTCAATCGCGGGACCTATCACCTGAAAATTGTTGGGCACCTTCCAAAGCACCTTGCAGTTGGTCGCCTTCTCCACGTCTTCATCGGTGAAGCCTGGAATCTTCTTGTAACGGTTCAGCACGATACGCACGCGATCACGCGCCGCGCCATCCTGCAGAAACGTCTGGATCCGTCCGGCGCTCCACAGAGAAACAACATCGGTCTGCGTAACGAGAAGCACAGCATTGGAAAGATCGCAGATCATTTGCATCGTGGCGTCCATGCGGCCCGAACCATCGACCACAACAAAGTTATATTGCCCAACTAACAGGTCAAAGAGGCGGGCCAGTTCTGATGCCGTCGGAATCGTGCTACTCGGTTGCTGCGCTCCAGCCAAAAGATGGAGGCCATTTCGAAACGGCGTCATCAGACCGTCAAGCAATGAACCGTCCATGCGATGCAGGTTCTGCAGCGCATCAACCAGCGTGAATTGCGGACGCAGATTCAGTTGTAGAGAAGCGTGCCCGATGGGAGCAAAATCAACCAGCACCACCCGCCCATGCGCTTCTTGCAACGCGACCGCTATGTTGACCGCCGTGGTTGTGGTGCCAGCGCCACCCTTGGAGTTTAGAAACGTAAACACCCGCGCTTTACTCGAACTGCGTTGGGCGCGGCTTAAAGTAGTCGAGAAGCGAGTGAACGCTTCAATCAGGGCTTCGCGGCTAGCCGAATGATCGAGAAACTCGCGCGCCCCGACCCGCATCGCCGAAACAATATTGATAGGCTGGTTGAGTTCGCCAACCGCGAAAATCGTAATTTCAGGAAGGTTGGCGTGGATCAGTTCGATGGTACGAATGGCGCGCTGCGGATTCTTGGAGTCGATATCAACGAGCACCACTTCAGCCCGCTGATCCTGCAATTGACGCAGCACCGCGTCGCTCGGGCCGCCGGGCAGCCCAACGTGGCTCAAAACTGTGCGAGCCAGGTTGGTGCCCTCAATGCGACTCTGCAATACGACGGATTGTTCGCGGTCTTCGGTAAGAAGCGCGACGGCGATCCCGGGCATGACTCGTTTCTCTTTGTTCATTGTCATGCTACGAACTTCCAACGCTGGGGCCAAGTGACCATCGTAATCGAAGCGGACCACAACGAAGCGGCAGGTTGCTGGCGAATCTTGAGTTCAAGGGGGAAAGGACTCACCACGCTGCTGGTTACTGACGATTGTAAGGCAAAGACCGGCGGATGAAAAGGCGGAGGTCGCTTCTATTTTGAATGTGTGCGCAAAAACTTTCCGTTCAGGAAAGAAACAGAGGAAATTCTAGCGGGCGGCCGAACCAGAACTCGTGCCCGTCGCGCTCGCCGCCGAAACTCGCACGAACTGCATCACCGGCTCGTTTGACGGCAAATATTCATAGGAATCGAATCGCACCGCAATCCCGGTTCGTTCCGTAGAACCAACCCCGGCACCGCCAGCTTGCGACTTGCAAGCCCGCAAAACCCGTCCCCGGCAGCGGACTGGCATGGCCTCGGCCAAAGTGATCTCAGATGGCATGGTGAAGGTAAGCTCGACAACTGCTCCTTGCGGCAGCGCAGCCTCGGAATAGAAAAATATGCCTCGGCCACTCAAGTCCTGCGTGAATCCGGGCACAGTTCTTCCCTCGAAGTGCACGGCCAAAGGCAGGTGTGCTCCGAAACGCTGGGCGCCTCGTCGTTCAACGTTCTGTTCATGACGATTGAGATCTGAACTCATTGGCTTATCCTCGCCCACCGAAGTCTTCACAGCGGAACCTAACTCTATCGTGGAATGAACCGCAGGGGAAGTTCCAAGAAGGTTACCCGCCCGGTTCGCAAAATCTACCTGCGGAGTAAACATGCCGCCGACCGTCTCGACGTTTTCCAGTACGGCATACATTCTTGCGCCACACATTCTTGCGGCATACATTCTTCATCCGGTTGCCGCCATGTCTAAGATGTGAAAAGGTTCTAAAGAGTGGCCGAGGAAACAAACAGCGCGATAAAAGGACAGGACGACTTCTCGAAGGACGTGCCGTCAAAGACTGGCCCGTCAAAATGGAGCACCGCGCTGCGTGCCTTGAGGCACCGCAACTTTCAGCTCTTTTTCAGCGGACAACTCATCTCGCTCATCGGCACCTGGATGCAAAGTGTTGCGCAGGCGTGGCTCGTTTATAGCCTGACGAAATCCGCCTTGCTGCTCGGAAGCGTCGGCTTTGCCAGCCAGATTCCGGTCTTCCTCATAGCGCCCTTCGGCGGAATCACCGCCGACCGCGTCAATCGCCAGCGGCTCGTGATCGCCACTCAAATTGCCTCGATGATTCTCGCCGGAATTCTGGCTTGGTTAACTCTGAGCGGACGCGTCCATGTGTGGCACATCTTTGCACTCGCTGGACTACTCGGCGTGGTTAATGCCTTCGATATCCCCGGACGTCAATCCTTCCTCGTCGACATGGTCGGCAAAGAAGATTTGATGAACGCCATCGCGCTCAACTCCTCGATGTTCAACGGAGCGCGCGTCATTGGCCCCGCCATCGCCGGCATTCTGGTATCCAAGATTGGCGAAGGCTGGTGCTTCGGCGCCAACGCGATCAGTTATATCGCCGTTATTGTCGGCCTTTTGTTAATGAGGGTGCACAGCGCACCCCGCACCAGTAATCACAGTCCGCTTGAAGACATCGTCGAAGGCTTTCGCTGGGTTAATCAAACGAAGATCATTCGCGCCCTGCTCCTGCTCATCGGATTGATCAGTCTCGTCGGCATGCCCTATACCGTGTTGATGCCGATCTTCGCCGACAAAATTCTGCATGGCGGAGCGCGCGGCCTTGGCATCCTGATGGGCGCCACCGGAGTTGGAGCCTTGCTAGGAGCCCTGACGCTAGCCGCCAAGACCGGAGTCAAAGGTCTCGGCCGCTGGATCGCAATCACCTGCGGCACTCTTGGAATCAGCCTCTGCCTCTTCGCTTATTCAACATCATTCTGGTTGTCGGCCGCATTTCTTTTGCCCGCCGGCTATTCGATGATGTTGCAGATGGCCTGCTCCAACACGCTGATCCAGACCATGGTTCCCGATCAGTTGCGCGGCCGAGTGATGTCCGTCTATTCCATGATGTTCATGGGCATGGCTCCCTTCGGAGCCTTCTTCGGAGGAGCACTAGCCCATCGCATCGGCGCTCCAATCACCGTAGCCGCAGGAGGCGTAGCCTGCGTCATAGGAGCGCTGTGGTTCTGGCGCGCTCTTCCCGATCTGCGCATAGAAGCGCGCCGGCTGATCATCGCCCAAGGTCTAGCCGGAGGCGAACCCGTCCAGGAACTGAACGCCCAGCCTGTAGAAGAATGAATGATTTTGTCATCCCGTAAAAACTAACTAGAAACTTTTAAGAAAAACACGTCTCCCCAAGGACGCGTCCAACCGCCCACTCAACATCTTCCACACTCCCCGTAAGTCTCTCTCTTAAATCGCCGATAGAAAAACTATGCAGTGGCTCCCTAAACACCGCCGTTCTTCGTGTGCCACGGCTGTTCTCTCATTCGTGATCTACGGCTGGAGCGCGTTCGCCCAGGCTTCCGCCGACCAAGCCCTGATGTCCATGAGCATCGAAGAACTGGCTCGAGCTCGCGTGACTTCAGTCTCCCGAAAAGAGCAAACACTCTTTCAATCTGCGGCAGCTGTTTTCGTAATCACGCAAGAGGACATCCGTAGATCTGGTGCCGACAGCATTCCAGAACTTCTGCGCTTGGTACCTGGACTTGATGTCGCGCATATGGACGCGAACAAGTGGGCGATTACCTCCCGAGGATTCAACGAACGCTACGCCGACAAAATGCTTGTCTTGCTCGATGGCCGCGCCCTTACGACGCCGCTCACTTCCGGAGTTTATTGGGACATCCAGGACACCGTGCTCGAAGATATCGACCGCATCGAAGTCATCCGCGGCCCCGGCGCTACCTTGTGGGGAGCGAACGCCGTCAATGGGGTGATCAACATCATCACCCAAAATGCCGCGGACACTCAAGGATGTTTGTTGTCAGCAGGCGGCGGAAATCAAGGCGAGTCAAGCGAAGTCCGTTGCGGAGCCAAAGCTGGCAAACGCGGCGCTTATCGCATCTTTGAGAAATACATCAATCGCAACTCTTTTCTGACTGCCTCGGGCCACGACGCCGCCGACGATTGGCACAATCTTCGCGCCGGTTTCCGCTCCGACTGGACTATTTCGAACCGCGACGATCTTACCGTGCAGGGCGACATCTACAAAGGCGACGAGGGACAAACCGCAGTGGGTCTGATTTCTCTCTCTCCCCCAATTTCGGAAAGTTTCAACGATCGCACCAATATGAGCGGAGGCAATCTGCTTGCCCGCTGGCACCGCGCCTCAAGCGCTCGCTTTGATACCACCGCGCAGTTCTACTTCGACGATGCCAAACGCGATCAACTCGGGGTCTTAGGAGAAACCCGCTACACCGTTGATCTCGACTTAGAGCAGCACTTCATTTCCTCGCGTCACGACCTGGTGTGGGGAGGAGACTTTCGCAATAGCGCCGATAAGACCGTGGGAAGCTTAAATATTTCCTTCAACCCCGCATCGCGGACCACCCAACTCTACGGCGCATTTCTTCAGGACGAAATCACTCTCGTTCCCAATCGCCTGAAACTCACTCTCGGTTCCAAGCTCGAACATAATTATTTCAGCGGCTTCGCCCCGCAGCCGAACGTTCGTTTGTTTTGGGAAATTACTCCTCGCTATGCGCTGTGGTCCGCTATCTCGCGTGCCTCGGAGAACTCCTCCAGATTCGACGCCGACATTCGTCAAAACGAAGATGCATTCGTCGGCTCCGACGGCACCATCAATCTAGTATCGACCTTCGGCACCCATAGACTTCCGCCCGAGAATTGCGCGGCCTATGAACTCGGGCAGCGCAGCCAGGTCAGCAAACGCCTCTTCATCGATTTCGCCGCCTTTTACAACCGCTATAGCAATCGCCACACCGACGAACCTGGCGCACGCTATATTGAGACCGATCCGCCGCCAACCCACATCGTCTTGCCGAGCATAGTGCGAAGCCACATCAGCGGAGAAACGCATGGCCTCGAACTCTATGCCAAGTGGAACGTCGTCGATGCCTGGACCTTTTCGTCAAGCTATAGCCTCTTTGAAACTCACCTGCACGCAATCAACAGTCTAGATTTCTCCACCGCTCCCGATACCGAAGGCAGCAGCCCACGTCACAAATTTCAGGTTCGCTCTCAACTCGATCTACGCCACCACTTCGAATTCGACACCGTCGCCAACTACGTAGGTCACCTCGCAGCGCTGCAAGTGCCAGCCTATACACAAGTCGACGCTCGCCTCGGATGGAAAACTGGCGAGTCATGGGAGTTCAGCGCGGGACTACAAAATCTCCTGACCCCGCGCCATTTTGAGTTCGGAGATGGCGACCTCGACCACGCCACCGAAGTAGGAAGAAGCGCCTACGCCAAACTAATCTGGAAGTTCTAAGTCACGCCGCAACAAAGAACAGATAATGGAGCGTCGGGAGAGCCCGCGCCTGGCCACGACCTACTTTATTGGAACTGGCGAAAGTACAAACTGATCGAACCTTCGCCGATGCCCGTACGTATACTTCCCATATCTCAAATACTCCACGGAGTCCGCAGTGATTCGAGAACGAGCGCTCAAAGTTGTATTGGTGGTAGTAGGACTGCTCTTCCTCGCGGTGCTTTACCCCATGTTCATGATGCCCAATCCGGAATTGCAAATGCTCTTCTGCGTCTACGCCACTCTAGGGCTATTCCTCCTCCTCGCCGCCCGCAACCCCTCAGCGCATCGCAGCCTGATCGCCTTCACCGCATGGTCAAGCCTGGTTCATGCCGCTCTAATGGCGGAGCAGGTATTTCGCAACAAAATCCCCAGCGAAGAACTTTATGGTTCGCTCATCCTCGTGATCATCGGCGTAGCCCTCATCGCGCTAGCCCCGCCTAAACCGAAAGCATCGGTTGCGGAGTAGAATGCGCTGAAATTGTTGCGGCTTTGCATCGCAATCCCCAACAACATGGCAAAATAAAACCATGGAAATCAAAAGAGCTGGCTCACAACCATCTGCCAAAGGGCCATCCGATTGGTTCACCGGCGCCGTCCGCATCGATCCGCTTTTTCAGGCACCCGACCCTGCATTCGTTCAGGGCGCGAGCGTCACCTTCGAGCCCGGAGCCCGAACTGCCTGGCACACGCATCCCCTCGGTCAAACTCTGATCGTGACCGCCGGATCCGGTTGGGCCCAACGCGAAGGCTCACCTATCGAAGAAATCCGCCCCGGCGATGTCGTCTGGTTCGCGCCCGGGGAAAAACATTGGCATGGCGCTACACCAACGACCGGCATGACGCACATCGCCATCCAAGAAAAGCTCGACGGCAAAGTCGTCGACTGGATGGAACACGTCAGTGACACGCAATACCGCAAGTAGCTCTGGATTTGCACCCGTACGAAGTGAAGTCAAAACCTTAAGGCTGAATGCTGAGCGCCGAAACCTGACGGCTGATTAGCCCACGCTGCTCAAGAAATTCCTTCACCACCGCCGCCGGGTCGCGATGCTCGCCATCTACCGCATAATTCAGTCGCCGCATCTCGTCGTCTGAAATTTCTCCCGCGAGCGCGTCAAGCGCCACTCTGACTTCGGGATGAACTTTCAACATTTCGCCGCGCATGATCGCCACCGCCTCATACGGAGGAAAATAGTGATGATCATCCGCGAGCACAAAAAAGTCGAACGCACGAATCAATCCATCCGTGTTGTTGCCGGCGATGATATCCACCTGATGATCTTTGAGCGCACGCGTTATTAGGCCGAGATCCATCACGCGAGGAGCCTCCGCTAACCGCAGCCCATAGCTCGCGACTAGGCCTCTATATCCATCCGGACGCTCCATAAATTCATAGCCAAATCCAGCGCGCCATTGCGGAGTAAACTGTGCCGCCTGCGATAGCGTTTGCAAGTGCAATCGCCGCGCATCGTCCCCGCGAATCACCATTGCAAAAGTGTCGTCAAAGCCGAGTGGAGGCCCGACGTTCAGCGCGAACCGATTCGCATATTCCTGTTTCACGCGGCCGTAAACGTCACGCCGGTCGCCGCTCGGCGGCTGCTTGAGCACCGCGGTCAGAGCAGTTCCCGTGTATTCCGGATAAACATCAATGCGCCCCGCAAGAATTGCCTGCTGACAAATAAATGTTCCCGCGAGATAGAAACGACGCTCAACTGGAAGATGAGTTCGCGCCTCGATCATTTGTGCAAACATCTCTCCAAGAATGACCTGCTCAGTAAAGTTTTTCGATCCAATCACAATGCGGTTGGCATGAGACGAGCATCCGCCGATAGCCAGCAAAAACGGCAAGACCAGCAGCAAACCTGAAGACCGAAAACTGAACGCTGAACGCTGACGGCTGATAGCTGCTGTTTCTTCACCGCAGAATGAATTCAACAATGGAGCGCCGGGCGTCCCCGCCCGGCCGCCAAAATGCCCAATGTGCGAAACGCGCATACTTGATTGCAATCTAGCCTCGGGACCTCAGCGTTCCCAGCCCCCGCTCCAGTCGTCCGAGCGCAAAGTCCGCGAAAAGCGCCAGCAGCGCCGCCGGAACCGCTCCAGCCATGATGACCTGGTTATTCACCATTGCCAACCCGCGAAAAATAAATTCGCCCAATCCGCCCGCGCCAATGGCCGCCGCAATCGTCGCCAGTCCAATCGAAACAACAGCCGCAATTCGCACTCCGGCAACGATCACGCCCGAAGCCAAAGGCAATTCGACCTGAAAAAGCAATTGACGATCCGTCATTCCCATCGCGCGTCCAGCTTCGACAACTGTTTTATCGACACTTTGAATGCCCGCATAGGTATTGCGAATCAGCGGCATCAATGCATAAAGCGCGAGCGCGAGAATCGCTAGTCTGCTGGCGCGTTCGCCGATCCACGGAGCAGGCAGAAGAAAACCGAACAACGCTAGACTCGGGATTGTTTGAATTACATTCGCGCCGCCCAACACTGCCTTGCTCAATTGCGGAACGCGCGTGATCAGAATGCCCAGCGGAATTCCGACCAGCGCCGCGAGCAGCGTAGCGACGCCGGCAAGCGTAATGTGCTCAAGTGTGAGCTCAAGCACTTGCTGACGATTCGCGATCATGAACTGCAAAAAATGCATATCAATCACCTCGCGACGGCCAAAACTAATTCACAGACGAGAATCAGGCAATCCAGAAAACGCTTCCATGTACGCACGCACTAACGGAATTTCAGAGCGCGAAAATTCGGTCGCCGGAAGATCGACGACAAGCTGCCCGTCTTCAAGCAGCGCGATGCGGTCCGCGACCAGCATAGCTTCCCGCAGGTCATGTGTAACAAATATCGCAGCCTTTTTCATGCGCTTTTGCAAGGCGCGAAATTCTTTTTGCATCTCCGACCGAGTAATCGGATCGAGCGCGCCGAACGCCTCATCCAGAATGAGAATCGGAGGATCCGCCGCCAGAGCTCGCGCAACTCCCACGCGCTGCCGCTGACCGCCCGAGAGTTCGCCCGGATAACGCGACAACAGATCTTC
>OBLW0100001935.1_pt1 | contig 17042 bp, 19 predicted proteins | sample 1520161 | NCBI WGS metagenome assembly OBLW01 (sample SAMEA3539309, study PRJEB22396) | soil metagenome | biome: tundra; feature: field; material: soil | place: USA | collected 2010-05 | depth 0.15 m | reverse complement strand
ATCTTGTGTTAGAAACGAACTCCAGCTTCAGGCTCATCTTGCATTAGACAAGACTCCGCCTTTACTTTCAACCTCTTCAAGTGCTAGCCTAAGCGTCTGATAATGCGTACAGTTGACTTAATTCAGCGGAAACGCGACGGGCGCGAGCTCACTCCCGAAGAGATTGAGTACCTGGTGGGAGGCTATACCACCGGCGACATCCCCGATTACCAGATGTCGGCCTTCCTGATGGCGGTGTACTTCTCGAGCATGACGGACCGGGAAGTCAGCAGCCTCACGGAGTGCATGCTGCGGTCGGGCGAGAGCGTCGACCTCTCGGCGGTTCCTGGCATGAAGGTGGACAAGCACTCCACCGGCGGAGTCGGCGATAAGACCAGCTTGATTGTGGCGCCGCTGGCGGCCGCCGCGGGAGTGATTGTGCCCATGATGTCCGGGCGCGCCCTGGGCCATACCGGGGGAACGCTCGACAAGCTCGAATCCATTCCCGGTTTCCGCACCAACCTATCGGCCGAGGAGGTTCAGAAGCAGCTCGCCGAAGTGGGCCTGTGCTTCATTGGGCAGAGCGCCCAGCTTGTGCCGGCCGACCTGAAGCTGTATGCGCTGCGCGATGTGACGGCGACGGTGGAATCCATCCCGCTGATTGCGTCTTCGATCATGTCGAAAAAGCTGGCCGAAGGCGTGGATGCGCTGGTGCTCGACGTGAAAGTGGGCGCCGGCGCCTTCATGAAGAAGCAGGTGGATGCTCGCCGCCTGGCCCAGATGATGGTGGGCATTGGCCGCCGCATGGACAAGAAGGTCCAGGCCCTCATCACCGACATGAGTCAGCCCTTGGGCTACGCCGTGGGCAACGCTTTAGAGGTGATGGAGGCTTCGCAGACGCTCCAGAACGCCGGGCCGCACGACCTCACCAAGCTCTCGCTCGAACTGGCCGCGCGCATGATCCATCTGGGCAAGCAGGCCGCGTCGCTCGATGAGGCGCGCCGCATCGCCGAACAGCATCTGGTGGATGGCTCGGGCTTTAAGAAATTCAAGCAAGCCGTGGCGGCGCAAGGCGGCAACCCGCAGGCGCTCGACAAGTTCGAGCTTCTGCCCAACGCGACCGGCATGCGCGAGGTGGTTTCGCCGCGCGGCGGCTATGTGACGTCGATCGACGCGGAGGACATCGGGGCCGCTTCGAACCTGATCGGGGCCGGCCGCGAGAAGCGGGAGGATGCCATCGACCCCGCCGTGGGCGTCATTCTGGAGGTCAAGGGCGGCGAGAAGGTGGATGCCGGCTCGGTGCTGTGCCGCCTTTATTACACCAGCGAAGAGCGCGTGGAAGAAGCCGCCGAGATGGTCGAAGACGCCTTCCGTATCTCCGGCCAAAAGCCCGACGAGCGCGAACTGATCCTCGAAGTCGTGGGGTAAGATGGGCCGCTTCACGGGGTTCCTGGGCCTCATCGTCATTTTGGCGGTCGCGTGGCTGTGCTCCAACCGCAAGCGTGCCATTAAGCTCCAGTTGATCGCCTGGGGACTGGGTCTGCAATTCGGCTTCGCGCTGCTGGTATTGAAGACCGATTTCGGGAAGGTGTTTCAGGCCATCGGCCGGGGCGTGAACGCCATGCTCGGTTTTTCCGAGGCCGGGACCAGTTTCCTGTTCGGCCCGCAATTGGGCACAAAGGGCGGACCGTATGGCGTGATCTTCGCGTTCCAGGTTCTGCCCATCATTATCTTCATCGCTTCTTTCTTTTCCATCCTGTACTACCTGGGCATCATGCAGTGGCTGGTGCGGGGCATGGCGGTGGCCATGCAGAAGGTCATGGGGGTGAGCGGCGCGGAATCGCTGAACGTGGCGGCCAGCATTTTCATGGGCCAGACGGAAGCGCCCCTCACGATCAAACCGTTCCTCGCGGGGCTGACCGTGTCCGAGCTTTTCGTGGTCATGACCAGCGGGATGGCGCACGTTTCCGGATCGACCATGGCCGCCTACGTGAAGGTGGCCGGAGTATCGGTCACGCACCTGTTGACGGCGGTGATCATGACGGCGCCGGCCACCATCATGCTGGCCAAGATCTTCATCCCCGAGACGCAAAAGCCCGTCACAGCGGGCCGGGTGGACATCCAGGTGGAGAAGACCGCCGTCAACGCGATCGACGCCGCGGCACAGGGCGCGGGCGACGGGCTGCACCTGGCGCTCAACGTCGCCGGCATGTTGATCGCGTTCCTGGCGCTGATCGCCATGTTCAACGGCATTCTCGGCTGGGTGCACGGACTGCCCTTGATGGGATGGCTGCCGCCCTCGCTGCAGCAGATCTTCGGAGTGGTTTTCGCGCCGGTGGCTTGGGTCATGGGGGTGCCGTGGAAGGACGCCTCCGCCATCGGCAACCTGCTGGGCACGCGCCTGGTGACGAATGAATTCGTAGCCTTTCTGGCGCTCGGACCCATGAAGGGATCGCTCGATCCGCGATCTTTCGTCATCGCCACGTACGCGCTGTGCGGGTTCGCGAATTTCAGCTCGATCGCCATTCAGATCGGGGGCATCGGCGCCCTGGCCCCCACGCGGAAGTCGGACCTGGCGCGTTTGGGCCTGCGCGCGGTGGCCGCCGGATCGATGGCCAATTTCATGTCGGCCTGCATCGCGGGAATGTTGCTGTGACGGATGAAGCAAAAGCCTGCATCGAACGCCGGACGGCCATGCGTCCCTCCATCGCCGTGGTTCTGGGGAGCGGCCTGGGCGCATTCGCCGATGCACTGGCGGAGCGGGTGGAGATCCCGTATTCCGAGATCCCCGGCTGGCCCGGCTCCACGGCCGTGGGACATGCCGGCAAGCTGATTCTGGGGCGGCTCGGCGAGCTGGAAGTGGCTGTGATGGCCGGCCGAGCCCACCTTTACGAGGGCTATTCGCCGGCCCAGGTGACCTACGGGGTGCGCGTGCTCGGGGCCTTGGCCGTGCGCTCCATAGTCTTCACCAACGCCGCCGGCGGCATTAACAGGTCGCTCGAACGCGGCGGCCTTGTGCTGATCTCCGACCACATCAATTTGCAGGGATCGAACCCGCTGGCGGGACCCAACGACGAGGCTCTCGGACCGCGCTTCCCGGACATGTCGGAGGCCTATTCGCGGCAATTCCGCGAGAAGGCCAGGCTGGTGGCGGCGGAACTGTGCATTCCCGTGTCCGAAGGCGTGTATGCGGCCATGCTCGGGCCCAGCTATGAAACGCCCGCGGAAATCCGTTTTCTGCGGACCATCGGCGCGGATGTGGTGGGAATGTCCACCGCGGCGGAAGCCATCGTGGCCAACCACATGGGCATCCGGGTGCTGGGCATTTCCTGCGTCACCAACATGGCCGCGGGCGTGCTGCCGCAAAAAATCAGCCACGAGGAGGTCCTCGAAACCGGCGCCATGGTGCGGGATAAGCTGTTGCGGTTCCTCACGGCGCTGCTGCCGCAACTGGCCGAGGCGGAGGGATGAGCGGCCTGGTCTCCGCCGCGCTGGCCGCCCGCGAGAACGCCTTCGCGCCTTTCTCCAAGTTCAAAGTCGGCGCGGCCATCGAAGACGCGGAGGGCCGCATTCACACGGGCTGCAACGTCGAGAACGCCACGTACGGCCTCACTGTGTGCGCCGAGCGCGTGGCCGTCTATAAAGCGCTCTCCGAGGGCGCGCGGCGGTTCCGCCGCATCGTGATCGCCACCGATGCCGATACGCTCACGCCACCATGCGGCGCCTGCCGGCAGATCCTCTGGGAATTCTGCGGCGATATCGAAATCGTCCTGGCGAACCCGCGCGGCAAGACCGAAACTTATAGCTTGAAGGAACTCTTCCCGAAGCCTTTCGATGTTTCGTATCTCTAGCTTCTTTCTTTTCGTTTGCGCGCTTGCGGCCGAACCCGCAGATTGGATCTGGAGCGGCCGGTATCTGATCACCGAGGATGCGCAACACCGCGTCATCTCAGGCGGCGCGGTCGCCATTCGCGGCGAGCGCATCGTGGGAGTCGGGACCAAATCCGAGATCGACGCGCGCTTCCAGGCGAAACAGCGGGTGGACCGCCCCGACGCGATCCTCGCGCCGGGTCTGATCGACACGCACACCCACGCCGCCATGTCGCTGTTCCGCGGCATCGCCGACGACAAGAATCTTCAGGACTGGCTGAACAAGTACATCTTCCCCGCCGAAGCTAGGAACTTAACGCCGGACTTTGTGCGCTGGGGCACGCGCCTGGGCTGCCTGGAAATGCTGTTGGGCGGAACCACCACCTTCACCGACATGTACTACTTCGAGGACGTGGTGGCGGAAGCGGCTAAGGAAGCCGGGATGCGCGGCGTTTTGGGCGAAACCATTATCGGTTTCCCCGTGGCCGACGCCAAGACGCCCGGCGACTCGCTGAAATTCGCCGAGCGGTTCCTGCAAAGGTTCCGGAACGACCCGCTGGTGGTCCCGGCGGTTGCCCCGCACGCGCTCTACACCAATTCCGACGCGACGCTCCAAGCCGCGCGCGCGCTCGCCAACAAGTACCATGCGCCGCTGCTGATCCACCTTTCCGAAACGAAAAAGGAGAACGACGACGAACAGACCAAGCGGCGCCGCAGCCCCACGCAGACGCTGGACGCCCTGGGCGTGCTGACCGGCCGGACCGTGGCGGCGCATTGCGTGTGGATGAGCGACGCCGATTTGCGGATCCTCAAGACGCGGGGCGTGGGCGTGGCGCACTGCCCGTCGAGCAACATGATGCTCGGCAGCGGCGCGGCGCCGGTCCCGAAAATGCTCGTTCTGGGAATCGCCGTGGGGCTTGGCCCGGACGGTCCCGCCGGCAGCAACAACGATTTCAACATGTTCGAGGAAATGGACCTCGCGGCGAAGCTGCAGAAGGTGACGGCGCTAAACCCCCAGGCGCTTTCCGCCGCCACGGCGCTCGAGATGGCGACCGTTCGCGGCGCGCGGGCGCTGGGCATGGAAAAGGAGATCGGCTCGCTCGAAACCGGCAAGCGGGCCGATATCATTTCGGTGCGCCTGGACCGCCCCAACGCCGTGCCGGTGTACGACCCCATTTCGCAGATGGTCTATGCCCTGAAAGCCGCCGACGTCCGCGACGTGATGGTGAACGGGAGGCCGGTTGTCCGCGACGCGAAGATCCTCACGTTGAATCAGGACCAGATTTTGCAGAAGGCCGCGGAGTACGGCGTAAGAGTGAGCGCGTCGTTGCGATAGCAGGCCGCCTTGCAGGCGGCTGGACCCGCTGAAAGCGAGTCCGCAGGCAGGATTGCCTGCCCCACGTGTATAATCGGTGGGGAGCATATCAATGGAATTACGTCCGCTGCACGACCGCGTTATGGTCAGAAAGCTCGATGAAGGCGAGCAGACCCGCGGAGGGATCATCATTCCCGATACCGCTAAGGAGAAGCCCCAACAGGCGGAAGTCATCGCTGTGGGTAACGGTAAACTGCTCGAAACCGGCGAGCGCGTGGCCCTCGATGTGAAGGCCGGCGACCGCATCCTGTTTGGCAAGTATTCGGGATCGGAAACCAAGATCGAAGGCGAAGAGTACTTGATTTTGAAGGAAGACGAGATCCTCGCGGTATTGGAATAGGTGAGCTATGATACGCTGGTCTTGACACCCTATCAGGAGTTGTTTCATGTCTTTACGGATGGGGATCAGGCCCATTATGGTCTGCTCCGCACTTCTCGCCCTCGCCCCGGGCGCCTTCGCACAAAGCAAGGTGGCGGTTATCGACCTGCAACAGGCGCTCTTCGACACGGCGGAGATCAAACAGACCAACGTCGAGATGACGGCCAAGTACAAGGGGCGCGACGACGCTCTGGAGGCGCTCAAGGCTCAGGGCGCCGTGGCGCAGAAGAAGCTTCAGGACGGGCAGGATACCCTGACGGATGAACAACAGGCCGCTCTCCAGGCGCAAATCGCGAAATTGCAGCGCGAGGTGACGCGCCAGAACGAGGATCTTCAGGCCGACGTGCAAAAGGATCGCGAGGAGATTCTCGGGAATGCTCAGGCGCGCATGCTGGCGGCCGTGAAGAAGCTCGCCGAGGAGCGTGGGTACGATATGGTGACGGACATCCACGCCTTGGTTTACTTCAAGCCGACGACGGACATCACCAAGGACGCCACCGCCGCGTACGATCAAGCCTACCCGGTGGGGGCCAAGCCCGCGGCCCCGGCCAAGCCAGCCGCCAAGTAGGGTAGGTTGTAACGGGAGGAACATGACCGGCTATCTAGAGAGTTATGGGGCCGGCTCCGAAAGACGCGAACGAATCGTCCACAGGGTTGTGCTGTGGACGGCGGTCACCCTGGCGCTTGCGGGGATTTTGTATTTCGTCTTCCATTTCGTCATACCTAACCGCGGCGAGCAGGCCCGGGTGAGCAAGTTTTTCCAACTGCTGGGGGCTCGCGATTACAAGCAGGCCTACGCCATGTGGGGCTGCACCGATGCCAAGCCGTGCCGCGATTATCCGTTCCGCTCGTTTATGCAGGATTGGGGTCCCGATGCCGTCCCGGTTACCACTTTCGACGTGCTGGACGGCGAAACCTGCGGATCGGGCGTGATCGTAGATGTGGATGCCGGCAAGGCGGGCGACAAAAAGCTCTGGGTGGACCGTAAGAACCAGGAACTTGGGTACCTGCCACCGGGCTTCGGCTCCTGCCCTCACAGCAACCGCATCTACACCTTCGTCCGCCGCCTGCGATACCGCGCGCACGGCCGGACTTTCGAGTAGTTTTTCGTTTCGCGCGCCGCGCCGAAGCCTCTACGCGCACGCCCGGCGGAGTCTGACCTGCTATAATAAAAACGGCTTTTGAAAGTCCTGCGAGAACTTGGCCGAAGTCCGAAATCCGCCTCGTCTGGAGGAACAATCAAGAGACAACGAAGCCATGAAAAACATTTTTGTAGGTAATTTGGATTTTGCGGCCACCGAAGCCGCCCTCCGTTCGCTTTTTGAGCCTTACGGAAGTGTGGAGCGTGTGAGTCTGGTGACGGACCGGGATACTGGCCGTTCCCGCGGCTTTGCTTTCGTCGAAATGACGGACGCGGCTGAGGCGGACCGGGCGATCGCGGCTCTGAACGGCGCCGATCTGGATGGTCGCGCGCTCAACGTCAATGAGGCCCGGCCCAAGCCGCAGGGCGGCGGCCGGGGGTTCGGCGGCGGCGGCGGCGGCGGGTCGTCCCGCGGTCCCCACGGGGGTGGTCCCCCGAAGCAGCGCCGCGAGCCTCGCTGGTAAGAGTAGGGGATCGGACTACAGCGGCGGGTCCGGACCGGACCGGCCGCCTCTTTTAGGAGCCCTATTATGGCTACACGTTCGCGTACATCGTTTCAGAAACGGCAGAAAGAGATCGCCCGCATGGAGAAGCAACGCGACAAGGCTGCCCGAAGAGCAATGCGCAAACTGGCTCCAGCGGAACCTCCCGAGGGCGATGGCCTGGAAGGCATCGAGGGCATCGAGGGCATTGAGGGTATTGAGGGCGCCGAGGGCGCGCCTTCGGACCCGGCCGAGCCCACGGATGCGCACACTGTCGTGACGGGCTAATGCTCCACCGACCGCTCTCTTACGTTCGCGGAGCCGCGAACGTAAGAGAGCGGTCACCAAGCCACGGCGCACGGAGACATTAATTAATGGAATTGCGGTACTTGGGTTTCGACCAGACGCGCAATACTCGCGCATACAGATTTGAAGGCCTAACGAAGGGCGAACCCACCCTGCACTTTGTCGTCACGGCCGATCTGGCCATATTCCTAAAGCACCGGATCGGCATTCAGGAAGGCCCGGGGTTGTGCGCTCGCAAACTCGCTTCCGACGCGCAGACGCCCCGGCCGGAAAACGTCGAGCTCACCAACGACGATTTGCGCGCGATGGTCGACGCCCGCGCCGTGGCGGATGCCCGCAAGGCCGAGATGCGCCGCAGCGGTCCGCGCCGCCGCCCCTCCACTTAACGAAAGGCAGTCAAGATCATGAACGGCGCCTACCTGGACTGGGTTACCGGTGGAACACGGACACAATGGTGGCACGATTCGGCCGAAGCCGCCGAGTTGGATCTTGGGCTGAAGCGCGGCGCCATCGGCGTCACGACAAACCCATTCCTGGCGAACCTGGCCTTGATCAAGGACCGGCAGCTATGGGCTTCCGAAATCGACCTGGCGCTGGCCCGTAATCTGCCGCCGGAGCAAAAGGCGGAGGCGCTGATGCGCATCGCGGTCTCAAGGACCGCCGCGAAGCTGATGCCCGAGTTCGAGCGAAGCCAGGGCCGTTCGGGCCTGGTCTGCGGACAGGTAAACCCCATGCGCGCCGGCGACCGGGAGTGCATGTTGCCCATGGCGCGGCGTTTTCACGATTGGGCCCCAAACATTGCCGTGAAACTCCCGGCCACCAGCGCCGGCCTGGACGTGCTGGAAGAATGCGTTGCGGAGGGAACCGCCGTCGCCGCCACGGTCAGCTTCACGGTTCCGCAGGCCATTGCCATCGCCGAGCGCCATCGGGCCGGGGCGGTGCGCGCCCGGGAAAAAGGCATCGAGCCCGGGAAGTGCTTCGCGGTGATCATGATCGGCCGCCTGGACGATTTCCTCCGGGAAGTGGCGCACGACACGCGGGCCGCCGTGGACGAATCCGATATCCGGCAGGCGGGTCTGGCCGCCACCAAGCGCGCCTACGCCATTTACCGCGAGCGCGGCTACCAAGCCGTTTTGCTGATTGCGGCGTTGCGCGGCGACTACCACCTGACGGAATTGGCAGGCGCCGACCTGCTGATGTCCATCGCACCGGCCTGGCAGGAGGTCTTCGTTACGCGGGATTTCCCTCGCGAAGAGCGCATCGATCGACCCATTCCGGCGGGCGTGATCGAACGGCTTCGCGGGATGCCGGAATTCGTGCGCGCCTTTGAACCGGATGGCATGACGCCCTCCGAGTTCATGGGATTCGGAGCCACGCAACGGACCCTCGGCCAGTTCGTCGATGCGGGATGGCGGCTGATGGAGAACTTCCGCTAAATGGCTACGCCCGTGGAGGCGCCGAAACTCGGCAACACGGTGGAAGAGTGCCTGGTCGCGAAATGGCTGAAGCGCAAGGGCGAACGGGTGTCCGCCGGGGAGACGGTCCTGGAGATTGAGACCGATAAGGCGACGTTTGAGGTCGCCGCGCCCGTCAACGGCGCGCTGCTCGAGACGTTTTTCGCGGAAGGCGCGCTGGTTCCGGTCTTCACGAACCTATTCGTGATCGGCGAACCGGGCGAGAACGTGGAAGGCTTCCGGCCTCGAGAAATCGGGGACCAGGGGCCAGGCGGGGTACCCGCTGCTTCCGCGGGTCGGGGCCGGCAAGAGCCGGAAATCGGGGGTCAGGGGCCAGCGGCCAGGGAACGGCAAGAGCCGACTTCCCCGGCCCGGACCCGCGGAAGCAGCGGGTACCCCGCCCGGTCCCCGGCCCCCATTCTCAGCCCTCGCGCAAGGCGCTTTGCCGAAGAGCACGGCTTCCATCCGGCATCGGTCGCGGGGTCCGGTCCGGGCGGACGCGTCGTGGAGGACGATCTGCGCAAGCTGTACTCCTCGTCGCCGCGCCTGTCGTCCGCGGCGAGGAAGCGCGTTGCGGAGGGCGCCGAAATCCGCGGCGAGGGTTCGGGGGCGGCCGGCAGAGTCCTCGCATCCGATCTGGGCCCGCCGCCATCGCCGCTCTCCGGCATCCGGGAGAAAATCGCCCGGCGCATGCGCGAGTCGCTCGCCGCCACGGCGCAGTACACCTTGCATTCCTCCGCCGATGCGACCGGCCTCGTGGCGCTGCGCAAACGCGTCAAGAGCGCCGCCGGCGCGACGGATATCACCATTGGCGACATGGCCGCGTTCTGCGCCATCCAAGCGTTGCTGGAGTTCCCCGCCTTGAACGCCGAGTTGATCGACGGCCGAATTTACAACCACGCCGAGCTCCACCTGGGGTTCGCCTGCGACACCCCTAGGGGATTGATGGTCCCGGTGGTTCGGCATGCCGGAAAGCTGACGCTCGCCGAGCTTTCGCTCCGCATGCACGAGCTGGCCGCGCAGGCCGCCGCCGGGACAATCTCCATCGACGACCTGTCCGGCGCCACCTTCACCGTCAGCAATCTGGGCGGCCTGGGAATCGAGTCGTTCACCCCCTTGCTGAATCCGCCGCAGGTGGCCATTCTGGGAGTGGATGCCATCCAACTCAAACCCGTGCGCCGGGAGGGCGCCGTCGTGTTCATCGATTCGATCGGCTTGTCCCTTACCTGCGACCACCAGGTGATCGACGGCGCTCCGGGGGCGCGGTTCCTTCAGGCGCTCAAGGCGAAAATCGAGAACTTGGAGTCGATATGTTCGATCTGATCGTGATTGGCGGCGGGCCGGGAGGATATGAAGCCGCCGCTCACGCCGGCCGTATGGGAAAGAAGGTCGCGCTGATCGAAAAAGACCGGCTGGGCGGCACGTGCCTGAATACCGGCTGCATCCCGGCCAAGACGTTCCTGCGGTCGTCGAGGCTCTTTCGCGAATGCGGCGAGGCCGCCCGCTACGGCGTCCGCGTCGGGTCCGTGGAGTTCGATCTGCCGGCTGTGGTGGAGCGCAAGAACCGCGTCGTCGCCACGCTCGGCAAGGGCGTCCAGGGAATGCTCAAGCGGGCCGGCGTGGAAACCATTGCGGCGCAGGCGCGGCTGGTCTCCCGCAATGCCGTGCAGGCCGGCGCGGAACGCTACGAAGCGGCCAACATTCTGATCGCCACCGGGTCGCGGCCCGGAGACTGTGCGGAGGGCATGCTCGATTCCGACGCGGTCTTCTCGCTGGCGCGCGTGCCGGACTCCATTGCCATCATTGGCGGCGGCTACATTGCCCTGGAGTTCGCCTGCTTCTTCAACGAAATCGGCGTCCGGGTGGCGGTCTTCGAAACGCTGGCGCGCATCGCGGCGTCGAGCGACGGGGAAATCGCGAGCCGTCTGCTGCAAATCCTGACGCGCAAGGGAATCGAGTTTCACCTCTCCTCGAAGGATGGCGCCGCGTCGAGCGCAGGCTTCCACGTTATCCTGAACGCCGCCGGCCGCGCGCCTGTGGTGGAGGACCTTGGCCTGGAGGAAGTGGGCGTCGATTTCGGTCCGGCGGGCATCCGCACGTCCGACCGGGGCAAGACCAATATCCCGGGCGTCTGGGCCTGTGGCGACGTGACCGGCCGCCTCATGCTGGCCCACGCCGCGACCCGCGAAGGCATCGCCGCCGTCAACAACATGTTCGGAACGAAGGACCGCATTCGCTACAACGCGATTCCAGCCGTCATCTACACCCATCCCGAGGTTGCCTCGGTAGGGCGGACCGAAGAGGAACTGAAGGCCGAGGGGATCGAGTACCGGAAGTCCGTTGTGCCCATGGGCGTCGCGGGCAGGTTTCTCATCGAAAACGAGGGCGGAACGGGCATGGTAAAGGTTCTGGCCGGAGCGCGCTACGGCGAAATCCTGGGAGTTCACGCCATCGGCGACGCATCGAGCGAGTTCATTGTCGCCGCGGCGGCCATGATTGAGATGGAAATGTGCGTGTCCGATGCCGCCGGAATCGTGTTCCCGCATCCCACGGTTTCGGAAGCCTTGCGCGAAGCGATTCGCGGAGTCAATTAACAGCGGTGGGAGCCAGGCGGAATGCCTAAGTCGATTGTCATAGAACCGCAGAAAGTCTTTTCCAGGGGCGCCATCCATTTCTCCGATATCCCTGTCAATGCCTACCACGAGACGGTGGAGGAAGAGCGCGCGGCTTATTCCGCCGCCGACTTCCTGAACATCTGGCGCGACATGTGCGCGATTCGGGAATTTGAAACCATCCTGAACGAGATCAAGACCAAGGGGACGTACAAGGGCGTCGCTTACCAGCACGCCGGTCCGGCGCACCTTTCCATCGGGCAGGAGGCCGCGGCTGTCGGCATGGCCTTTTCCCTGACGCCCGACGATCATGTCTTCGGTTCGCATCGCAGCCACGGCGAGATCCTGGCCAAAGCTTTCTCCGCCATCCGCCAGTTCAGCGACGGCGACCTGCTGGGCATCATGCAATCCTACCGGGACGGCGCCGTGCTTCGCCCGGTCGAAAAGGGGTTCCAGGGAAGCGTGAGATCCCTGGCCGTGCGGTTCTTCGTTTATGGAACGTACAGCGAGATCTTTGCCAGGGAAACCGGGATCAATCGAGGGATGGGCGGCTCCATGCACGCCTTCTTCACGCCATTCGGCATCTACCCGAATAATGCCATCGTGGGCGGTTCCGGCCCCATCGCACCCGGCGCGGCCCTCTACAAGAGGGTCAACCGCAAGCCCGGCATCGTGGTGTGCAACATCGGCGACGCATCCTTTGGCTGCGGTCCCGTGTGGGAGGGCATCACCTTCTCGGCCATGGACCAATACCGCAAGCTATGGGACGCCTCGCTCGGCGGGGGCCTGCCGATTCTGTTCAACTGCATGAACAATTTTTACGGGATGGGCGGGCAAACTCTCGGCGAGACCATGGGTGTCCAGTTCATCGCGCGGATCGGCGCGGGCGTCAACCCGGAACAAATGCACGCCGAGCGCGTCAACGGCTACGACCCTCTGCCGGTGATCGACGCCTTCCGCCGCAAGAAGCGGACGCTTGCCGAGGGCCGCGGGCCGGTGCTGCTCGATACCATCACGTACCGCATCAGCGGCCACTCGCCCTCCGACGCGTCGAGTTACCGGTCCAAGGAAGAGATCGAGCTGTGGCAGCGGGCCGATTCCATTCCCGCGTTTCACGACAAGCTGGTTGCCAACGGATTAGCCGGTGAAGACGCGCTGGCCTCCGCCAGGGCGGAAGTCGAAGACGCGGTGTTCGCCATGTTCCGTCTGGCCGCCGATCTGGAAATCAGCCCGCGCGTGGCTGCCGGCTCCGAATTGGTCGGGGCGGTCATGTTTTCGAACCAGCGTGTGGAGCGCTTCGACGACCGCCCGCCGGAGTTTCTGCGGCCGCTCGCGGAGAATTCGCGAGTGCAGCAAATTCGCGCCAAGATTCGTACCCCTACCCACGAAGGCAAGCCGGTCCCCAAGATGAAGGCGTTCAATATCCGCGACGCCATTTTCGAGGCGCTGCTGCACCGCTTCGCTATCGACCCCACCATGATCGCCTTCGGGGAAGAGAACCGCGATTGGGGCGGCGCGTTCGCCGTCTATCGCGGCCTGACCGAGGCGCTGCCCTACCATCGCCTTTTCAACTCCCCGATTTCCGAGGCCGCCATCGCCGGCGCCGCGGTGGGATACGCCCTGGAAGGCGGCCGGGTGGTCGCCGAGCTGATGTATGCCGATTTCATGGGCCGCGCGGGCGACGAGATTTTCAACCAGCTCTCGAAGTGGCAGGCCATGTCCGCGGGACAACTGAAAATGCCGGTGGTCCTGCGCATCTCCGTGGGCGCCAAGTACGGCGCGCAACATTCCCAGGATTTTGCCGCGCTGGTCCACCACATCCCCGGATTGAAGGTGGTCTACCCCGTGACCCCCTACGACGCCAAGGGCATGATGAATGCCGCGCTGGCCGGCACGGATCCCGTGGTCTTCTTCGAGAGCCAAAAGCTTTACGATTATGGCGAGATGTTCGTGGAGCAGGGCGTTCCGGAAGGCTACTACGAGATCGAACTTTCCGAACCTTCCATCAAGCGGCGGGGTAAGGACCTGACGATTATCACGTTCGGGCCGGCGCTCTACACCGCCATTGCCGCGGCCGGCGCCCTTGACGAGCGGTTCGGCGTATCGGCCGAGGTGATCGACCTGCGGTCCGCCAATCCGCTGAATTACGACTTGCTGGTGGATTCCGTACGGAAAACCGGCAAGGCGCTGCTGGCGTGCGAAGCCGTGGAGCGCGGCTGCGTCATGCAGACCGTGGCCGCCACCCTGACCCAGCTTTGCTTCGACGATCTGGACGCGCCGCCCGTGGTGATCGGATCGCGAAACTGGATCACGCCCGCCGCGGAGTTGGAGACCCTCTTCTTCCCCCAACCCGGCTGGCTCCTGGACGCCATCCATGAGCGCATCCTGCCTTTGAAAGACTATCGGTCGGGGACGAACCAGACACTTGGGGAACTCGCAAGAAAGGCCAGACTGGGAATTTAGTTAGCCCCAGTGGCTCTATGGAAGGATTTCGTTCCAGTGGCGAGCGGTGGTGAACTGGGACAGATGCTTCGGGTTGGTGGTTGCAACGACCATCTCCGAAGAAACCGCTCCGCAGGAAAGAACTTGCGCGGCAATCAGGACATCAATGTCGAGCGCTTTCGATTCGGCGGTCGGGCGGCCCTTTTGCCGGGCCTCGGCCCAAAGCTCGGCCGCGAGCCGTAACGCTTCATCCGAAAGCGGAAGGTAGCGCCCTGGAGCGGCATTCACGAAGGCATCGAGCCTCCCGGCGCTGAAGCTCTTCCTGGCCCTCAAGAGTTCTCGTTTCAGTTCGTAGTAGACGATGGCCGGCACGATGATACGGCTTCCGCCAACGAGACACCGGGAAAGCCACTCGGCTACCGCGATAACCTCGGCGCTACGTTGCGAATGGGTGAGCAGACCAAGTGGGCCGGAATCGAGAAAGACAATCCGGTTCACAGATAGAGGAGCCGCTCCCCCGCGAAAGCCCGGCCTTCATTCATAGCGCGTTTGAACTCGGCCAGTTCCCGCTCCGCCGCCCGAATCTCTTCCGGGTTCTCCGTGGCATCTTGAAGCCGCCAAGTGGCTAGAAGCTCAAGCGTGGCCGCATCGATGGAGCCCCTATCCGGCGGGCGGACAACGGGCGGCATTGGGGCCGGTTCCGATGGTATCTGGCGCTCCATGATTCTACTCCCTATGTCTCCCATCGTACCACCCGGATTATGCGCCGGAGGCGCCGAGTGACTGTGTTCCTTATCGTTATCCTTATCGAAGGTTGAAGGCCGCAACTCCGAGCTGTTTGCCAAGCGCCCCCGTGGCGCGGACCTTTAGTCTACGCCACGACCTACCCGGCCTTACGGGGTATCAGCCTGCTGAATCCGATGCTCATACCGATGTCGTACAGGCTGCCGTTCAGGTTCCGCAGCAGGCGGCGCTTCAGCGCCGCGTAGGTCTGCCTGCCCGCGAACAAATCCTGCATGATGGCCGAAAAGCGCGGGCTGCGGCGGGTGAACTGCACCATGCGGGTTGGGATGGATTCGAAAAAGAAGCTGCTGCGGTACACGCGTTTGGCAAGCCGTGAGCCAAACTCCAGGTTCCCCGTGAAATCATGCCGGAGAGAGCTTCGGTACTGGGCTTCCCTCTCGGCCAGGCCGCCGTTTTCCGCAAGCAGTGCGCGCGCCGCCAAGTCCGCCGAACGGACAGCGTAATAGAGCCCTTCGCCGGTAATGGGGTCCACCAGCCCGGCGGCGTCTCCCACCGCCATCCATCCGTCGCCCGACACCCGGTTGTTGCGCCACGATGCGGAATCGAGGGATGGCAGCAGGTGGCTGTAAAACGCCGAGCCTTTCCAGGGCAGGCCGCGTTCGTTCATGAATTGTTCCAGGCGCTTGCGGAGTGAGGCGGCCGGCTCGCCCTTTCCGCAGATGCCCACCGAGAGGTGGCCGCACCGCGGAAAGATCCAGATGTAGCCTTCCAGGCGCGGCAGGAACTGAATGTCGATGCGGTCCTGGTCGCCGGGCACGTAGTACCCCAAAGCGGCCATGGCGTCGCCGGCCATAAGCTGGGTTCCCACGTCGCGCAACGGGTTGCGCGCGCCGGTGGCCACAATGCAGAAGTCCGCCTCGGCAATGCCGCCGCTGGTGCGGAGACGCCACCCCGGGCCGCTGCGCGTGATTTCCGCGACGCGCGCCTTTTCGATCTGCACTCCGGCGGCGCCGGCGCGGTCCAGAAGCATGCGGTTCAAATCGAGACGGGAGTAGATCACCAGCGGATCGTCGAGCTTCAAAGTGGCTTCGCCGCCGCCGGACGCCGCCAGAACGGTTTCCCTGACGAACCGCTTGGGGGTGTCGTTGTCGATGAGGAACGGGTATTGATTGTATGCCTTGTAGGTCAGACCGCCGCCGCAAGGCTTCTCCCAGGCAAGCTTTTCGTCGAACAGCGTGACGCTTAGGCCGGCCCTGGCCAGCCGCTCACCCGCGAATGCCCCCGCGGGGCCGCCGCCCAGGATTGCAACGCGCTTCATTTCTTCTGGCCAGCCGGCGGCAGGTCTCCCGGCGCCGGCATCATCGCTCCGCCATGCGGGCTCGCCGCGCCAGGCATGGCCCCGCCCGGAGCCGCCCCCGCGCCTCCGTGCGGCGCGCCGCCGGCATCCTTGCGGCCCGTCACAACCCATTTGCCACCCTGTTGCTCCAACCGATACGTCATGGACATGCCTTGCGCGGCGCTGGTTCCTTTGATGAAGACGGATACCGTCGCATCCGCGTGATTTCCGTTGAACTGAACGGCTGTCAGGTTCAAATCCATCTTCGTCATATCGAAATGGCCGGCCTGAAGGTGATCCACGATGCCCAGGCGCACGGCCTCCCTATTCTGGGAGCTGCGGTTGCAGCCGGCAAGGCACAACGTCAGAAGAAGGGCGGTAACAATTCGCACGTTTCAATTATACCCGTCATCATACCCGTCCTGCGAGCGCGTGTTTAGGTCGCCGAAATGCAACAATGAGGGAGTGAGGCTGCCGGACGGACAGTCGCTGCCGGCAACGGGAGAGGAAAGTCCGGTCTCCACAGGGCGGCGTGCCGGCTAACGGCCGGGAAGGTCGAGAGGCCTTACGGAAAGTGCCACAGAAAATATACCGCCTCCCGGCGACGGGGGGTAAGGGTGAAATGGTGCGGTAAGAGCGCACCGCGGCGGGAGTAATTCCGCCGGCAGGGAAAACCCCACGCGGAGCAAGACCAAATAGGGGAGGAGGGGCGGCCCGTCCCGTTCGACTCCCGGGTAGGTCGCTAGAGCCGTACAGTAATGTGCGGCCCAGAGGAATGACTGTCACCCGCAAGGGCACAGAAACCGGCTTATACTCCGGCAGCCTCCAAAGTAAGACAATCCGTCAAGCTCTTGTATTATGTTCCTTTGTGGGGCAGCTTGCCAAGCTGCGCGCCGATTGCCAATCGGCGCGCGCGGCGGTTG
>OBLW0100001934.1_pt1 | contig 17044 bp, 12 predicted proteins | sample 1520161 | NCBI WGS metagenome assembly OBLW01 (sample SAMEA3539309, study PRJEB22396) | soil metagenome | biome: tundra; feature: field; material: soil | place: USA | collected 2010-05 | depth 0.15 m | reverse complement strand
ACGCACGGGTTGGAAATACCGTTAAAGGACACGGCCTCACGCCTGCGTCCTTTACACTACCACACAGCCCATCGGGTTGGGAACCCGCCGAAAACCGATGGACCAAAGCTTCAAGGCTTTGGTCGCGGGCGATGCTCACGCATCGCCCTACCGTAATTGTGTGCTTGGCTCCTCTCGTCCTGGCGCACCCCAGAGTGTCCCTGCCCGTCGCCTACCGAATATACCCTCGCGCCAATTCAGTTCGACGATAAGCTTATTCAGTATGCTGTCAGCGAAGACTCGCGCGCTCCTCGATCAGAGTTGTGACGCCCTGTCAGTGACGATTCCCGAACATAACCGGATCCTCAAGGAGGCTGCGGAGCAACAGCACCGGAACGGCATCGCCGGACGGGAGAACCTCGATCGCTTCGCTGCGGTCAAATTCTTCCCGCTTTTTGAAGGCAAATTGAAGAGTGCCCACACCGGTGCGTTAGAGGTGATTGGCTCCTGCCACACTTGGGAGCCTTTACGCGACATTCCCGCATATATCGACGCCAAGACCGAGATCTTTGCCGGTCAGGTTCATCAAGAAGTCCTGAATTTGGTACGAGGCGCACCCTTCACGCCCGAGCTAAAGGACATCCATGCGCTCCATGCCTCCCTCAAAAAAGAATTCGGCTTCAAATGCGAAGTGCTGATCAGAAATAAATGGAAGGACTTCCTGCTTAGAATCATCCTTGTGCTTGTGCCCCTAGCATTGGGGCTCCTTTGGAAGGTGCTCAAGTAAAGGGAGCATCGAGAGAGGTATCTGAAGCATGCAACAGAACTGGCGGGCTCTGCCCGCTCTTGGGCGTCAGTTAGCAACCTCGCGAATGACTTCGAATCCCAGACTCGGCACCGCTTATCTCCTTAAATGAAGAACAAGCCTGTCCATTCGCAAAAGATACCTGACGGAACCCCAGACGAATTCTCTAGGTACAGGACACGAGATGATCGCAAGGAAATCGTTCTGGGTTGGTTCATGAGAGCGGAGCAATTTTGGATTCTCGCGCGCGTTGGCGAACATGAGTTTCATTTCGATTCCTGCGCATGGCATATTCACGCACTTGCGGTCGAAATGATGATCAAGACAGCAATCTTAACCGTCGATCCTCGTGCGGGAAGTTGGAAGACATTCAAGTCGCACGACATTTTTAAAGAAAAACATGACGTCGTTCGGTTGTTACATCGCTGGAACCGGGCGGACCCAGAACACGCGATATTGCCCGAGAGCGTATGGTGCCTGCACTCGGTCTTTTCTGATGACGGTAAAACGTTGGTCGAATCTCCAGATTCATTCGGTTACTTAGGGATGTACCTTAGCTCGGAAATGATTGGGCGCTACAACGACGGAGTCTTGAAGTGGGATCGCGCCGCTTTCCAAGCAGCCAACATCGTTTTCTTCAGACTCAGAAACTACATCAAACAATTTCTCCAATTCGATATGGACGTGATCGATCGAGCAATCAACGGCTGCGCTGGCAGAACCGAAAAGGCGCAATGGCTCAGCCGCGCGGTGAGGAAGAGCAATCCAGGGCTCCCGTCGGAACTTGTAATTGTCGATTGACCGCTTCCCCAACTCCGTGCCCCACACTTAGCTTCCGGCCTATGCCGGTGGGGGGGTTGACCCCCTGCTTCCTCACGGCAGCATTCGTCGTGGAGTCGGGAAATGGAAGAGCTGATCATGCCCACAAAATTCGAGAATTTAGAGACGTTGAGAAAAGCAGCTTGGGATTCATTCGCGACACGGCGCGCGGTTGAGTGGCGCGTGTCCTTAGCGTTTTGGAGCGTACTTGCAGCCTTCATTTACGGCGTCGCCACCGACAAGATTGGTGCCATCCCTCAAAAAGAGAAGATCGTACTTACAATCATTCCCATATTTATCGCGACCGTTCATATTTCCTGGCTATCGGGGCTTTGGAGGGCGGACAGATTTGACAAGATGGAAGAAGGTTTTTTGCGCGATGAGATGCGACGCGAGATCCAATACAAGGAGCCAACAGAGTTAACGGATTTGAGGGACAAAATCGTAGGCTCCATGATAACACGAAAGCGCTGGAAGCATTGGAGCTTTGCCCCAAAGGCAGTAGCGACGATTGCGCTGACAATTCTCGCAATCTTCTCCATTTGGCTGCATCGGGCAACATGAGAGTCCTCCGATTGGTCCTCTTCGCGCGACACTAAGGTGTCGCCCTACCCCAAGGGACGAATCCCGGCTCACGCCGGTACCGGTTCGATCCGTTGCCGCCTCACGACGGCATTCCACGCAAACGAGCGGGGCCTTGCGTGTCTCATCCGTCGCAGGTTAGAATCGGTAGCAACATTGAAATCGTTCGCAGCCTTTTCTTCCTCTTAACCAATATGTTCGAACAAGCCTTCAGAAATATTGATGACATCCTCCGGAAGGAGGCTGGCTGCACCACGGAACTCGATTACACCGAGCAGTCCTCCTGGCTGTTGTTCCTAAAGTATCTCGACAGCCTGGAACAGGATCGAGCGGCGGAAGCGGAAATAAACGGTAAGAAATATTCGTTCATTCTCGACAAGCCGTATCGCTGGGAAACATGGGCTGCGCCCAAGGGCAAAGACGGCAAGCTCGACCACAACGCCGCCCTGACTGGCGATGACCTCCGCGATTTCGTCAACGGCAAGCTCTTTCCCTATCTTCATGGGTTCAAGCAGCGAGCCACAGGGCCGGACACCATCGAATACAAGATTGGTGAAATCTTTGGCGAGATTAAGAACAAGATTCAAAGCGGCTATAACCTGCGGGAGATCATCGACCACGTCGACGAACTGCGCTTCCGATCACAAACCGAGAAGCACGAGCTCTCCCACCTCTACGAAGCCAAAATCAAAAATATGGGAAACGCCGGGCGCAACGGCGGCGAGTATTACACCCCGCGCCCGCTAATCCGCGCCATCATCCAGGTCGTGCAGCCGAAGATCGGCGACAAGATTTACGACGGTGCGTGTGGCTCGGCAGGTTTCTTGTGCGAATCGTTTGTTTATCTGACGGCCAAGGGCAAGCTCACCACCAAGGAACTCGCCACGCTCCAGACGCGCACGTTTTACGGCAAGGAAAAAAAGTCCCTGGCCTACGTCATCGCCATCATGAACATGATCCTGCATGGTATCGAGGCGCCGAATATCGTCCACACCAACACCCTTTCCGAAAATCTCTCCGACATTCAGGAGAAGAACCGCTACGATGTGGTGCTGGCCAATCCACCATTCGGCGGCAAAGAACGACCCGAGGTGCAGCAGAATTTCCCCATTCGCACCGGCGAGACCGCGTTTCTTTTTCTCCAGCACTTCATAAAGATTCTCAAGGCGGGCGGGCGCGGCGGCGTGGTCATCAAGAACACGTTTCTCTCGAACACCGACAACGCCTCCGTGAGCCTGCGCAAGTTGCTGCTGGAAAGTTGCAACCTCCAAACTGTTCTCGACTGTCCCGGCGGTACGTTTCAAGGCGCAGGCGTGAAGACAGTAGTGCTCTTCTTTGAGAAAGGCACCAAGACGCGCAAGGTTTGGTTCTACCAACTTGATCCTGGTCGCAACATGGGGAAGACAAACCCGCTCAACGATGCCGACCTCGCCGAGTTCATCGCGCTGCAAAAGACCAAACCCGACTCGCCCAAATCGTGGTCCGTGGATGTGGCGAGCATCGACACGACGACGTTTGAACTATCGAGTAAAAATCCGAACGGCGCGAAGGAAGACTCACACCTCAGCCCCGAGACCATCATGGACCAAATCGCTGTGCTAGATGCCGAGAGCGCAGAAACATTAGCTAATATCAAGGCGCTGCTATGAAATCAGGATGGCAAACAAGCACTTTGGGCGACGTGCTGGCGGTCATCAGGAATGGCGTCAACTGCAAGCAGGACAAGAGCGGCAATGGGGACAGGATTTCCCGAATTGAGAGCATTTCAGATGCGACCTTTGATTTGGACAGAGTCGGCTATGCAGAGTTGAGCGAACGCGACAAGGAGAAGAATCGCCTGCGACCGGGCGATATTCTTTTCAGTCACATAAACAGCGCAGTTCACGTCGGAAAAACTGCTGTGTTTGATTGCGAGGAACCGGTTTACCACGGCGTGAATCTGCTGCTCATGCGCCCCAAAGAGGTTGTGACTTCAGCCTATTTAGATCATGCTTTGAAGTATCTTTTCCAAAGCGGATACTGGCGCGGCGTGTGCAAGCAATCTGTCAATCAGGCCAGCGTTAATCAGCAGGACATTTCGCGTGTTAGAATCAGTTATCCGAAAGCGCTCGCCGAACAGCGGCGGATCGTCGGCCTACTCGACGAAGTGTTTGAGGGCCTCGCCACCGCCAAAGCCAACGCCGAAAAAAACCTCCAAAACGCTCGCGCCCTCTTCGAAAGCCACCTCCAATCTGTCTTCACCCAGCGCGGCAAGGGGTGGGTGGAGAAAACACTTGAAGAACTCGGCACCATTACTTCCAGCAAACGCATATTCAAAAGCGAATATGTAAAGTCGGGAGTCCCATTTTATCGCACCAAAGAAATCAAAGAGTTGGCGAACAGGCGGGACATTACCACCGAGTTGTTCATTTCCGATGTTCGCTACAATGAAATCAAGGCCGCTTTCGGTGTGCCGAAGCAGGGTGACATTCTGCTTACTGCTATCGGCACGATTGGTGAAATCTACGTTGTTCAAGGAAGCAACGATTTCTACTTCAAGGACGGAAATGTTTTGTGGCTAAAAGGATTCACTACGATTGATCCGCATTTCCTGCGTTATGTGTTGGTTTCGTTCGTCGAGAGCCTAAACAAAATGGCCCATGGCTCCGCTTACAGCGCGTTAACAATTCAGCGACTCAACACCCATAAAATCTTTGTGCCATCACCAGCAGAGCAGGCGGCAATTGTTTCACAGCTAGATTCGCTCCGTGAAGAAATCCAACGCCTCGCGAGCCTCTATGAGCGGAAGGTCGCCGCGCTGGATGCGTTAAAACAGTCGCTGCTACACCAAGCGTTTACTGGTAAACTTTAATCATCCGTGAACGAAGCCGAAACCAGAGCCGAACACATTGACCCCGCGTTAAAAACGGCGGGCTGGGGCGTCGTCGAGGGCAGCCGCATCAGGCGCGAGTATCCGATTGCGCCCGGTCGCATTGAGGGCCACGGCAAACGCGGTAAGGCTCTTACCGCAGATTACATCCTGGAATATCGGAACACTAAGCTCGCGGTCGTCGAGGCCAAGGCATGGGATGAAGAACTGACCGAAGGCGTAGGACAAGCGAAGAATTACGCCGGTAAATTGGCAGTCCGGTACACCTATTCCACCAACGGACGCGGCATCTACGGCATTGATATGCAGACCGGCAAGGAAGATGAAGCTCCTGCCTATCCCACACCGGACGAACTGTGGAGGATGACATTCGCCAAAGCCGATGCCTGGCGCGACCGCTTCGCCGCCGTTCCGTTCGAGGACAAAGGCGGTTCCCATCCGAGTCGGTATTACCAGGACATTGCCATTGAGCGGGTGATGCAGGCCATCGCAGCAAATAAACAGCGTATCTTGCTCACGCTCGCTACCGGCACCGGTAAGACGTTTATCGCGTTTCAGATCGCTTGGAAATTATTTCACGCTCGTTGGAACTTGAGCCGCGAGGCGACCCGTCGCCCACGTATCCTATTTCTAGCCGACCGAAACAATTTGGCGGATCAAGCTTACAACGCATTTTCTGCGTTTCCCGAAGATGCGCTCGTGCGCATCGCTCCTGATGACATCAAGAAGAAGGGTAAGGTGCCGAAGAATGGCAGTTTGTTCTTCACTATCTTCCAGACCTTTATGAGCGGCCCGCCGAAGGACGGCCAGTCGTCTCCCTATTTCGGCGAATATCCGCCGGATTTCTTCGATTTCATTGTCATTGACGAGTGCCATCGCGGTGGCGCGAACGACGAGAGCAATTGGCGCGCTATCATGGATTATTTTGCGCCTGCCGTTCAACTCGGCCTCACCGCCACGCCTAAGCGCGACGAGAACGTGGACACCTACCGATATTTCGGCGATCCCGTCTATATCTACTCACTCAAAGAAGGCATCAACGACGGCTTCCTCACACCGTTCAAGGTGAAGCAAATCCAAACCACGATTGATGACTATGTTTTTACGCCGGATGACACGGTCGTCGAGGGTGAGATTGAAGTCGGAAAACGTTACGAAGAGACGGATTTTAATCGGAACATCGAAATCCGCGAGCGCGAGAAAAAGCGAGTCGAGATTTTCATGTCACAGATTAACCAGAACGAGAAGACGTTGGTATTCTGCGCGAATCAATCTCATGCGCTGCTTGTCCGTGACCTCATCAACCAATTAAAAACGAGCAAAGACCCAAACTATTGTCAGCGCGTAACTGCCGACGACGGCGCGTTGGGTGACCAGCACTTGCGGGATTTTCGGGATAACGAGAAGACGATCCCTACCATTCTCACTACATCGCAAAAACTTTCGACCGGTGTAGATGCCCGAAACATCCGCAACATTGTCCTGATGCGGCCAATTCGTTCGATAATTGAGTTCAAGCAGATCATCGGGCGTGGCACGCGGCTTTATGACGGGAAGGATTATTTCACGATTTATGACTTCGTGAAGGCGCATTTACATTTCAGCGATCCTGAATGGGACGGCGAGCCGATTGAGCCGGAGCCGAAACAACCACGTCCACCGGTTCCGCCTCTATCGCCTAGCCCAAAGCCCGAACCGCCATCGCGTCCGAAGAAAGTAAAAGTGAAGCTCGCGGACGGCAAGGTGCGCACGATTCAGCACATGATGGCGACGACGTTTTGGCATCCCGATGGCACGCCGATGTCGGCACAGCAGTTCATGGAAATGCTTTTCGGTAAGCTGCCGGACTTCTTCCAGAGTGAGGAGGAATTGCGCAGGTTGTGGAGCGCACCGGATACTCGCGCGAAGCTGTTGCAAGGTCTGGCCGAAAAAGGATTCGGGCACGACCAATTAGCCGAGATGCAGAAGATCATCGACGCGGAGAAGAGCGACCTCTTCGACGTGCTGGCGCATGTAGCCTATGCGTTGCCGCCAGTACCGCGCGAAATACGCGCCAACCATGCTCGCGTTTATATTAATTCGCACTTCACCGCTAAGCAGCAGGCGTTTCTCGACTTCGTTTTGTCACATTACGTCAACGTCGGCGTGGAGGAACTCGATCAGTCGAAACTCACTCCCCTTCTTCGGTTGAAATACCAAGATTCTATCGCCGACGCGATTACGGATCTCGGGAAGCCTGCGGAAATCGGGCAAGCCTTCGCAGGTTTTCAGAAGTATCTCTACACTGCTGTCGTATGATTTGGTCCTGATCGTCGGATATCAAATACTACTCTATCTGTTGACCTAGACGACAAAAGCGACGCTGTACCTCGCACGCGTAATAGCGACGTAGAACTTACTCAAGTCTCCGGCATCGCTTGGATCCTTCGACTTGAAGTAAGCTTTCATCGGTCCCGTTGGAAAAATCAGTACACGGTCAAACGTCCGCCCCTTCATCTGCCCGAAGTTGTAGGCGTTGAGACCAAGCGTCTCGGACTTCTTGTTCCACCTCAAGACGACAGGCTTATGCTCGTTGTGGTACTTGTGAACGTCTTTGCCGGGGATGAAAAACACGCCGTCGTGCTGCGTCTTCGTACCATTCTTCGAAACCGACTTAGGAAGATGCGGGAAGAGTGCGTCAGCGTAGTCGCAAATCATTTGGTTGCTCCGGTAGCAGTCTACTCTCGGCTCGACAGCAATCAGCTTAGCCGCTGCTTTCTCCTCAATCCATTCTTGAATACCAGCCCGCTTGAATTTCTTGTTCTTCGAAGACCGCGTCGTGCTGTATGTGCCTTGTCGTGGGTCACAGACCCCGGTCACTTGGATTTTGGAAACGAATAACAACTCTAGGAAATCGAAGTCGTAACCCGAAAGGTCCTGCATCTCGTCGATGAAAATGTGGGAGTAGACTTTCTGAAGCCGTCGAATGACCAATCCTCCCGACTTCTTGTCGCACTCGACGACAAACTCAGAGACGTGGTCACTCAGAATATTCCCTGCTTTCGTGAGGTAGTACTGCGCGATGTTCGCCTTCTTTATTCCGCGAAAGCCGCGAAACGTAAACTCGATAGTTTCAATCCGTTTTGTTTCTGCGAGTTGATTCTGATAGGGTCGGACTCCGTCCTGGAGAAGGAAGCTAAACCAAGAGATTACGGTAATGTGCGGCGGAACAAAACCGTTCTTCTCAATAAGAATCGCGTGGATTTGATCCACATTCTCATTCGTGTAGGTCGTGATGAGCACGCGACCCTTTTTAATTGCAAGCGCCTCCTCTACTATCGACGTAGTCTTCCGGGAACCGGCACAGGCGACAATGACTTTCCCATTAGCTAACGGCATCTTGCACGTATTGAGGAATCACTATCGGCTCTGCGGTGTCGAAGATATTGAGCGCACATTCCGTCTTATTGCTCTCCATGTAATGCGCGAGCGCGTCTCTGTCCGCATGAGCCGTTCCGAGAATCTTATTCAAGGCTTCGACTGTGTTTACCTTGATAATTTGCGGCTCGAGAGTCTTCGCTGCATTGTCAGTATCGGCACATATCTTGATCGTTTTGATTGCCGCGTATGGAGCATACCTATCGACGACCTTTTTTTGGTGGTCCCCGTCGTTGTCGGTGACGACGACAACGCTTTTCCCAAGCTCCTTCGCAATGTCGAGAAACCGACTGAACGATAGACCTCGAACGTTAATCACATCGACCCCTGCGTCGAGGGGTAGCTTCCCGTACTTCAATAGGAAGGCTTTTTGAATAACTAATTCGTCAGAAGGGCCTTCCACCAAGATCGCCTTATCAGCCAAGATAAGCCGAAGCGTATCGTAACCCGACAGCCTTTTAAAATAGTTTTGCGTATCCGGAGGCAGTTTCGTCAACGATGTTGTCTTGCACTCGTGAAGCAACTGCACCTTTTCGATGCCGAGCTTATTGAGAATGTAGGCACTGTGCGTGGTAATGACGATTTGCTTTCCTTTACATTTCGCCGCGATCTTCGCGATCAACTTGGTCATCGAGGAGTACGAGAGATGATTCTCCGGTTCCTCGATTAAGATTATGTCTGATTCCGCCGCCTTTCTATCAAGAGCGAGCATTATCTTTAGTGCCGTCTGCTCACCCTTGCCTACAAACTGAAACGGTAGATCGTCGAGATGTGGAACTAGGTTGGTCTCCCAATTGCTCTTTTGGGAAACATCTATCGAGATCGTTAAATCCTTCTCGGTTATGGCTCCCTTAGTGAGTCCTTTGTTGATTGTCTGAATCGAAGCATCCTCCGTGAACTTCTCCTTCAGTTTCCGATATGCGATGGCCAAAGCCACGCGCTCTTTGGGCTCAAGGTTGTCGTTGATGATGTTCTGCACGTAGTAGTCCGTGCCGCTTTGCAACCTGATTGCGGTCGCATCTATATGGAAAATATTTATCGGAAGGCTTCGTGCAGTAATCGCGTTGTTCGCAAAGGAGAACCAATTTACCCTATAGTACTCCGCTGGAATTAGACGCTTTTCTTCAGGATCCTTTAAGAGATTTGCGTATTCCTCTTTGTAATCCGGATCGAAGACGATTTCCAGACGCACGCCGATATCGTCGCTCTTATGGGAGTTATTGCTACCTCGAAGGAACTCTAGCTCTGCGGTCTCCTTCAAATAGACTTCTATGAGAATGCTTGGGAGGTCTGGATTCTTTCCGTCCTTGAGATCCTTAAGATACTTTCTTGCGCACTCCTTATTGAACAAGAATGGCGAGAGTTCGTGGTCCACGTTTCTCCCTCCTATACGTTTTGTGAGCGCTAAACCTATTGCCTCCAAGATGGTAGATTTTCCGGATTCGTTGTTGCCAACGAGAAGGTTCATGTCGCCATTTAATTCTAAGCGAAATGTCTGAAAGATCTTAAAATTCTGAATGATGATCGTCTGAATCATGGTGGGGCTCTCCAGAGTTGGATTGGAACGGAAGCTCTAACGGTTACAAGTCCGGTGACATTGCCTCATCGAAGCCAGTCGAAGCGCTCACTCAATTATGGCTCTTCATGAATGACGTGGTCAATGTCGGCGGTAAGCTTGCGACGGTGCCTACCGGTGATATTTTCACGCGGAATTACGTACTTAATGCTCGTGACCTCAATGCCCTGCGTATCATAAGGACTCTTGCCAAGCGTCTTGCCCTAGAATTCTGGCCATGCTGCGATACATCCTGCCTGCCCTGTTTCTCTTATCCTTGCCGCTAAGAGCCGACGAACTCGATTCCCGCATTACAAAGATCTCAAACGATCTGTCTGCCGCCGTCACCAAGTCTGGCAGCAAGAAGATTTCGGTCATTGATTTCACCGATCTCGACGGCCGAACGAACGAACTTGGAAGGTTCATGGCCGAGCAGTTGTCGGTATCGCTCGTCAACTCCGCGAAAGATTTCGCCGTGATGGACAGAGCGAACATGGCGAGTATCTTGAAGGAGCACAAACTGACGGCATCCGGCCTCGTCAACCCGGACAATGCACGCAAGCTCGGTCAATTTGCCGGTGTCGATGCAATCGTTCTTGGGACAATCACGCCATTCGGCGCGTCACTCTCAGTGACGGCGAAAGTAATTTCGACCGAAACGACTCAGGTCTTAGGAGCAACGAAGGCGACAATCCCACGATCTAAGGAAATTGATGAAATGTTGGCACCTGCGAAGGGAGCACCGATGTCTGAAGGACTAACGACAGACGGGCAACCGCCTGCCGAATCTCAAGCGAAGGATTTCACTGCTCCCAATAGCACTAGCGTCTCAAATAACGTCGTCGTTGAGGTTGTTTCCTTCCGGTTCACTAGCTCGAATGGTGTGCTTACCGTTTTAAGAGTTCAGAATCATAAAACGAATCCTATTAAGATAGGATTGGACTCAGTAAGAGGGACAATGGACACTGCAGCTACATATCTCGCCGACAACCAAGGCGGCACGTTAAGCTTAATTGGGAGTGAGGGGATTGGGATTCCGAATTTGTATTTCGACACGGGTTCAGCCAAAGATGTTTTCGGATGTCTGTTATATATACAAATGCGATCGCAAGATGTGCAATGGAGTGAACAGTGGAGAAAGGCACTCCAAATGCGTTTGGGTGAGATGATGGATATCGGCATCGGTGAATCAACGATGATAACCCTTCAATTTGCCCCAAGAATGGGTGCTATTGGTAGCGTCTTCCGGTTACAGGCGGAGATAATTGTTGGAGAATTGTTGAGCGCGGGTCAGGTGCGATTTGCGCTAGATAACGTATTTATCGACGGGATTCACCCCAAGTGACGGTGTCATTGGTATTTGGTCCTCATGCGCTCGATACCAGGTAATGACCTCGACCTGGGGTTGCTTTCCGGTGGAAAGGCCCGGCTTCGTCTTTCTCGCACTGAACGGGATAAACATCTCTACGTCTGCGGCGGCACCGGAACAGGAAAGAGCAAGTTCCTCGAACACTTAATTCGTCAGGATATTCTCGCCTGGCAAAAGAGTAAGTGCGGTCTATTACTTCTCGATCCGCATGGCAACCTTTACGACAGCCTCATGCGATGGCTCGCATGGCACAGAATTGACCGGCCCATCGTGCCCATCGACCTGCGACAGGACGATTGGGTTGTCTCGTACAATCTCCTTCGCCAGCGAGATGCTGACCCCGCCGTACTCGTGGACAACATCACCGACGCGATGGCATACGTCTGGGGCCAAGGCGGAACAAATCAAACGCCCCTTTTCGCGCGATGGGCGGGCAACGTCCTACGGACTCTCTACGAAAAGAAACTCACACTCGTCGAATCAGAACACCTCATCGACCGGGTCTCAAAGCAGATGCGTTACATGCTAACCGCCGACATGAAGGACAAGCCTTCGCGGCAGGATTGGCAGTACGCGAACACTCTGAACCCGCGAGACTTCGAGTCTCAAATCGGAAGTACCGTGAACCGTCTTCAACGGTTCATCCGAAATCAGTCAATGCGTTCGATGTTCGGGTTGCCAAAGGTTTCGCTTGATCTCGGAGCCGCCCTTGAAGAAGGGCAAATCATTCTCGTGTCTCTCGCAACGGAAAGAGCGAAAGTTTCGAAAGAGAATGCCGAACTTTTTGCCACACTCCTTTTGAGCGACCTTTGGACAGCAGCGCAGGAGCGCGGGAAAAGGGACGGCATCAAACCCTTTTACGTCTACCTCGACGAGTTCCAGCGATTCGTCACGCCGACCATTGCCGAAAACCTCGATGAAGCTCGCGGCTATGGGCTTCACCTGACGATGGCCCATCAATTTCCAAACCAGCTCCTTGACCGAGGTGAGAATGGGAAGCGGGTTTACAACTCCATAATGGAAAATGCTTCGAGCAAGGTGGTCTTCCGTTTGTCCCACGAAGAAAACCTCAAGGTCATGGCGCAATGGCTTTTCATGGGAGTCATGAATCCGGACGAAGTGAAACACGAACTGTTCTCCACGAAAGTCATGGCGTACCGCGAAGAGATGCGGACAAGTTACACCAGGAGCACGAGTCATGGCGGAGGCGTCTTTTCCGGCACGACCGGAAGCGAAGGTCAAAGCGGAATGGTCTCCGACGACGGAGAGAATGAAGCGAGTGGGTGGAGCAAGTCGGATGCCCTTTCCGGTGGTGACAGCAGCACATGGACTGAATCGGAAAGCGAGACCACTACCCCCGTCCTCATACCCGTCATGGGAAAGGAGTTAGCGCACGTTCAGTTTCGCTCTCTCGAAGAACAACTATTCCGGTCGATGGCAGTCCTCTTCGACCAGAAACAGCGCCAAGGGGTTGCGCGAATTGTCGGAATGAGCGCGCCGGTCTCGCTCTACACGCCGGAGGTAGTAACCACGCCGGGTAATGCGGAAAGAACTAAGAGATACGTCGAGAGCAGGTATAAGAATCTCCCTTTCGCATTGCAAGGGAAGGAAGCGCAGAAACAACTTGCCGACCGAGCAGCGAACTTTACCGAGTCAGTGTTCAAGCAACTGGAAAACGCCGACGTTCCGGCGAAACGACGCTTACGTTAACATATTGCGCGACAGGCAGAATCGCTGAATCATAGCGTATCTGACCGACAAACCTAGCCGCCAACCCACCTATATTGCCTAAGACCAGCCAATGAGTGACGGCAAACCCTTCCCCGCCTGGCTTCCTCAAGACGCCACACTTGACCTATTTCATGACGGAATTAGTGCGTTCGTTTCAGAACACCTCGAACCGCATTCTCTAGCTGAAAGCACCTCAATTACCGCGGAAGGTAAATCGATCGTCGACCCTCTTATTGGATATATTCATCTCCGCCCTTGGGAGGTTGCTCTTCTCGATACAAATCTTTTTCAACGACTCCGACGCATTCGCCAAGTTGGCTTGGCCGGCTTAGTTTATCCGACACTTGCCTACAGCCGCTTTGAACACACGTTGGGAGTTTTGGGACAAGCTATGAAGCTGTTAGATCGCATTAAGCAAATCTACTCCATAAAACAGCTTAAGGATTCCTCTATATTAGATACCGCCGAAGATTATGAGCTTCCCCTTCGGCTCGCCTGCCTCTTCCACGACATAGGCCATTGCGTGTTCAGCCATGTATCAGAAAGAGCCATTGCGGACCTCGAAGGAAGCGCGCGCTATCCATCTACTAAATATATTGTTAATGCCTATACTAAGGCGCTAGGCTTATCAAAACCGCTCGCTCCCGCAGAGCTCCTATCAATCGCCATCATATCGTCGCCAGCAATTCGCGCCTTCGCTAATCGCTTAAACATTCCAGAATCGACACCTGAGAACATCGACAAATGGCTAGAAGCGTCCGCCCGTTTTATTGCAGGGACTCCTATTCCCAGAAATACCAAGACGATATTCCTAGCGCAGATTCTCAGTAGTGGCCTTGATGCCGACAAGCTTGATTACATGCAGCGTGATGCTCGCCTCACTGGAATTCCATTAGGAATCGACTTAACCCGCCTATATGATAAGCTTCGTGTCTTCCATCTCTTGCCGTTGGAATTGCCAGACGGACTCTCCCATCTCAAGACAATGCCATCGGGGCAGCCTTTCTATGTTCTCGGAACTACTCACGGTGGCCAATTCGCCTTCGAAGAATTCTGTATAGCTCGGGCAACGCTATACGATAAGATTTATCTTCATCAAAAGGTACGGGCCGCAGAGGCTCAATTATCAAACCTTTTAGCTACTCTCCCGAAACAGCTTCCTCAGTTCAAAGAGTGCCATCGATGGTTATACCTCTCAGAGGACATGGTTGATCATGAAGATCTCCCATTGCCAGGCGATACACGGCCCGACGAGTTGTTCACACGAGATCACGCTGAAATTCTAAAACTTAGGCCAATTCATTTACGGAACTTACTTAAACGCGCCTTCGCTTTCGGCCTTCGTAATTCGCTGTCCGAGGCGGGAACCCAAGGCGTCACCGCGGATGCTGACTCGCCGACTTGGTCCTTTATAAAGGGAATTAAATCCGATAGCTCCGCCTTCCTTAAGAAACTTAAGGAGGAAGTCTGGAACATCGCTCGTCTAGCTCGACAAATCGTCACCGAGGAGAGTCTTCAACAGATTACAGTCGACGTGCCAGAGCACACGCGTATCCAACAAGGGGCCACAAGCATTTATATTAAACAGCCGGCTACACTACCCCGAAGATGGGCCCTTCCCATTGACCAAGTCGCGGAATATTATAGGAAACGGGCGCTGTCCTATATTTTCGCACCCGTCGAGATATGTGGAGTCGTCGCTGTCGCGGCTGAAAAGATCATCTTTGAGGCTTACGGTCTCGAATTTGAACAGCAGGGTTTCTTAAGCGAGCGGACTGCGAAAGAGGCATTAGCCCTCAAATCTACTATCTCTAAGACTGACTATTATCAGGCAACACCTGCATTAAAGCCAAAGTCGGACTTCTTGTTGACAGCTGAGGCGCAAGAGAAAATTACGGCCACGGTTAAGAATCTTGCCGAGTTTCGCTCCTACAGGGGCGATCGCGTCACTCCGTCTCGCGTCTCCGCGTTCCTTATGCAGTTCCCAGAAGAGTTGCAGTCGACTGCCCTCGACCTCATCACCTTGCTTCGCGTCTTCAATCCGGAAGAGATTGTGGAAGCAGTAGGAAAGAAGTGTCGCCAACTAAAGGCTGCTGGCGTCACAAAGATTCTTCTCGCACCATTGGGGAATCTTACCGATAGTGCTGCACACCTTTTATATTATTTTAAGAATTCACCTATTTTAGCCGAGGCCGAAGTGCCTGCGATAGCTCCGATTAGCGACTCCACTGTCAACTCCGCTGACCATCTGATATTTTTCGACGACAACATCAATACAATGTTACAGACGATAAATATATTTGCCGAATGGCTCGGTGTACCTCTTCCTCTTGAAATTGACTTGAATGAGCATCACGTAGCCCCATTACAGGAAGAGGCGCGTGCGACTTTACGGGCGCTTCCGCTCGATTTCATTTTTGGTCTCGGAACACGACTCGCAGAGGACAGCCTCCCCAAGATGCTTCATGACTTGTGCGGTATGACGGGCACAATCACAGTTACCATCTGCAGACTCCTCGACGAGGATCATAGACCGTTGACCGGTAAAAACAGCCGACTGCGTGGCGACCGAGTCGATCTTCGCGCTTTTTTAGAGAAAGTAGGGGCTGTGATAGTCTGCCCGGGCGCTCCCAATTCAGAGAGCGTAAGGAAGAGGGCGCTAGGAGATAATGGTACGGAGGGTCTCTACCTGCTACCCTATAATTCCCCGTCGATGGCAATAACGGCCTTATGGTGCCCTGGAACATTTAATGGACAGCCCTGGCTTCCACTTTGCGAGAGGCGGCGACATCGAAAGCCAAACGGCGCGATAGTCAATGAGAGCAATTAGGTGTGGATAAAGAATGCCATATAATGTCGTATACTTATCCCGGAAGGAAACCTTATGACGAACCTGCAAATGGAGATAATAGAGGAACTTGAGAAGCATTCGCTATTTGGTATTGCACAAGCAGCCCGTGAGTCGTGGGAGAATCGCTCGTTCTACTATTGCCGGCATTCTTGCCCGTTTGAATTACGGGTCAGAATTGCTGAGGGCAATCGCGAGATGGTAGCCGCCGCAAGCCGAACATTTGTCGACCAGATAGCCGCAGTTTCTCACTGATCCGCTAACGAGGTCCATTGATAATGGACCTCGTTTTTCTTTTGGTTCACACTCGGGCACTGCGGCTAGGCGCAGTTATGTGCCGTCTACGCGGGCTAACGTTAGCAGCCGCTTGAGAGACCAAAAATGTCAAATTCTCAGATCTTAATCCAAGACCGCGACCTTTTTCTCCTCCGCAATCTATTTGAATCGCGCGTGATGACTGCCGGCCATGTCGCCAATCTTTTTTTTAATGAGAAAAAGGAAGGAGCAAAGAAGCGGCTTCAGAAACTTAAAGCCGAAGGGTTCATCACCGAACGCGCTCGCCGCCCATTCGAACCGTCGCTTCTATTTCTAGCCCCGAAAGGACTCGCGACGCTCAGGGAGCGTGGAGTCCTTCGGGAGTACCCTTCCCTTCCACCCGAGACTCTCCAGCGTAGAACAAAAATAAGTCCGATCACTCTTTCCCATGAACTTGAGGTCATGGATGTGAAAACGGCATTCCATTGTGCCATTCGTGGAACAAAGAATTTTTCGGTAGCCGAATTCACGACATGGCCGCTCCTAAATCAATTTACTGCCAAACGTCCTGGTCGCGACGGCGAAGAAGTACTCGTGAGGCCGGACGGCTTTGTCCGAGTCCACGAGACCGAGACGAATGATGGACTCTCCGAGCACACATTCTTTCTCGAATTGGATCGTTCGACCGAGACTCTCGACACGCTCGTTTCCCGCGCTCTCTGTTACCTCGACTATTACAAATCCGGGAACTTCGCTGTGAGAAACGGCGGAAAGCCGACAGCCTTTCGAGAGTATCCGTTCCGGGTTCTCATGGT
>OBLW0100001933.1_pt1 | contig 17064 bp, 23 predicted proteins | sample 1520161 | NCBI WGS metagenome assembly OBLW01 (sample SAMEA3539309, study PRJEB22396) | soil metagenome | biome: tundra; feature: field; material: soil | place: USA | collected 2010-05 | depth 0.15 m | reverse complement strand
CGCTGTGGCTGCCGGTTCGGACCAGAACCAATTCCTTTTCGGTCACTCTGTAGAGAAGGACCCAATCGGGGCCCACGTGACAGTCCCAATGCCCGGACCAATTCCCGCTCAGCCGATGAGCCCGGCAACGCGTGGGCAACTCTTCCTGCGACTGAAGAAGATTGACAATCGCTTCCAACTTGTCCAGGTCCCTGCCCTGCTTTCTTGCGCGGCCGAGGTCCTTTTCAAAAGCGGTTGTCGTCAGAAGCGCGAGCGCCATCAGATCTGGTCGCGCAATTCGCGAAACGAACGATAGCGCTTCAACCTGGCTGGAGTGTTCGCCTCCGCCATGGCGGCGATCGTCTGCTCGTTCGGAATGGAGACAGGAAACGGCAGACCCTTGTGCAATTCGACTTGTTTCAGGAAGAGCCGGATGGCTTCCGTCGTCGATATCCCGATTTCAGAGAAGATACTCTCAGCCGATTTCTTCAGCTTGGGGTCAATCCGGGCATGGATCATCAGAGTCTTTGTGCTTTGCCTTGGCATACCGCCCTCTCTGCGTATTGTATCTCAATTGAGACCCGCATAGCCACAGTTGCTTTCAAAGGCGGGCGTGCGCACGCACAGCCAGCTCGTGCGCACGGCGCTGGAGAATTATAAGGATCAGCTTTGAGCGGGGAACTGCGTTTCACGATTTTTTCATCGCCGGAATAGCCCGCTGTGGCTGCCGGTTCGGACGCGGCCAAGTTGACGACGGTTGCCGGTAATCATGCAGCATCGTCCGGAGGTGCCGAGATCTGAGTCTGTAGCACTACGAACTCCGACAACCCCTCACTCGACTCAATACTGTAGGGATCGGCGGTGCTGATACTGGCTAGTTCCCGTCCGCAGGCATCGCACCGCCTCTTTAATACCGACCGAGCCGTGCCTGGCCGGGGATACCTGCTATCGGCATCGAGAGTCTCAGCACTGAAGATCGGTGCCTTATCGATGAGCGTGTGGCGACGGCCGTCTGCATCAACGAACTGGCAAGCGACAATTCCAGGCTGGTAATCATCCACAAACCGCACGATCTGGACGGCCAGGTCCACAATTTGGGGCATCATTGCGTTCCGACGTACTGCGCATCCAGCGGCGGTTCACCATCTTCCAGGAGCATTCCAATAACCTCTTGGAGATTGCGATGTAGTGCGTCCAGCGTGTCGCCTTGGCTGTGCGCCCCTGGGAAACCGGGCACGTAGCCCACGTATAGGCCGGTGTCCGGACATTTCTCAATTATGGCGGTGTACGTCCTCATTGCTGCTTCGCCTTCCCCTACCCATCATAAATGGAACGCCGGTCGAGTGCGGCCTCCCCCTCACCGTTCCACAAACAACTCCGCCCACACAAACCCCGCCGACCGGATCTGCTCCCGCAAGCTGCTGTACTTCACAACCTCGCTGGCGGCGCGCAGCTTCTCCGCGGCGGCCAGCGGCATATCGAATCGGTAGCAGTCGGCGCGATCCTTATAAGAGTAATGAAGGTACCGGATCTCGCCCGCCGCGGCCAGATCCATCAGCACATCCCAGAAGCTCGCCTTCCGCGGCCATTTCTTCAGTAGCGGGGGCTTGCGTGCGCCGGCCTCGCGCGGAATGTAGATGGCCTGCCGTCCGCCGCGCAGCACCGCGCGCAGGCACCGCGCGGATGCAAAGGGCCGCGCGGGGTCGTCGCCGGGGTAAGTCGCCAGCAGTTCGCGCAGGCCGTCCAACTCGGCCTCCCATCCGGTCCACCGGAAGCGGGAAGCGCCGCTGACCAGGGTGCCGCGCAGCAGCAGTTCGCGAACACGCGCCTCGTTTTTGCCCGTGATGCCCAGCATATGTTCCACCAGATCGCGCAAGGGCAAGTCCTGCACCACCACCTGCGTGATGGAAATGCCTTCGGCGGCTTCCGAGCTGAGTTTGACCCGGACGATGGCGGGTAGAGACATGCCGTGTTTTTTCACGCTAGCATAAATGCGTGAGTCCACTGGAGAGTCCTCTGGAAAAGGTCGAAGCCGAGCTGCGGCGCTATGAGCATGCGCTGGTGGATTTCTCGGCGCGCGAGCGAAACGGGTCCATCGAGCTGGTCATCGAGCTGAAGAATCGCGGCCTGGGCCTGCACACCTACTATGCGCCGCTGCATCCGCGGGATATCGAGCATCCCCAGTTTCCCTGGACCTTGCAGCGCTACCTCTACGACTGTCTGCACGATTACCTGATCGAGATGTTCATCCGCACGCCGCAGACCCGGGTCGTCGAGCCGTGAGCCCGCTCACCGAAATGTTGCGCGACGAGATCCGCCGCGCCGGCCCGATTTCGTTCCGCCGGTTCATGGAAGCGGCGCTCTACGATCCGGTCCACGGATATTACCGGCGCGCACGCGACCCATTCGGCAAGCAGGGCGACTTCTACACGGCCGAACAGATCCAGCCGGTGTTCGGCATCCTGATGGCCGCGCGCATACGGTCGCTGTACCAGACGATGGGCGCGCCGCCGGACTTCACCGTCGTCGAGTTGGGCGCCGGGCGACGCGAGATGGCCGCGGCATTCTCCGAGTGGCGTTACGTCCCGGTGGATCTCGCCCATCATGGTGCGACGCCGGCGATGCCGGAGCGTTTTCGCGGCGTAGTGTTCGCCAACGAGTTCTTCGACGCCCTGCCGGTTGAGGAAGTTACTTTCCGCGACGGCGGCTTCCGTGAGATGCGTGTCGCATGGGACGAGCGCTTCGCGTGGGCGGCCGGCCCGCCCGCGCGCGAGGAGGTGGCCGGCTATCTGCGCCGCTACTTTCCGCCGCCCACGGAAGGCGCGCTGTTCGAGGTGAACCTGGATGCGCTCGCCTGGCTGGAGCGCATCGCGCGCGCACTGGAGGCGGGATTCGTCTTTACGATCGACTACGGTTACACGCGCGCCGAGTCCGTGCGGTTCCCGCGCGGCGCGCTCATGAGCTACCGGCGGCACCGGGCGGATGAGGATGTGCTGAATGATCCCGGAGCGAAGGACATCACCGCGCACGTCTCGTTCACCGCGCTCGAAGAACACGGCGCGCGCCTCGGCCTGGAGACGGTGCGCTTCGAAACACTGGCGCAAACGCTGCTCGCCGCCGGAGAGCCGGATCAGTTCGCCGCGGCGCTGGCGGCCTCCACGCGCGAGGAGGAGTTGCGGCGGCGATTGCAGTTGAAGAGCCTGCTGTTCGGGATGGGGGAGACGTTCCGGACGCTGCTACAGAGGGCGGGAGGAGCACATGCGGAGCTGGCCACAAAATGAAAAAGGCCCCGACGAATCGGGGCCTGTTGACTCAAACTTGGATCACGCCCTTGTGTGGGCGCCCATGCTACTTCTTCTTCTTGGCGGGCGCCTTTTTCTTCGGGGCGGCTTTCTTGGTTGCGCTCTTCATCGATTGATTCTCCCTAAACATCAAATTTTGCGATTCGAAAATCGCAATGTGATTTATATATAAGGTTGTTCGAGAAAAAAGTCAAGAGAAAAATGCATCGAGACGTCTCAACCGCGAATTTTTTTCTGAGAGGGGAGCTTCGCGTGGTGCTCGTCGCGCCGCGAAACCCGTTGAACATCGGCGCGGCGGCGCGCGCCATGGCCAACTTTGGATGCACGCGGTTGCGCGTGGTGAATCCATACGAGGTCGCGTTCCGCGAAGCGCGCTCCGCGGTGGGAGCCGCGCCGTTATTGGCTTCCGCTGAAGAATTCGCCACGGTCGCCAGCGCCGTTGCGGACTGCTCCTTGGTGGTTGGAACTACCTCGGTGGGCCATCGCGAGCTGCAGCATCCGTTGCGCCGGCTCGAATCGGGCGCGCGCCTCATGCGCAAAGCCGCCGGACCCGTCGCGTTACTCTTCGGATCGGAGAAGTTCGGCCTCTCCAACGAGGACATGAGCCATTGCCACTGGCTGATGCGCATCCCCACGGTGGACTTGAATCGTTCGATGAACCTGGGCCAGGCGGTGGCGGTGTGCCTCTACGAACTGGCGCGCGACCCGCGGGCGGCGGCCACGCGCCCGGAAAAGCTGAAGGTGGCGGCTGCGGCGGATACCGAACAGATCACGGCCATGCTGGTGGAGGCGCTGGAGCGCAGCGGTTACATCAAGCCGCTGACGGCGGGATCGGCGAAGACCAAAGTGCGCCGGTTGGTGCGGCGGTTGAACCTCACCGCGCGCGATGCGCCAGTGGTGCTGGGGATGTTGCGGCAGATTCTGTGGAAGCTCGGCGGGTCGGAGGAAGGGTGACGCGCGCCGCAGATCAAAATCCGCGTGCATCTGAGAGGGAGCGCTTAACCACGCCCTCTTACGTCGCGCACCCAGACGATATAGTCGGTGACCGGGGGCGTTCCGCCGAGCGCGCGCAGACGCATGGCGACCTGGGCGCGGTGATGTTCGCTGTGCATGACGACCTGCATCAGCGCATCCCGGAAACTCGATCGTGCGCGCAAGTTCCGCCTCGTCCAGGCGCGCGGCATATGCGGCGCCATCCGCGTGCGCCTCGTCGAAGCGCCGTTCCATCTCCTCCACGGCGCCCGGAACCTGCCCCTCCCGCTCACGGTCGAAAGAACGCTGCTGGAACAGAGACAGGAAAAACCGCTGCACGACGACAATGCGATGCAGCCATTTGCGCAGCCCGATCATGACGCTGAGGACCGTGGTCCGGAACAGATTCGCGTAAGGCAGCGCCAGCGTGAAAGGCAGGATGCCGAAAATCGAGCACCAGATCACGTACTTCCGGCCGATCCGGTCGCCCACCGGCCCGCCAATGAAAGTCCCCGCGGCCACCGCGCCCAGAAACACGAACAGGTGGATCTGTGCCGATCGCACCGGCACGTGGAACCGGCTCATCAGGAAGAAAGTGTAGTAGCTGGTCAGGCTCGCCAGATAGAAATACTTCGAGAAGACCAGTCCCATCAGCACCGCCAGCGCCACGCCAGTTTTCCGCCGGGATAGTTGCGGGTGGCGGTCGTGCAGAGCCGCCGCCGCTTTCGCCCTAACCGCGCCATGGCCCTTGTACCAGGCCCCGATGCGCGCCAATACAATAATGGCAAGCAGCGCCGCCGCGGAGAACCACGCGATGCTGCGCTGGCCTTCCGGAAGTACGACCAGGGCGGCCAGCAACGGGCCCAGCGCCCCCCCGTGCTGCCCCCCGGACGCCATCCGCGCCACCCGCGACGATTCCGGGTGGAACACGGACGATCCCACTCCGACCAGCGCCACTGCCAGCAGGATCATGCCGAAGCGCGGCGCAAACGCCAAAAGCAGTAGACCGGAAAGCGTGAATCCCATCCCCACCGGCAGCGAATACGGAGTTGGCCGATGGTCGGTGTAGATGCCCACGAAGGGTTGCAGCAGAGACGCGGTGAGTTGCACGCTCAGGGTGATCAATCCGATCTGCCTGAAATCCAGGCGATACGCCTCCTTCAGGATCGGATACACCGCTGGTATCACCGGCTGCCGCAGGTCGTTCAAGAAGTGGCAAAAGCCGATGGCCGCCAAAACCCCGAACGCCGTTGCACTCGATCTGCTAATGGAAGAAACTCGGGTCGCCGGGCTGACACCCGTCTGGCTCGACACTGTTGGTAGTTTAGCTTTAGCAGGGAATTTGTGGGGAAGACCTCCAGGTCTGCGCGGGTCCTCCAGAACCGCTCTTTGCCTTAGCCCGTCCTACCGGTTGAACGGCAGCTCGTTAATCCAGTGAAACCCGCGATTGACCAGCAGGAACTTGGAAGTGTCGATCTTGCGCAGACGGATCGAGACCGTATCGGTTCCCAGCGCGCCTTGCAGCACGACATGGTCCGCATCCGGCCGTGAATAAGCCAGTACGTTCTTGCGGCTCTTATCCGCACCCACGGAAAGCGTCACGGTGTTCTTAGCGGCGTCGTATTCCGCGCTATAACCCTTGGGCGAGTCGTCCATCATCCGGATGCCGATGTAGCCAGGGTACTCGATCAGCACCTCCCTCCACCGCGCCGTATCCGTGATCGACGGCGGCAGTTCCTGCCCGTTCCGCATGAAGCTCTCGACGTCGTAAAGCCCGTAAAGCGGCGGGCGCTTCGGATTGATATAGGTCTCCTTATAGGCCGTCCAACCACCCTCGATTTCCGAGCAGATGAAGTACCCCACGAACAGAACCTGGAACACCACCGCGCCGATCCGCATCCATCGGCGCCCGGGTGGCACGGGCTTTAGCCTGTGATTGAGCACTAGGAAATTCAACAGCCGCCGCAGATCGGGCGCCGCCAGAAAGATCGCCATCAGCACCAGGTTGGCGGAATACAGTTTCACGGGCACGTCATAGCAAAAGTTGAGCAGGGCGATATTCAACAGGACCCCGAAGCTCACCATGGCTCCCAGTGTGGTTGTCCGCCGGAACAGCAACAGGGTTCCCCCAACCACCTCGCACATCCCGGCGAAGATGGTGTACGCCATCGAAGCCCCCATGAAACTCCAGAGCACTCCCATGGGCGAGAAATCGCCGTAAGGTTCGGTCAGCTTCTGGAACCCAGGGGGCTGGAACTGTAGCGGAAACACCTTGGCGAACCCGTAGGTGAACATCGTGAAGGCCAGCGTATAACGCACCGCAAGACGCAGCCACGAATCGAGGCGGCGGTAGTCTTTTCTCTTACGGTCGGCCAGCGACCAGACCACCGCCGCCACCACTGCGAAGACGGCGAAAAGCAGGTTCTCGATGTAATCGAGAGTGGTATCGCCGCTCCCCGTGGGAAAGTACGTGGTGGCCTTCCCGCTAAGATGAAAGATGTGGATGGCCACCCACGGAACCAGCTTGTGCCAAAGCCCGCCGTACGCATTTGCGAGCCACGAGCCGCCCGGAATCACATCCACCAGGTCGAGCCTCCCCGGCGGATCGGGGGCCATGTACAGGAGGAAGTAGCAGCAGAGGAAGCGGAAGACGATGCGGTGCGCCACGCTCCAGGGCGGTGCGGTCGATTGGGCGGTATTATCCATGGGATCGCCTGTGCTTCCCAGTATTGTATTAAAGTGCCTGGTGCACGCACCCGTGCGTAGTGTCGCTTAGTTTTCCCAATATCAGGATGTTGCCGCTATGCGGGGCAGACCTCCAGGTCTGCGCGGGTCCTCCAGGACCCGCTCGCCGCGTAACGGAATCAGCCATATCAGGACACGAACAGGCCGACGTGGACGTCGGCCGCAGGACTGGAGTCCTGCCCCACGAACAGCGCCGCTTGCTCAAAATGGGAAAACTTTGCCGCCTAATGCGATCCGCCGGTCCCGCCGATAGAACAGTTATGCAGCGACCACGCGCTGAGATTCGGATGCTATGCGCCGATATGGTAGAGGTCTGTTGGAAAGAACCGGCGGGCCGCAAGTGCAAATCCACCGCTTTGCTCGAGGATATCTCACCATCCGGGATGTGCCTACAATTCGAGATACCGGTGTCCATAGGCACGCATGTAGATGTACACTGTCCCGGCGATAGGCTGGCCGGTGTTGTGCGCTACTGCGTCTACCGGGAGATCGGCTATTTCGTGGGCATCGAGCTGGAGCCATCCAGCCGGTGGTCCCGGCAGCAGTTTGAGCCACAGCATCTCCTGGATTTGGAAGAATTGGTATTGCGTAGCGCTCGCAGAGCCGGCGAAACCATTCACTAGCGTGGCGTAAGCCTCCATTTCCGGCAGGCGTGTATCTCTACTGTACAATGGAGATTCCCGCCGCCATGGCAGCCCACACCCTCTCTATTCTGATCCCCCTTTACAACGAAGAAGAGTTCGTCGGAACACTCCTGGAGCGAGTGCTCTCGGCGCCCTTGCCGCAGGGAGTCGGGCGAGAGATCGTTGTAGTGGACGACGGCTCCACGGACGGCTCGGCCGCCATCGTGGAAGAGATCGCCGCGGCCCACCCCGGCGTGCTGCGATTCATCCGGCAACCCCGCAATCGGGGCAAGGGCGCCGCCATCCGTACAGCCATCGAGTACGCCACCGGCGAGTTCTCCATCATTCAGGACGCCGACTTGGAATACGACCCGCGCGAATACGGGCGCCTCTTGGCTCCGCTGCTGGAGGGCAAAGCCGACGCCGTCTATGGCTCGCGCTTCGTGATCTCGGGCGAACGCCGGGTGCTCTACTTCTGGCACTCCGTGGCCAACCAGATTTTGACCGGAATGTGCAACATCGTTTCGGACTTGAATCTGACCGACATGGAGACCTGCTACAAAGCCTTCCGCACCTCGCTGCTGCAAAGTATCCCCATCCGCAGCGACCGCTTCGGACTGGAGCCGGAACTGACCATCAAACTGGCCAAGCGCCGCGTGCGCGTCTACGAAACGCCCATCGATTATCACGGCCGGACTTACGACGAAGGCAAGAAGATCGGACTGAAGGACGCCTTCGAAGCCGTCTATGTGATCCTGCGCTATTCGCTCACCAGAGACCTCTACAAAGATTCCGGACCGGATATCCTGGACGCGCTCGCCGGGGCCCAGCGTTTCAATCGCTGGATGGCCGACGCCATCCAGCCTTACATCGGGAAGCGGGTGCTGGAGACCGGAGCGGGCATCGGCAACCTGACCCGCATTCTGTGTCCGCGGCGCGAACGCTATATCGCGGGAGACATCGATCCTGAGTACCTGGCGCGGCTGCGCGCGCGCTTCCAGCACCGGCCGAAGATGGAAGTGCGGCACTGCGACCTGTCGAATCCGGTCGATTTCGAACCGTTGGCCGGGGCGGTGGATTCGGTGGTGTGTCTGAACGTGCTGGAGCATGTCGAGGACGAGATGGCGGGCCTGCGCAACATCTACACGGCGTTGCAGCCCGGCGGGCGCGCTATCGTCCTGGTGCCGTACGGCCGGGAGGTCTTTGGCTCGCTGGATAAGGCGCTAGGCCATTTCCGCCGCTACTCCCGCGAAGAGCTCCAGCGGAAGATGGAGCAGGCGGGCTTCCGCGTGGAGCGCATTCTGGACTTCAACCGCATCGCGCGTCCGGCCTGGTACGTGAATGGCCGCCTGCTGAAGAGAAAGACCATCGGCCGCTTCCAGTTGCGCGTCTTCGACAGCCTGGTGTGGCTGTGGCGGCGCATCGACCGCCGGCTGCCGTGGCCGCCCACCTCCATCATTGCGATCGCGGTGAAGAGCGAGTAGTGGGGCAGACCTCCAGGTCTGCGGGGGTCCTCCAGGACCCGCTCTTCATGGAACGGATTCAGCCATATTCGAATAAGAAGATGCCGACGTGGACGTCGGCCGCAGGACTGGAGTCCTGCCCCACGCGGAGTGCCTCTGCGAGGCTCAATGGTCACTGCACCACGATGGTGGCAGTGTTCGAGGTTACGCTGCCTATGGAGATCGTAACGGGCACGGCGCTACCCGCCGCTACGCCGGCCGGCACCAAGGCGTTGACCTGGTACAGGCCCACGTAGCCCGGCGCAAGGCCGGAGAACGACGCGCTTGCCGTCACTCCGCCGATGGTCACCGTTGGAAGCGTGGCTGTTGGAGCCAGTTTGGTGGGATCCAGGGAAGCGGCTGCGCCAGTCGCGGGTTGATTCTCGCTCACCGCTCCAAGACCCGTACAGTAGATCAGGATCGTAGTCGTGCCGGCGGTCGCCGGGTTGGAGGAATTCACCAGATGATACGAGGAGTCCAGGATCGCACCCGGGCCGGTACCCTGGGCACTGAGGGTGAAGATTGCCGGAGCGAATGCCGCGACATTCACGGTCTGGGTGGCGCCGGTCGTGCCGTTCAACGTGGCGGCGAGGGTAGCCGTCGATTGTCCGGCCAACTCCCACGGCACTTGCAGATTCACCTGTCCGCCCGAAACGAAATATAAGGGAGCCAGCGTGCCCCCGCTAAACTGGAACGAGAGATTCTGCAGGCTGGTAACCAGCGGCACGTCGGTGTCTGTCGACGAGGACGTCAGGAAAAAGGTCCCGAAAACATCGGCGATGCTGCCGGGAGCTACCTGCGCCTTGTAACTGGCCCCGTTCAGCACGCCACCCGCATTGATCTGCGGGACCTGCGGCACGGGAGTCAGCAGGCGGATCGCATTGTTCTGGTTGTCCGCGATGTAGACCATGCCGCCATTCACCGTGACGCCGGAAGGGAAGTACAGTTGCGCGCTGGTGGCCGCGCCTCCGTCCCCGCTGAATCCGGGCTTGCCATTGCCGGCGATCGTTGTGATGGTGCCACTGGTGTTCACCATGCGGATCGCGGAATTATCGGTGTCCGCGATGTAGAGATTGCCGGAGGAATCCAGTGCAAGGCCTTTCGGGTTGTTGAGTTCCGCCTTTGTGGCTGGTCCTCCATCGCCCGAATAACCGGCATTGCCACTACCGTCGCCGGCCACTGTCGTGATGATGCCACTCGTGTTCACCTTGCGGATGGCGTTGTTGCCGGAGTCGGAAATGTAGAGATTGCCGGCTGCATCGAGCAGCACGGCCACGGGATTGTTGAGCAGCGCGCCGGTCGCGGCGCCTCCATCGCCTTGATAACCGGGGTTGGGTTGACCGGACACTTCATTGACATTGCTTCCGGCGAACGTGTTGATGTCTCCAGCAGCGAATGTGATGCTGCCGAAAGCGCTGTTGGTGCAGGCGATAGGCGTTTGGTTCTGGCACACGACGCGAACTACATCGTTGCTCGGGTCCGCGATATAGATATTGCCCGCGGAATCCACTGCCACACTGGAAGGATTCGAGAGCTTCCCGCTGGTTGCCGCGGCCAGGTCGCCTGCAAAGCCGGAGCCCAAGCTGTTTTCCCCGGCCACCGTGTTAATCGTGCCGCTGGTAACCTTCCGGACTTCGTAGTTGCCGGTGTCCGCAATGTAGAGATTGCCACTGCTGTCAAGCCACAGTCCCGATGGGCTGTTGAGCCCGGCGCTAGTGGCCGCTTTTCCGTCGCCCGAGAAGGCGCCGGCGCACGGCGTTGACGGGCAACTCCCCGCGATTGTGTGAATCGTGCCGCTGGAATTAACCTGGCGAATCAGATCGTTGACGGAATCCGCAATGTAGAGATTGCCGGAGGAATCGAAGATCACGTCAGCGGGGCCCCAGAGGGCCGCGCTGGTGGCCGCCCCTCCATCACCGGAATAATTGCCTGCCTGGCCGCCTTGTCCGGCAATGGTCGTAATGATATAGGGCGGAGCCTGCGCGTGGCCCAAGGCCGGCGCCAGTATGAGCAAGCATGCGAGAGCGAATAAATAGCTTCCGTGTACTCTATCCGAATTAATCGATTGTTGAATCACCTTTATGAATCCCCCTTGTTCGTTGCCCGGCGCTCAACGGAGCCTGTACTTCCCTAGCAACTCCGCCACCGGTGTCAGTCGATCGCGCACGCGCTGTTGTTCCAGCAGGGAAAGCGGGACGAGCCGAATGTTCTTCCAGAACTCTATCATAAGCCTTGACGAGTTCCACCGCTGCGCGCGCGGTGGCCAGGCGATCGCCCGCGGCGGCCAACGTCTGCGTCGAACGCGCCAACGCCAAGCCGTCCCGGCCTGGTAAGTGACTGACCGCCTGAGCGACTAACGGGGCAACGCCATGCGCTGCCATCATCTCTAGTGCGAGTCTCATCTACTTACTGCACTACAATGGTGGCAGTGTTCGAGGTCACGCCGCCCATGGAGATCGCAACGGGCACGGCGCTACCCGCGGCTACGCCGGCCGGCACCAGGACATTGACCTGATACAGGCCTGCGAAGCCGGGCGCAAGGCCGGAGAACGACGCGTTTGCCGTCACTCCGCCGATGGTCACTGTGGTGGCGCTCGGGGTTGCGGAGAGCGGGTTGGCCAGAGCGGGTGAACCGGTCGCTGGTTGGTTCGAGACCGCTCCAAGACCGGTACAGTAAATCAGGATGGTAGTCGTGCCGGCGGCGGCCGGGTTGGACGAATCCACCAGACGATACGAGGAATCCAGGATCGCACCCTGGCCGGTACCCTTGGAATTCATAGTGAAGATTGCTGGAGCGAAGGCCGCCAGACTTACGGTCTGGGCGGCGCCGGCCGTGCCGTACAACGTGGCGGCGAGAGTCGCCGTCGATTGTCCGGCCAATTCCCACGGCACTTGCAGATTCACCTGTCCGCCCGAAACGAAATATAAGGGAGCCGCGGTGCCGCCGCCAAACTCAAACGAGAGATTCTGCAGGCTGGTAACCAGCGGCAGGTCCGTGTCTCCCGACGAGGACGCCAGGAAAAAATCACCGAAAACATCGGCGATGCTGCCGGGGGCCACCGGCGCTGTGTAACTGGCTCCGTTCACCACGCCACCCGCATTAATCGTCGGGGCCTGCGCCGGGGGAGTCAGCAACCGGATCAGGTTGTTCTGGTTGTCCGCGATGTAGATCTTACCGCCGTACGCCGCCACGCCGGAAGGAAAGTACAGTTGCGCGCTGAGGGCCGGACCTCCGTTCACGCTGTAGCCCGGCGTACCGTTGCCGGCGATCGTGGTGATATTGCCATTCGGCTCTACCACGCGGATCACACAATTCACGGTGTCCGCGATGTAGAGATAGCCGGAGGAATCGAGCGCGATGCCCTTAGGGCCGTTGAGTTCCGCCTGGGTAGCCGGTCCTCCATCGCCCGAATAGCCGTTGGCGTTCGGGCCCATGCCGGCCACCGTGGTGATGATGCCACTCGTGTTCACCTTGCGGATCGCGTTGTTGCCCGAGTCGGAAATGTAGAGATTGCCGGCCGCATCGAGCAGCACGGCCACGGGATCGCTGAGCAGTGCGCTGGTCGCGGGGCCTCCATCGCCCGTATAGTTGGCGCCGGTCACGCTGTTTCCAGCGAACGTGTTGATGTCCCCGGCGGCGACGTTGTGGCAGGCGATCGGCACTTGGTTGGCGCACACCACGCGAACTACATTGTTGTACGAGTCGGCGATGTACATATTGCCAGCGGAATCCACGGCCACACTGGTAGGATTCGCGAGCTGCGCGCTGGTGGCCAGCCCCCCATCCCCGCTAAAGCCTGCGCCTAAGCTGTTTTCCCCGGCCACCGTCGAGATAATGCTACTCGTGCTCACCTCACGGATTACGAAGTTGCCAGTGTCCGCAATGTAGAGATTGCCGTGGCTGTCAAACGTCATTCCCGTTGGGCTGGAAAGCTCGGTGCCGGTGGCCGTGGCCAACGATCCGTCCCCGGCGTATCCCGCAATGCCGTTGCCAACTACCGTGTTAATAATGCCGGTGCTGGGATTAAGCTGGCGAATCCGATTGTTGACGGTGTCCGAGATGTCGACGTTGCCGGAGGAATCGAGTATCACGTCAGATGGGCCGAAGAGGAACGCGTTTGTGGCCGGTCCTCCGTCACCGGCATAATTGCCGGCGCAGGGAATTGTCGTACAATTCCCTGCTATGGTCGTGATGGTGTATACCGGCGGAGCTTGCGCCCGGCATAAGACGGGCACAAGTACGAATATGAATGCGAGAGCGAATAAATAACTTCCGTGTACTCTATCTGAATGAATCAATTGTCGAGTCACCTTTATGGATCCCTTGTTTCGTTGCCCGGCGCTCAACGGAGCCTGTACTTCCGTAGCAGCTCCGCCACCGGCGTCAGTCGATCGCGCACGCGCTGTTGTTCCAGCAGGGAAAGCGGGACGAGCCGAATATTCTCCAGAACTCTATCATAAGCCTTGACGAGTTCCACCGCTGCGCGCGCGGCCGCCAGGCGATCGCCCGCGGCGACCAGCGCCTGCGTCGAACGCGCCAACGCCAGGCAACTCTCCACTTCATCCCGGACATTAAAGTCCGCAATCTCTGGTTCTGAAGGGGACCGCAAGATGGCCGCCCAACCGGCTATTGGCCGCTCGCCCGCAAACCGGCGCGTGTGCCACCCCGGAACCGGGCGGGCCGTTGGCTCTCCAGTTGCTCCAGCGCCGTCCGTTGTTCCGGCGTGAGAATCTGATAGAAAGCAGCGCGCGCTTTCGACTGCGCCAGAGTCAACTGGGCCGTGAGATTGCCAATGGTGGCCGCGAGCTGCTCGATGCCGACGGTGTTGTTGCTTCTCACGGCATCGTTCAGACCCTGGTGCGCGGTTTTCATGCTGGCGCGCAGAGTGGACTCGGTGGCCTGAGCGTTGCTGAAGATCGTGGTAGCCTGCGACTGCTGCTCGGCAGTGAGGCCCAGTTTCGCGGTCATCGACTTGACGCGGTCCTGCGGGCTGTGTCGGCCGCCGGCTTGAGCCATTAACGCCGCCGCCAGCGCGCAGGATAACAGCAGAGTAGACAGTGTCTTTTTCACGGTTGCGGATTACCCCTGGAACGGGAAACGCGGCCCGGCGCAAGTGCGTTACTCCTTTGCTGTTAAGGCTTTGTAAAATTTCGAGGCGGCGCAGGCGCGAGGTGGCACATCCACCAGCCACCAGCCACTAACCACCAGCCACGGCGAGCGAAGCTCGCTTACAGCGCCAGTTCCTTACGATACATCATGTCCTTCAGGTTGAACTTGGTCTTGACCTCGATCGCGCCCAGTTTTGTGGTGAAGACCACCTCCCGGTCGTCCGCCGTGAGCGCGACCACATCGCGCGGAAAACCAAATAACAAGGTGGGCCTTCCGGAACTGCTGATCGACCCTTTCTGCACCACGCTGGGCTGCGCCGGCGACTTCCCCTTCGGCTCCAGGTAGGTCAGGTTCTTGATGCGGTCCAGAACCTCATCGCTCAAACCCTTCGATACCGTGCTATCGGTGTCGCCGTCGTCGGAGTGCTGGCGGCCCGGCTCCACAACCGGAACGCCGCTTACGCTGATGACATACGCGCCTGCGAGGCCCTCTGGCAGAGGCGTCTTCAAGGCCTCCTGGACGGGCTTGGCGCTCTCCCAGCGGACCGTGGCCGTGTACGATACGGGCATCGGACCGCCGCCGTTCCCGCGCCTGCCGCCGCCGCCACCGCCGCGGCCGCCACCCATGCCGCCACCCGGGTAGCCCATGCCGCCGCCGCCGGGGTAACCCCCGCCACCGCCGCCAATGCCGGGATCGCCCATGCCGCCCCCGTTGCCGCTGCCGCCTCCACTCCCTCCAGATTGGCGGCTCATCGCGGCCGAGGAGGCGTTGACCTGCCTGGCCCAAGGCGATTTGGTCACCAGCCTATCGATCTCTTCGGAAGACCATTCCGCCGGCTCTTTCTTGTTCCAGAAGTCCGAGCTGGCGGCATACAGCCTTAACCGGGACTGAACGCCGGCGCCGCCCGCCAGCATCAGGAGTCCGCGGCGCGTAAGTCCGGGATTTTGAAGCATAGTTATGTCCTAATAAGCTCAGACGTGAGAAGCGGCGCCCAAGGTTGCAGTAGAAATTCCGCCCGATTCTGCGAGCCGATTTGAGAGAATGAAGGGATGCGGTACATTGCGATGTTCCCTGTGCTCCTGGCGCTCTTGCTGCCGGCGCGCTTGCCGGCGCAATATTCCCGCCGGCGAGGGCCGGCCTCGGCCACCGCGAACTCGGGTCCCTATAGCGGCCCCGCGGTCACCTTCAATGGGACCGTGAAGGCGCTCACCAAGAAGGAACTCACCGTGGACCTGGACCCCACCGACCCCGGCGCGGAGCGCCAGAGCCTCACCTTCCGCTTATCCAAGAAGACCAAGTTTCTGAAAGACGATCAACCGGTTAAACCATCCGATATCGAAGTGGGCACGCACATCGCGCTGGACGCCACCAGAGACGGCGACTTGAAGCTCTCGGCGCTGAACGTCATGGTCGCTCCGCCGGGCAAACCTGCCGGCAAACCCGCCGAGAAGTAAGGGCCTGTCATGAGATGAATGCGTCATCTTGTGTCTGCAGCCCGCGCGGTTTGTGGGAGAATGTGGATTCTGACGGGAGGAGGCCGGCGAGATGCATACTGCATACCTCGTGATTACTCTGCTGTTCGCGCTCATGGTGTCGTATTCCGGCGTCGGCAAAATCCGGCGCGATCCGCTTCAGGTTAGAGTGGTCCACGAAACTGTCGGCCTCCCATTGAAGTACTTCCCCCTGCTGGCCGCGTGCGAGTTTGCTGGGGCAGTGGGACTCGCGCTTGGAATCTGGTGGCCGCTAATCGGAATCGCCGCGGGAATCGGTCTCGTCCTCTATTTCGTGGGAGCCATCGTGTCCCATCTGCGTGTCGGCGATGTCAAAGGCATTGGGTCTGCCGCATTCATGTTGGCGCTTGCCGCAGCAGCGCTCGCCCTTCGCGTCCGGACAACTTGAGTCGGGGATTTCGAACCAAGATCGCGACGCCGCCTTTTCCCTGGCGGCGCAACGTTGCGCCAGGCCCGACCGGCGCGCAAGGAGCAGGGAGAGGGACGCGCTTGGAACGCGGGCCCATGGGGCGCCCCGCCGGCCTCGACGATTCTTGTCCTCCTAGCTGCCATCCTCAGCCAATGGATGTCGCCGCTGGTCGCGCTGATTACGATACCAGTGGCCTCGGCCCTGGCCGGAGGACTCGGATTCGCCATTGCCACATATTATGGCGCGTCGTCCGGAGCGTCGCCCCGATAGTAGCGACGTTCATCTTTGCCATCCTATACTTCTGTATCATGACCGGCGCGGGAATGCTCGACCCGATCATCGACCGAATCCTGCACATGGCCGGCGCCAGTCCCACGCGCATTGTTCTCGCGACCGCGGTCCTGGCGCTATTGGTGCATCTCGACGGTTCGGGGCCGCCTTCGTGGTGACCGTACCCGTGATGCTGCCGCTCTACGAACGTCTCGGCATGGACAAGCGGATCTTGGCATGCGCCGCTTCGATGGGCGCCGGCGTCAGTTTCCTGCCCTGGACGGGGCCGATGATCCGGGCTTCCGCCGCGCTGCACATCCCCTCCACCACGATCTTCGCGCCGCTCGTTCTGGTGCAGCTTACTGGGCTGGCGTTCGTCTTTTTCGAGCTGGAGCGCAAGATTAGCGGCCAGCATCCCTCAGACCCGCAATTGGCGCGCGAAGACCGGTAGGACAGGCCTCCTGGCCTGTCTGAGGCGAGCGAAGCAGTCGCAATACCTCTTGATCCCCAGACTGAAAGCGTGCATAATCAACCTTGGGTATCCTTGTATCTTACGTCATAAGCCCATTGCGGGCGTGGAGGCCTCCGATGAAAAGTTTGCGAATCAATCGTGTATCCGCGGCCAGTTGCCCGGTTCGCTG
>OBLW0100001931.1_pt1 | contig 17066 bp, 10 predicted proteins | sample 1520161 | NCBI WGS metagenome assembly OBLW01 (sample SAMEA3539309, study PRJEB22396) | soil metagenome | biome: tundra; feature: field; material: soil | place: USA | collected 2010-05 | depth 0.15 m | reverse complement strand
ACTGTGCGGCCAGATGCCGGACACGGTTAATGTCTATCTGGAGAGCAAGGGCATCCGCATTGCGACGGGGACGATTGTGGACGCGACGATCATCCATGCTCCCTCGTCGACCAAGAACGAGAAGAAGGAACGCGACCCGGAAATGCATCAGACCAAGAAGGGCAACCAGTGGTACTTCGGCATGAAAGCGCACATCGGAGTTGATAGCAAGGAAGGCATCGTGCACTCGGTCTGCTCGACTGCGGCCAGTGTTTCCGACGTGCACATGCTGCCCGAGTTACTGCACGGCGACGAAAAGAAAGTGTGGGGCGATGCGGGTTATCAAGGACAGACCGAGGCGATCCACGAGGCTGCGCCTCAGGCGCAGGACATGACCTCGCGGCGTGTGAAAACAAAAGCAGGCGTGGACGAGGCCGAGAAGCGCAGGAACCGCACCAAAGCTCGCGTTCGCGCCAAAGTGGAGTGGCCCTTCCGCATCGTGAAGCGCGTCTTCGGCTTCACCAAGGTTCGTTATCGTGGCTTGAAGAAGAATCACGAGTGGCTATGCGCGGCCTTCGCGCTGGCCAACCTCTACAAGAACCGCAAGCAACTGGCCAAGATCAACCTTCGGATGGCCCCGCTAGGGGCGTAGTGTGCCCGCCGGAGGCCACGGGCGGCCTCCAACGGGTTATATGAACAGCCCGAAATACGAAAATGTGTTGATTCCATCCCCTCGCGGAAATACACCGGCGAAGAACTCTTGTAACTCGGCGCTTTTCAGAGGTTCCTTAGAGCATTTTCAACTCAAGTGTTAATAGAATCCACCGTGCCCCATCCATTGTGCGTCCTTTGCACAATGGGTGGGAGAGCACAGAAGCCTGGGCGGACAGTAAACAGTTAGACCGAAAATGCTCTAGCTCCTGAGAGAATGCCAGCTTCGCAAAATGGACTTGTTCAGAGCTTCCCTAAAAGGGCATACTCCGGCTATGTGTGCATGTTGTAACTGGGCGGTCCGGCAAGCACCAGTCCGCTCTTTTGCCGTCCGTGGATATACCAGCAGCACCAGGTTGTTTCATGCAGTTGCTTGGCGCCCGGAGCAATCAGATCCCGGTAGACAACCTTCCCCGAAATAAAGACCTTTTCTTCCCAGTTTGCCACCCGCTTGAACCGTTCCTCGGTTTCGCAAATCCTTCTGCCTTCATCGCGGCTGAAGGATTCTACCGGGGTGGATTCACCGGGAAGCAAAATGATTGGAACGCGCGGGGAGCGTAGTTCCCCGTACGAGGGGATAGGAGGCAGATGCGATTCATCGAGCGCAAACTCGATCCCTTCCGCCGTGGAAACGATGGTGGCGGGAGTGTGGCCGCGATTCGTGGCGATGATGGCAAAAGTGTCCTCGATTCTTGGGGATGGCTCGACCGTTATCAGCAGCCAGGGCCTTTGTGAATCGTGAATGGCCTGCGCATTCAAAAGCGCTGCCTCGGCGCTCAGGCTGGTGGACGCGGCCGCTGATTCCATCGAAGTCGTTAGACGCTCGATCTTTTTCATGACTCTGAGCGCCAGCATGATTCCCGCGTATGCCACAATGGAGAGCATCACGCTGGCAGCCCATTGCACGCGAGCATACCAGGACCACACTTCAGGGGCAGGAGCCGGAAGGGTGACTATGACGGGAGGCCGCTGGTCCTGCTCACAGGGTGCGCCGTTGCAATCGCCCTTGGCGGTTGAGCCGCCTGCGGATTGTGCCGCGGAGCCGGAAGAAGCAGACGAAGACGGCTTCTTGACGCCGGAAGAAACACTTGTCTGCCCAAATGCCGGCGCAGACAACTGCGCTAGGGTCAACAGCAACACTACGAGCGCCAGACGCTTAAGCCCCATGGCGTCAATGTACCACAAGAACATGGAAGAGTGGCGAGGCTATTCCCTTCCCTCCGCCAGCCAGCGCTTCGTATTCAGCAACTGCCGCTGATCCAGTGCCCAAACCTTTCCCGTCAGTTCATCCGGGCCCTTGCCTTCGCGGGCGGATTTTTCGAATTCGCCTGAAACTGCTTGCATCTTCGCATCGAGGTCGTCGAGAAAGTTGAGGACCAGGGCTTCGGGGATCATAGGCAGCTTGGGAGAGCCGAACTCCAGCTTGCCGTGGTGCGACAAAATCATGTGCAGCACCAGCGTCTTGAGCCGCGGCGGGAAGGCGGGGAGACTATCCATTGTTCGCTCGGCCAAAGCCGTGCCAATCTGGATGTGGCCCAGCAAACTGCCTTCCACGGTGTACTCGAAGCCAATCTCCCAGCTCAGTTCGCGCACCTTGCCAATGTCATGCAGGATAACGCCGGTGAGCAGCAGGTCGCGGTCAAGCAGCGGGTAGTGGGGAGCGACGCGATCGGCCAGCGTAAGCAGGCTGACAACATGCTCCAGCAGGCCGCCCAGCCATGCGTGATGAAGCTGCTTGGCGGCCGGAGCCTCGCGGTAAGCCTGGGCGATGGCAGGGTCGGCCAGCAGCGTTGTAAGCAGCAGCTTGAGGTCAGGGTTGGCAATGCTCTCTACAAAGCCCTGGAGCTGGCGCCAGAGGGCGGCAACGTCGTATGTGGTCGAGGGCAGCAGGTCGGATTTGTCCACTTCGCCCGGCGCGGCCTTGCGCAACTGGTCAACCTTCATCTGCAAGCGGTCGTCGAAGCGGGAGGCGCTGCCGCGGGCCTTCACAATGTCGCCCCGGTCGAACTCCCTGGCAATGCGCGGGTCGCCCGGCTCCCAGATGCGGCCCTCAAGCTGGCCGGTCTTGTCGCCCAGGATCAGGTTCAGATAAGGCTTGTTGGTTTTGGTAGTGCGCTGCTGCTTGGCCAAAACGAGAAAATAGCCATCGAAGAGCTTGCCTTCGTCAAAAGCAGCCAAATCGGCGATATAAATGTCTTTCATCTGCCGAGTAGCTTAACTCATTGGGGCGGGGACTCCGCAAATCGGTTAAGCTTCTCCCTTCGCGCGTTCGGCATCTTACTTCGAGCGCCGATCTTCTATCTTCACGTTCGCACTTGCAACTGCACCGTTGCGGGCGATGCCGCCTGCTCCTCCAGGATGACAATCTCATTGGAGGATTGCAGCCAGGCATCGGGGATATGGTAATACCGCTGCGACAGCTTGGGTGTCGAGGTTTCCGAGCTTGCGGCGCCAGGCCAAGGCCGATTCCTCGCCTCGATAAGCCAATGACGGCCAACTGACTTGCCATTGACCCAGATCATTCCCTTGCCCAGTCCCGCTGCATCCAGGCGGAAGACGGACTTGCCGTCAAACAGATTAGCGGGCACAGCGATGTGCGTCCTGTACCAGCGCAAGGGCCTCGAGCCAGCTGCGGCTCCCCAGGAAACAGCCTGTGGGCGAACAGGCAATGCCTGCTGTTCACCGGCAAGCCCGGGCCGCATGGTCCAGTTCCGCAGCGGTTTGCCATTGAACAGAACCCCTTCCCATATCCCTTTGCGCTCGAAATTCATCGGGCTGGCAATCTGCCAATCGCCCTTGATCATTCCAACAGCGGTTGCCAGCAGATCGATACGATGAATTCCGGCCGTCAGCTTCGGAAGGCTGAAGGTATGCTGAAAGCCGTGCTCGTGGTCTTTCTCGCTGACATTCGCAACAATGCGCGGATGCGCCGGATCGTCGGGCGTGATAGCTCCACGATCCTCGCTTAAAGGAAGTTTTGAGTTAGTGGTCAACTTGCCGTCCACGTAGAGGTAGAAGAAGTCGCCGCCATAAGGAATGACAATTTCCTGCGGACCTTCTCCGGAAACTTCTAGGTTGCAGCTGTACCAGCAGTAATCCGTGCTGTCCTTGGTGAGTGACAGTTGCTCCACCGGCTCAATCGAGACAACTCCCGCATCGCGACGTTCAATTGGCAGTGGCTCGTCCCAGGCCTGCCAGTCCAGCGGCCGATTGCTCTCCTGCGTCACCGGCTTCCATTCTGAGACAATAAAGCTCCGCGTCACCGTCTCGCGCGTCGCATCCACATCGAAGAGTACCTCGCCCTTTGCGCCCACTAGCTGCGCGCTCTTAGGCTTCCTGCCAGGACCCCATTGGTCGGTCTGTTCCGCGGGTATCTGCTGCACCATGCGCAGTTCCTCGGTCCCCTTACGCCATAGGACAATCCGCTTATTGCCCTCGACACTTTCGGTCCGGTCTCCTTCGAGCAGTAAAGAGCTTTGCTCCTGAAGCACTGCGTGAAGCCGTCCCAGGTAGATGCCCGATGCGGTTACGCTTCCGTACTCGTCGAGCGGCGCAGAAAAATCGTAGGATGAGGTTTGAAGATACATGGAATTGCGCCCAAAGTTAGTCCCGCCATGCCATGGATAGTAATTGATGCCGGACCCGCCGCGGCTGATAAAGTCTAGAATTCCCCCAGCCATGAATCGGCCGTCTCCAGTTGGAATAGCTCCCCCGCCCCACACCCTGTACCACGCAGGATAAATCTCGGTCCACAGCAAGGGCGTTCCTGGATGTGCCTTGCGCACGGCCGCAATTCGCTCCGGAGAAATCGCAAATCCATTGGAAGTTTCGATCGCTCCCTGCGCGCCGCCCTCGCACATGGTCGAGGGAACGCTGGCAAAGCCAAGCCGCTTTGCCAGATCCACAATCCAGCGCAGATACTCCTGCCCCTCTTCGCCATAGCGCTTGGAGATATTGGTGTACTCGTTTTCCACCTGAACCAGAATTACCGGACCGCCGTTCGACTTGAGGCGAGGCTTGACGACCTCCGCCAAGCGTTCGAACCAAGCTTCCACGCGTGCCGTATACGCCTTGTTCATGGTGCGAATGGTGATGTCCGGCTCATCGCGCAGATAGGGGGGAAATCCGCCAAAGTTCCACTCCGCGCAGATGTACGGACCCACGCGAAGAAAGACCGCTAGGCCGTGCTGCTGGCAAAGATCGAGGTAGTGGCCTAGATCGCGTTCGCCGCTGAAGTTATAAACTCCCCGGCTGGTCTCATGGACATTCCAAAATACATAGGAGGTAATCGTGTTCAGTCCCAGAGCCTTGCTGCGCTCAAGCAGCGCCGGCCACATGGCTCTAGTCGAGCGAGGATAGTGAATCTCTCCGCATGTAAGCAGCATGCGCCGGCCGTCGACCATCACCGAACGCTCGTCGAACGTAACCGAGCTGTCATGCGCCGTCGCCAATGCCTGCGCAAAACCGTTGTACCTGGCTCCCAGGATGAGCGCAGCCGCACTGCCTTTCAGAAACTCCCGCCTCCGTATCATAAGTCCGCCTCCAATTTAGCAATGAGCAAGTGCGAATTACTTATCTTTCTTCCGGCCAGGTTAATTGTTGAATAACGGCGTCCTATGGGCTCGTAGATTCACCGGTCAAAGATTCGACCGGCGAGAGTATCCAGCCGTGGCCACAAGCCGGTAACTCTCTCCTTGTTCGATGCGGAGCTTGATCGCGCCATCCACCCCCTGCTGCGCGCCTTTAACAGCCTCGAAGCGGAAGTTCGCCGGCGGACGGAACCGATGCTCTCCTGAGCGGATTGCATGAACATTCGCGATGACCTGTCTTCCGTCTTTCCATTGAAGATCGACTTCGACTCCGCCCCGCGCGCGCAAGCCTTTCACAGAACCCGTCTTCCACTCAGCCGGCCATGCCGGCAGCAGAGCGATCTCACCGTCGTGGCTCTGCAATAGCATCTCTGCGATTGCGCCTGTGGCCCCGAAATTCCCATCGATCTGGAAGATTGTGAACGGCCGTTCCGTCTTCTCCGTGGTTGCAGCCTTGACACCGGTGCTGTTGCGCATGGCCTTGGTCATCGACGCCCCGAAGGGATGCTGGTCGAAGAGATTCATGCCTGTGCTATGCAGCATCAGCATCTTCAACGATTCGAGCGCCTGATCGCCATCGCCGAGCCGCGCCCACAGCCCGATCGCCCACGCCCTGCTCCATCCTGTATACGCCCCGCCGTTCGCCAGGCGCCGCTCAAGCGACTTGCGCGCGGCAGTCGCCAGAGCCGGCATGGAGCGCGGTGTAATCTCGCCGCCGGGATACACGGGATAAAGGTGCGACATATGCCGCTGCCCCGGCTGATTCTCGTCAAAGTCCACTGACCATTCCTGTAACTGACCGTATTTGCCAACCTGATAATAGGGCAACCGCTTGCGCGCATCTGCCAGTCTTGCCGCAAAGTCACTGTCGATACCGAGAATTTCTCTTGCTTTTATGCAGTTATCGAATATCTCATGCAGCAGAGCAATATCCATGGTGCAGCCGGCGCTTACAGAAGCAACTTTTCCATTGGGCGCCAGAAAGGTGTTTTCCGTCGAGACCGAGGGGCAGGTGGTAAGTCTTCCCTGGCCGTCGTTGGTGAGCCAGTTGAGGCAAAACTCCGCCGCGCCCTTCATTACGGGGTATGCGGTTGTTTTCAGGTATTCCTTGTCGCCCGTAAACTGGTAGTGTTCCCACAGATGCTGGCAAAACCACGGACTGCTCATGGCGAAGTTTGCCCAGGCAGGATCGGCAAACTGCGTACCCTCTCCCACGGGAGCAGACTGACGCCAGATGTCCACGTTGTGGTGCGAACACCAGCCATCGATGCCATAGTTGACCTTCGCGGTCACGCGGCCATTCTCGCTCAAATCGCGGACCATCTCGATCAGCGGCTCGTGACACTCGGAAAGGTTACAGGTCTCCACCGGCCAGTAATTCATCTGGACATTGATGTTAGAGGTCCAGTTAGAGCTCCAAGGCGGCCGCAGCTCCGCGTTCCAGATACCCTGCAAGTTAGCCGGCTGCGAGCCAAGGCGCGAACTCGTAAGCAGCAGGTAGCGCCCATAATGGAAGTAAAGAGCAAGCAGCGAGCTATCGGGCTTCTCCTCGAAACCATCCACGCGCTCGTTGGTCGGCAGGGCTTCCGCTTCCTTGCCGCCGAGGTCCAGTGAGACGCGCCGGAAGAGCCTGCGATGATCTTCGAGATGGCGCTCCTTCAGCAGCGCATAAGGCGTGTTCTCGGCGGCGTCCACCGGCTTCCTGGCTTTGGCGATTACGTCGGCTACCGGCAGCGCGGGCGCTTCGTTGAACTTCCCGTAACCCGTCGCCGCTCCAACAAGCAATACTAACTCTGTCGCGCCAGTCACCCGCAGCGATCCATCCGTCTGCGCCTCGACTTTTCCCCCGGTCGCCTTCGCCGTCAGCACAGCCGCAAAGTTCATCCCCTTGCCTGGCTCATCGCTATAAGTAACCGGGTTATCGACGCGCAAATAGTTAGGAGCCGAGCTAGAGGGAGCTTTACCTGACAGAACGATGCCGGCTCCGTTCGCCTCTGACTTGGACTGCAACTGGCTCTTGAGCCGTATCGTGCAGTTCAGCGCGCCAGGCTTGCTGCCCGCGATCCGCGTCACCACCAACTGGGATGGAGCTGAAACAAAGGTCTCGCGTGTGATCTTGTTCATGTCCTCGGTATAACTCACGGCGCCGATGGCGCTATCCAGATCGAGCGACCGGCGATAACCGGACGGCGCGGAAGCGCCGGGAGCAAGATTGCCGGCCGCGGAAGCAAAGTCGATGAGCAAATCGCCGAGCGGCTCGTAGGCCTGGTTATACGGCCCTTGCATCTTGCGGCATTCCTGGTCGGCCGCCTGGTAATCCTGCTTGCCGATCGCAAGGTCACGCACCACGCTCAAGTGATCCTTGGCCGATGGATTGTTCCAGTCGCGCGGCGCGCCAGACCACAAAGTATCTTCGTTGAGCGCAATGCGCTCCGAAGCCACGCCGCCAAAGATCATCGCGCCCAGGCGTCCGTTGCCCACCGGCAGCGCATCGGTCCAGCGGTCGGCCGGCTCGCGATACCACAGTGACAGATCTCGCGGCTCGACCGCCGCGCTTGCGGCGCCGGCCGCCAAAGCTGCCGCGCGATTCCTTGAGAAAAACGGGACGCTGCCCACCAGTGCGCTGAGAGTGCGAATAAAGCTGCGGCGTGTTACACGGATCGGCATAGTTCCTCGTCTTTAATTCAAAACGCGGCTCCGATGCAAAGGAGCCACGTCTGTTCCGGTCAAGCGCAGAGGCCTGTCAAGGCCGCGCGCTATAGAGCACGCTGGCGTGCGCAGCCAGCGTCACAGTGATCTCTTTTGCTGGCCCCAGATCCTTGTGTTCCCACAAATCGCGCAGACGGTAGCTGCCCTCTGGAATGCCCAGTTGGGTCCACGTGTAGTGCAGGGTTTGCGGCTCTTCCGCGCGATTGAAAATCGCCACGTAATTCCCCGCTCCGTCCTCCGGCTTCGAGGTCCAAACCACATCCTTGTCGGAGGTGATGGCGACCTTCGTCTCGCGCGAGTGCTGATCCACATCGAGAAACTCGCGATTGGTCAGCAACGACGTGGTCCAATCGTCGTTGTGCGGCAGGTCGCCGCCCATCATTAAGGGCGAGCGGAAGATGCCCCAAAGCGTCAGAAAAGTTCTCTGCTCATCATGCGTCAGCCGCGTCATGCGCGGCGTTCCCCAACCAGCCGCCGGTCCCAGGTAGCCCAGCGGCAGCATATCCGCGTCTGGGTAGTGGCCCTTGCGCGAGTCGCTGGCCCACGCCGCTACCTTGGCAAACTGATCGTTCAGCCCCTGCGGATAAAACACCGTGCTGTGCCAAATATCCCAGATGTCGTTCGAGATGCGCCATTGCGTGGCATACTGTTGCATCTCCACCTGCTTTTCAAGCGGAGCCGGCCCCGGAGAAAGGCTCAGCACGATAGGCCGGCCTGTCTTGCCCAGCGCGGTGCTCAACATGCGAATCTCGGCGCTCTTGTACGGCATCGCAATGCAATCCACCTTGATGAGATCCACGCCCCAGCGGGCGTAGAGCCGCGCGATCGAGTCGTAGTAGGCCTGGCCCGCCGGCGTGTCTTTCACGTCGTAGTTGTCGAAATTCCAAATGCAGGTCCCCGCCGTGTCGGCCGCATCGGCCGCATGAAATGCGGAGCCTTCGATTGGATCGTTCGCCTTGACCGCCTCTTTGGGAATGCCCTGCAAAATGTGGATGCCAAACTTCAGCCCCTGCGCATGAACGTAGTCGGCCAGCGGCTTGAAGCCCGCATCCCCGGCGGAGGGAAAGCGGTTAACAGGCGGCGTGTAACGGCCGTTCGCATCCAGGCTGTATTTAAAGTCCTTGGAGTTGCCCTCGGGAATCGGGTTGGTGACGAACCACTCCATGTCCACCACAATGTATTGCCAGCCAAATGCCTTCAGGTTCTTCGCCATCCAATCGGCGTTGGCCTTCACCTGTGCTTCATTCACCGTGGTTCCATAGGAGTCCCAGCTATTCCATCCCATGGGCGGAGTGGCAGCGGACGCTTCGCCTCCCTGCGCACTCGCCGGTGGTTGAGCACAGAAAAAAAGCACTGCAAGAAGAGAGGCCGCGAAGCCGATGTGAAGCCATTTCCGAGCAAAATTCATTTTCCTGTTTACCTTTGTTCTTTCCAGAACCATGCCGCGCTGCGACAGAGAGTTAAGACTGTGGAATTCCGCGGAGGAGAGATCCAGACGGCGATTCGACTCTGAGTTTTCTTGAAACAGATTGCACCCGGAGGCTCCGCCCCTCCGCCCTAAGGAATCGTTTACCAGCCGCCCGCATTTGCTCTTCTCCGGGCAGCCGAGTGGACAACTTGGAAACAAGTTCAAAGAGAAAACCGCGGCGCAACGAAGTATAGCCTCCGGAGGTCGATCTGTGTCAACTTGAACGTAAACGATTACTCTATCACTGTTCGCTGCTGCGGCCAGCGCCCGCGACTGCTGTTGTTTCCCGCTTGCGGCGCGCCCTTCCGGCTGTGCGGACCTTGTCGAGTAATCGTATTCTCGATTGACAGCCCTCAGCGGCCAAGGTCTATACTTTGCCTTGCCTTGTGCGGCTGGTCAATCGTTCAATGCAACCTCGACTGGAGAGAATCATGCCCCGCTATCTTCCCGCCCATCTGCTGCTTGCCTCAGCCCTGGTTGCCGCTTCACTCTGGCTGCCGGCGGCCCAGCCCCAAACCCCCGGCAACGGCCCGCGGGCACTGCAACTCACAGGCGATTATGCCACCACGCACGACCCCTCCATCGGCCGCGAAGGCGACTCCTACTACGTCTACGCCACCACCATGAACGCCGATGAGGGCCAGTTCCCTATTCGCTGCTCCCACGATCTGCATCACTGGAAGCTCTGCGGTCACATCTTCGACAAGATTCCGGCTTGGATCCACGAGGCCAGCCCCACCACCAAGGATCTTTGGGCGCCCGACATCTCGTTCTTTCAGGGCAAATATCACCTCTACTATGCCTACTCGGCCTTTGGCGTAAATACCTCGGGCATCGCCCTGCTCACCAACACCTCGCTCGACCCCAAGAGCCCGAAATACCACTGGAACGATGAGGGCCTGGTTCTCAAGTCCACCTTGGCGGATGATTTCAACGCCATTGACCCAAACATCGTGCTCGACGATAAAGGTCAGCCATGGCTCAGCTTTGGCAGCTTCTGGAGCGGAATCAAGATGCGCCGCATCGACCCTGTCACCGGCAAGCCATCGGCCGCCGATCCAAAAATCTACTCGCTGGCCACCCGCGCCAAGCCCGAACATCCCGAGCCGGCCAAGCCCGGTTTGCCGCCCGACTGGCAGGCGGTCGAGGCGCCATTCGCCGTCCGCCATGGCGGCTATTACTACCTGTTTGTCTCTTGGGATCTCTGCTGCCGCGGCACAAACAGCAATTACCGGACCATGGTCGGCCGCTCCCGCAATGTGACAGGCCCCTACGTGGACGCCGACGGCAAGCCGTTGCTCCAGGGCGGCGGCACGCAGTTACTCCTGCCCAACAGCCGTTGGATTGGCCCCGGCGGCGAATCGATCCTACAGCGCCCAGAGGGCGACATCGTCGTCTTCCACGCCTACGACGCCATCACCGGCAAGCCGGCGCTGCAAATCTCGACTCTGACCTGGGAAGGCGGCTGGCCCCATGCCGCGCTGGGAACAAACGGAGAGTCGAAGTAACATTCCTGCCGCGGATAAACTGCTTAATCTCTTCTATCGATTCAATTGAGTAAAAGTCAATAAACATCATGCATAGGGCGGCACTTGCCGCCCCATGCACACCTCGTCTTCAGGCTGCTTTTACGTCTGTAGCCGACCGCACCCGGAACCGCTTCATCTGAATCGCAAGCGTCCGCTCGATCTTGCGCAGGTCGCCCCGCTCCGCCGGTATGGCAAAGGTTGAAGCTATACCGTGCGCCGAAGCCCGGCCCGTCCGCCCAACGCGGTGAACAAAGTCCTCCGCCATCTTGGGCATATCGAAGTTGATCACGTGCGCCACATTTGCCACATCGATGCCGCGCGCAGCCACGTCGGTCGCTACCAGCACTCTGTGATGTCCCTCGGAGAAGCTCCGCAGGGCAGCGTTGCGCTGCGCCTGCGAACGGTCGCCGTGAATTTGCGTCGCCGAATGGCCTGAGCGGGTAAGCCGCCGCGCCACGCGGTCCGCGCCATGCTTGGTGCGCACAAAAACCAGGAAGCTGCCCGTCTCCGCGCCAAGCAGGTGCTCGAGCAGCTCCTGCTTCTTGTCCGGCTCCACTTCAAAAGTTCGCAACTCCACATTTTCTGCGGGCTTCAGCACCGAGCCAATCTCAATGCGCGCCGGATTGTTCAGGTACTTGCGCGCCACTTCCTTCACCGGGCCTTCGAGCGTGGCGGAGTAGCAAAGCGTCTGCCGCGCCTCGGGCAGTGTGGCGGCAATCCGCGCAATCGCCGGCTGAAAGCCCATATCCAGCATCCGGTCCACTTCGTCCAGTACCAGGATCTTCACCGTGTCCAGCTTGACCAGCCTGCGCTTGAGATAGTCCTCAAGCCGCCCTGGGGTAGCCACAATCAGTTGCGCGCCACGGCGAATGGCTTCGAGCTGCGAGCCTTCCGCCAGCCCGCCCACCACCAGCGCCACCGTTTGCGAAGAACTGGTGCGAATCGCGCGAAATGCCTTTTCAACCTGCATCGCCAGTTCGCGCGTCGGCAGCAGAATCAGCGCCTGCGCCGGGGCGCGTCCTTGGGTCTTTTGCAGCATTTCCACAATCGGGATAAGGAAGCTGAGAGTCTTGCCCGTCCCGGTCTGCGCCGTGGCCAGCACATCGCGGCCTTCCAGCGCCGGTGGAATCGCGCCGATCTGCACCGGAGTTGGGATTTCAAATTTGTTTGCGTCGAGCCGCGCCATCAGCGGGGCCGAAAGAGAAAACTGAGTGAACTGAGTCGTCAAAATAGTCAAATTTCCTGTGGGCTCCGCGAGCCGTCGACTTTTGCGAGGGCCTGCAATCGGAACCAGTCATGAGGCGCGCACACGAATCCTCTTCGGGCGCAGGCCTGCTTATTTATATGCGTAAGGGAGAACCAACAACGTCCCTGGGACTGGCCAAAAAAGCATTCAAGGGGAGAACGCCCGAGGCCCGGAGCTGCCACACGCTACTTGTCTGCCAATCGGCTCATTGCCGGCCAGCTACCCGCTCCCATTGTTCCCCGGTTTCACGCGCGTTCATCCAAGGTGCCAATCCATTCAAGGAGGCAGGGATGCTCGAACCGTTGCTATAGACCAACTTGACAGTCTGTTGCAAACTCCCAGGGCGGGAGGCTTATGGGTATGCGCTGTAGGGGCTTGGGGAAATCTGTGCCAGGCAAATTTGCCTTATGAAAGGCAAACCGCCGCTCACGGCCAAATCACTGAGCGCAACTCCAGTGTAGCACGGTTTCGCTTTTCCCTCGCCGCGAAACCCTCACTCCGCACGCACCAGCCTGCGCTGCAACTCCTCCAGCGACTGCCCTTTGGTCTCTGGATAAACAAACAGCACCACCAGAAACTGCACCACGGTCATCGCCGCGAAAAACACAAACGGCGTCTCGATGTTCATGAACACTTTCACCACCGGAAACTCCAGCGCAATCACCGTGTTCATGATCCAATGGCTGGCATTGCCCACGCCCTGTCCCTTCGAGCGCACTGCATTGGGAAACACTTCGCCGATGTACACCCAGATCACCGCCCCCTGCGACAGCGCAAAGAAGGCAATGTACGTCACCAGCAGCCACACCAGCGCACCTGGATGGGAATGCGTCTTGAAGAGCCACGCCACGCCCGCCAGGCAGCTTGCCGTGCCCGCCGCGCCCACCAGCAGCAGCGTCTTGCGCCCCAGCTTGTCGATCGCGCTCATGCCCACCATGGTAAAAATCAGATTCGTAAATCCGATGGCAATGGCTTGCTGATCGCCTGAAATCTGGCTGAATCCAGCCGAGGCAAAGATGTTGGGCAAATAATAGAGAATCGCGTTGATGCCCGCCAACTGGTTGAACGCCCCAATCGAAATGGCCAGAAACAGCGGATAGCGGTACTTCCAGCGAAACACCGGCTCGTGCGCCGAAGCGTGTTCCTCTGCCAGCGCGGCGCAAATGTCGTCCAGTTCGGCCTGCGGGTCCGGCTCGCCCATCTGCTTGAGCACGGCCAGCGCCTCCTCGAGCCGGTTGCGCGATGCACTCCAGCGTGGGCTGCGCGGAATGCCGAACAGAAGCGCCAGGAAGCCGATTGCGGGCAGCACGGCCACGCCTACCTGCCAGCGCCACTCCGCCGCTCCCAGGTGCAGTGTGCGAATTGCGTAATTGGAGACGTAAGCCGCCAGAATGCCAAACACCACATTGAACTGGAACGTCCCCACCAGCCGTCCGCGCCACTTGGCCGGCGCAAGTTCGGCAATGTAGACCGGTCCCAGTACACTCGACGCGCCAATGCCCAACCCGCCTACAAACCGGAAGACCATAAACGCGGGCCAATTCCACGCCAAACCGCATCCGATGGCCGAAACAACGTAAAGAACGGCGGTCAAGCGCAGGGCCTCGCGTCCGCCCAGTTTCTGCCCGGCTACTCCAGCGCCCAGCGATCCCACCACCGTGCCCACCAGCCCGATGGCCACCGTGAGTCCCATCTGACGCGGGCTCAAGCCATACAGCCGCACCAGGGTATCGATAACCCCGGAGATGACGATGGTATCGAATCCAAACAGCAGCCCGCCCAATGCTCCGGTCAGGGTTGCCTTCATCAACGGAATGTTGGGCCGCATGGTCTCTAGTCTCCCAAGTTCCAAATCATCCTACAGACTGGCGCAGCAACCGGCAAACCGCTCCGATTTGTAGGTCGCACAGAAGACCAAAGCACCCTCATTTCACTGGCATGAGGGACTCGACACACGCGACATTCATGTTTTTTGCCGCAAGATGCAGGGGCGGGAATCGAAACTCAGCCTTCCGCGCGCGCCTCTCCCGGCATCACCGCCAGCACCCGGCAGCGGTGCTTGCCCACGGCGCTCCAGGCCAGCGCCATCTCGCTTTCCATGTACGCGCAATCGCCCGCCTCCAGCACCTCCTCCATTCCGCCCGCGTCCAACTGCAGCCGCCCTTCCAGCACATACACCAGCGCGCTGGTCTCGTTGAATGCCTCCGCGCCGGTCGATACACCGCCAGCGGAAAACTCGATCATCCTCGCCACCAGCCGGGGGCTTTCTCCCACGGCATTCAACGGCGTAATCTTGATGGCCTCCGCCCCTCGCCCCTCGCCCTGCAAGTGGGCCTTGCGGGTAATTGAAAGCGTATGCTGCGCCGGCTCGGCAAAAAAGTGGCTCATGCCCACGCCATACACCCGGCTGATGGTGGCCAGCGTCGGCAGCGTGGGGATCATCCGGTCCGTCTCCAGCTTTGAAAGCAGCGCCGTCGAAAGGCCTGTCTCGGCAGCCAGCCGGGAAAGCGTGAGCCGCTTCTGCGTGCGCAAAGAGCGCAGTTTCAAGCCGATAGAATAGGGTTCCAAAGACCACTTGGCGTAAGAAACAGTCTTGGCCATCGATCACTCCTTGGGGGCGAACTTGAAGCCCACTCCTCTAATCTGCCAGCCGCCGGGCTTCCAGTTTCTGAAGAATCTCTGAAGTTTTTCCTCCAATGCCCAGCGCAGGCCTCGATTCCTCTTGCCATCTGGCCCTCCCTGAACGATTCTTTTTGAGGAGACCGCAACTTAACTGCGGGAAAGTTGTTTCAATAATCAGAAGCCGGTTGGGAAGAAAAACCCAGTAGCCGGCAGGTGCTGAGAACGGTGAATCCCAGGTCCGGATCGAAAAGGATAGGGCAGCACAAGGAGATTGTCATGAAAAAGCTTAGCCTCGTTCTGTTCGCAATGCTTCTGGCTCTGCCGTTTGCGGCAACGGCAAACGCCCAAGTGGCTGTGGGTATCGGAGTTGGCCCCGCGGTCGTTGAAGCCCCGGACGCCTACGGTCCTCCCGTCTGCGATTGGGGCTATTACTCTTATTACCCCTACGCCTGCGCCCCTTACGGCTATTACGGGCCGCAGTGGTTTAACGGCGGCTTCTTCATCGGCGCTGGGCCGTGGTACGGCCGGGGCTGGGGACATGGTTGGGGCCGCGGCGGCTACGGGTATGGCGGCTACGGATATCGCGGCGGATACGGATACGGGCGCGGTGGATATGTAGCTCGCGGAGGGTACGCCGGTCGCGGAGACTACGGCGGCGCCTATCGCGGCGGATATGCCGGCGGAGCACGCGGTTACGCCGGTGCGCCACGCGGCGGATATGGTGGCGGAGCCGCTAGAGGCGGTGCGCCAGTGGGCCGTGGTGGCTTTAGCGGCGGGGGCGGCGGCCGCGGTGGATTCAGCGGCGGCGGCGGGCATGCCGGTGGCGGCTTCAGTGGCGGCCACGGTGGTGGCGGCGGCGGACACCGGTAATTCCTGAAAGTCTTCGTTCTTTCCCCAGAGAGGCCCGTTTGCTTCGGCAGGCGGGCCTCGCGTTTTGCTGGAAGCTTTTCTATGCTCGTGCCGCTTGAACCGATCCTAAAAACGGCAGTTGAATGCCTTCGGAAGCGTCATGCTGTAGGTTTGGGAATCTCCGAAAGTCTGTGCTTTGTATCAGGGCACGACTTCAGTCGTGCCGCAAATGCCTGAAAATAAAGGTGGGCTTTAGCCCCTGCGGGATTGCTCTCTATAACATATTCAGAGGATCCTTAAAGTTTCTCCGCCGCCAACTCAGCCAGCCGGTCGGCGATCCGCTCGGCAGCCGCGGGATGAGCCTGTGTGCGCGCCGCCTCGCCCATCGCAGCCAGTTGCTTCGGCGAAGCCAGCAGATCGGTGAGCGTATTCAACAACTTGCCTGGAATCTTTAAATCCTGCTCAACAAGGAATACAGCGGCGCCGGCATCCACCATGGCCTCGGCATTGCGCTTCTGGTGCTCATCGGCGGAGGCGGCAAAGGGAACCAGCAGGCTTGGCTTGCCGGCAGCAGCCAATTCGGCCACGGTGGAGGCGCCGCTGCGCGCCATCACCAGATGCGCTGCGGCAAAACGCGACGGCATATCGTCGAAAAACGGCCGCACCTCCCACCGCCCGGGGTCCGCGCCGCTTGCTTCATAGGCCGCCTGAGTCGATTCGCTGTGGCGAACCCCGCTCTGGTGCAGGACCGTGAGGCCCGGAACCGCATCGAGAAGCGCGCCAATGATCTGAGGAAGATGCGTATTGAAAATATGCGCGCCCTGCGATCCGCCAAAGACCAGCAAGTGAGGCGCCGGGCCCCCACCGGAATCGAGTTCGGGCGGTTGCAGGTTGAAGAACTCCGGACGCACCGGTATGCCTGTAACCTCACAGTTGTGGAACCACTTCATTGCCGCGGGAAAGTTGACCGCCGCGGCCTGTACCTTCATGCCCACCAGCCGGTTTGCCAGCCCCGGCATGGCGTTGGGCTCAAAAGCCATGGTCGGCGCCTTGAGCCGGAGCGCCGCCGCCATGGCCGGGCCGGAGGCGTACCCGCCCACACCAAACACAACGCTCGGCTTGAACTCGCGAATCAGCTTCTGGCAGTCGGTGATGCTCTTGGGCAGGCGCAACAAAGTGCTCAGCCGCGTCATCAGCGATACGTTCTTGAGCGGGCCTACGTCGATGAGGCGCAGGTTAAAGCCCGCCTCGGGCACCAGGCGGATCTCCATGCCCCGCGCCGTGCCCACAAACAGCACCTCGGCCGCATAGCGATCGACCAGCTCGTGAGCCACCGCCAGCGCCGGAATGATGTGCCCGCCAGT
>OBLW0100001930.1_pt1 | contig 17090 bp, 14 predicted proteins | sample 1520161 | NCBI WGS metagenome assembly OBLW01 (sample SAMEA3539309, study PRJEB22396) | soil metagenome | biome: tundra; feature: field; material: soil | place: USA | collected 2010-05 | depth 0.15 m | reverse complement strand
GGCGGTCTTTGATTTTGTACCCGCGCTGCAACTCCTCCAGCACTTCGTGGTCGGCTGCATCGGAAGTCTCCACCATTTCGATCGCCTCATGCACGTGCGGATCGAACGGCTCGCCCTTGGCGGGAATGGCGCGCACTCCCAGCTTCGCCAGCGTATCCTGCAACTGCTTGTAGATGAGTTCGACGCCGCTGCGGAAGTCGCCGGGATCGGACTTGACCTGCAATGCGCGCTCGAAGCTGTCAATCACCGGCAGCAACGACTTGACCGCGTCGGCCGCGGCATAGTCGCGAAAATCCTGCTGCTCTTTGGAAGCGCGGCGGCGGGCGTTTTCGAATTCAGCCTGCGCCCGCGCCAGGCGGTCCAGCAGCGAGTCACGCTCGGCCTTCAGCTTCTGCAATTCCGCCGCAGGACCGGAGACCTCCCCGGCCGTGCCTCCGCTGGCGGCCGATTCCGAATTCTCATCGCCGTCCGCGGGAGGTAGTTCGTGTTCCAGATCCAGCCCTGCCATTTCTCTTTCCGACTTTCCGTTTGCTTTCTTCATAACAGCGTGTGCACTACTCCGATTCATTCAAGATCTTGTCGAATAATCGCGCGATATACGAGACCGCGGTAATCGTGTGCTGATAATCCATGCGCGTCGGCCCAATCACCGCCAGCGAGCCCATCACTTCGTTGCCAGCGTGCGCGGGAGCTCCGATCAACACGAAATTCTGCATCGACGGGAAGGCCTGATCCGGTCCGATGACCACGCGAACCGCCTCCTGCTTCACGTCGAGATAGGCGCCAAGAAGCTCGACAACTTTTTCTTTTTCCTCCAGCGTCTTGAGCATCTCCTGCAGACGCTGCCGGTCCTGCTCCCCGGTAACCAGGTTCGACGCGCCTTCCACAAAGACAACTTGCGAGCCGTGCTCGGATGCCAGCGCACCTTGCTTGTAGAGCTGCTCGATCGAGTTCATCAGTCGATCGTATTCGCTGCGCTCCTGCTCCAGGCGGCGCGCCAGTTCGGCGCGCATCGATTCCATGGTCCAGCCGCGAAAATTTTCGTTGATGTAGCGCGCGGCCAGGTCCAGTTCCGACTGCGCCAGATCAAGCCGCAGCACGCGGTCGCGCACCAGGCCAGAACGGGTGACCAGCACGGCCAAAACTTTTTGTTCTCCGAGCCGCGAAAAATAAACATGCTCCAGCGCGTTCTTCGGACCGCTCGTGGCCACCGTCACGCCCACGTTGCGCGAAATCAGCGACAACACGTGTGAGGTGCGCTCCATGAACTCTTGCACGTCGGTGATGCCCGCCAGCGAATCGGAGATCATCGTTTCTTCCTGCGGCGCCAGCCGGGCCGTTCCCGAGATTTGCTCCACGTAATAGCGATAAGCCTCCGTCGTGGGCACGCGTCCCGCGGAGGCATGCGGCTGCTCCAGGAATCCGGCGTCCGAGAGGTCGGCCATCACATTGCGAATCGACGCTGGGCTCAGCCCTTCGCGGTTCGAGCGCGCCAGCGTGCGCGAACCGACCGGCTCGCCCGTGGTGATGAAGGTCTCCACGATGGCGGTCAGAATTTCGCGTTCGCGATTCCCGATATTGGGGTCAGCAGGCATAGTAACCAGGTCTAGACAGTCTTGTCCGTTGTTTCAGTCCAAACGGCGGCAGCCGGGGGAAGAAACCGCTTCCGATTCATTCTACCTAACTATTTTAGATGCAGAAGGTTGGCTTTTGGACCAAAGTTGGGGCCAGTCCGGATTCTAGGAATGGGGCGGGGGTTGTCGGACGGAAGTATTATTAGGTCAAGGAGTAGAGAACCGTGACCACCCGTCCACCCAAGTTTCACAAACCCACGGTTCACACTCAACTCGGCCGAGCCGCGGTCCAGATCTTTGCTGCCAATGATCGCATGAACCAGGTTCTTATCGAGCATCTTGACCCTACCCTCTGGAGAGCGCAACCGCCCGGCAAGGCCCGTACCATTGCGGCGATCTTCACGCACATGCACAATGTCCGCACCAAGTGGGTCCGGCTTACAGCCCCGCACCTGAAGGTTCCAGCACAGCTCAACCGCGCGCATTGCACGCCGCAGCAGGCCCGTGCGGGATTGGCCGAGAGCGCTGCTCGCTGCGCGGAGATGCTCGCTGAAGCGCTCGACGGTCGTGGAGGCCGCGTCGAGAAGTTTCGCAGAGACGGCTGGGCTAAGCCTTGGCCGGTTGGCCCGGAAATGCTGTGCTACATGCTGTCTCACGAAGCCCACCATCGCGGACAGGTGTGTATGCTCGCGCATCAGCTAGGATTCCCGTTGCCGCTCAAGGTAACGTCTGGACTCTGGAATTGGGAAAAGCTGTGGAAAGAGTGCGGGGCGCCTCGCGGCCCCGGCTACGATTCCTAAGGAATCGCTCAAGGGCACAGGCCGCCCGCGGATGGGCTGCCCGATGCTGGGGACAACGAGCCCCAGCCCTGACCGATTCAATTCGTCTAGCCCCGCGACATTCAGCGTAGCCACCGAAACCTGGGACCTTCACACATTGAAACCTTGAACACCAGGGTGCTGGTATGCTCTATCTCTTCCCATGAAATCCAAACCTCACATCGCGGTGATCGGCGCCGGAGCCTTCGGCGGGTGGACTGCCCTCCATCTGTTGGAGCGCGGGGCTCGCGTCACGCTGCTCGACGCCTGGGGGCCGGGAAATTCGCGGGCGTCTTCTGGTGGGGAGACGCGGGTCATGCGCGGCACCTACGGCCCCGATCAACCTTATACAGAGATGGCCGCCCGCGCGCTCAAGCTCTGGGCAAAGTACGAGCGCCGGTGGAAGCGGCAGTTTCTGCATCGCACCGGCGTGCTGTGGATGGCTTCGGGGCACGACGACGCATTCGAAAGTGGTTCCGTGAAAGCACTGCGAGCGGCGAAGATCAAGTTTCAGGAACTCTCCGCCGCACAGATGAAGAAGCGCTGGCCGCAGATTAACTTTGAAGGCATCGAGTGGGGAATCTTCGAGCCGGAGTGCGGCTATCTGGACGCGCGGGCTAGTTGCCACGCGGTAGTGGAAGCATTCCAAGCCGCAGGGGGCAAATACCGGCAGGCAGCAGTGCTCGCCGACGGCCTGGAAACCGGACCTCTGCGCAGTCTCGCTCTGGCCGACGGCTCCCAGCTCAAAGAGGCTGCAGAAAAACTCACAAACGCGCTGCCTTACCGTGGAAGAGCGCGTGGAAGCGCGCGTGGAAGCGCGGCCCTTCAGGGCCGCGTAACCCGCGGGAAATCAGCTCGGGCTTCAGCCCCTGTAGTTGTTGCTTCTTCGGGAGACTGCGTTTTTCCCCAACCTCTCAAGGCCGACGCCTACGTCTTCGCCTGCGGCCCGTGGCTCGGTAAGCTGTTTCCCCAAGCCATCGGAGATCTGGTACAAGCCACCAAGCAGGACATTTTCTTCTTCGGCACGCCCGCCGGAGATGACCGCTTCACCAGCGCGCGTCTTCCGGTCTGGGCCGACCACCGCGGACGCTTTCGCTACGGCATTCCCGGCAGCGACCGCCGCGGGTTCAAGATTGCCGACGATACGCGCGGGCCTGCGTTCGATCCGACCGCAGGTGAGCGCGTGGTCAGCCCGGAAACGCTAAGAGATATTCGCGAATATGTCGCCTTCCGCTTCCCTGCCCTGAAAAATGCACCGCTGGTCGAGACTCGCGTCTGCCAGTACGAACAGACTCCGGACAGCCACTTCATCATCGACCGCCATCCGGCCGCAGAAAACGCATGGATTGTGGGCGGAGGCTCGGGTCACGGGTTCAAGCACGGCCCGGCAATCGGGGAGAGGATGGCGGAATTGATCTTGCAGGACCGCGAGCCGGATGCGATCTGGCGCCTGTCACGATTCAAAAAGGCATAAACCACAGAGGACACAGAGCCCACAGAGGAATTCCTCTGTGTCCCCTGTGTCCTCTGTGGTGAAAAGCCCTTACTGAATCTGAATCACGCTGGCCGGCGCATTGGCCCGAATCTCCGTCGCGCGCGTCACGACGTTCTGCGCGAATGCATAGATCGACTTGGCGTGCGGCGAGTTCTCGCCTTCCAGCACCACCGGCGTGCCGCCATCACCCGACTTGCGCACTTCCGGGTCGAGCGCGATATTCCCCAGAAACGGCACCCCAAACTGCGCCGCCATTTTTTCCGCCCCGCCGCGGGAGAAGATGTCCACCTCATGCTGGCAATGCGGACAGGTGAAATAGCTCATGTTCTCCACCACGCCCACCAGGTCCACTTTCATCTGGCGGAACATTTCGATGGCCTTGCGCGCGTCCTGCAGCGAAACGTCGGACGGGGTCGACACCACCACCGCGCCCGTCAGTGGCACCGTCTGCACCAGCGAGAGCGCGATGTCGCCCGTGCCCGGCGGCAGATCGACGATGAGATAGTCGAGTTGTCCCCACTCCACCAAGCCCAGAAACTGGCGCACGATCTGGTGCAGCATGGGCCCGCGCCAGATGATGGGCTTGTCGCCGGGATTGAGGAATCCGACAGAAATCACTTTCAACCCAAACGCCTGGATCGGCTCAATGCGGTTCTCGCCAACCATGCGCGGCTGCGTGTTGACCCCCAGCATGAGCGGAACGTTGGGACCGTAGACATCCGCATCGAGCAGGCCGACTTTGTGTCCCATCTTGACCAGAGCAACAGCCAGGTTCACCGACAGCGTGGTCTTGCCCACGCCGCCCTTTCCCGACCCGACGGCGATGATGGCGTCCACGCCCGGCAGCGGTTGCGGCCCCTGCGGCGTCGGCCCTTGTCCATGCTGATGCGGCATATGTGCGTTCAAAGGATCACACTCCAGATAAGAATTGCAGGATGAGGCAGAACCCAAAGCTCCGATTATACAGGCGGCTGACTGCCTGCACCGGCGCGCGAGCATTCCCCCGCGGCCTCAGTTCAGCACGATCCGAAACGAATACGCATATTCCTCTGGGCTTTGTTCAGGAAGACGAATGTGCAGCCCATCGTCCCGCTGTTCAAACACAAGCTTCGAGTTGAAACCGAGCAAGTCCACGGATCGGATCTTCGTGGCATCTCCTAACGCGGTGTGACCCAAGGAGTGGATCACCGCCTCCTGGTTCGTCGGCCACCCCAGTTCGATCGCGTAGAGGGCTCCGCCTTTTTTTGTGAAGCGGAAATCCTCCGCTGTGAAAGGCTTGGTGTCGGTATCGTGAAAGGATCCTTCGGTCACCTTGGTGGGCCCTTCCCCGTAAATTTTCCAGGGCCGCGTGCCATAGATCGCGTCGCCGTTCACCTTGAGCCACGCGCCGACATCCCGCAGCACCTGCTGCACCTGGTCGGGAATGGTGCCATCGGATCGCGGCCCGATGTTCAGCAGAAGATTGCCATTTTTGCTGACAATATCGATCAACTGATGGACGATAAACTGCGGCGACTTGAACGTATCATTCTGGATGTAGCCCCACGACTTATCGCTGATGGAAGTGTCGGTCTGCCAATAGAGCGGGCGAATCGCCGCCAGTTGGCCGCGTTCGATGTCGAGCACCGCGGAGTGATCATTCATTGCGTAATCCTTATAGTTGATTACGCCCACCGTCCCGCCACCTTTGAGGGATTCGTTGTAGTAGAACGAGGCAAAGCGAGTAAGGTTCTCGCGAACCGATGCCTGGCCGATCCACCAGTCAAAATACATGATGTCGGGATGGTATTTCTCGACGATTTCCGCCGAGCGAGCGAGCCAGTCGTCGGTCCAAGCTTTCGAAACATAGGTAAAATCGTTGTTGAGCGGCGTGTTCTTGGCTTCGAGCCAACTATGCGCGGGTCCATAGAAGTCGGCGTACTTCGGATCGTTGATGTCAGAGGGAATGGTCCGGCCAAGGCCCAGAAAGAAGTTGTGCTCGACACGATGCGAAGATGCGCCCAAGTGGAGGCCTTCGGCGCGTACCGCCTTCGCCAAGTCTCCCCAGAGATCACGATGCGGCCCCATCTTCGCCGCAGTCCAGTCGGAGACTCCGCAGTCGTACATCGCGAAACCGTCGTGATGCTCGAACACGGGAACCACATACCTGGCGCCTGATTCCTTGAACAGCCGGGCCCAGGCTGCCGGATCGTACTTCTCGGCCTTGAACACCGGAATGAAATCCTTGTAGCCGAATTTGTCCTGCGTGCCGTAAGTCGCGATGTGGTGCTTGTATTCGTCCGTTCCCTGGTTATACATATTCCGCGGGTACCATTCGTTGGCGAAGGCAGGAACGGAATAGAGGCCCCAGTGGATGAAGATCCCGAACTTGGCGTCCATGTACCACTCAGGCACCTTGTAGTTCTGCAGCGACTCCCAGTCGGGCCGGAATGGACCTTCGGCATTCGTGCGATCCACGCCCTGAAGCAGGGCAGCGCGTGCAGCATCATATTTTGCGCTCGCGTTCTGCCAAACTTGGTCGATCGAGACTGGGGTCTCAGAAACGGTGGGAGCATCTACGGAAGCGGCCTGAGTCCATACCATAGACGGGAGCACAACCATGCAAGCCGATCCCAGCACCAAAGATATCGATCGAGCGAATCGCGGAATGAGCATAGATTCTGCCTTTGCTGCGCGGCCTAGGATTTGGCTCGCTGAATTAGAGTTCTAAGTTTGTGTCTTCGTGCGCTTTAGAACGCGGCGGCTGTATGGTAGGCCGCACGCGGGGTCAAGTCAACGAAAGGAATGGCACAGCGATCCTAGTATCCTTCGCCCTCCACTCGCACCTTACCCTTGAACATGCGGAACAGCAGGGTGAAGTAGCCGAGCGCGAGGATCATCCCGAGGATCCACCAGGTCAGCCCGACGGTCAGGCCGCGCTCACCAGCGGCGGTGTTGTAGATAGTCAGGTTGAGCGCGGGATCACTGCTCGACGGCAATACCACGGGGTAGAGCGCGAACGCCGCGCCCACGAGCATGCCCACGATGTACAAGGCCGAGCCGACAAACGCGACTTTGTCCTGGCCCTTACGGATCGCATAGATCATGAGGGCAAGCGCACCGTATACGACTGCGGGGATGAGGAATCCGATGACGTGTTGCTTGTAATTGTCGAGCACCGCGGGACGGATGTAAATGGTCGCGATCAATCCGGCGACCGTCAAGAGTATTTGCAGCGGCCAGGCCCAGAGCGCCACGGTCCGGGCACGACGGTTCAGGTCGCCTTCAGTTTTCACAGCGATGTACAAGGAGCCGTGCGCGGTCAGCGTGACCAGCGCGATCACTCCGGTAAGAACGGTGTACCAGTCGAGGATGCCGGGATTGGAGCCGGCGCGGAAGTTGGTCCACAGAGGCTCGAAGAAGTAGCCATCGGCTCCGAGAGGAACGCCGCGGACGACATTTCCCAGAGCGGCGCCGAAAAAGATCGTCAGCAGCGCACTGGAGACGCAGAAGACGACGTCAAAGAATCCCAGCCAGACGGGATTCTTCATGTGCGCCCGCAGTTCAATGCCGATGCCTCGCAGCATGAGCAGCCAGAGCACGATCATGAGCGGCAGATAGAAGCCGCTGAAGCTGGAGGCATAGAGCAGAGGGAAGGCGAAGAAGAGCGTGCCTCCGGCGGCGAGCAGCCAGACCTCGTTGCCGTCCCACACGGGGCCGATGGCGCGCATAATGCTGCGACGTTCCTCGGGCGTGCGCGCAGCGCCGAGGTAGATCACACCAGCGCCCAGGTCAAAGCCGTCGAGCACCACGTACGCTGCCACCATTACTGCGACGATCATGAACCAAAGCGTTGCCATCGTAATCCTCTCAGCCTCTTCGCGAACTCTTGTCATTTCGAGCGAAGCGAGAAACCTGCTTTGTGCTGGCGCCGGCGAACAGCAGGTTCCTCGTCGCTACCGTTCCTCGGAATGACAAGGCTTCTGAGGAGGGCCAGTGTCACTAGTGTGCCGATCCCATCTCAGCTCCTGGGCCCTGCTCAATTTCGCGGCGCACCAGAAAGAGGAACAGTATCCCAAGCACCGTGTACATGCCCATGAATCCCAGCAATGTGAACATGCCGTTCCCGGCCGAAACCATCTTCGAATAGCCGTCGGCGGTGCGCATGAGTCCGAAGACCAGCCACGGCTGCCGGCCGAGTTCTGCCGTCATCCACCCAGCGGTGTTTGCGATGTAGGGGAACGGCAGGGCCAGCAGCAGAATCCACAGCATCCAGTGGCTGGAGAACAATTTGCCGCGCCACAACAAGAACGCCGCCACCACTGAGATGGCGATGAAGACCGTGCCCAGTCCGACCATGATGTGGTAGCTGAAGTAGAGCAGTGCAAGGTTCGACGGCCACTGATCTTCCGGGAAGGCATCCAGGCCCTTTACTTCGGCCTTCCATGCGCGGTAGGTCAGAAAGCTGAGCGCATTGGGAATCACGATCGGATTGTCGATCTTTCGCTCATCCACGTTGGGCTGGCCGACCAGCACCAGAGGCGCTCCCGGCTGGCTGGCAAACAGGGCTTCCATCGCAGCGAGAGTGACTGGCTGATTGTCAGCGATCAGGCGGCCTTGGCCATCGCCGGTAGGAAAGAGCTGCAGCACGCTGAAGATCAATCCCGCTACAACTCCCACCCGAACGAAAATGCGGCCGTACTCCACAAACTTGCCCCACAGCAGATAGAACGCGCCCACGGACGCCATGACGAACGCCCCGGTAATCACAGCGCCGGACATATTATGAGCATATTGCCACCATGCCCACGGGTTCAGGACCAGAGCCCAAAAGCTGCTGAGTTGCACCGATCCGTCGGCGGCCTTGACGTAGCCCACGGGGTGCTGCATCCATGCGTCGGTTGCCACGATGAAGAATCCCGAGAGCCATGATCCGAGGAACACCGCGACTGCCGACCACCAGTGGGCCCGGGGGCTGAGCCGCTTCTCACCGTACAGAAACAGTCCCAGGAAGGCCGACTCCAGGAAGAAGGCGAACATGCCTTCCATGCCCAGGGTCTGGCCGATCACGCCTCCGGCAAAACGCGAGAAGTGCGACCAGTTCGTGCCGAACTGAAACTCCATGGGAATCCCAGTCACCACACCGAGCACGAAGTTGATGCCAAAAATCCTGGCCCAGAAGCGCGCCGCCTGATGATAGGTCTCGTCGTTGCGGCGCAGAGCGAGAGTCTTAAGCACTACGATCAGGGGCGCCAGCCCCATAGTGAGTTGTGGGAACAGATAATGGAAGGTAATGGTAAAGGCAAAGTGAAGGCGATGAACTAAGAGGGCACTATCCATGAAGAAACCTCAACGCCCCAACAGGCTAACTTGTTTCCTGAAACCCCCGATGTGATGTAAATCACAACAGTCTGTGGAAATCAACGCGCCTTGCGCCGACGTTCCAATTCGGACCGCCGAATCTCCCGGCGTCTTCCGGCATCATCGTAGCGGCGCTGCTGGTCGGCGGTCTCCGGAATCACAGCTGCTACTTTCATGTGCTTTCCAGCACCGTCCACGGCCACAAAGGTCAGGTATGCGGAGGCAACGTGCTGGGCAGTGTCGGCGATATAGTTCTCTACGTAGACTTTCACTCCAACTTCCATCGAGGTATGGAACACGCGGTTGACCGAGGAACGCAGGATCGCCAGATCTCCCACCCGCACTGGGACCAGGAAGTCGATGTGATCGACAGAGGCGGTCACGACGTAGTTGCGCGAGTGACGGTGCGCGGCCATGGCGCCAGCCAGATCGATCCAGTGCATCAGGCGTCCGCCGAGCAGTGCAGCCAAAGGATTGGCATCGTTCGGCAGCACGATTTCAGCCATCTCGGACTGTGAATCCCGCACCGGGCGGGGCGCCAGCACATCGTCTGTCATGGTGTGTTCCTCTCGTGGGTACTCAAGCTTTCTTCTTCAGGTACGACTCCAGAAAACAATCCGCCATCTTCTGGATGCGCGCATCCTCGTGCCGCCGCAGCCAGGTGGCTCGCGATAGATCAAATTCCAAATCGCCATGTTCAATGGGCCTGTGGTTCCGTTCGCAGACATAGTGCAGCAGAAGAATGCGGGCGGGAACCGGCGCGGCATTTCGTGGCTCGGGGCGCTGGGCCTGGTTTTGTGGAGCGGAGACGGCGAATCGTATAGCATCCCAAACGCGCGCCGGCGGCGACCAGTTACAACTGCTGGCGTATCCCAGATTGCAGAATGCTTCCAAGACATCTTGCGGCGGAACTTGGTCTTCGTGCCCGGGGGCCGTGCAGTGACCGCACCATCCGCCCCCAAGCGGAAGCCTGGAAGGATGCGGCCATTTGCCATTTTCCATTCGCGTCACCGGCATGAAGTAAGGGCAAGTCAAATTCGTTCTCCTCACGCTCAGCAATTTGTTGGGACTGGCAATTGTAATCAGTCGGAAGAGCGTCTGGCCAGTTCTCACCTGGACGTCCCCTGCGCTATGGTGAGGCGGTTGTAGTAATCTCGTCAGCAGAGGCTGCTCGACTATATATGGACCGCATCGCCGCGCTCAACGAAATCCTGACAGAAAATCCCAAAGACGCCTTCGCACGCTATGGGCTCGCCATGGAGTACTCCAAGCAGGGCGACTTCGACCGGGCTCTGGCGGAGTTCTCAATTCTGCTGGAGAGCCACCCGGAGTACACCGCGGGATATTTCATGGCGGCGCAAACGCTGGTGCAGGCACAGAGAGTGGACGACGCCAAGAAGATGCTGAACGATGGCATCGCCTCGGCTCGTCGCACGGGAAATCTTCATGCCCAATCGGAGATGGAAGCGATGCTGGCGGAGTTGGGATAGTTGGAGCAACTCTGCGAAGATGTCCTACTTCGCCATCCTGCCCATCGCCCACTCCACCACGGCTGGGAATAGTTGATAAAGCTTCACCGGAACGTGCATTGTCCACGGGACAATCACTTCCCGCTTCTGCTTCAAATATGCGCGCAGGGTGGCGCGCGCGACTCGTTCGGCGGTAATGCCGCGAACCGACGCCGGGCGCACTTTCTTCAGCTCGTTTCCCCGAACCGCATTCTCGCTGAAGGCCGTGCGTACATAGCCAGGACAAACAGTGAGCACGCGAATTCCGTCTTTCTTGAGTTCGACTCCCGCGGCCTTGCCGATGGCATTCAGCGCGAACTTGGTAGCGCTATACGAGGCATGAAACGGCAGAGGAATGTGCCCCGCGACGCTGGAAATATTGATGATCGTGCCGCCTCCCTGCTGCCGCATGACCGGGATGACCGCCTGCATGGCAGACATTGCGCCGAAGAAGTTGGTTTCGAATAGTTCGTGGCAGGCCTGCATCTCGGTCTGCCCGACCGAATCCAGCAGACCATGCCCAGCATTGTTGATCCAGACATCGATGCGTTTGAAATGATGCAGAGTCAGCGCCAGTACCCGGTCGATCTCCTCGGAGTTGCGCACGTCGCATGAAAGAGCGACTGTGCGGTCGGCATAACCGATCCGCGCGCGAGCAGCTTCGGCCCTGGTCGCATCGCGCGAAAGCAGAACGACGCTGGCCGCTTCCTCGGCAAACACTTTGGCAATCGCCTCGCCGATGCCCATCGACGCGCCCGTAACTACGACGACTTGCCCGACGAGTTCCATGCTCGGGTTGTATCCTCCGCGACGCGGCAAGTCAAGGTGCGAACCCGGCAATACCAAATGGCAGATGGCGTACAATCGGACAGCCCGCTCGGTCCTGCGCGCCCGCGATATTGGAGACTTCGTGGCCCTTCTTCCTCTGTTCCCGCTCGAGGTCGTGCTGCTCCCCGGCACTCCCCTGCCCTTGCACATTTTTGAGCCGCGATACAAGGAGATGATCGCGGAATGTCTTGCAAATCATGCACCCTTCGGCGTCGTTCGAGCCTTGGAGGAGGGTGTTTCAGAAGTTGGGTGCACTGCCGAAATCGTAACCGTGACGAAGGAGTATCCCGACGGGCGCATGGATCTAATCGCGGAGGGCCGCCAGCGCTTTGAAGTGCTCGAACTAAACCGTGAGCGATCTTTCCTGCAAGCGGAAGTTTTGCTGGTCGCGGATGAATCAGGCGCCGCTTCCCCGGAGGACAGAGCTCGCGCAATCCAAGCTCATCTGGAAATTCTATCCCTGGCTGGAGCCGTACAAGACCTGTCGCCAGCCGATCCAAGCGCGCTCTCCTTTTATCTCGCGGGCTCGCTGCCGCTCGATCTCGACTTCAAGCAGAAATTGCTGACCATGCGATCGGAAAGCGAGCGGATTCAAGCAGTCGCGGCATATTTCGAAAGCATTCTGCCCAACCTCCATCGCGCGGCTCGTGCACGCGAGAAGGCTGGGGGCAACGGGCACGCGCGCTGAGCATCGCTGCGTGCGAGACACGCGGCTACTTCTGCTTGAGTGCGTGGGGTCGGACTCGCAGGCCACATTCCCGATTTTTCCACCGGCAGGCAAGGAGGGCTCCTTCCCGGTCTGACAGACAACTTGCAAGACTGCGAAACCGATGAGCCACATCTGGGCAATGATGCGCACAACCGAGCCACTGCGCCGGATGGAAAATCTTCCGATAATTTTCGGCCTCCAGTGATTGGCCGCGCCAAGGCCGAAGCCATGACGGGGGTATAATCAGGCAATTGTAGTTCCCTGGGGGGTTCCTTTCATGAGTAGTCTTCCGCGCACGCTGGGTGACCTGCGCCGCAGTATCTTTTCCGAAGAGCGTTTGCGCACTCGCCGCGTCAAGGACGAACTGCGCGAGAACCTGACGAGCCGCCTGCGCGCGAATGGCGACGCTCCGGTGTTCCCGGGCATTGTCGGCTACGACGATACGGTCGTGCCGCAGATCATCAACGCCATTCTTTCGCGCCATAATTTCATTTTGCTCGGACTTCGCGGTCAGGCTAAAAGCCGCATCCTGCGCGCCTTAACGACGTTACTCGATCCCCACATGCCGTATCTTTCCGGATGCGAAGTTCACGACAACCCTTACGCTCCGATCTGCCGGCGGTGCCGCGAGGAAGTGGTGCGACTCGGCGACGATTCGCCGATCGCGTACCTCTCGCCTGATGATCGCTACGTGGAGAAACTAGCCACGCCTGACGTCACCATCGCCGACTTGATTGGCGACATCGATCCCATCAAGGCAGCCCGTGGCGGACACGAACTGTCGAGCGAATTGACGGTTCACTATGGGCTGCTGCCCCGCGCTAATCGCGGGATTTTTGCCATCAACGAATTGCCCGACCTGGCGGGAAAGATTCAGGTGGGATTGTTCAACATCATGCAGGAAGGCGACGTGCAGATTAAGGGATATCCCATCCGGCTACCGCTCGATGTGGCGCTGGTGTTCAGCGCGAATCCGGAAGACTACACGGCTCGCGGCAAGATCATCACGCCGCTGAAAGACCGCATTGGCTCGGAGATTCGCACGCACTATCCGGCGACCGTCGAGGAAGGAATTGCGATTACGGCGCAGGAGGCCTGGACGCGGCGCAACGGGCATCCTATGCATCTGCCGAATTATGTGCAGGAGGTGATCGAGCGCGTGGCCTTCGCTGCTCGCGAGGACAAGAAGATCGACAAGCGTTCGGGCGTGAGCCAGCGGCTTCCCATCTCTGCGATGGAAAATGTAATTTCGAACGCTGAGCGGCGCGCCATTCGCAACGACGAGAAGGTGGTCGTGCCGCGCATGAGCGACGTGTACGCTGCGTTGCCGGCGATCACCGGCAAACTCGAACTGGAATACGAAGGCGAAATGAAGGGTGCTGATCACGTGGGGCGCGAACTGATCCGCGCCGCGATCGCCAAGACGTATGACGAGTACTACACCGGCGCCAACGTGCAGCAGATTGTGCAATGGTTCGACCTGGGCGGCGAGATTCAGTTGTCGGATTCCGTCCCCGCCGTGGAGGCACTGGAGAAGCTGAAGGGAATCCAAGGACTGACCGACAAACTCGGTCCGCTGAGCGTTACGCAGAAAGACAGTCCCGAGCAGCAGGTGTCGGCCGCGGAATTCATCCTCGAAGGTCTGCATGCGCATAAGCGCATCGGACGCAGCGAGGAGCGGGTATTCAAAGCTGGAGAGAAGAAGCCGGAACCTGTGCGCGAGAAGTCAATCGAGCCGGACGAACGGCCGTACCGGCAGAGAAGGCAGTTTAACTAGAAGCTTCTAGCTACTAGCTTCTAGCTTCTAGCTAGTCAACCTCCAACAGGAATGAGTCGTCCTGGCTAGAAGCTAGTAGCTAGAAGCTTTCATGAAACGCATTCGCTATTCCAAATACGTGCCAGACCCCGCGGGCGAGATGAGCATGGAAGATCTGCTCGGCGCGCTCTCGGACTACCTGCTGCAGAGCGGGTTTCAGGAGTCCATGTGGTACGAGTTGCCCGAGGGCGAGCAGACGCTCGACGAACTCAAGCGCGCCATCGAGCAGGCGCTGATGAACGGGGAGATGTTCGACGAGAACCTGCGGGAACAGATCGAGCAGATGGCCGCCGACGGGCAGCTCGACGAACTGATCGAACAACTCATCGAGCGGATGCAGCAGGAAGACTACATTTCGATCGACCAGCCGCCGGACCCGTCGCGACCGTCCAGCGCTGGCGGGCAAACCGGAGAAGGTCAACAAGCTAAGTTTGAAATTACCGACAAGAGTCTCGACTTCCTCGGCTTCAAGTCGCTGCGCAACCTGCTGGGTTCGCTGGGCAAATCAAGCTTTGGACGGCACGACACGCGTGATCTGGCGACGGGCATCGAGGCCAGTGGATCGTCGAAGACCTATGAGTTTGGGGACACGCTCAATCTCGACATCACGGCGACCCTCTCGAGTGCGATCCAGCGCGAAGGACTCACAGTCCCGCTAAACATTGAGTATTCCGACCTGCAGGTACATCAATGTGAATATCAGTCGTCGTGCGCAACCGTGCTGATGCTGGATTGTTCGCATTCGATGATTCTGTACGGCGAAGACCGATTCACTCCGGCGAAGAAAGTAGCGATGGCGTTGTCGCATCTGATCCGCACCCAGTATCCGGGGGACTCGCTTTCGCTGGTGCTGTTCCACGACTCCGCGGAAGAAATTCCGTTGTCGCAGCTGGCACGAGTGAAGGTCGGGCCGTACTACACCAACACGCGCGAGGGGCTGCGGCTGGCGCAGAGGATCCTGCAGCGGCAACGCAAAGACATGAAGCAGATCGTAATGATCACCGACGGCAAGCCTTCGGCTCTGACCCTCGAAGATGGGCGGATCTACAAGAACGCCTTTGGTCTCGATCCGCTGGTCGTCAGTCAGACGCTGGAGGAAGTCTCGAAGTGCAAACGCGCAGGCGTACTCATCAACACGTTCATGCTGGCGTCGGACTACGGCTTGGTACAGTTTGTGCAGAAAGTCACCGAGATGTGCCGGGGCAAGGCCTACTTCACCACGCCCTACACGCTGGGCCAGTATCTGCTGATGGACTACATGTCGAGGAAGACCAAGACGATTCACTGATCCGCCAGAGCCCTCAGGGGCTAAAGCCCGTTTTTTAGAGCCTCCTAACGGCCCGGCTGAAGCCGGGCCCTTCCCGGTTCGGCTGTTCCCGGGCCCTCCACGTCTCCCAAAACCCTGCTCACTGCTGATACTCTTTTATTGAACCCATGGCGAACTGCATTCGATGTGGCCGGCAGCTTCCTCCGCTGATGTTTGGCAAGAAGATCTGCCAGTGGTGCGTGCAGCATGAGGCGGCGCAGCGCGGCGAACTCGACGACGACGCGAAGCAGCCCGTCATGGCTGCTCCCTGGGTCCAGCGCGAGTCCAGCATTACTCTCACCCAAGTGATTTTCGGCGCCAACGTGATGGTCTTTATCGCGATGGTGATCGCGAGTGGTCCATCACTGGACTTCACGGGGAAAGTAATGGATCACTTCGGCGCCAACTACGGCCCCTATACACTATCGGGCGATTGGTGGCGGTTGCTGACCTACATGTTTCTTCACCGCGACTTTTTCCACATCGCCATGAATATGTGGTGCTTGTGGAACCTGGGAACGCTTTGCGAGTCTCTCTACGGGCGCTGGACCTACGTGGCGGTCTACATCATCACCGGCGTCGCTGGGGGCTTGGCCAGCGTGGGGTGGAATCCGGGAGTGCTAAGCGTAGGAGCTTCGGGCGCGATCTTTGGACTGGCCGGCGCGCTGATCGCAGCCTTCTATATTGGGGAGTTTTCGCTGTCTGGAATCTCGATCAAGGGCACGCTAAGCAGTCTACTTTTCTTTGCTGGATTTAACTTGTTTTTTGGCGCCGTAGTCCCGGGCATCGACAATGCCTGCCATGTCGGTGGACTCATCAGCGGACTGATTCTCGGCGCGCTGATCGCTCTCCTCGCGCCGCAACATGACGATCCCCTCCGCCGCGCGGGCGTTCTTGCCCTTGTGGCTCTGGCGGTGGCTGGAGCAGCACTGGGAGTGGGACACTGGCGTGGCGGCCCCATGCGCATGGGGCGGGCCCTGTCCTCTATCTCCGAGAACGATCCTAATCGAGCGATTGCCCAGTTGCAGGCGATCGTCAAGCAACAACCCAACCTGGCCCAAGCGCACTTCTCGCTTGGGCAGGCGTACTTCAGTCGGGAGCAATTCCCTCAGGCCGAAACCGAATTCAAACGCGTGCTTGAATTGCAGCCGAAAAATGCGGGCGCGCATTTTAACCTTGGCATCACGTTGTTGAACGAGAAGCGTCTCGATGACGCAAGAGCTGCATTCACGCAAATGCTAGCGGAAGACCCCAAAAGCGCCGATGCCCACTACGGCCTCGGTCTGGCGTTAGCCGACGACCAAAAATATCAGTCCGCTATTGAAGAGTTCAAAGCCGCGGCTGGTTTGGGTCCGCGGATATCCGGGATTTACTACGAAATCGGCAACTCTTACCTGAAGCTCAAGATGTATGACGAAGCCATCACCGCTTACCTCCAGGAGAAGGAAACGAATGGCGACGAACCTGATCTTGAGACCGCTTTAGCTGACGCCTACCAGGCCAAAGGCATGGCGCAGCAGGCTCAAGATTCGCGAGACAAGGCGGCCCAGTTGAAGAGCGGGCAGCGGAATTAGTTACGAACCTCCAAACGTAAACAAGCACCGTCATCCTCAGCGAAGCGAAGGACCTGTGTAGTTCCCGGCAGGTTGCATAGATCTTTCGCTTCGCGCAAGATGACAGTGCATTCTTAGGTCGG
>OBLW0100001929.1_pt1 | contig 17091 bp, 19 predicted proteins | sample 1520161 | NCBI WGS metagenome assembly OBLW01 (sample SAMEA3539309, study PRJEB22396) | soil metagenome | biome: tundra; feature: field; material: soil | place: USA | collected 2010-05 | depth 0.15 m | reverse complement strand
ATACCGATAACTACGTCCATGTGGGCGTTGCCGTCGATGATGGCCACTTCTGGCGGGCTATGCGCCCGCTGTTATCTAGCTTTATTTGCAGGACAGATGGCTCAGAGTGATGATTGGCGAGAAATCGCCATTACGCTCAAAACCCCCAGGCTGACGGTCGAACAGACGGCGCAAGCTTGTGACCTCGCCTGTGGGTGTTGAAAAAGTCACTGAGATTAGCAGGTGGATTTCAGCAGAAGCATGTTAGAAGAAGGTGATCCTACCCATGCTCTGTTTGATTCTCATCGTCGGAGGCCTGCTGATCATGATGGGGCAACACGACCGCTCCGAAGCGCTGTTCTATTACTTCCGCCTGGAAGATCAAGTTCCTGAGACCCACCTGCTGCGGCTGATCGAGAAGCACATCAGTTTTGAGTTTGTGCGCGAGCGATTGAGAAACAGCTACAGCGAAACCGGTCGGCCCTCGATTGATCCCGAGCTCTTGTTGCGCATTCTGCTGATCGGCTATTTGTACGGCATCACCAGCGAGCGGAAGCTGGTGGAGGAACTGCGCATGCACCTGGCGTGGCGCTGGTTCACCGGTCTGGGCTTCGATCAGGAGATTCCGCATCACTCCACGTTCTCGAAAAACCGGCACGGACGTTTTCAGGAATCGAAGCTGTTCGAGGAGTTGTTTGAGCAGATCGTGCTCCAGTGTGTGGGAGTGGGATTGGTGCAGGGCAAGCACCTGTCGGTGGATGGCAGTTTCGTGGAAGCCCATGCGGCGAAGGAGAGCCGTATTCCGCGCGAGCAGTTAGCGGAAGCGGCGCACGTGAACCAAACCGTGCGCCAGTACCTGGTGGAACTGGAGCAGCAGCTCACAAACCGACCGCACGTCGTGTTCAGTTCTGTTCGTAAGTGTTAATTTTTCGAGCGCTCGCCGCGTCGTCGGCGGCGCAGCCCTTTCGCCTTCCAGCGTTGCAAGCAAAGGCTTTGTGCGCGGCGGCGGATATTTACACCCCGTCCCCGCCCAGCCAAAAGTTAACATCCTCAATTTCTCTGTTCGCGTGCTTCCTAGCCCACCTTCGGCGGATAATGGGTGTGCACCCACGGGCACGCTTGAATATGGAGCCGAAATCAAAATCAAGCTGGGGCGGCTCGCGGATCGGCGCAGGCCGACCGACCGAGCCGTCGAGCCGTCGCGCCAGACGCAAGGACGGCGAGTTCATGGCTCGGCTCGGCTTTATTCGTGACGTCGCGGGCGATGTTTCCAAAGAGAGCATCAAGAATTGGCAGAGTTGGCGGGGCTCGGCCGAACTTCACGCGCACGCTCTGCAGCAGGATCTCGACAATGTCGTTCTGCGGCTCGATGCTCTGCTCCGTGGCGACGCCGCGCCGTTTCAATGTCCGGAGTTTCGGGAGTGGCGATCGAGGCGCTCGCCAACCTGACCCGCTTTCTGGAAAAGGCCGCATCGTCCTGCGCACTGCCCCAGCTTCTTAGGTGTGTTTATGATTGGGAAGTCTAGGCCCGTCGCGCCCGACCAAACCGGCTGGCTCGCGGCGGCAAGTGGGATTGGCGGGGGTCGCGCATCTTGACTGCCCGCCGCCGCTCGAATCGCAATCCACAAAGTGAACTGATAACCTTCCCGACGTTGAGGTGAGCCGATGCCACCGTCCACGCGAGTCCGAGCCTGTATGATCTTGCGCTGAGCCGCCTGCGCCAGTTGTTCCCCGAATCGCGCTTTGTCCGTGCACTCAAAGAATCGAAGCCTGTGCCCGTGTCAGGCAGGACTGTGAACGTCAAGCCTGCGACGACGAACGCAATCAGCGGCAGGTGCTCCGTGCGCGCATGCCCATATCCGGCCTATTCGAATGGGCGATGCAAGTCGCATCTTGCCGACTTAGTGGCGCTGGCTTCGATGCTGCCTTCGACGGCTGGCCCCATCATCGTGCAGATGCATTCGCGTTAGCCCATCAAAGCTAAACTCAATCCAAAGAGATGGACTTGGCAGCAGGAATCAATCGACCATCCCGTGTGTCGGCAGAAATTCACTTGTAGCTAATAGGCAATCGCGGTATAATAACTAGTAAGCATCCAGAGTGGTCGGTCTAGCACCGATCCAGCAACCTGCCGCAAGGCAAGGTGCTTGAGCCTGCAAAGGGCTGATGTGGCGGGACAGTAAGAATCCCGCAAAAGCGACACCCTGAAATACCACTCTTGATGCCCTAGCGAGGAGCTGGGCATGTTTGGCGAAAAACCTGAATTGATCACTAAACAGTGCTGCGTCTGCAAGAAGATGATCCCGCTGCGAGTCGATCGCGACGATCTCGATCGTCACGTCAAGCGCGGAATCTTCGTCCAACGAGCGTTCGTGCGTCGCGGCGACGGCAAGCCGTACCTGACGTCGGCGGAGCGGGAGTTGCTCATCAGTGCGATGTGTGGCGATTGCTGGCCGCTGCTCTGCAGTTCGAACCCACTTGACTACAACTAACTCCGCACCAATCACAAAAGGAGGAATCAGCATGACCGCATCCGGCAATGCTTAGATGAAATCGAAGACGCTCTGTTCTCGGTTGCCGATAGCGAGGAGTGCCAAAAATTTCACAGAGACTCACAGCTAACCGCCGTTGTGCTTTTGGCTCTACGCATGTCCTCGCTAGAACGCTCTTTGTTGGTTCTTCTCCAGTCCGAGAGCTTCGATGGTTTCGATGCCGTGCTGAGAGCGTTTGAGGAAACTTGGTATTTGGCGCACGAGCTACGGTTGAGTTTCTACCGCGATAAAGCGATGGCATGGTTAGCCGGTGAGGACAATATGTGGAGCGCAAAAATCGGCGTCTTGGTCTCATTTGGTGAAGGGCGCGGACATCATCGACTAAACATTGGACGGGATTACAATGTATTGAGCGAGCTTGCTCACCCGACCATCGCAGCCGCGCAGAACTCTCTGACGGTATGCCTTCTCAGACGAGGTTTGGCGGCAGCGAATGACGAACTAGCTCAGGCAAGAGAAAACAATCCAGAGCGCATCCGATATGCACTTTATCGCCTGGGTTGGCTTGTATTGGACCAAGACCCGCAGTTTATCCACGTTCCGCTAGCGAGAGATAGTATGCCCCTGACCGAAAACTTCCTTGAAACCTACGAGCACATAGAGCCGGGAACTTGATGAACGGCAATGACTGTCTCGATTTCCGAGATTCATAGGACACCGCCCAGCGTAAAGTCCTAGCCGCGTGCGCACGCTATCCCGTCACGGTAAACTTTGGGGAAATGAAGTGCAATGAGAAGTCCACGGGGCTTGTTGGAGGTCGCCAATATGTCGGGGACAAATGGACAAATATCATCCCTGTCATCTCAAACGGCGCGCGACGCCAGCTAGCGGAAGCAGTCTTGTCCAATCTCGCCATATCCCTTGAAGATGGTATATATACCATCTTCAAGACTTATCTGTTTCCAAGCTAAATGCTTTGTATTCAAGACCATGGTCGACATCTCGGGGAATGCCGAATCGCAGTAGGTATATATACCTCCTGCGATACGGCAATCGTCAGCTCTTTTGCTATTCAGGCTGTTATGGTATATATACCAAAACAGCCCCGATGCCGCGAAACCCGCCTCGAATTGTCGTCGCCGCGCCTACCATTGCCAGTTTCTTCGACCAATCGAATAAACATGTATTCACGGAGAGTGAGCTAGGTGCGATCCTCAGTGAGAATCGAGCCACTTGGAAGCTGCCTAACTACATCACTACAGGCAGCTTTATCAGCTTCCTCGGCGACACGGGAAAGCTTTCAGTGGCGAAGGTTGCGTCCGAGCATTATCGTTCCGCGACTCGATATATCTGGGGGAAGGCTTCCCCTTTTGCTGTTGCGCTCTCGCTTCGTTCTTCTGCTTACTTGTCTCATGGAACGGCTGTTTTCCTGCACGGCCTGACTGACCAAATTCCAAAGACGATCTACGTCAACAAGGAACAGAGCATAAAGCCACGTTCGAGTTCACCGTTGACACCGGAAACCCTCGCTCGGGCTTTTTCCGGTCAACAACGGCGATCGGTTTACACCCTCAATTACGATAACCAGACGATAGTGCTGCTGAGTGGCAAGAACACGGGGCGTCTTGAGGTCGGTCCAATCGTCTCAGATACGGGCGATGCAATCGATGTTACGCGGCTGGAAAGAACATTGATTGATATCACGGTCAGGCCTGCCTATGCGGGCGGGATCTACCAAGTGCTCGAAGCCTATAAGGCGGCAAAGGAACGGATTTCAGTCAACACACTAATTGCCACTCTCAAAAAGCTGGATTATGTTTATCCTTATCACCAAGCGATAGGGTTTTACATGGAAAGGGCCGGCTACGAGGAAAGCAGGACCGAACGGCTCTTGAAGCTAGGGACTTCGCTCGATTTCTATCTGGCTCATGGAATCAGGGATCGGGAATATGACTCCAAATGGCGGCTATTCTTTCCAAAGGGATTCTAGCTTCTTGACAATGCCCAATACGAAATCAAAATAGAAGTCGAACGGCCTCAGTTCCGGACCGACGGTCGCCTCGACAGACGGCCAGTCCTGGCGATGAAACTCTCTATACTTCTCCATTAATCCCATAAGCTGCAAACGCACTTCTTTAGCAGCAAATATCTGCCTTGCCAGCTCTAGATTTTCCTGGTCAGCTAAATCAATTTTGGATTCCTCGACGATCACATGTAGGTCATAGAAGTCTCTAGCCCTCGCTGTCTTTGCCACTCGAATCTCGTATTCGGGCATTTGCTGACAGATTGCTCGGATCTTCTCAATCGCGAGCATCGGAGGAGTGTAGACGTAAATTGTGAATTCCTCTAGCTGGGTTTCCGTTTTTCCTTCGCAAAACTCCCACTTGCTTATGTCGATAGTGAATACTCGCTGCTGTGCCGGGCCGATTACGGTTGCGTTACGGCGGACTGCCTCGGGATCGCCGCCGAACCGACGGTGCTTGTCCCTCTCGATTATTTTGAACTTCATCCGATAACCGCCCCATTTGGGGTTGTCTGCAGCCGCTATTACAGGCCTCGGCCCAAACTCGTAGTCGAAAACAATAAATCCGGCGGCATCAAAGCGATCGGTCAGCGCTCGGGCAATCCTTTTTGCTGCATCCTCAGTGTCCTCAAACTCTCCTTCAATTGAGAAGTCCACATCTAGTGAGCCTCTCGCTCCGTATCTATAGACAAGGCTTATTGCATTTCCACCCTTCAGTACAAGTTTTCGGAAAAGCACGTCATCCGAGAACATCGCGATGATGACCAAACGGCGAACGTCTGCTAGGTCCACGAACAGCACTATATACGACTGCTAACCAGCAGGTGCCATCCTCGCTTTGTCCGCGTATTGCTCTGGGATAATGCCAGTCGGTAATACTTCCCGTCGCGCAAGTTGACACAATCCGCTTCCAACCACCGTTCCCTATGTTTTGTGAACTGTGTTATCAGGGTGAAATGACTGGGATCAACACCAGCGGGATAGCCGATAACGGTATCGATCAGCGGACAGAGAAGAAAATTGTATGGGCGGGTAGAAAAGTCGAGACGCCTTATGAGGTCCCTGCCCGGCGACCCGGGTCAATGCTCTACACGGAATCTCGGGTCATTAGTTTAGCCTGATAGTCTTTCTGTCAGGTCCGTCAATAATTTCTATATCATAAAACTTGGGAGGCTCTGGCACTGGTTGCAGAGAGCGTTTTACTCGCCTCACTCTTGGGGTTGCTGCTGTGCCTCCGTACAAGTTCTCGTTCCCAACGGGTGGGGGCGTTTCTTGTTTCGTGTCGACCGGGTTACGCAGAATTAGTTGGATGTGACCCTCCTGCGTCGCTAGTGCCAGCTTTTCGGCGTCTTCCGGTAAAGCAAGCAGTGTCACCACGTGCGCGGGGCCCCCCGTGCCGTGGTCAAGATTCTGATCAGCTGCTAGTACCTTCACATTTTGCAAAATCGTCACGTTGCGCGGTTGGCTTGACCCGCTGAGATTAACCGTAGCCAACACGTCGACCCGCGTGCCCGGCGCAACAAAGCCTGCCACACCCGTGACCTCGTTCACGTTGACGGCAACGGCGCGCATACCCATTGGAATCAGGGATGACGGGACTGATCCGCCGTCTTCTGCCGCTAGTTTGTAGGGCAGAACAAAATCCCCCTTTGCGATGGGCAGCACGACCCCGCGGCCAACAGCACGACCCTTGGCGTGGAACATATCCGCCGCCAGATCCTCCGGCGGGAGCTTCACAACCTTTAGATCACGATCCTCAATCTTCGCGCCGACTGGGATGTCGTGGGCAGCCACCAGGACATCTACAAAAACCTTCACCGGCCCACTTTGCGCCCGCAGCATGCGATAGACCTTCAAGCTGACGAGACTGCCGACGGCCAGAGCCGCAATTGCAATAAACAATAGTCGTCTGCGATTCATTAGCAACTCCTTCTCATGCATAGCTCGAAAACGGTTTTCGAAGCCATTTCCGTGTCATATCCTACTCCAACCGGTCTGGTGGCTTCCTTAGCACACGCCCCTGCATCCTCAGCGCGGGATGTAGTGATGAAGCAGCGGGATCACGTCAGAAGTAAAGGGTCGAAGCCGCTGCTGCGCGGCGTCGGCTGTCTCGCCGGGATACATCGGAGTGGTGATGCGCACCAGGGCACCGTCGCTGCGGTTCATCTTGATGGAGTCGACGACCAGGTAGAGCTTCGCCCAGTACTCACTGGCGACCCCGCGATCGTGGGCCCAGTACCAATAAAGAACGAGTTCCCGGGAGTCTCCTTTCGCGACGATATAACGGTTCGCCGGAAAAGGTTCGTGGCCCGGCATGGTGAGGGTAATGCGCTGGTTCTCCACCGGAGTCCAGCCGGATCCGGGAAGACAGTGCTGGGGCGAATGGATGGTATCACCGGTGCGCTGGCTGCGGAAGTAGGCGATGAATAGATCGATGTACTGTGTTTCTTGCGGGTTCTGATAGAGTCGCAGAAGAAAGTCACCGGGCCCGAGGATATCGAGGACTTCCTTGTCGATAGGAACGTTAGCACCGGTCCAGCTGCTTAACTGCGCCGGAAACTGCTTCAGGGCCAGCCGATACGGGAAGACTTCGCTCCGGGCGCTTGTCTGCAGGAAGATGGCCGTGGCGGCGATGAACAGCGTTGCTGCCAGGATGAACCTGGGGGCCGGACCCCTCACGCCCGGGACCACGGTCGTTGAAGTAGGGGCGCGCGATGTGAACGACTCACCGCCGTTCTCGGGGAACAAGAAGCGCACTAGTCCGTGCAGACCGTAGAGCATGATCAGCGAAACGACGAAGGTGATCAATCCCCAGGAAGCGTGGAAATAGCCCTCAGCCATCTCAGGGTTCCAGTACTGGACGAGCAAGCCTGTCCCGATGATGCGGACATCGTTAGCGGCGACGGTGATGGGCACCGCGGCGAGAACCAGCAGCCAGCGCACCCAGAGACGCTTTTCCAGCAGATATCCGTAGATGATGGCGAGCGTTACCAGAGACATGAGGGAACGAATGCCACTGCAGGCCTCAGCGACTTCAAGAGGCATGGATGGAAGGTTGATCACGTTACCCTCGCGCAGCACCGGAATACCTAGCACAGGAAGCACCGTGGCAGCGACCTTCGAGGCCAACAGTTGCAGCGGGAACGTTATCTGATTGAAGACGATGGTGGGGATGGGAATCATCATCAGCAGAAAGGCCCAGGGGAACAGGACCGCACGAAAGAACGTCCATCCCAGAAGCAGAACGATCAGACCCGCCAGCAAGATCAGCAGCGACACCCTTGAGAGAAACAATTCCGCGCCTAAGACTCCCAGAACTAGCACAAGCAGGCTCAACACAACAAGCGGAAGACCAGCCCATGATGGTGCTGACGCAATCGCTTTCAGTTTCTTGCGGTCCTGCCACACAACAAACAAAGCAAAGAGTGGGACGAAAATCCCGTGCGAGAAGTTCGGGTCGTGGTGGGGCCCGACCCACTGCAGGAAAAGGCCAGCGATGATCGAGGCGTAAAGCCAGGCGATCAGCGGCAGCGGCGCCAACAAGGCCCACCCTTTCTCCCACCAACTCGATGTAGTCCTCTGCCTTGTCTCCCAAGTTCGTGCTCTCACTTCGGCCGGCGGTTCCAAGCTCGCCACACGGCGAAGCTCCGTCCCGATCTGTCCGTATTCCTTCAAGCGTGCTTGGCAGGCTTCGCACGCGCCAACGTGCTCAGCCGCCACAGGCGGAATGCTTTCACCGTCGCAAAGTACAGAAACAAACTCTGCTGCTTCGTCGCACCTCATGATTTGTCTTGTGCTGCTCGACATGCACCCCTCCTTCGGCCTTACCGAGTGCTCAGCCAGATCCGTCGCAGCGCTTCCCGCGCCGCAAACAATCGTGACCTCACTGTTCCCACAGGTATTTCTAGAATCACTGCGAGTTCCGCGTAGGATTGCCCTTCTACTTCGCGTAACCACAGCAAGGTTCGTTGCTCCTCTGCGAGCCGCCGGAATGCGTCGCCCACGATCGAAACGGTTTCGGTCTGACAAACGCTCACCTGGTCCACACTCGCCCCCCGATCCGAAGGCCCTTGCTTTCGCCACCAATCCGCGGCACGCTTCCGCGCAATCCCATAGAGATAGGCACGAAGAGTCCCGCGCTCTGGCTGAAACCCGTTCGGACGACTCCATATCTGAGTGAAGGTTTCTTGCACAACGTCTTCAGCCGCTTGAGGATTGCCGGTAACCTGCCGAAGAAACACCTGTAACCGCGGCGCATGCTCCCGATAAAATGCGTCGAACGAATCGGCGTCTCCCTGCGAGATCCTCGTCCAAGTCTCTCGGTCGTCAGCCAATCAGCTTCTCCATCCTGTTATTCGGGTTTGCCGGTCAAAAAGTTCAGTGTGATAAGAAAAATTGCTGTCGATACTTCGGCCGATCAGGATAGTCGCCGTGTGTCCAAGGTCGAACAGAACTAGGGAACGCTAGCAAAGTCTTGAGAATATCCTTTGGGACGAGCTCTCTCGGCGTTCTAGTAGACAATCTTCCCAAGGGTTGTCATCGATCAGAGTCTCTTCGAAGGAATGCACCAGATTCGTCCTAACTCCCCTACGACTCGCACTCTATCAGCACTTTCAGGCACTTCGTCATTGTGACTGAGCGCACCGGCTGTTTCGCCAGCGCGTGCCAGTGCCTCGGATGTGGGCGATAGCCCTGGCGAATCCGGCTCGCATACCACCGGGACACCGCTAGGCTTGATCGAATGAACGATGTTGCAACCTTCGAGAGTAGCGGCTGAATTTTCTTGGTGAATAACTCGGGGGTCAGCCATGACGGTTGGCTGGATTCGTCCCAGGACGAGCGTGCCCTTGAATGCCGAATTGCGAGTCCGCCTGTTTGGCCAAAGCTGCACAAGTGTGCGCAGCCGCACGTCCAAATTGTGCGCAGCACTCGCAAGGTGTTCAGGACTGACGGCACAGCCGCGCCAGGCACCAGCCATGCCTTCGGATTTCGGTCGCGCAAAGTGGCGAGATACTCAGCGCTGATGCGGTTGCAAGATATTTGGAGTCTTCTGAGCGCGCGCTGAATCGCCCTCGAGTGCGGCTTTCCAGCATATTCTTCGGAAATCATCTGTTTACCGAACGCTCCAACCGCGCCGATTCAGATAGCAGAATCAGGCAGTTGCGGGCGCGGGCGGAGAAGGGTTTCTTGAACGCTGCTGAACACTCGCCCGGCACGGCTGGCGCTGCCAAGCCGAAGAACAGGCTGCTCATCCACTGCGCGGCCTGGTATGAACCGTGCCCCGATGATGCGCGAAAAGTCCGCGCACAGGAGCGCCCCAAGAAGGCAAATCGGCGTCTCGGTCGCGTTGCCGTATACGACGACCTCCCTGCGGAGGGTGGCTGCAATGTTGCGGACTTGTTACTCTCCAAGACCACCGCCGCTGTGGCCGCGAACCCGAATCCCCGTGGAATGAATGACTTGCCGTCGTCCCGCGATGTTACACAACCCGGATGCGTAACATGCGAGGATATGCGATGCGAGTCACACCCCGACCCGCACCGTAGTGGTTGAATCATGTTTAGAAAACGTTAAGATTTTTTCAGCCCAACCGCGCACGCTGGCGGCCGCCGCCTGGCGCGGGCAGGCCCCTTCGCGAAACCCCTAGTCCTGTGCGAGTTTTCTCCTGCCTCAGCAACGAACCGCGATATTAGTTCGCCCCCCGCCGCTTTTTGCGAACCGATTCCAAGTGAGCACAGTATTGCGTGTGGTAATCCCGATGGTGTCTTGACGTGACTTCATAAATCTCGTTGCAGTCGGGCCTCTTGCACTTCCGATACTCCACTTCACGAAGCAGGTCTATCTGTACAGTGAGACAAAGCGCATCATAGATGCCATTGGCTTCGACCTTAGGAACTGGCGTGCGGTGCCGTTCCCAACGAAACTGCAGCGTGAAATCTTTCCTCAGCAAGTGGGCAGCCAAAAAAATCCGCGTTGTGCGAAGGCGAGGCGGCATCAGCAGAATATCCTCGATGTCTTTGCGCAGTTCGTGGTAATCGCGCACTCGGGAGGGATATCCTTCACCCCACCAGCCGTAACGGTTGAGGAAGATGAGCAGTCGCTCGTCGTCGCCAGCGGTCGCACGAAATTCCCGGCGCATGTCCCACGCGTCAATCGGCCTGCGTAAGATTCCAGTTGGTCTCGCAGTCAATCGCTTCCCGTCCAGCCGCCACTGTGCGCCCCGAACATCAAGAGAGAACCGTACCGGAAGGCTCAGAATCGATGGCGGATACTTCCTTGCCAGTTTCTCCGACTCCCGTGCCCACTTTGCCACATCCATGTGTCCCGTTCCCGTGTGCCACGATTTGTTGGATGGACTGTATCACAAAGGCGGGCGACAATGTGCAACATGTCGCACCCATTACATCTTGTCGATGAAGTGGACTTCGATCTTACGGAGCTCTTGGGTCCGCACGTCAAGCCGTCGGCGCTGGCGAAACGGGCTAGTCTCAGCGTTGCGATGATCTACAAATTGGTGTCTCTGGGGCGCATTCAGGCGGTGAGGTTTGGCAAGAGTCTAAGGATCCCGCGGTCAGAGGCTTTGCGTTTCCTCGCGGAAGGAACAGAAAACAAATAACTGAAAAAACTACGGGCGGCCCGCGAAGACCGCCCAAAAATACGGAACTACTATGCAACGTCACTATAAAGCTAGGACCGCACGAAAGCAACCGCTTTCGCTATTCCCCCCACGTCGCCGCAATTATCCTTCAACTCAATTGAAAACTGCTTTGCTACGCTCAGCGCTCGGTGGTTCTCGCAAAGAATGGAAATTCTGCAAGTCCGCGTTCAAGCTCTTCCCGGAGTTACGCACCATATGAGCGCACTGCTGCCCAGCGATCTTCAAATGTTCGAGCGCTTCCGTATCCCCGCACAACTGGTTATCCAGGCTGGCGTTGTGCGAGTTAGCAACGAAGAAGCACGTGAGAAATATGGCTTGGTTGGATCTGCCACCATGGACATGAGTGGCATCTGTTTCCCCTACATCGACCCGTTGACCGGAGCGCGGCACACCTGCAGGGTAAGGCGAGACAACCCAGAGTCGGAGAAAGGCAAAACGAAAGGCAAATACCTCGCACCTTTCGGCGACAGACGCCATCCGTACCTCGTTCCCGGATGTGGCGACTTGATCCAGGACGTCAACATCGCGCTCGTGCTGGTGGAAGCGGAAAAGAGCACTTTGGCGCTGACGGCTTGGAGTCAGCGTGTTGGCCGTAAGGTTCTGCCGGTCGGGCTCGGGGGCGCTTGGGGTTGGCGCGCACGCACCGGCAAACGCAATGGTCCGAAAGGCGAGCGCATAGATGAAAAGGGACCATTGCCAGAGCTTGCTCTCCTCGCCCGCAAGGACCGCGAAGTGTACATCATGCTCGACGCCAACGCGAACGCTAACGCTGATGTCCGGACCGCGCGTGCTGCCTTGTCCAGGGAACTGCTTAGTTATGGCTCTCGTGTTTCGATCGCCACGATCCCGATGATGGACGGCATCAATGGGCCTGACGACCTGATCGCGATAGTTGGGGACACGGGGATCACCTCAATATTGGAGCTTGCAACACCGGCGCTAGATGTGGCGATTGCTGATGCTGACGAGATCATTGACAAGATCAAGAAGACATACCCGAAGCTCCAACCAGAAGACATGCGCCGGGCTCTGGACGTTATCGCCGACGTGACGGATCAGTTGCAACGGCAAGTGCTCCAGAGCCGGTTGGCTGATGCCGTGCGCGGGGTCTTACCCAAGAAGATGGTTTTCGACGAAGTGCATGACCGCCGCAAAGACCGGGAAGAGAAGCAGGAAAACTTCGCTGCGGAGAACCGCCGAGTGGAGCTGCAGCGCCGACCGCTGGAGCTTCCACAACTGATACGTGAGCTGGAACTATTCTTTCAAGAACGAGCATTCCTTCCCGATGGTGCTGCGTTGGTATGTGCCTACTTCGTATTGAATACCTGGGTGTTTGACGTGTTTGATGCGACGCCATATATCTGCCTCGAATCGGCCGTGCCCGGTTGCGGCAAGTCAACCGTGATAAAGCTGCTGACGGCGGTCAGTTCCAAGGGTATGGTCGCCACATCCATGACCGAGGCCATCTTCCGCCTAATCCACCAAGAGCGTCCCACTTTGTGCGTCGATGAAGCGGAGGCTCTGGAAGGACGAACGGAAAGGGCGGAAGCTCTCAGGTCAATTCTGAACGAGGGGTATAAACGCGGCGGCCGCGTCCCACGCTGCGTGGGAGAAGAGAACGAAGTAAAGTTCTTCGAGGTTTACTCACCCAAGGTCTTAGCTGCCATCGGCGGACTGAGTGGAGCTTTGTTGGATAGATGCTTGGTTATCCATATGGAGCGAGCGCCCAGCGGCTGCAAGCGGAAGTCGACACGCATCCGTGCCGTCACTCGTGACAGCAGGCCGCTCGTCGACAAACTAGAAGCGTACGCCGTCCAATACCGCGATCAACTCCAGAAGCTGTATGACCTTGAACCTGCCGAAGGGTACTGGCCATATATCGTCGATAGGGAAGCCGAGTTATGGGGACCGCTTCTGATACACGCTCGGCTCATCGGAGTGGCAGCCGAGGAGCAGATGTTGAAGGTCGTACAGCAATTCACCCAGGCAAAGGACCAGATCGAAGCTCAAGACGCGCATACCGCCAAAGCCCTAGCGCTTCTAGATGCATTGAAGGACTTGAGCGGAGATACGTTTAGCCCAGCCGACTTGGTGGACAAGCTGTCCGGAACCGATGCTTGGGCTACCACCTTCGCCAAAGCCAAAGGCGGTGACGACGCGACTCGCGAAAGGACCAAGTCAGCGACGGTTGGCTTTGCCCTTCGCCGGTTCCGATTAAAACGGCAAAGTAAGAGCAGTTCCGGATCTTCCATCTACAGTGTGAGCGAAGCCATTAGCGTTATCGGCAGGCACGTGCCGCGATTCCTTCCGTACCTTCCTGAGGTTCCGCAGCCGGACCTTCCGTACCCTCAAGTGACTGATAACGCAAACGAAACGGAAGGGACGGAAAAAACGGAAGGTCTTACGGACGCAAGCTCAGCTGAAAGGGCCGGAGATGAGGTCGGAGAACGTCCAAACCGCTGCTATTCCCATGGTGTTCACTCGGATTTTTGGGAACGACCGACCGGGGGTTGGGTGTGCGGAAAGTGCCACCCACCGACGGAGAAGCCCAATCCGGACGAAGGTACGCAACCGGGGGCGCCGTATTGCTGATGCTGCGGCAAGTCGTCTGAATCCGAGCGAGTGTGTTGACAAATTTAATTCCGGCGGTCTGCCAAACCCGTCTGACAGCGGTTAGCGTAACCGCCGTACGCCTCTAAGCGATTGAAAACATGAGTCTTGAAACGCCAGATGTCCCATTGATGTCCCGTAGCAGCGGAGACCCAGCCGAATTGATTGATTCGGCGGAATTGGCAAGCCGCTGGAAAGTACCCGAGTCTTGGATTCGGAACCACACCCGCTCCCGCACTCCGAAGGACGAACGCATCCCTTGTATACGGCTTGGACGTTACGTGCGCTTCGAATGGGGGTCTCCCAGGCTCGCAGAATGGCTTGCGGAACGGCAGCAGTAGCGGTAGTCTTTTCGCTTGAATTGCATAGCGCCAAGCAAGATAATAGTACTTATGAAACGAAAGCCAAACCCAAACGCACAAGCGCTAGGCAGTCTTGGAGGCAAAGCAAGGGCGCGACGCCTGTCCGACGCAGAGGTCGCCAAGATCGCCAGCAAGGGTGGGAAGGCAAGAGCAGCCAAACTGTCCGCGGCCGAGCGCAGACGGATCGCGAAACTAGCTGTTGCTGCCCGTGAACGCAAGAGAAAAGGGGGAAAATAGCCATGCGTAGCAGAAAACAGAAGGGGCAGATTATCCGGATTGGGAATCGCTGGCACGCTCGCTATTGGGAGCGCAGGAACGTCGGAGGAACCATCGAACGGAAACGTGTCACGCATTACATCGGTCAGGTAACAACGCGGGGGAAGCGTCCGCCAGCAGACATCGTCAGCGAAGCCGAGCGGCACATGGCGACCGTCAATAGCGGTACAGTTCCTGCCGATCGAATCGTGACCATCAGCGACTTTGTCGACCGGGTCTACTTGCCGTGGACGAGGGAACACAAGCGCCCGTCCACTGCAAAAGGGTATGCCGATATTTGGGATGACCATCTCAGGCCGCTCTGTGGACAAGTCTGGCTGAAGGACACTCGGACATATCACGTCCAAGGATGGCTCAATCAGGTCGGGGCGGGAAAGCTCAGCCGCAACTCGTTGAAGCATATTAAAAGTGTTGTGAGTGGAATTTTCACTCTGGCGAAGCAGCAGGACTATTTCCAAGGGGAAAACCCCGTCCGCGACTCTGCCGTCAATCCAAAGGCCCCGGAAGCGCTGGAAACGCATGCCTACACGCTGGCGGAGATACAGACCATCCTGAGCTTGCTGCCTGAGCCTGCAGCAACGGCCTTCGCGGCTGCGGGGTTCATGGGACTGCGGCACGGCGAAATACAGGGTCTACTCTGGGAGAACTATTGCGACGGCGAGATGTTCGTTTCCCGATCCATCTGGAATGGCCGTGTGTCGGAACCCAAAACTCGCAAGGGCCGCGCTCCTATCCCGGTGATTAGACAGTTGGCGGATCGGCTGGAAATCCATCGGTTACGCTCAGGAAACCCGCCTGCTGGTCCGATCTTCGCAAACTCATTGGGCAAGCCCCTATCGCTCGGCAGCTTGGTCAATCGCGTTATACTTCCCGCGCTAAATCGCTGTGAGGCGTGCGGGAAGGCTGAATCAAATCACAAAAAAGCAGGCCACCCGTACAAACGTGACAGTCGTCTCCCTAAGTGGCATGGCTGGCATGCGGCACGTCGCGGGTTGGGAAGCAATCTCTATCGCCTCGCCGTGCCAGAAATCGTGATTCAGAGAATCCTCCGGCATGCTAACGTCAGCACAACTGCCACGTACTATATAAAGAGTGCCGCTGATGACGTCCGGATCGCAATGGAGAAACTTGAGAATCGGATCAGCGAGTCTGACCAAAGAGAAGCTGGCATCCAGCAACCAGAATCCATGCCGGTGTCGCCAAAGATCCAGTGAGGAGCGCGCCAAAGTAACCGTGTATTTTGTGCAGTTTAGCTGGACAGGATGACTACGGTGACCCTTGGCTGAGCAATAAGGAGTGGCAAATCGCGCTCCTAGGGTTAGGATTTTACTTGACGCGGGTGAAGGAAATGGCGCATCTATAAACGTTGAGACGAGAGACCCATGACAACCGATCTAGATAAACTAAGCGACGCATTAAAAAGAGACACTCCTGAAAAGCTCATCGAGCGCCAGATCGAGACTCATAAGGACGAAATCCGACGCGCTCTACGCGAAGGCCGGGATTTCGTGCTGGAGGGTTCGAATCCGCTTGTCATCAAGAAAGCCAGTTAGCCCCGCCCGATGATTGCCCTGATAGCCTCAGCACTTCTGGGGCTTTACGTACTACTGCCTGTTTTTCTATTCGATAAAGCTGCGGAGCCATTTGTTCGCCTGAAGAGGCATGAGCGCTCTAAGACCGAAGAACTGGTAGTGGGTATTCTGATTGCTGGAATACCTTTTGTTTTCACGTGGCTGCTTTCTCACTGGGTCTGGCACGTTGGCCACTGGCCGTTCTTCTTAAGCGACGTAGATGCTTCATTAAAAACTGGCGATTACCAAACAGTTTTCAGTGGTCTCTATTCCGAGCACTACTTCGAGAGCAACAGTGCCCAGTTCTGGACCTCATTGTTCAGAGTTTTTTCTCACCAAGGACGATTTCTCTTCTGGAACTATCTGTTTCTGGCAGTCGAGATTGCAATTGTACTCTCAGTCACTCTGCAGTACGGACGTTTACACCAGCATGCATGGTTTCGGAACACATTTGGAAGACTCCTGCTTAGAAGGGTATCGGAGTGGGAACCTCTCTTCACCGATTTCGTATTCCACCCGCGAGAGCGAAGGCGAGTGGAAGTGGATCTGATGACCGACAAGCACTTGTACCGAGGGACGGTAGAGAACCACTTTGTAGGTAAAGACGGCGAACTGCGCGGTCTGCTTCTCAAGGACGCGAAGCGGTTCCAATATTCAAGGCTGGAGTCTGATCGAGTCGCAGGGAAGCAGAGGGCAACGGAGCAGTATTGGAAAGAAATTCCAGGCTCTAATTTGTACGTCTCATTCGAAAAAGTCGTCACGCTTAACTTGCGCTACGAGTTGCCTCAAGATGTTTTGCTGAAGAGATTGAGAGACAAGATCCAATCGGCAACCGGCATCTCTGGAAACATCGTCTTTTCCTCGCGTTCGCCAGGCGAGTTCGTAGTGCGCGAAGAAGAAGAATCGAATCCGTCCTAATACATCCCTTGGAAGCCGACCATCCCCGCCTTTTCGGGGAACACTTTTTCGGGACACTTTTCGGGACACTTTGAGGATAGTTGCGGACACAAGAAGTGGGAAGACGCAGGATAGTCTGAGCACCGTAAGCGCTTGAAACAAAGAACTCTGGCGGAGAGGGAGGGATTCGAACCCTCGGTACAGGTGTTAGCCCGTACAACGG
>OBLW0100001928.1_pt1 | contig 17095 bp, 11 predicted proteins | sample 1520161 | NCBI WGS metagenome assembly OBLW01 (sample SAMEA3539309, study PRJEB22396) | soil metagenome | biome: tundra; feature: field; material: soil | place: USA | collected 2010-05 | depth 0.15 m | reverse complement strand
TGCCGAGCGTCTTCAACCGCCAGGTGGTCCAGCGCGTCGCTGCCGCCGTCCAGCGTGCCGCCCTTCAGGCTGGTGTTGCCCGCAAACGGAAATAGGTACCACCACCTGCCTGAACAACACCTCCAGCGGTTCCCAGGCGCGCGCGCTCATTGATGCGCCCATTCATGGCGACCGGATCAGGCAGGGGCACCTCAACCGTTTCAACGACCACTATGCCGCCTCTATGTCAATACCCTTGACTTTGCGGGCTTGACGGACGCCGCTCACCGGGTGAATATCCAGCCCGGCGCTCCGCCAACAAATGAAAACCACCAAAAACGTCCGCAAATGGGCCGCCGAACAAGGCATCGCCGCCAAGGGAGCGTTCAGGAAAGGCATCGAAGCGGAGTCAAAGGAGTCCGTGAAGAAAGGCGCGGAGATTTGCGTGAAGGCGTGAGGCAATGGGTTCTTTTGAGCAAACCACGTGAGCTATACGATCTACGCACGACCGAGACCCATATGCACAGCGCTTGTTCTGGACACGACTGTGTTCCGGGAAGGAGTTTGGCTTTGCGATGCGCTTCTCGATGGCATTGTTGCATCTACCATCGAAACGTGGGGCGGACGGCAGAATCCGATTGTCTTGATTGAACCCGACAAGGACCTATCTGCTGATGAGTGGAGAGAGCTTGAAGCCGCTGACCCGGACCGTGTTCAATCGTTTGCTCCATTGAATGAGGCGTGGGTGCAGCGATTCCACGCTCGGCTCATGCCGTGGAAAATCACGGTGGGGGACATAGCCAAAGAAGAATCGCTTGAGGCGCGGTGGCGTTGGTTGCACGTTCCTCTGCCGGGACTCGCGACGCCACCGATTCCCCAGAACCTCAAGAAGTTACCTCGGGCAAAACTTTTGATGGCTGAATTCGCTCTGGAGTGCCCGCTCGAATTCGGCGCTTCTTCCACCGAAATTTCGGCACGTTTTATCAGTGGTTCGACCACCAAGGCACCACGGTGCGGCGAATCGCATGGTTGGAGGACATTCTTCCCGGCATTGAGGTCGAAACCGTCCGAGTTTCTGACCTGGCATCGGCTTGTGCCGCTCTTGATTCATTTGCCGGCAGCCTCTTTCCGCCGAAACCTCGACAGCCTTTGCGTTTCGTGGCCCCGACACAGGTTTCGGCGATTCACCTTGGTGGCAGGTTTCCACGAGATCCATACGGACACACCTACCGAGTGTTTGTCGGGGATTCACTGCACGATTTCACCGCATACTGGAATGAGTTACGAATATGCGGTTGCTGGGCTGTTCCACATCGTTATGCACTCTGGGTGCCTGTAGCGATGACGCGCGAGCCAGCGTTCATCGAGGCACTGCGCGCGTTCCTCTACGAATACAGCGGCAAGCACAGCTCGGGGAGCCGCTCCGTCGAGGTCACTTCTGAAACGATGTCGAGTGGAGACTTGGAATCGCTGTGTTCCAGCTTGCGCACAGGCAAAGCGTCTGTCGGAGCTCGCGCAGTTGATAGCACAACGCGTTGGTCGAGATTGCGGGAGCGGCTGCGTGATGAACTCGAAGTGCCTCGCCCTCACGCGCTCCTCAATAGCACGAATGCCGAGCGCCTTCGCACCTCAGAGCGCGTTGAAACTCTGAGCCTCTCCGAGCCAGATGTTCTGGTTGTGGATGGAGCATGGGCCGTCGATGTTCAGATCGAGTTTGGTGCGAGCAATCGGTTTCAGTCTCCTCGGTGGTGGTGTCTGCCGCGCCGTAGCGGCAGCGCACTTGCGCTAACGATCTTCCGCGCCGCTGCTCGCGTGAGTCGGTCCCACTTCTTTGCAGTTGAGGTCGAGCGTCGGACTTCCCACCTCGGAAGCCAAAAGACGCCGGAGCTTCACATTGCGTTGCCCGAAGAACCGCAAGTCGTCGCCTGCCTCATCCATGGAACGCGATTCGGGTTCGATTACGACGATGCGCGCGAGAAGCAGCTTCGCCAGTCGAGCGTTATCAGTGATGTGCGGATTTCGGACAAGGGCCAGAACTTGAGGGGGCTGATTGAGATATTTGGCAGTTTCTGGACCGCAGAAGAGTTCTGCGAGCGAAGGTTCTGGCGCGAGGCATTGGCCAAACTCGCAGGTCAAGATGCACGCCGATGTCAGACGCTGTCCGAGCAAATCGGGAACGTTATTCGGGGTGAGCTTCGTGGAGATGGCAAACAAGGCGTAGTGTTGCCTAAAGCCGAGCGCATTACTTCCAGAATTCTGCCCTGGGTTCACGGAGCCTTGGAAGACGAACCCTTGAGCTATGCTGACCTGAAAGCGCTTTTCGAGAAGATTTCTGCAGAACAACCTCCTGAACAGGATGTGCGCTACCTGAGCGGTGACGCTATTGTTCATCAGCAAGGAGTCGCTCCGCTCTCTGAAGATGAGATGAAACGGGGCCTTAATCAACTTCTCGTGCGAAACATTCTTCGTGCGGGAATTGTTATTCGCTGTCCGCATTGTGGAATCGAATCGTGGTTTCACGTCGATGAAGTCCGACAATTCAATGAGTGCGCCGGATGTGGCAAACCTCGGCCATTGGCTGTGGGCGCGGAATGGCGCTATCGACTGAACTCACTCGCGAAACGGTGTGTGTCAGCGCGCATTTTGGCAGTTCTCCAAGCGTTGGCATCTATAGCTCACCGCTCGACTACGTGCTTCTTCTACTCGCCGAACCTAGAACTCCACAGGCCCCAATCTGACAAGGCGTGGCGTGAACTTGATGTGGCCTGTGTGAGCGATGGCAAACTGATTATTGGCGAAGTCAAAGATGGTTCCTTCGACCAAAGCGAATTCAACCGGTTCGCCGAGGCAGCCGAAATGATCCAACCGGACCGTGCTGCCATCTTTATCCCGCAGGACCGCTTCGACAAAAAGGTACAACAGTGGTTTTCAGAACTGCATTCACGGCTCGCAACCGCTATGGTTCGAGCCGAGCTTCACCAATTGCCTTCTTTCTGAGAGCCTTTGCTACATGAAAACTCAGGATTGTCAAAGGCTGGACAGCGTCCACAAGACCTGGAGCAACCCCGCCTTGCGGTGAAAGGCTCAGTCCCGGAATTCGGAATACATTCACATGCGAAGGCCGCGAAGGGATGAAGACTGGCCCAGAACGGCCTGATTTGGACTGCTGGGGTTTATCCTTGACGAGCGGAGACCCGCCGAAGAAGACTCCCAGCGGTGCCACTCATCTCACAAGCCTTGGGAACGATCCTGATGCGCATCTTCTTATTTATGGCAATAGCGTCATGCCTCTCTGGTTACGAATCGGCTGGCGGACAGGCAACGCCTTCGTTCCAGACCTACGTGCTGGACTATCACACGCCTACGAATGCGGCCTTGCAGGGCCAGCTCGAAGCCATCGACGCAAAGCTGCGCGGCCAATACGGGATGACGACGGAGCAAGTGGCGGTGGGCGTGTTGGACCTGAAAGGCCTGCGGCTGGCGATGGTCCATCCGGACCGCATGGACTACGCCGCGAGCGTGGCGAAGGTGGGCATTTTGCTGGCGTACTTCCAATTGCATCCCGAGGCGGCCACCCACCTCGATCCGCAGACGCGCCACGAACTGGGGCTGATGGCCAAGGCCTCCAGCAATGAGATGGCGGCGAAGTATTCGCGCGAGCTGGGTTTGCGGCAGATCCAGCAGGTGCTCAACTCTTACCACTTCTACGACACCAACCACGGCGGCGGGATTTGGGTGGGCCGGCACTACGGCGGCGGCGGCGAGCGCATTGGCGACCCGCTCAGCAATAACTCGCACGCGGCGACCGTGCGCCAGTTGCTCCGCTATTTCCTGCTGCTCGAACAGGGCAAGCTCGTCTCGCCCGAAGCCTCGAAGACCCTGCGCGAAATCTTTGCCTCCCCGGATATACCGCACGACAACATCAAGTTCGTGAAGGGCCTCGCCGGTCGGGACGTGCAGATCATCCGCAAGTGGGGCACCTGGGAAAACTGGTTTCACGACTCGGCGGTCATCACTGGCCCAGGCCGGCAGTACATTCTCGTGGCGCTTACCCGCCATCCGAAAGGGGACGAGTATCTCATTGAGTTGGCCGCGGCGGTGGACGACCTCATGACCGGCGGCAATCCACCGGAATGACCATTGGCGGAAGAGATTGTTGTCGCTGATAATTATAGCTGACAGGGCCGGGCAGATTTGCTATGGTTATGGGGCTATGTTGCGATGCCTCGTGTTGTTGTTCGCTTCCCTCAATGTCCTTCCCTGCGTGGCTCGTGTGCTGGTCTCCCCGGACAGCACCTGGCGGTTTTTTAAGGGGTATTCTGAGGCCTCCGCCCCGGATGCCACCGCTTGGCGCCAATCGGGCTTTGACGATTCGGCCTGGGCAATCAGCCAGGCGGCGTTCTATTACGAGAATAGTCCAGGCAGCTCCACGGCCTACACCGGCAATACCGTCCTGGGTGACATGGACGGCAATTACACCTGCATCTTCCTGCGCCAGAAGTTTGTGGTCACCAACATTTATGACGTGGCGGCGCTGCAGATCGCCGCGCTCAGCGACGATGGTTTCATTGCGTGGATCAACGGGCAGGAGGTGGGGCGCTTCAACATGCCTTCGGGCGACGTGCCTTACAACGGCACCGCCAGCCCGGCTTTGCCCGAGCCGATCCCCTGGTGGACCAATACCGTTTCTGACATCCAGTCTTTCCTGGTGCCAGGGGTGAACGTCCTCGCGGTGCAGGCCTTTAACTGCTCTCTCGGCAGCAGTTCCGACTTCACCATCAATCCCGCCCTTTATTACATCCCCGATCTTACCAGCCCGACCCTCACGTTGATTTATCCCACCACCAACTCCGTGGTTCGCGCGTTGACCTTGATCGAAGTGGCCTTCAGTGAGCCGGTCGCCGGTGTGGACGCATCCGATCTATTGATCGATGGCCAGCCGGCGACGGACCTTGCCACAGTGACGCCCTCGCAGTTTGTTTTCAGCTTTTCCCAGCCCACGACCGGCGCGGTGCAGGTCGCCTGGGCGCCGGGTCATGGCATTCATGACTTGAGCAGCGCCGCCAATGCTTTTGCCGGCGGCAGTTGGTCCTACACGCTTAACCCCAACGCGCCGCTGCAAGGCGTAATGATTTCCGAATTCATGGCTTCCAACAGCGGCAAACAGAGCAATTCCCTGCACGATGAACTCGGGGACAGCCCCGACTGGATCGAACTCTACAACGGCGGAAGCACGCCCGTCAGCCTGAACGGTTGGTCGCTGACCGACGATGCGACCAAGCCCGCCAAGTGGGTATTTCCGGCCACCCTGCTGTCCGCCAACGGCTACCTGGTTGTCTTCGCCTCCGGACGCGACACCAACGTCAACGGCCAACTCCACACCAACTTCAAACTCTCCTCTTCGCCCGGCTACCTCGGATTGTTCGATCCCGCCGGCAATGTCATCTCGGCTTTCAGTCCGAGCTACCCGCAGCAATACACCGACATCTCCTACGGTCGCGACCGCCTGGACCCGACGTTGCTCGGTTATTTCACCAACTCCACCCCGGGCGCGGCCAATTCAACCACTGGCCCCGGCTTTGGGCCGGATGTCCAATTCTCGCGGGCGGGCGGCACCTTTCTCAATAGCTTCTCCCTCACCTTGACCACGACGGATACCAACAGCGACATCCGCTACGTGTTGGTGACCACCAACCTCGCTTACGGAACAGCGGCCATCACGAATATTCCCACCACCACCTCGCCGCTTTATACGGCTCCGATCCAAATTGCCAACACTGCCCAGGTGCGCGCCCGCTCGTTTCCCAGGCAGGCCGGGTTCTGGCCGGGCCAACCGCACACCGAGAGCTATATCAACATCAGCTCAGCCGTGGCCACGTTCATTTCCGACTTGCCCGTGATGCTCCTCCACAACCTGGCAGGCGGCCCCCTCTCGGCGTCGGCTTCTTCGCAGAACCAGAGCGTGATTGTCATGCTCTTCGAGCCGGTCAATGGCCGCACCTCGCTGACCAATCCTCCCACGCTCGTCACGCGCGCGGGCTTCAACATCCGAGGCAGCAGCACCGCCGGTCTGCCGCAATACAACCTCGCCCTGGAAATCTGGGATGAATACAACCAGGACAACAAGGTTGGGTTCCTTGGCATGCCGGCCGAGTCTGATTGGGTGCTCTACGCCCAGGACGGCTTCGACACTTCCTACCTGCACAACCCGCTCATCCATCAACTTTGCCGGAACACCGGCCGCTACTCTTCCCGAACCGCTTTTGCTGAAATGTTCCTCAACACCAGCGGCGGCACGGTCACCTATAGCTCGCCCGTCGGCGGCAACTATTTTGGCCTCTACACCGTCGAGGAGAAAATCAAGCGCGGCAACAATCGCGTGGACATCGTGAAATTGGAGCCGCAGGCCACCAATGCCCCGGCCATTACCGGCGGTTACATGCTCAAGATCGACCGCGCCGACGCCAACGAGAAGACCTTCTACGACTCCTACCTCTCGGGCAACATCGTGTATGTGGACCCGCCCGGGTTGGAAATGGTGGACCCATCGCGGGCGGCACAATCCGCCTACATCACGGGCTATTTTTCCCAATTCGAGACCGCGCTTTCGGGGGCCAGCTACACCAACCCAGTGACCGGCTACGCCGCCTATATCGATGTCGATTCCTGGCTGGACCATCATATCTTCAACGCCCTCGCCTGGAACGTCGATGCCTTTCGCCTCAGCGGTTATTTCTATAAAGACCTCAACCAAAAGATCTCCATGGGGCCGCTCTGGGACTTCGACCGCAGCCAGGGAATGTATTACGGTAGTGACTATCGCTGCTTCAATCCCCGCCTCTGGTACGTGCAAGCCACCGGCGACCAGGGCACTGACTATTTCGGCGATCCGGCCCTGGAGGGCGTCCGCTGGTGGCAGCGCCTCTTCACCGACCCCGACTTCTGGCAAAGATGGATCGACCGCTGGACCGACCTGCGCCGCACCACCCTCTCCACCAATAGCATCTTCTCCGTCATCACCAACCTCAGCAGTCAATTGACCCAGGCCCAGCCCCGTGAAGCAAGCCGCTGGGCTTCTCAGGATTCAATCGGCCCCCGCTCCGGCACTCTTTCTGCCAATGGTTACTCCTACTCCTTCCCCGGCACCTACCAGGGCGAGCTTACCTTCCTCAAGAAATGGATGGCGGACCGCACCGACTTCATCGACACCAATTTCCTCCGGGCCCCCGTCTTCAGCAGCAACGGCGGCGCGATCACCTCCGGGTTACCTCTCACCATCACCGCGCCGACCATCGAGTCCAACACCACCACCTATTACACGCTGAACGGCACCGACCCACGCCTGCCCGGCGGCGCCATTAACCCCGCCGCCATTTCCAATCGTGGCACCATTAACCTCAGCCTGACGAGCAACGCCCGCGTCTTCGCCCGCAACTACAACGTCGCCCACAACAACGTGACCGGCGGCACCGTCGGCGGCAACCCCCCTATTTCCAGCCATTGGTCCGGTTCGACCATAGGCACCTTCGTCGTCGCCACCCCGCCGCTGGCCATCACGGAGATCATGTATCACCCCGTCGCTTCCGGCACGAACGATGATAACGACTTCGAATTCATCGAACTCAAGAATGTCGGCGCCCAGAGCCTCGATCTCATTGGGATAAGTTTCACCAATGGCATCAGCTTCACCTTCACCGCCACCAACGCCATCACGAACCTTGGCCCCGGCCAGTACCTGGTGCTCGTCGCCAATGCCACCGCCTTCCTCTCCCGCTATCCAACGGTTACGAACATCGCCGGCCAGTACACCGGCAAACTCGACAACTCCGGCGAACGTCTTACCCTTCAAGGCGCGCTCCAGGAACCCATCCTCGACTTCGCCTATAACGACTCCTGGTATCCGACCACCGATGGCGAGGGTTTCTCGCTCGTCATCCGCAACGAATACGCCCCCTTGAACACCTGGACCAACCCCGCTAGTTGGCGACCCAGCATGGCCCTCAACGGCTCACCTGGCCGCGCCGATGGCACCGCGCCCAGCTTCCCCGCTGTGGTGATCAACGAGGCTTTAACCCACACTGACCTGCCAGAACTGGATACCATCGAGCTTTACAATCCTACGGCCAGCCCGGCGGCCATCGGCGGCTGGTTCCTCACCGACGACCACTACAGTCCCGCCAAGTACCGCATCCCGGCCAACACTGTTATCCCCGCCGGTGGCTATGTCACTTTTAACGAAACCCAGTTCAACATCGGATCGAATGCCTTCCGGCTCAGTTCCCTGGGTGAGGAGGTCTATCTGTTCTCCGGTGACGGCACCAATATCACCGGCTACCGCCACGGCTTTGAGTTCGGGGCTCAGGTCAATGGCGTCTCCTTTGGCCGCTACGTCACCAGCGATGGCCTCGAGCATTTCGTGACCCAGAAAGCCAATACCCTCGGCGCCGCTAACGCCGGCCCCAAGGTCGGACCCGTCGTCATCAACGAGATCATGTACGCCCCGCCGCCCTTCGGTTCCGACGCCGACAACCTGGATGAATACATCGAGTTGCGGAACATCACCGGCCAGGCGGCGCCGCTCTTCGACCCACTCTACCCCACCAACACCTGGCAGATTCACGGTGCCGTCCAATTCACCTTCCCGCTCGGCGTCACGATGGCTCCGTGGTCATACGTGCTTGTCGTCAGCTTCGATCCCGTCCATGACCCCGTCATGCTGAACTGGTTCTGCGGCCGGTATGGCGTGGCCACCAACACCCCCATCTTCGGCCCCTGGTCGGGGCATCTGGATAACGCCGGCGAGCGCGTCGCCCTGTACATGCCCGACAAGCCGCAAGTGCCGCCGTCATTGGACGCCGGGTTTGTGCCGCAGGTGCTCGTCGAGGAAGTCAACTACTTGCCGCTGCCGCCCTGGCCTGCCGGCGCGGACAGCACCGGCAATTCCCTCCAGCGCATCGCCAGCGCTGCGTTCGGCGACGATCCCGCCAACTGGCAAGCCGCCGCCCCCACCGCCGGCCAGTTAAACCAGGGCGCTCTCACCGTCGATACCGACCACGACGGCTTGCCTGACGAATGGGAGCTGGCCAACGGCCTCGACCCGCTCGACCCCACCGGCAACAATGGCGCCCTCGGCGATCCCGACGGCGACGGCCTGAATAACCTGCAGGAGTATATTGCCGGCACCGACCCGCACAACAGCCAGGACAGCCTGCGGTTTGACCGCGTCTCCTTCACCAACCACTTCTGCCTGCTGCACTTCAACACCTACACCGGTCGCACTTACGCCATCGAACGGTTGAACGACCTCGGCCCCACAAACAACTGGATCGCCTTCACCAACTTCATCCCCAGCACAAACGGGCCAGTGACCGTGTCCGATCCACAGGCGCCCGCTGGCTATTTCTACCGGCTCAAAGTCACGCGCAACTGACGGCGCGCAGCCCGGAACCGCTCCTTACGCGTATCCATCTCTGCGGGGTGTTGGTTGTAATCGCAAGCCCTGTTCCTCTCACGAATACAATCTATCGACCTCGCGTAAGAAGGGGATTGCAGGGTTGGCGAAAGCCCGAACCGAAACGTGACTGGGGGGCCAAGCCAGGCTGGCGGCTGGTCGTGCGACGACTGAATCGGCACCTGAGAAGGCGCTATTCCGCCTTTGCCTTGCGTGGCACCAGTTGAAACTCGGGCACCGAGGCGGCTATGAACTTCTTCATCCGCTCGAACGTGGCGTCCGCCTGGCCGGGGAAGCAAGCGCTGGAACAACCGATCATGGCCCAGCGCTGCAAGATGCCGGTGTGGACGAGATCGCGCGCCATCCACCACATCCGCTGCCAGTGCCGCGCGGTATATTCATCGTTGTCGGCCACGAACCAGACGACATAGACGAGCTGGGCTGGGACCTGCTGCCCGTTGCTGGTTATTTGTCCGGCAGCAATGAACTTCATCACCGGCAATTCGTAAGGATACGGTCGATCGATGTGCACCTTCGATTCTGAAGAAAGACTGCGATCGATGCGCCAGCCCGCCCCCTCCACGCAGAATTCGGTTTGATGCAGGCTGGTACGGTCGCGGCCCATGAGCACAACGTTGATAGAGGCCGTGAAGCCGTCGGGCGCCCGGTATCGTCTTTGGCCGAAGCTCGTGTCCTGTGGCAGCCACCCGAGGGTCTTGTCGTCCACTTCGATTTCTTCCGAGGTGTAATCCAGCACATGCTCCGGCAAATCGACCCGGAGTCGCTGGCTTCCGGGGATGGGAGTGGTCTTGACGGCTGGTTGCCCCAGTTTCTGGGTGGACTGGAGCCTGGTCAAAAGACATGCGGCACCGCCAATCAACCCCAGGGCGGCTATCAAGATGATCCATTTCTGCCTGTTCATGTCGCTGTTGCGTTTAGAGCCTGTCGAAGAGGCTGGCACTACACTATAGTTTGCTCTGCTTCATCCTAAGCGGGCGCGCTGCCAAGGGAAAGGCATTTCCAGCCCTTCCGCGGGCTAATTCCCTCCCCTCCGCCAAATGACGAAGGCGGTGAAGCTCCTTTCCGGTTGAAAACCCTGCTCCCGAAGATATTCGGCGAGGGCCCCCTGGTTGTCATAGACGTCCGGTTTGGAGGCAATGATGATCTGAGGCGTCGGCAAAGCAACGAGTTCTTGGCGGCTTGGATCCATGACGAAAAGCGCCGCACCACCGCTGCTGGCACGTGTGGCCGTCGGCACACCATAATACAGCGCTCCTTCCTTAGATGCATTCCACCAAACGGACTGGCCGTTGCGAAGAGCGGATTTGGCAAAAGCCGCCGCCGCCCGATAGTTATCCTTCTCGTGGCGAGGCAAGAAGCGCAGCGAGAGACACGAGGCCAGACTCATGGCGCAGAAGAGCACAACCACGCCTCTGGCCCAGGTGCTTCGTTGCGACCAGAGGGCGGAGCAACCCACGGTAAAGAGGAGCAATAGAACGGGGATGAATGGGCTGAAGTGCCGCCCCAATACCCGGAAATGCGTAACCAAACCAACCGTCAGGAGAAATGCTGCAGGAAGGCAGCAGCAGAACGCCGCGGCGAGATGCTTGCGGTTCCCGCGGTTAAACAATTCCCGCAATGCTGCGCCGAGCAGAATCAGCGTTGGCACCGCATAAAGCGCCAACCACACCAAATATGGCCGCAATGCCGCCGGACCCGCACTCCGCATCGCCAGCCGCCCCGGCCCCAAACCGCCGAAGCCCAACAGTTCATAGCCAATAAACAAGACGCTGCCCAGGGTGGTGGTTGCCGCGGCAGAGGCCCGTGCGCCAACAGTGAGTGTCCAGAGATAGTAGCAACCAAAGAAGAGCAGCATCCCTCCGGCGGCGAGCCATAACAATATATGTCGCTTTACCAGGCTAATAATGCGGGTCCACGAAAGGAACGCCGGCCCGGCCAGCAGTGCCCCGCCCGCCCAAATCATTCCACATAGGCTGCTGCCCGCCAGAACGACAATGCCAAAAAGAAGCAACGCCACATGAGCCGTATCCCGAGCTTCACACATGGAGGAGTTTCGATCCAGGCGCGCCAGGGAAGCCACCACGAGCAGACTGGCGCCCAATTGCATCGCATATGGCCGCGCCTCATCCAGGTAATACCAGGCGAACGGGCAGAGCAGGGCCACGCAGGCCGCGATTGGCCGGCGGCGATCCCCGGGCGGAAAGGCCATGATAAAGGCGAACGCCCCTGCGACAAACCAGGGCACATTGGCCAGACGCAACGTCCATTCGCCAGTGCCAACGAGCCTGCCCCAGCCCCAGATGTAGAGCATGTAGAGCGGCATCTGCGGCTCCGCACTTCTGTCATGGCTCAAGATTTGCCACCAGCCGCCCAGCGTCGCCTGGATCGCCTTCATGCCCGAGCAAGCCTCATCGATCCAGAAACTCCGGCTGCTGACGGCTACGAGGGATACCGCCAGAACGACCGCAGCAAAGGCGATGCCGTCTCGCCACAATCCAGCTTGACTGTTCGCAGGTTGATCGGGCGCCTGGCTATTCATGTGTAGAGGAACGGGGTTGGATTCGGCCAGGAATCCATGTCCTTAGATGCCCGGGTCAAGGCCGCCGGGTCATGCGGCTTTGGCTTCCGGCGGCGGGGCGGGCTTCAAAGGTTCTTCCCGCAGCAAGTACCCCAGCAGCAAAAGGCCCCCGAAGGCGGCCGCGTACGGCAGGAGGCTGAGAATCCCGAATGGCCCGCCTTCATGCACGTATTCCCCCGCCTGTTGCCCGCCAATCTCCGCGGCCACGATAATCGTCAGCATTCGCACGACGTTTCCAAACACCGCCAGCGGGATCGCCGACGCCATCAGCAGGCCGCGCTTCCATCCGGTCCGAAACGACAGCATGGCATAGATAATCGCCACGGCCAGGATGGCAAAGAGGCTGCGGATTCCGCTGCACGCCGGTGCGACATCATATTGATACTTGTGCATGGGATCCATCAGGGCGGTTCCCTCTCTCACAACATCGATCTGCAGCAGGTTGCCTGAAATCCACTCGACCAACCGGCACACCAACAGCCGCAGGGGAAAAGTGACCGAGACGGCCGACAAGCCCAAGGGGACACAAAAAGCGAAAAGGAAGAACGGGAAGAAGCTGTCGCGCAGCCACTCGCGTCCCCAAGCCAATCCCATCAGCCCGTAGATGCCGGTGAAGAGCGCGACGATCGAAATGCGTGGTTGCTGCACCATGTACCCTGTCACGTGCAAGCCGAGGGCCACCCCCACCAGCAGCAGCCCTGGCCACCAGAGATCGAGCTTGTGGGCGAGCAACTGCTTGCGCTTCCACCAGAACAGCGCCAGCACGATAAAGGGAATGAGGTTCCCGTGGGCCTCGTCGGCGCCGCCGGGATCAGTGCTCGGCCTATAGACGATATACATCCAGCGCAGGAGCGAGGGCGTGGAGATGTAGCCCACGGTCGAGTTGCCCAGGAACTGGAACAGCGCCAGCCAAGCGACGAGCAGGATGAAGAAGAAGCCCTTGTTGGGAAGCCGTTGCCAGCATTCAACAAAGTCGATGCGAAAGTCTTCCAGGATCCCATTGGCGGGTTGCTTGTCCATGCGCGTCAAGTCTAGCTTATTTAATCGAGGCTATTGGATACTCCAGTTGCCGAAGTTGCTCAATCAAATTCGACGGCCTCAAGGAATCGGTCATTTACGACGGGTTGGCGCAACCCCCTTGACCGTGTTCGAGCGGCGGCTCATTATCAGCCTCGTGGCCTGAAATCATCATGAAGCTGCTCGTTTGCGCCTGCCAACGCCGGAACCTCATGCCCATCGCAACACTCGCTTGCATTGGGTTATTCACGCTGACGATTGGCATCTCGATTGCCTACACTTTTGTGGATGAGGTTGCCTACGCAGAACCCGCCATAAATCTCTTGCGAGGCGAGGGCTATCGCTCTGCCGCCTACAATGTCACGACCAGCTCTCAAACCCATGTTTCAACGGCTCCGGCACACTCGGTCCTCTTGTATGTTTGGCTTAAGTTGTTTGGCATATCGCAGCACTCGGTCCGTTCTCTCGCCGCCGTGCTGGCGCTGCTTGGCGCCGCCGTCCTCTGGCGCGCGTGCGTGCGTCTCGGATGGTTGGCGGGAGGTGTTTCAAGCTCGTTACTGATCGCTCTCGTTTTGCTTGATTACGGCTGCGCCTTCTCATACTCATGCGGCAGACCCGATTCCCTGTCTTTTTTGGTGCTGGCAACCGTGTTCTACCTCGCATCTTTCCCCAGCCGGCGCGTGGCGCTGTGGTTCATGGGAGCGATTGGGCTGCTCCTGCCGTTTGTTCAATGGGCCACTGTTATTTTCACCTTTGCCCTTTGCGGAGGGTTATTCTTTGTCTTTGGAAAGCGCATCCTGAAACCCGCCCTGGTATTGTCCCTCGGCATGATCCTGGGTTTGGCGGCTCAATACTTGCTCTACTCACATCTCGGCCTTTGGGATACTTGGATGCTTAACATCAAGGGAGAGGGCTCTGCGAGCATTCTGCAGAGAATCATAGACCGGCTGACTAGCAATCCATTGAGCCATCATTCGAACGTGATCTCAAAGGACATAACTTCCTGGATCCTTTTGGCTGGCCTGGGCATCGAATTCGCACGGAGCAAGCTCTCCGGCGAACGCCTGGGCATTTGGCTCGGGAAAGCCGCGGCAATTATTGCGCTGGCGGTGGGAGTCGGCATGTATCTGGTCGGGAAGTTTCCCACCTATTACGGCTGGATGCTCTGCGCCCCGTTGGCTGTGATCATCTGTGTGTATTGCGAGAAAGTTGCCGCCCGCCGCCGCGCCGTCTTCGCCAGCGTGGTGTCGATTGGTATTCTCGCGTGTGCGGCGGGATTGCCATTCCAGTTCTTCGTCGCTCTCCACGATTGGAAAGACCGGCAGCCAGCAATGATCGACGCCTGGCTGGAATCCAAAATCGGCAAAGACGACGTGGTCTATTGCGACTTCCCTTTTTATTATCCGGCTAAACTCCGAGCCAAGCGCGTTTACGCGGGCAATTACATCCTTCCCATGACCCCGGCTGAAGCTCAACAGGTAACCTTGGCAATTATCGGAACCAAATTCACCTCCTATGACGGAACCAAACTAGACCTGTCAAAAGCGAGAGAAAAAGGCCGCTGGGTTGCTGGCCGCTCCAGTCTATTCGGCAACGCCTTCCAGTATGGATTCTTGTCAGCGCCCAATTACGAGTGCATTGTTTACGACTTGAAGAATCCGCGTTAGGGAACAAGAAACAACCATGAACTGGACTCACCTGCGACATTGTGCCTGGGTGGACACCCGCGCCCGGTTTGTTGCGGGCACTCCGCCCGGAGGCGCGCTGCTGGACTTAGGCTCGTCGGACGGTGAAACGCTGGGCCACATTGCCGAATTGCGACCGGATTTGCGCCTTTTTGCGACCGACGTGGCGGGCACGCCGGAGAAGTATCCCGCTGGCTGCCAATTCCAGCGGTCGGATTTGGAGCGGGACCGGCTGCCGTGGGCAGCGTGTTCGATGGACGCCGCAACCTGCATGCACCTGGTCGAGCATTTGCGCGATACCACTCTGCTGTTGCAAGAGGTAGCGCGGTTGCTTAAGCCGGGCGGGCGAATCTATTTCGAGACCCCGCACCCGAAATCACTTACCCTCTCCAGCCCGCGCGGTCGAGCGGTCGGGACTTTCACCCTAAACTTCTTTGACGATCCCACCCACGTGCGACCCGTAGCGTTGGGCGCGCTGGCCCAGCAGGCGCGCGGAGTGGGCTTGGAAGTCGTGGCCAGCGGGACCTCGCGGAGTTGGCTCCTGGCGGCGGCTTACCCGCTGTTCATTTTCTTGCCGGCCAGCCGAAAGAAGTTCACCGCCCGCGTTCATTGGCTGGGCTGGTCCGCCTACCTCATCGCCCGCCGCTCGTTGTAGGACAGACCACCTGCCGGTCTTGGATCACAAAAACAGCCTTCGTCGAGCTTGGTTCACTTACCTACCTTGACGTCGTAGCACCAAAGCGTCCCAATATCGCGGATATAGAGCCGGCCGTTGGCGACGACCGGGTAGGCCCAGGACTTGGATGCGCCGCGGTCCGGCGGGTCGATGGGCTTGAAGCGGCCCTTCTCGTGGTATGCCTCCGCGGTCGCTTCGACCAGCGCCACTTCGCCGTTTTCCCCGTGCAGGTACAGCCGCCCATCGGCATAGCAGAGCGCGGCTGCGCCGATGCTCCGGTCATCCCACTTGACGTTGCCCGTCGTGAACTCCAGGCAGAGCAGCGCCCCCGCGCTGGTGCCATACAGGTATTCTCCCACCTTCACCGCGCCACCGATGCTCGTCGGCAGCTTAGGGGAAAAGTACACCTGCTCCGCCTCGAATGTCCCCCCATTGACCTTCAATCGCACTCCTCCGCCCCCGCTTCGCGCTCCGGCGCTATAAATGAAATCCCCATCCGCCACCGGCGTCGGGATCACCGCCGGACTGCCTTTGGCCGTCTTGTCATAGCGCCACAGCAGCTTCCCCGTCTTCGCCTCCACCCCCACGAGGCCCTTCTGCAGCATCTGAATGTATTGCCTGACCCCGCCCACCTCGATCACCAGCGCCGACGTATAGGCCGCCTGCTCGCCGCCCGGAATGGCGCACTTCCAGATCAGTTCTCCTGTCTTCTTGTTCAGGGCCACCAGCGTGGCATCCGGTCCGCCCGGCGTGCAGACCACCGCCTCGCCGTCGATCAGCGGCGACTCTGAGTAGGCCCAAGTCCCCGGCTGGCCTCCGTAATCCTTCCGCAGATTCTTCTGCCAGCGCACTTTGCCGGTCGCCCGCTCCAGGCAGGCCAGGTCGCCGTCGGAGCCAAGGGCGAATAGCCATTCGCCATCGACGGTCGGTGTCGATCTCGCTGCCGGGTAATTCGGCTGCTGGTCCGGGTTGCCGCACTTGCCGATCCGTTGGGACCAAAGCTTCTTGCCATCTTTGGCGTCGAGCGCCTGCACGAACTCGTCATTCGTCCCCTGGTTGCTCAGCAGGTAAAGCCGGTCACCGACCACCGAGGGCGTGGAGTAGCCCGAGCCTATATCCTTGACCTGCCACACCAACCGCGGTCCCTCCTTCGGCCACTCTGCGAGCAACCCGGTCTCCGCCGAAATCCCATTCCGCTGCGGCCCTCGCCACTGCGGCCAGTCTGCTGCTGGAAGCACCAAAGGCCCAAGACATAGACCCAATGAAACCCCAAGAACTATGGCTGGGCAGCGCGTGGTCGTGAATCTCTTCATAAATGTTCCCTGAATCTGCACTGCCGCGCCGCCACACGCAAATTCTGCGCAGCGTATTGTGCGTGCAGTCTCAGTTCCTGACCTCGAATTCCTGCGCCGGGATGAGTTTCACTGGACCGAGCAGGCCGGAATCCAGCAGCGGGTCGTTCTTCTTCCACAAGCGCCACATGGAGAACGTATAGCGGCCTGCCGGGCTGGGTTTGCCGTCAAGCAGCCATTGAGGCCAGCGCTTAAGCGTGCCATTGGGTTCGCGCTCGCTGTCCTCGGGCATTTGCTCGTCCCCGATGAGCCGGTTCGGCCAGAGATTGACGACCGCGATTTCGATGGTGTTTTGGCCGGCCCGGGCCGCGGCGGTGACATCCAGGCGATAGGGCC
>OBLW0100001927.1_pt1 | contig 17097 bp, 12 predicted proteins | sample 1520161 | NCBI WGS metagenome assembly OBLW01 (sample SAMEA3539309, study PRJEB22396) | soil metagenome | biome: tundra; feature: field; material: soil | place: USA | collected 2010-05 | depth 0.15 m | reverse complement strand
CTTCCGATCTGGTTGCGCCTTGCTTGGCTGCATTGTCGGCTGCGCCTTCGCCGGTACGGTTGCCGATCATCTCGGCAAGAAGAAAGGTCTCGCGCTTTGCGCCGTCTGCTTCGCTCTTTCATCCGGAGGAATCTTCTTCGCATCCAGCCTTCACCAATTTGTCGTCTGGCGTCTGATCGGCGGCCTGGGCATCGGCGCAGCCTCGGTAATCTCTCCGAACTACATTGCCGAGATTGCTCCCACGCGCGTCCGCGGCCGCTGCGTGACGCTGTACCAGTTGGGCATCGTGGTCGGAATTCTGGCCGCGGTGTTCGTCAACATGCTCATTCAGCGCATGGGGGATGAAGCCTGGAATACCGACGTTGGCTGGCGCTGGATGTTTTTCGCCGGGATCGTACCCGCGCTTCTGTTCGGCGGCATGATTCTGCCCGCCGTCGAGAGCCCACGCTGGCTGATGAAGATGGGCCGTCGCGAGCAAGCCATCCGCGTCCTCACTCAGATCAACGACCCTGACATCGCGCAGCGCGCGGCGGCTGAAATCGAAAATTCCCTGGCCATTGAAGAGGGACACATCTCGGATCTATTCACCACCTTCCGCCGTCCGCTGCTGCTGGGCATCATGTTGGCGGGATTGCAACAGATCAGCGGCATTACCCCGCTCTTCTCTTTTTTGTCGGAAATTTTTCGCTCGGCCGGAAGCGCGACCGGCCACGCTTTCTTTCAATCCGTCCTGGTCAGCCTGATTAATTTACTGTTCACGCTTTTTGCCCTCTGGTTGGTGGATCGCGCTGGCAGAAAAAGCCTCATCCTTGCCGGAACAACGCTGCAATGCCTGTCGTTTGCCCTGGCGGGCTGGTTCTATCACATACACGGCAGCGGCTTGGCAATTCTTGTTCTGGTCATGAGTTTCGTGGCCGGGCACGCTTTCGGCAACGGCGTGGCCTGTTGGGTCATCATCTCCGAAATCTATCCCACGAAAGTTCGCGGGCGCGGCATGTCGATCGCGACCACTGCGCTTTGGCTGGTCGGCTATCTCGGCAATCAACTGTTTCCGATCATGCAAAAGAATCTCGGATCCGACGGCACCTTCTGGTGCTTCAGCGCCGGAGCTTTGTTGACGATCATTCTTGTTGCCTGGCTGATTCCAGAGACCAAGGGACGTTCACTGGAAGAGATCACTAGGTTTTGGAATCCGCAATTTCGAGAAGTTCCTACAATCGCGAATTGACCTCACACGATGGAGGTGTTTGCCATGACGCAATCGAACCAGCAATCTGCTCACGCTGCCGCTGACCGCACTCACTCTGGCCAAACCCTTCTCGGTGTGAGCCGGAGAACTGCAATCAAGACTCTCGGCATGGCAGCAGGCGCTTTGCTGCTGCCCGTTGGATTTTCAAGCACGGCTTTCGCGACCAGATTACAAGCTAAAAGTCCGGCAAAGAATCCAAAGTGGTACGGCTTTAATCTGCTCGAATATTTTTCGACCGATCCCGACTGGATGAAGTATTTCCCCTATAAGAATGACGGCATGTTCCAGGAGGACGACTTTCGCTGGATTCGCGATTGGGGTTTCAACTGGGTCCGTTTGCCGATGGATTACCGGTCCTGGACCGACTCTCAGGATCTCCTGAAAATTCGCGAAGACAAAGTTGCGCCCATCGATCGCGCCATACAACTGGGCGAGAAATACGGAATCCATATCAACCTCGGCCTGCACCGGGCGCCGGGATATTGCATCCTCGACACCATGGACGAAGCGCTCACCGGTATTCACGTCACCAAAGAGAAGAGCAGTGTCTTCACCGATCCGAAAATGCTCGACGCGTTCGTCTACCAGTGGGCCTATTTCGCCGGCCGCTACAAAGGAGTACCCAGCGAAAAACTCAGCTTCAATCTGGTGAACGAGCCGATCGTAACGCCGGCTCCCGCGCAGATGGAAGAACTTAAGAAAGCCGGCAAACTCAAACCGGAGGACTTCTTCAACGGAGAATTCGCGCGGAGCCACGCGGCCGACTACACCCGCGTCGCCCGCGCGGCCATCGAAGCGATTACAAAGCATGATCGGCAACGCCTCGTCGTCACCGATGGGTACAACGGCGGCACGGCTCCGATCCCGGCTTTATTCGACACCGCGGTCCTGCAGAGTTGCCATACCTACCATCCAGTACAGCTGACGCACTACCAGTGCGAGTGGGTGCGTGGTCTTCTATCTGGCAATGAACCCGTGCCGACCTGGCCCATCAAGGACAGCAAGGGTCTCACCATCGACCGTGCCCAACTGGCGCGAACGTTCCAGCCGTGGGGCGAACTCGCGGCGCACCGGGTTCCCATTCACTTCGGCGAAATGGGCTGCTACAAGCACACGCCCCCGGAAGTAGTCCTTACGTGGTTCGACGACACCTTGAGCGTGCTCGGCGATCTGCGCTCCGGATGGGCGCTGAGGAATTTTCGCGCACCGTTCGGTGTTCTAGATACGCAGCGCGCCGGCACAAAGTTCGAAGACTGGCACGGCCACCAGCTCGACCGCCCGCTTCTCGCCCTGCTGCAGAAAAAAATGAAGGAGTAGAGAGCGATCGACCGCCTCGCAGGCATGCTCTCCTCTGCGTTCTCTGCGGCATGTCTCTGCGAACTCAGCGGTCAAAAGCTTCTTACGGCAGCGGAAGCCCAGGCCTACCGCCCGAATGCGCGGAACGAATTCTCAGCCTGGCCGACGACTTCCGTCTGAATGGCATACAACCCGCCAGCCAGTCGGTCTCCCGCGGGCGCCTCGGCCTTCGCCGTGGTGACGTAAAGCGTCTTGCGATCGGCTCCGCCAAACGTGCAGGTCGTAATGTTCTGTACAGGCATTTCGACGACGCGATCAATCTTTCCATCGGGCGCAACGCGAACGATACATCCGCCAAAGAACCGGCAATTCCAGAGATATCCTTCCGAGTCCATGGCCGACCCATCGGGCGCGCCCCGCTCGAAGCCCGCAAGAAATGGACGTTCATTCTCGATCGTGCCGCTCGAGGCATCGTAGTCGTATTGCCAGATCACGTTGGCGAGGCTGTCGCCGAAATAGAAGCGCCGGCGGTCCGGACTCCAGGTCAGAGTATTCGCGATTCCGATGTCTCGTCGCCACACTGAGACTTTGGCATCCGGATCAAGTCGGAACAGCACGCCATCCTTCTCACCTGCTTCGCTCGAAGTCCCATCAGGATTGACGTTGTTGCGCATGGTTCCCATCCACAGCGAACCCCGCGGATCCACGCGCGCATCATTCAGCCGCACTGCGGGCCACCCCTCAAGACAAAACAGAGGCTCCTGCCGCGTATCCGTAGCCGGTTCCCACAAAATCACGCGCGATCCCAGAACGACCGCCAGCACCTCCGGTCGATCCGTCAGGGTGAGCGCCGTTACCGGCTCATCGAAGAACCATGTGCGGACCGATTGATCCGCTGGCGTGAAGCGATGGATCAGGAAGCGGTTAATGTCGGTCCAATACACGGCGTCGTGCGCCGCGTGCCAGACTGCGCCTTCGCCGCACACATCTCCGGTGGGCGCGACACAAACGGGATCACCGACCATTCTTGAGTTCATTGCACACCTATGCCCGCGAGCAATCCGCCGTCGACCAGATAATCGCCGCCCGTGCAGAATCCCGCCTTGTCCGAGACCAGGAATGCCGCTAACTCGGCCACTTCCTCGGGCGTGCCGATCCGTCCCATCGGATGCGCTTCGCCAAACCGCTCCATCACGGTCTCCGCGGGCAAGTCAGGTCCGAAATGCGCGGCGGCGCGCGCCAGCATCGGCGTGCGAATCGAGCCCGGGCTGATGGAGTTCACACGAATGTGATCCTTGGCGTGGTCGAGCGCAAGCGCCCGCGTCAAACTGTGAACCGCGCCCTTGGACGCCGCATAAGCCACGACACCGCGCTGGCACGCATGACCTTGCACCGACGAAAGATTCACCATCGATCCCCCGCCTCGTTTTTTGATCTCGGGAATTCCAAAATGGGCCAGCAGAAAGATGCTGCCAACATTCACCGCCATACAACGATTCCAGGAATCGGGCTCGGTTTCGGCGGCTGTGCCAAAGGGATGAATCGCCGCGGCATTGACGATGATATCCAGGCCGCCATGCGTTTTAACGGTCTTGGCAACGACCGACTTAACCTGCTCGGGCTGGCTCACGTCGCAAGTTTCCACAAGCAGCGATAATCCGCTCGCTTGCGCTTCCTGCTGCAGTTCATGGTTGGCTGACGACTCGATGCCACACGCTACCACGCTGCATCCGCCGGCGGCGAGGCGCTTTGCGATCGCCCGACCGATCCCCGTCGTGCCGGTAACGATCGCGACCTGGTTCTCAAATTCTTTCATATGCCTGGCTCCTTCTGGTGGATCGCAGCGGACCGCATCTGTCTTGGCCGATCGACGGTGCAAACTTACTCGGCTAACTCTGGCATGGCATACTTCAGCCCTTCCACCACTCCTCGCAATTCAGCGAGGCCCTTCAACCTGCCGACCAGCGAGTAACCCGGATTCACCTTCCGTCCGATGTCATCAGCCAACAAGTGCCCGTGATCGGGACGCATGGGAATCTCGCTGTCCAATCGGTTCTGCTTGCGCCGGCGAGCCTCCTCTTTTAACACAGCGCTGATCACGCCGACGATGTCCGAACTCCCGTGCAAATGTTCCGCCTCGTAAAACGAGCCGTCGGCCTCGCGCATCACCTGCCGAAGATGTACGAAATGAATGCGCGACGAAAATTCATCCACCATCCTAAGCAGATCATTATCGGCGCGTGAGCCGTAGGATCCCACACAAAGCGTCAATCCATTTGCCGCGGTATCAACTCCAGCAAGAATCGACCGCGCGTCCTCGGCGGTTGAGACAACGCGCGGCAGACCGAACAGCGGCCACGGCGGATCGTCGGGATGAATCGCGAGACGAACCCCGAGCTCTTCAGCGACTGGCGCTACCTCCCGCAAGAACGAAATGAGATGACCGCGCAACTCGGATGTGGTCACATTTTTGTACTGGTCTATCGACTCCCGCAACGTCCCGCGGTCGTAGGATCCTTCGGCGCCGGGCAGTCCGGCAATGATGGTCTGCTCCAGTTCATTGCGGCGGCCCTCCGACATCGCCTCGAAACGTGCTCGCGCTGCCGCAACCCGCTCTTCCGGGTAATCTCCTTCGGCGCCCACACGTTGCAGAATGAATACGTCGTACGCGGCGAAATCACTCACGTCGAAGCGCAGGGCATATCCGGTGCTGGGCAATTGCCAGCGCAAGTCGGTGCGGGTCCAGTCGACGACCGGCATGAAGTTGTAGCAAACGATCTTTACGCCAGCCTGTACGATGGCCGACAGAGAGTCTTTCCAGGCGTCCGTGAACTGCCGAAACGGACCGCGCTGCAGCTTAATGGAATTGTGAATGGGAATACTTTCGACCACCGACCAAGTCAGTCCCGCCGCCTCGATCTCCGCCTTGCGCTTGAGCACTTCGTCGAGCGGCCAGACTTCCCCGCGGTAGAGATGATGCAATGCCGAAACAACTCCGGTTGCTCCCGCCTGCCGGACATGGTCGAGCGAAACTGGGTCTTGCGGGCCAAACCACCGCCAGGTTTCTTTCACGCCGCTATCTTAAACCTTGGCTGAAATAGAAGAGGGATTCATGCTCGAATCGGCCATTCTGGATTAGACACGGAAACTGTTCCCGTTGGAAGATGAATGCAGGAGTATCAGAGGCTGAATGTCGATCCATCGTGAAAAGCGATCCAAGGCTGCGAAGGCCGTCATCTTCGATTACGGAGAAGTTTTGTGCCATCGGCCCACGGCAGAAGAAATTGCGCGCCGTGGGAGACCTGCCCCCTTCGCTCCACGGGCAGGGAAGAGCCCGCCGCAGTCGGCGAAAGACAGTTTATGTGCTCCATGGAGGAACGACGGCGCGAGAGTAACGCAAAGCGTCTTCCTGCGTTTAAAATCATCCCAGAAAACCTGTGCACACTCGACATCTAGGCAACTCCGACTTAGAGATTACTCCCATCGGTATTGGCGCATGGGCGATGGGGGGCCGCGACTGGGCGTTCTCCTGGGGACGGCAGGAGGACAAGGAATCAATTGCAGCGATTCACGCGGCGCTCGATGCGGGCGTCAACTGGATCGATACCGCGGCCGTGTACGGACTGGGGCACTCAGAGGAGGTCGTCGGCAAAGCGATCGAGGGACGCTCACACCGTCCATACGTCTTTACTAAGTGCAGCCTGGTGTGGAATGACCAGCGCGAGATCGGGCACAGCCTGAAAGCTGTCTCGGTGCGCCGCGAGTTGGAGGCAAGCTTGAGGCGGCTGAGGGTGGATGTGATCGATCTCTACCAGATCCACTGGCCTGATCCAGAGCCTGAGATGGAAGAGGGGTGGCAGACGCTGGGCCAACTCCAAAAGGAAGGCAAGGTTCGTTACATCGGTGTATCGAACTTCAACGTCACCCAAATGAAGCGGGTCGAGAGGATCGCACCCATCACCTCGCTGCAGCCGAACTACAACATGGTGACCCGCGACATCGAAAAGGACGTTCTGCCATTTTGCCGTGAGCGGCACATCGGCGTCATCGTGTACTCCCCGATGAAGTCGGGGCTGCTAACCGGCAAAATGAACCGCGAACGCATCGCGTCGCTGCCGCCAGACGACTTTCGCCCGAGAACAGCGAGCTTTAAGGAACCGCTTCTGAGTCGCAACCTTGGCGTGGTGGAGGTGCTACGCGGGATCGGCGAGCGTCACAGCCGTACCCCAGGTGAGGTGGCGATTGCCTGGACGCTGCGCGATCCAGTCGTCACAGGAGCGATTGTAGGCATGCGTTCTGCCGAGCAGGCGAAGCAGATCGTGCGCTCAGCAGAATTCCGGCTGAGTCCCGATGAGATTCTCGAGATCGAGGAGTATCTCCAGGCGAATCCGGTTGCTGCATGAGTATCGCAAGATTGTGTCGCAGAAGCTATCCATGAACGTGTTGGGTATATCCGATTTTCTGCAAGTTTCGAACAACTACCCGCGATCTCGTTCTGCAGGAGCCCGAGATCGTACCGCAGCCTCAACACTTCCTTGATTTTGCGCGTGTACACCGCCTTCTGGGCATTCAGTTCTTCGGTTCCTCCTCCAACCCGAGAGCGAGTGTTGGTCAGATGGGCATACCCGAACAGAACCCGATGATGTCCGAAGCGAAGATCCGAGCCTCTGGATCATCGGTCGGCAAGAATTCGACCGTGCAGAGCCAGTCTGTCTCATCTTGCCAGTATGGCTCGAAATCATCCTTGCGGTTCGTTCTCAAGAGCGACAGACTTCCAATTCAGGTCTCTACGTCAAAACTCGCGGTACAAGAACGGTACAAGCAAAAGATGTGCCTTAGCGTTTCTAGCTGTTCCTTACAGGGCATTGCAGAGCGACCGCTGCCTTGTAATTACAACGTGATCCAGCCTGTCAGCGCCCTTTCACGGCGGTAACACGGGCTCAAATCCCGTCGGGAACGGATCGCTTTCGAGCCGGTTCTTCGCATCTCCAGGCGAACCCGGCAGCTTCGAGCGCGTCGAAACGCCGCCAAGCCGGAAGCGACAAGCGGAACCAGAGGCGCGCGCGGAGCTTCCACAAGCTGTAAGATCCCTGCCCATGTGAAGCAAGCTTTATTTCTGGTTGCCGGTTCTGGTGTCAGTCGGATTTGAAATGTCGCGCCAATCGGTGCTTGAGGGTTCTAAGAAGGAACCACACTAAATCCTTGCCAGCATTGGACGTTTGGCTAATTGTGTAAAGTTGAGCGACAGCGTGCGCAGATGTCAAAATTGATTAAAGGGGCAACATGAAAACGAATAGGTTTGTAGCGAGTGGCTCATCAGATCACCGGATGCCCCTACTCTATTATGCAACCCACCGTCTTCTATCGCTGGCAGTGCGGCGGGACACGGAGGAGAGCTACACGGAGGAGAGGTAGGACGAGTTTCTGTGTGGCTTGGCGAACAATCCCGTCAACCCTAAGGTCCTGCAACGGCCGAAGAAAGCATAAATATAAACGCGGAAGGCAATACACTTAGAAGCTGGAGAGGAACAAGATCATGATTCATGCCGGCCGCCACTTTCTTCAGATTCCAGGTCCCACCAACGTTCCCGAGCGCATTCTGCAGGCGATGAACCGCTCCGTTATCGACCATCGCGGCCCCGAGTTCGCGAAGCTGGCGAAAGAAGTTCTGGAGAACGTGAAGCTCGTTTTCCGGACCAGAGGACCGGTCGTGATTTATCCGGCATCGGGCTCAGGAGGCTGGGAGGCATCGATTGTTAACACGCTCTCTCCGGGCGACCACGTTGTGATGTTTGAAACTGGCCATTTCTCGCAACTCTGGCGACAGGTTGCGGAAAGATTCGGCCTTCAAGTTAACTACTTGCCCGGCAATTGGCGGAGCGGCGCGAACCCGCGCGACCTCGAGGTAAGGCTCGAATCCGATCGCCAGCACCAGATCAAGGCGGTGATGGTCGTCCACAACGAAACCTCCACTGGCGCAACAAGTTCAATTGCGGACGTTCGCCGGGTCCTCAATCAAGCCAAGCATCCGGCGCTCCTCATGGTGGACTCCATTTCTTCTTTAGCCTCGATCGATTATCGCCACGACGAGTGGGAGGTCGACGTCACGATTGCGGGCTCGCAGAAAGGCCTTATGCTTCCTCCCGGCCTCGGAATGAACGCGATTTCGGAAAGGGCGCTCGCCGCCAGCAAGCAAGCCAAGATCCCGCGTTCTTACTGGAATTGGCAAGACATGCTGCAACAACCAGGCAGGTTTCTTCCCGTACACTCCGGCCACAATCCTGCTCTATGGACTGCGCGAAGCGCTGACCATGCTGCAAGAGGAAGGGTTGCCCAATGTATTTCGCCGGCATATCCGTCACGGAGAAGCCACACGTGCGGCGGTGAGAGCCTGGGGACTGGAAATTGTCTGCGAGAACCCCAGGGAATACTCGAGTTCCATGACTGCGGTGTTCACGCCGCAGGGCCACAACGCGGACGAACTGCGCAAGGTCATTCTGGAGAACTTTGATATGTCGCTGGGCGCGGGATTGTCCAAGTGGGCGGGAAAGGTCTTTCGCATCGGACACCTCGGCAGCTTCAATGATCTCATGCTGGCAGGCACGCTGAGCGGCGTGGAAATGGGATTGCGCTTGGCGGACGTGCCGCACAATGCGGGAGGCGTAGCTGCCTCGCTTGTAAGGCTCACAGCGGCGCACGAGAAGGCTGAACCAGTGCCAGCAAAATAAGTTTTCGGTTAGCAACGGCTGTGCGCATTTTGCAAAATCTCAGAGGATGGGAGCGGGTCTGTGGGGTCTGGAGCGCGGGCAGTAGGGGTGCGGAGTGGCTTCCCATTTGCCACCACAATCGTGCTCGTACTGCTCTGTCTGATGTATGGCATCACCTACATTGACCGAGTCAATGTGAGCACTGCCTCACTGGTCTTCAAGCAGGATCTCCACCTCACCAATGCGCAAGTTGGACTCGTCTTCTCGGCGTTCGCGTATCCGTACGTCTTCTTTACTACGATTGGCGGGTGGCTGAGCGACCGCTTCGGCGCGAGACGGGCGCTCACCGTGTCGGCTCTGATTTGGGGAAGCGCGACGTTAGTCACCGGGATGACGACCACACTCGCCGCCATGCTCGCGGCGCGCGCTGTACTCGGATTCGGAGAGGGCGCGACATTTCCAATCGCCACCCGTGCGATGTGCGACTGGCTTCCCGAGCGCCGGCGAGCATTTGCCCAAGGGGTCACCCATTCAAGTTCCAGGCTGGGCACGGCGGTCACTCCACCGCTGGTCGCCTGGCTGATTGCGCTGATTACCTGGCGCGGGTCGTTTGTCGTTCTGGGAATCGTGAGCCTCGCTTGGGCTTTAGCATGGGCTGTCTATTTTCGCGACAATCCTGCCGATCATTTCAGCATCACTGCAAAGGAACTCGAATCTCTTCCACCTTTCGTCCTACGCGACAGGAAGGCCGACCCTGTGCCGTGGCTCTCGCTGGCGCGCCGCATGGTCCCCGTCACCGTCGTCTATTTCTGCTACGGATGGACGCTCTGGCTCTACCTCGCGTGGATTCCGTCTTTCTTCCTGCACAGCTACCGCCTCGACGTAAAGAACTCCGCGCTGTTCTCGTCGGGTGTGTTTTTTGCCGGCGTTGTCGGAGACACGTTGGGCGGGGTTGTCAGCGATCGCATCCTGAGCAAGACCGGCGATCGCATCATGGCGCGCCGCAATCTTGTGGTGGCCGGATTTGTTTGTTCGCTGCAGTGCATGCTGCTCATCTTTTTTGTGCGGAGCGCCTCCGCGGCAGTGATTTGCCTGAGCCTCGGTTTCTTTTTTGCGGAATTCACAATCGGGCCGATGTGGGCAATTCCCATGGACATCGCTCCACAGTTCTCAGGCTCCGCTAGCGGCCTCATGAATATCGGTTCGCCGCTCGCCGCCATCGTTTCGCCAGCGGTGTTCGGATACGTGATCGACAAGACAGGGAACTGGACTCTTCCGTTTCTCGGCAGCATTTCGATACTGCTGGTTGGATCGATCGTGGCGTTTTGGATGAGGCCGGAGAAGGGGTTCCGGACATAGCGACCCCACTGTTCGCATGTCGAGACTGTTGTGTCCAGCGGGCGAAAGAATGCTTAGCGTCCCCGCTCTCGTGAAGTTTCCAGGGTCGTTGAAGATTCTCAGTTGGGTAGTGGGCTCGAGGGTTTTTGAGGAAGAATAGTTGGTTGGTCCTCGGCGACGATATTTGATGCAAAAACCTTTTAAGGAATAATGACAATGAGTGAGCTCGAACCGACGTTTGTTCCCCCAGGCGAACTGTTGGCCGACATTCGAGCGCTGATCGCCGAAGCGCGGCGCCAAACCACGGTCGCTGTGAATATGGGGCTCACGCTCCTCTATTGGCCCATTGGCCAGCGCATCCACCGTGAAGTGCTGGGCAGCGAGCGCGCCGCCTACGGCGAACAGATTGTCGTGACGGTGTCACGACAATTGGTGGCGGACTACGGACGAGGTTATTCAGAGAAGAACCTCCGCCGAATGGTTCAGTTTGCCGAGCTGTTTCCCGAGCAAGAGATTGTCGCGACGCTGTCGCGACAATTGAGTTGGTCCCACTTCAGCGCGCTCTTGCCCCTCAGTCAGCCCTTCCAACGGGAATTCTACGCGGAGATGGCCCGGATCGAAGGCTGGAGCGTGCGTACCCTTCGTGCGCGCATCGACTCGATGCTCTATGAGGGCACCGCGCTCTCGAAGCAACCCGATGCAATGATCCGCCTAGAGCTAGCCATCCTCCGCAGCAAAGGCGACCTTATCCCCGCTCTGCTGCTCAAAGACCCCTATGTTTTGGATTTTCTGGGGCTTACCGACCGCTTCCTGGAGCGTGATCTGGAAGACGCCATCCTGCGGGAGCTGAAGACCTTCCTGCTGGAGCTGGGTGCGGGCTTTTCCTTCGTCGCCCGGCAAAAGCGCATCCAGCTCGACGGCGACGACTTTTACATCGACCTTCTGTTCTACAACCGCAAACTCTCGGGAGAGTTAGAACTGAGATACCTTTGTGCCGACCAGCATCTCAGCTTTGAGATACAGTGCTCCCGCGATGCCCGCGTTGCGCAATGCCTCGACGTTGTTCTGACCGTAGGCCAGAAGGGCGCTAGGCGCTGTTCCGCTCTTACCGCGCTCGCCCGACGGCCGATAGAAATGCACGCGCCCGTCGAGAAGTAGGGCAGCTTCCGCGAACGGAAGTATGTTCCAACGGAGTTCTGCAACAGCGATGCCATCGGAACGGCGTGCCCTCATTTCGGCTCGCCGAAAGATGGGTCATTCGGACGAGGGAACGAGTTCTTGGGATGGTTCTGTTGTTTTATGTATGAGAGCCATTTGCGAGCAAGGGATTCAGAAGGAAAGAACCCCGCTGGCATTTCTTGTGGGGGCAGATTTTTCTCTGCACGTTCAACGTGTGCATCACAGACATTCCACAGAGGTAATCCCCAATGGTCGGCGTAGACGGTTTCGCACGGTCGGATTGAGCCGTACCACCCGGTATGCGGGTTCAGGGGTGAGAGGGGCTTCTTAGGGTCGGGGCGTCGCGCACGGATCACCTCTTGAAGCCAGTCGAGGATAAAAGACTTGGTATCGATGATGCAGCAATGAGGGACATTGTTCTGCACCAGATACACCCACGGCGCTCCCTGAGGCTGATAACGTTTATAGAAGTTGTACGGTTTTCCAGTCCCTCCCACCGTGTCTCTGCCCCCCACAATGATGAGTTCGGGTACGGCGACGCCTTTCCCATCGAGCGTTATCTTGTCAACATTTTCTGGGTCCGTCTGTCCGGGATTAGTAAGAATTGCCGCCACGACGCGGTCAGGAGCATAGGCCACAAAATGACCAAAGTACGCTCCTGTTCCCGAGAACCCGAGAACAATCAGCTTTGCCGATCCCAATTCTGGATGCCCGCTTTCTGCTCCAAGGGTGCTGAGAGCAGAGAAGAGAGAGCGGCCCAAGCCGTGTTCCGGATACATATCCATCTCGCCGACTTCTCCGGTTGAAGGCTTCGCGGCTGGGCATTGAATCGCCAATACCATCGCCACATCATTCCGCTTCGCAAAGGCAAGCACATCAGGATCGGAATAAAAGCGAGTAATATCTGGGCCTCTATCGTATGTGACCCAAGCCGCCTTTACCGCCGTGTTGCCTGCCGGAAACGAAGCTTGATAGTCGCAAGGCTGTGCGATATTCTCACCCGGTCGGGGTATGTCGGTCGCCTTGTACTGATGGAGTTGCGCGACAGCGGACCCACAGGCCAGCAGCAGCGAGAAAAGCAGGTATTGAGGCGTGCCGTTCATTCGCGGGACGAATCGTTCATCCTGCATTGAGCAGTCCTCCATGATAGAAGAACGTCGCTATAGGCGAAATGGTTGGGTTTTTTTTGTTGGGCTGCATGCAGGCCCTCGCGGGGCTGGGCATCCCGAATCGTGAGTAGAACTGCGATGCTTCAGTTCCGGGCAGGCCGGGCTTGAAAGAGTGGGATTTGCCGCTGGCAACGGCAAAATGAGCGGTGGGATGAGGCGGTCGCACCAGCGCGAAGAAGGACATAATCGTGCTGCTCACTTGAACACTGAGGTCGCGCTGAGTCCAAGGCGTTTCGCCAAGTCTGGATGTCGTTTGCAGAGTGCCCAGAAATTCTTTCGCGCCTTCCACTTTGGAACTCGGATGTCCATCAATGAACAGCGCGAAATACCAAGCCATCGTCTCATCCGCTCCACGATCAAGTGCTCCCGGATTTCTTTTCTTGCATTCATTTTTCTACAAATCCTCCACGAAGGCTCGCTAGCCGCCAAGTTAGGTTGAGGGAATCATGAAGTCATCGAGGTACGGAAGGACGGGAAAACCTACCTCGTTGGCAGTGGCGAATTCGTCAAACGTTTCGGCTTCCACACGTTTCGGCATTCCCTGACAAGTTGGATGATGGACGCCGGAGAGAACCCGCAGATCGTCCGTTCTATGCTCCGGTGGACGAATCTGAACATGCTTGCGCACTACGCCCACGGCTTCCGCGAGACGAAGCTTCAGGCCCAAGGCAGGGTACTGGAGGCGGTGCTAGGAAGAAAAACGGGGGCTTAACGGGAGCCAAGTGCAGTAATGCTGGGAACAACCACCCACTTCCAAATGGTTGAATCATCGGAAGATAAGGATGGTGGGCGCTATAGGATTTGAACCTATGACTTCCACCGTGTGAAAGTTGCAAGGCACTTTGTAATCAGAGAGTTACGGAGAACGCTCGGGAGCGCTCAGGAATGCTCAGGAGCATATTTTTCAAAAACTTACGAACACGGGCCAGAAAGCTGGACCCATAAATGGACCCACGTCAAACCGGGTTGCACCCAGTTTTCGTTCGACTCGCTTTGCATTTTGGCGGTGGCAGTCTTGCCAACCGTTGCGGACTGGCCTCTTCTGCAGCCTTGGCAACTGGACCCAGTTCACCTGTTCAACTGCCCCAAGTTAGTGAAATGAAAGAGTGAGGTGCTCTGCGGATTCTTACCTCGAAGAACTGAAGGCCGAAGCCGCACGCGTGCGCGGTGCGAGTCCTGGGAAATTTTGAATCGTGGTCTGCAGCAACGGTGCAGCAACCATCGTCGAAGCGTCGCCGAGGCCTTCGGCAGAGCCATGAACATCCATCGCAATAGTCGTCAGAATTTCACAACCCTTGGTCCGAGGAGTACGGGGAGGATTCGGAAGTGATTGCAAAGATTAAGCGAAATTGGTTGGTTGCGGGGGAATTTGAACCACCGACCTTTGGGTTATGAGTGTAACAAAGGTTGGAATTTCAATAACTTACAAGGGACGGATGGCACCCTAGATCCTTGTAAGGAACGCAAGGTAACAATTAATGTTCCCCAGTTGCTCCCTCTTCTTTCGATTCTTGATTTCGATGCACTGAAGAATCAGCATCTTCTTTCGTCCTTTCGTCCCGGGTTCTGGATGCTTTCAATGAAACCTCCGCCAGATCCACGATGATGGTTTTCGGTGCTAGATTGACACATTTCGAGTGACGGGCAAATCGAGCACGTCCGTTTGTGTCGGCCTAAACTTGCAACTGCCGTCCGGTGTGTCATCGTCCTAATCACTGCCGTCAAGTTTGTTGCGCGGGAGTTGCGGATCTTGCACGGTTTTGCCGGATTCTGCGGAGCTAAGTTGTTTATCTTCTTTGTCTGCAATCGACGGATCAAAACTCATAATCCGCAGGTCCGAAAGGACTGTGGGGGTTCGATTCCCCCTCCCGGCACCGCGTTTCCGTCGGTCAGTATCTCGATGGGATCATTTGCCCAGAAGAAGATCCGTGCACTTTGCGTCTCCTCCCTTCGTTGGACCCTAGCTGCGGAAAATTCCAGACTGGAATACGACGTTGATTCTTGGTGTGCATTCCTCCGGCTTAAAGCGTGTGCTGCTCTACTTTTTCCAAATGTGTGTCGGGGGAGGGCCAACTCTCGTAAGTGTTGAAGTTTTCCACGTTTTTTAAAACGTACTGCGGAACGCCCGTAGCGTGCTGCACCTTGACATGAATGAAATCCGCACCGGCGACATCATCGAGCACGAATCCAGGACGCAAATCTTCGTTCGCATATCTGATTTCCACGTCGCTCATCCGGATGTCCTGGACGTGGCGAATGAAAAAACCGTGTGCCGGCATGGGCCCAAACCGGTTCGGGTCGGGGTATGCCGTCTCTAACTCCGGCACCTGAATGGCTGCGTCTTCTTTCTTTCCGCCGCCCTGGTGGACGATCAACATATTGCTTAGCTTCAAGTGCTGAATGTAGTGCCCGGGGATGCCGGAGATCAGTGCTGACTGACGGGAAGCACAATTCGAGACGACGATGTTGCTGATGTTTACGCGCCGGATCTCGCCTACTGGAACTCCATCCGGGCCACGCATCCGGCGACCGAGCCGGATAAAAAAGGGCACATCGGTGATGTCGCGCATCGTAATGTTGCTGATCGAGACATCCTCGAGCAGCGCGCCGTCAACCGACTCTAGAGCGATCCCACGGCAAGTATCGACAACGCAATTTGAAACGGTGATATTCCGGAAACCGCCATTCGATTCGGTGCCGAACTTAATCCTTCCGTTGCGCGAGGCTTTGCGTTCCGGTGCGATAGGCTTGTAGGTCGCATCTAGCAGCGTGCCTTCTTCGTAGCCGCCGGTGACATAGCAATTCGTAATGGTGACATGGTCCGTGGATCGTGCATAGCCCAGGCCATAAGAACTCTTCAGGCAGATGCCGTCGTCCCACGGTGAGTTCACGCTGCAATTCGAGACGCGCACATTGCGGCAACAATCGATGTCGATGCCGTCCCGATTCGTATCGATCTTCAGATTATCGATCGTGAAGTTATCCACGCCGGTCGCGAGAATTGCAAAGTGGCCGGCGTGGAGCATCGAGAAATCGCGAAGCGTAATGTTGTGGCAGTTCTTCAGGCTGATCGACTTGTTTCCTACGCCGGCGGCGAGCGCGGTATCTCCCTCGCCACGGCTCAGGCCTTTGCCCCAGATCAGGCCCGGCCCGGTAATGGAAACATTCTTGATGCCCTCGCCCCAGATCAAACTGTTGTGCCAATGGCTGTGACCGAAGTCCTGGTAGTGATCCCATTCGTTCGGTTCGGGAGAATCGTATCCGCCGGTGGCGCCTGGTGCGGGAGCGTCGGCCGCGAGAATGGTTGCGCCGGGACCGAGATACAAATCCACATTGCTCTTGAGATGGATCGAGTAACAAAGATATGTGCCTGCGGAAAAGCTGACGGTAGCCCCACCCGCGTGCGCCGCAGCTTCGATGGTCCGATTGATAGGTTCAGTGTCGAGCGTGTTGCCGTCGCCCTTCGCGCCGAAAGCTCTGACGGCGTATTCGCCGCCTGAGGTTGGGGTTGATTTCGCTACAGCCGAGCGCGTCATCGCGCCGACTGCGACGCCTGACATTCCAAGACCGGCAACTCTCAGAAAGTTTCGTCGCGCCGCATCATTTGTGAACATGAGTTCCTTTTCTTCGCCGCCGGCGAGTGATGAAGTGATCTGCGTTTGGAGGAGTGAGCTCGGTTTCGCTCTCATTTATTATTTATTATTCGTTTTGACGCAACACGACGGTTTCACTTTCCGATGTGCGAAATCCGCCAGATCGACTTGGAAGCATCGTCAGTCACCAGCAGCGAGCCGTCCTGGAGCCACCGTTACTCCGACTGGACGACCCCACACATGCCCATTGTCAACCATGAACCCAGTCATGAAATCTTCGTATTCTCTGCTCGCGTGTCCCCATTGATGTAAAGGCACGCGAATCAGCTGCCGGACGAGTAAATGTGCATCTCCGTACTGTCCGGATTGAACTCCAGGATGTCGGCGCGATTCTTCTCCGCCGGTGTTGTATCAGAGTCGTTCACATTCGCTACCGAGCGGAAAACCTGTATCTCGGCGCGGGTGACACCATACGGGTTCGCATCAGCAGAGCATGAGGTATTGCACTCAAGCGCGAAGATCCAATTCTATTGCATCGATTAGCGGCATCAACCACGCAAGCAGCG
>OBLW0100001926.1_pt1 | contig 17098 bp, 13 predicted proteins | sample 1520161 | NCBI WGS metagenome assembly OBLW01 (sample SAMEA3539309, study PRJEB22396) | soil metagenome | biome: tundra; feature: field; material: soil | place: USA | collected 2010-05 | depth 0.15 m | reverse complement strand
GCCAGGGCCGCCGCGCCCGGGCCGCGGCCGACGCCGCGCCATGGCGCGGCCCGACCCGCCGCTACGACATCCTCAAGGAGGGCACGATCGCCGGCTGTATCGTGCTGGTCCTCACCCTGGCGCTGGCCGCCCTGCTCTCCTCCCCCAACGTGCCGGCGGTCACCATCCAGAGCTGGGCCAAGGTGGCGCCGGCCGACTTCCTGGCCACGGCGGCCACCGAGCTCAACGGCACCAGCGAGACCGCTACCTACGGACCGCCTTACAACCACCAGACCGGCAGCGTCCAGCGGCTGCTCTTCTCGCCGACCCAGCTCGCCGGGGTCAGGCAGCCCATCGACCCCGCGCAGGACTTCGTGCTCCGGCCGCTGGCCACGATCTCATCGACCAACACGGCAGTCGCAGCCGCCCTCGCCACCTACCAAGCCGCCCCCGCAGCGAAGCAGCTGGCCTGGGCCAACGCGTACGGCAACGCGGTCACCCACGTCACGTTCCCGAACGGAAACCCGGTGGTCCCGAAGGCCACTGACGGGCCCGTCCCGGTCATGCTGGCCAACGAGCTGACCATGGCGCGCAGCGGGGCGCTGGACGCGAGCATGCTCGGCAAGCAGCCTTTCTACGGCACCAACTTCACCGAGCCGCTGCTGTTCCTGGAGGACGGCGCCTACTTCTCCACCAAGGCCGAGGGCATGAACCTCACCGGGGAGCAGTGGGGCGTCATGAACGAGACCGGCAGCTACCCCGGCCAGCCGTGGCTGTGGCTCTACACGCTGTGGTACCAGGTGCCCGGTTTCTCCGCGTCAGCCAATGTCGACATGATCGCGATCTACATGACCGGCCTGGCCACACTGCTGCTGCTGGCCGTGCCGTTCATCCCGGGCCTGCGTGACGTCCCGCGGCTGATCCCGGTGCACCGCCTCATCTGGCGCGGCTGGGGGAACCCGGATCAGCAGGGCGCCGGGAATGAGCCCCCGGCCGGGAAGTCCGGCCCGGTTGGCACCGCCGACACCACCACCACCACCGCCGGCACCACCACCGCGGGCGGCACCACTACCGGCGGCAAGTCCCAGTTACCGCCTCGCTCATCCTGATGATCCCAAGTGATCAGGCGCCGCCGGGAAGCTTCCCGGCGGCGCCTGATCACAACCAGTCCGCTGGTGGGAGAAGATACCTAGTGAGGAGGCAGATGCCATGACGGGTAATGGGGACGCGCGGCCGCTGGTGGTCGTCGGCGTGGATGGTTCTGAAGAGTCGGTGGCGGCGCTGCGCTGGGCTGCCCGCTATGCAGCAGCCGCGGGAGCGTCGGTCCGGGCGATTCTGGCCTGGCACTACCCGACGGCGGCGTCGGTGCCGCCGGTGGGCCTCGCCCCGCCTTCGGTGAGCAGCGAGGTCGGGCAACGCATTACTGCCGCCCTCGCGGAGGCTGTCGCCAAGGCGGCCCCGGACGCGGCGGCCGAGCCCATCGAAAGCGAGATCCGGTACGGGCACCCCGCCCAGGTGCTGATCGAGGAGTCACGGCACGCCGACCTGCTCGTCGTCGGCCGGAGCGGGCACGGGGCGTTCGTCGGGATGCTGGTCGGCTCGGTGAGCCAGCACTGCGTGGCCGCTGCCGAGTGCCCGGTCGTCGTGGTCCGTGAGCGCGCGGCTGGCTGACCGGGCCTGCGCTGGCCGGCCGGCGCTATCGATCCGGCGCTGATCGGCTGGTACTGACCTGGGCCGGCGGGGGCATCAGGCGGGGCCGGGCGCCAGTTCGGCCTGCACGGCCCGAGTCAGCTCTGGCAGCGAGGCGGCCACCGCTGGGGACAGGCCCAGCCCGAAGCCGATGTCGGCCGCTTCCACCGCGAACACCACGAGCCGTTGCGGCGCGCGGTTGAGCGCCTCGGCGAGCCGCACGGCGTCCGGGATACCCAGGCCATGCGTGCTGGCAACGGTCGGCCCGGGCGCGGCGGAGCCGAGCGTGGTGCGGTGGATTCGTCCTGGTTCCGGCGGATCGCACAGCACCGCGTCCACCACCACCGCGAGATCGGCCCCGGACCAGGCATCGAGCAGCTGGCTCGGCTCTCCGTCGGAGACGGTGAGCACGATGCCCGGCAGGTGCAGTTTCCCGACCGCGGCGACGATCGCCGGGCCGATGCCGTCGTCGCGGCGGTAAGGGTTGCCAACGCCGATGAGGACGGCGTGCGGGGCGGTCACCGGCGCCGCACCGTGAGGTCGAGGAAGTGCGCCGAGCAGGAGATGCACGGGTCGTAGTTCCGGATGCACCGTTCACACAGCGAGGTGAGCGCGTCGTCGTCGAGCCGCAGGTTGGCCGATACCAGATCACGCAGGTCGGCCTCGATCGCGGCCTGGTTCTGCGACGTCGGCGGGACTATGGTGGCCGACTCGATCATGCCCTCGGCGTCCAGCTGGTAGCGGTGGTAGAGCAGGCCGCGGGGGGCCTCGCTGACCCCGTGGCCGACGCCGGCCCGGGGCGGCACGTCGGCGTAAGGCGGCTCGGGGCGCTCGTACTCGCCGATGATCCGTAGCGCTTCGTCGGCCGCGTAGACGGTCTCGACCGCGCGCACGACGATGCTGCGGAACGGGTTGCGGCAGGCGGGGCCGAGGCCGGCCTCGGCTGCCGCCTGCCGGGCGACGGGTGACAGCTGGCCGGAGTTGATGGTGTAGCGGGCCAGCGGGCCGGTGAGGTAGCGGTGGCCGTCCAGCGTCGCGTGCAGCGCGGTCGAGTGCGGCACCTGGTGCTCGACGACGTGGCCGCCGAATTCGGCGGCCGGGAAGGCGAGGCCCGCCGACGACGCGACCTGCCCGCGCTCGATCGCGTAGCGGTCCGGCTCATGCACGGCCAGCAGCTCGTGCTCCAGCTCCACGTCCGGGAAGTCGAAGCCGGCCACCCATCCCGCTGTCGCCAGCGCGTCGTCGAGAGCATGACGCAGCTGCTCGGCCAGCGGGACCAGCTCGGCCTGGGTGGGCGCGCGGTAGAAGCCGCCGACCCGCGGGTTGACTGGGTGTATCGCCCGGCCACCGACCGCCTCGAGGATGGCGTTGCCGGCCTTCTTCAGCCGGAGCCCGCGTTCGACCAGGTCCCGGTGGTCGCGGGCGAGCGCGACCGCGTCCGGGTAGCCAAGGAAGTCCGGCGCGTGCAGCAGGTAGATGTGCAGCGCGTGGCTGGAGATCCACTCGCCGCAGTACAGCAGCCGGCGCAGGGCCGCGATGCGCTCGTCCACGCTGACGCCGCAGGCGTCCTCGATCGCCAGCCAGGCGCTGGTCTGGTAGGCGACCGGGCAGATGCCGCAGATGCGCGAGGTGATGTCGGTGACCTCGGTGTGCTGCCGCCCGCGCAGGAACGCCTCGAAGAACCGCGGCGGCTCGTAGATCTGCAGCTCGGCGCGGGTGACCTGGCCATCCTCCACGACGACGCGCAGCGCGCCCTCGCCTTCGATCCGGGCCAGCGCGCTCACTTGCAACTGCCTGCTGCGGTGCGTCACCGGCCGTCCCTTCCCTCTGCGAAGCCCGGCGCCGCGACGTTGAACGTGGACAGGACCAGGTCTACCGCGCCAGAACTCATCCCGCAGGCCCGCAGCTGGCTGGTCAGCGCGGGCAGGTTAGCGCCGGTCATCGGCCCGAAGCAGCCGTAGCATCCGCGCCGCACGGCCGGGCAGAGCGCGCCGCAGCCGGCGTGGGTGACCGGGCCGAGGCACGGTGTGCCGTCGGCGACCATGACGCAGGTCAGCCCCCGGCGCTTGCATTCGGTACAGACGCTGGTGTCGGGGATGTCAGGCTTGCGCCCGGCCAGGAACGCCGAGATCACCTCGAGAAGCTGCCCCTTGTCGATGGGGCAGCCGCGCAGCTCGAAGTCGACCGGCACGTGGGCGGAGATGGCTGTCGAGGTGGCGAGGGTGTCGATGTACTGCGGGCTGGCGTAGACAGCCGCCGTGAACTCGTTCACGTCGCCAAAGTTGCGCAGCGCCTGAATGCCGCCGGCGGTCGCGCAGGCGCCGATGGTGATCAGGACCTTCGATTGCTCGCGCACCCGCAGGATGCGCTCGGCGTCGCCGGGAGTGGTGATGGAGCCCTCGACCAGCGAGAGGTCGTAGGGCCCGGGCAGGACCTGGCTGGAGGCCTCGAGGAAGTGCGCGATCCGCACCTGATCGGCGATGACCAGCAACTCGTCCTCGCAGTCCAGCAGGGTCAGCTGGCAGCCGTCGCAGGAGGCGAACTTCCACACGGCGAGGGTCGGCGGATCGTTCATCAGAGCTCCCGGACGGCGAGCAGGGGCTGGGCGCACGCGTAGTCGACAACAGGGCCGTCGCGGCAGACCAGCAGCGGGCCAAGCTGGCAGTGGCCGCACAATCCGACACCGCATTTCATGTTCCGCTCCAGCGACACGCGGATGTCGGCCGCCGCGACCCCTTTGCCCATCAGCACGTTCGCCGAGAACCGCATCATCGGCTCCGGCCCGCACACGAACGCGATCGTGTGCGCCGGGTCCAGCGCCAGCCGGCTGAGCGGCTCGGTGACGAAGCCGACCGGCCCGCTCCAGCCCTCAGCAGGCTGATCCACGGTGAGCTCGACCTCCAGGCCAGGCATGGCCGCCCACGCGCCGAGCTGGTCGCGGAACAGGAACTCCGCCGGGCTGCGGGCGCCTGCGATCAGCACGATCCTGCCATAGGCGCCGCGCCGGGCCAGGGCGCCGAGAAGAACCGGCCGAAGCGGGGCCAGCCCGACGCCGCCCGCGACTATCACCAGGTCATGGCCAACCGCGGTGTCGAGTCCCCAGCCCGCGCCGTACGGTCCCCTGGCCCCGAGCAGGTCCCCGGGCGCGGCCTGGTGCAGCGCATGGCTGACCGCGCCGACGTCCCGGATCGTCTGGGTGAGCGAGCCGTCGCCGGCCGACGGGTCGCCACTGATGGAGATCGCGATCTCGCCGACCCCGCGGCGGTAGAGCATGGTGAACTGGCCCGGCTGGAACAGCGGGAGGGGCTCGCCGACCGGCTCCATCCGCAGGGTGACCGAGTCATGGGTCTCGACGCGGCGCCGGGCGACTCTGTACGGGACCGGCAGCATCGCCTCGCGGTCATCGCTCACGAGGGCTCCCGTACATGTCGAGCAGCCGCGCCCGGGTGCTCTGCAGCCGGGCCAGCAGCACCTCGATGAACCCCAGGGCCAGCGGGTAGCCGAGCGCCGGATCCTGCTGCGCGAGTGCGCGCAGCGCCGCGGTATCCAGCTCGACGGCCGAGACCGGTCCCTGCGCGGTGGCGGTGAAGTGCCAGTGGTGCGGCGGCACGAGCCATGACCAGCCCAGCACGTCGCCCGGGCCGAGGGTCTGCACCACAGACTGGCCGCGGCCGGGGAACGATGTCTCCAGCGCCACCTGGCCGGCCCGGATCAGCCAGCAGCCCGACGCAAGCTGTCCCTCCTCGAACAACCGCGTGCCGGAGCTGAACTCGACGTCCCGCGCGGCGCCCGCCACCGCCGCGCGCTGGGCCGCGGTCAGCCCGTCGAACAGTGTGAAATCGGAGAGCTGGTCAGCGCGGGTCATCGGGACCATCCTCGCTGGCCCGTCCGCCGTATTCAGGCTGCGCGGAGTCCCGCAGTTCGGCCAGCCGCCCGACCTCGGCGGTGATGTCGATTCCGGTCGGGCACCAGGCGATGCAGCGCCCGCAGCCGACGCAGCCGGAGCTACCGAACTGGTCGTGCCAGGTGCTGAGCTTGTGGGTGATCCATTGCCGGTAACGGCTCTCGCCGGACACGCGGACGCTGCCGCCGTGCAGGTAGGAGAAGTCCGTTTCGAAGCATGAGGCCCAGCGCTGCGAGCGCTGCCCGCTCCCGCCGGCCAGGTCGGTGAGGTCCTCGGTGGTGGTGCAGAAGCAGGTTGGGCAGACCATCGTGCAGTTGCCGCAGGTCAGGCAGCGGCTGGCGACGTCGGCCCAGTGCGGTGATTCCCGGCTCTCGCGCAGCAGCGCGGCGATGTCACCAGCCGGCATCTGCCGCCCCATGCGCGTCGCGGCGGCCGCGACAGCGGCGCAGGCGTCGTCGACCTCAGCCTCCGTCGCGGTCCGGTGGGTGAGCGCGGCGAGGACTCGCTCGCCCTCCTCGCTGCCGACGTCCACCACGAAGCGGTGCCCGGACTCATCGATCCGCTCGGTGAGGGCGAGGTCGTACCCAGGGCCGGGAGCGGGCCCGGTGCCCATCGACGCGCAGAAGCACACACCACCGGGCTCCGTGCAGCCTGCGGCGACCACGAACAGGCGCTGCCGGCGGCGGACGAACGCGCCGTCGGGGTGCTCGCCCGACAGGACGGCGCCGAGCTTCGCGATCGCGGCGAGGTCGCATGCGCGCACGCCCAGGAAGGCGTAGCGCACGGCCTCCTCCAGCGCGGGCGAGAACCCGTCGCCGTTCTCGGACCACAACGGCCGCCTCGGTGGATGCAGGAACTGCTTCCACGACTGCGATCCGGCCGAGTGGGCGAATACCGCCGCGTCGTCACGCCGGCGCAGCCGGTAGTGCCCGGGGGCGCTCTCGACGCCCCAGCCGGACGGCAGATCCTCGCCGGAGCTGAGCTCGGCCAGGACGATCGCGTCGTCGCGGACCGTCGGCCCGATCACCCGGTAGCCGTCCGCGATGAGCGCCGCGATCAATTCATCCAGGCTGCCCCGGGGCAGCACCGCTGGGCCGGTCATGCCGATCCTCCGCTCACCATGTCACTCCGCTGCTCTGATAGGGACGGGTCGCCTGCTGGATCGCCGTGAGGTAGCCGCCGCGCCCGTACGCCGCCTGGTCCGTGCCCGCTGATACCCGCAGGAGGCCGCGCAGGTCGGCGAGCGCGCTGAATCCCTTGTGCTTCATCCACGCGGCCAGGCCGTCGAGCAGCACCGCCGCATGGCCGGGGCCGTGCCGAAGCAAAGACGAGGTCGTCATCACGACATCGGCGCCGGCCAGCAGGTACGCGGCGACATCCGCGGCATCCTCGACGCCGGTGCTCCCGGCGAGCGAGGCACGGACCCGTCCGCGAAGCAGCGCGATCCAGGTCCGGGGCAGCCGGGCCTCCGCTGGGCTGGACAGCTCAAGCCCAGTGCTCACGGTCAGGGTCTCCGGGTCGATGTCGGTCTGCATGAACCGGTTGAACAGGACCAGGCCGTCCGCCCCGAACTTGTCGAGGCGCAGCGCGATCTCACCGGTGGAGCTGAAGTAAGGGCCCAGCTTGACCGCTACCGGAATGCTGACCGCGGCCTTCACCGTGCCCAGGATGTCGACGTGCCGCTGCTCCACATCGCGCCCGGGGGTGAGCGGGTTGCCGGGCAGATAGTAGATGTTCAGCTCGATCGCGGCGGCGCCCGCCCGCTCCATCGCGCTGGCGTAGTCGGTCCACCCGCCGGCGGTGACGCCGTTGAGGCTGGCGATCACGGGAACCTCGACCGCGGCGGCGGCTCGTTCCAGCAGGCTCAGATAGCGGCGCGATCCCGCCTGGCCAGGAGCGTCCGGCAGGTAGGACAGCGACTCCGCGAAGCTCTCGGTGCCCGCCTCGGCCAGCCGGGCGTCCTGCTGCTCCTCGCGGCGGAGCTGTTCCTCGAACAGGGATGGCAGCACGACGGCGCCGACCCCGGAGTCAGCCAGCCGCTCCACGCCAGCCAGGGTCTTCGCCAGCGGAGAGGCCGACGCGACGAGCGGGCTGCGAAGGTGCAGACCCATGTAGTCGGTGGTCAAGTCCATGATCAGCTCCTGCGCGCGTCGGCGGGGAATCTCTCAGGGCCGTGGGTGGCCATTTCCTCGTACACCGCCCAGCGCTGCTCGACCGCCTCCTGGGCCAGGCCCTGCAGCCGCTCGGCCTCCGCTGGATCGGTCCGGGCCAGGATACGGTAGCGCAGCTCACGCTGGGTGTAGTCGGTCAGCGGGATGCGTGGCCGTGGTGAGTCGAGCAGGAATGGGTTCTGCCCGGCGGCGCGGAGCACCGGGTCGTACCGCATCAGCGGCCAGTAGCCGCTGGCCACGGCGCGGTACTGCTGGTCCATGCCGTCGCGCATCTCGATGCCATGCGCGATGCAGTGGCTGTAGGCGATGATCAGCGAGGGGCCATCGTAGGCCTCCGCCTCCCGGAAGGCCCGCAGCGTGTGCTGCGGGTCGGCGCCCATCGCCACCCGGGCGACGTAGACGCCGCCGTAGGCGACCGCCTGCAGGGCGAGATCCTTCTTGGGCATCTTCTTGCCGGCCGCCGCGAACTTGGCCACCGCGCCCAGTGGCGTCGCCTTCGACATCTGGCCGCCGGTGTTGGAGTAGACCTCAGTGTCGAGTACCAGCACGTTGACGTTGCGCCCGCTGGCCAGCACATGGTCGAGACCACCGGATCCGATGTCGTAGGCCCAGCCGTCCCCGCCGACAATCCACACGCTGCGCCGGACCAGGTGATCGATGACGCTGCGCAGATCCGCGACGGCCGGATCGTCACCGTCCAGCTGATCAAGCCGGCCCTTGAGTCTGTCGACCCGCTCACGCTGCGCGGCGTATTCCGATTCGCGCCGCTGCGGCGCACCGAGGATCTCATCGACCAGGCCGCCGTCCAGCCCGTCCCGCAACTCGGCCAGGCGCCGGTGGGCCAGTTCCAGGTGCAGGTCGGCGGCGAGCCGGTAGCCGAGCCCGAACTCGGCGTTGTCCTCGAACAGGGAGTTGGACCAGGCGGGGCCGCGCCCGGCTGCATCCGTGGTCCACGGGGTCGTTGGCAGGTTCCCCCCGTAGATCGACGAACAGCCCGTGGCGTTGGCGATCATGGCCCGGTCGCCGAACAACTGGGAGAGCACCTTGAGGTACGGGGTCTCGCCGCAGCCGGCGCAGGCGCCCGAGAATTCGAACAGCGGCTGCAGGAACTGGGTGCCGCGCACCGTGCCGAAATCCACCCGGGACCGGTCGTTGACCGGCAGGGTCTCGAAAAACGCGATGTTCTCCCGTCCGGCCCGCAGCAGCGGCTCACCCGCGGCGAGGTTGATCGCCTTGCGGTTGGCCGCACCGTGTTGGCCAGCACCGGGGCCCGGCTCAACCGGCGCCGACACGGGGCAGGCCTCCACGCACAGCGCGCACCCGGTGCAGTCCTCCAGGTATACCTGGAGCGTGTACTGGGTGTCCGGGACGCCGCGCACCTCCAATGGCATGGACTCGAAGCTGCCCGGCGCCCCGGCCAGTTCCGCCTGGTCATAGAACTTGGACCGGATCACGCTGTGCGGGCACACGAAGCTGCAGTTGCCGCACTGGATGCACAGGTCCGGATCCCAGACGGCGACAAGCTCGGAGACGTTGCGCTTCTCGAAGGCGGTGGTGCCGCTCGGGTAGGTGCCGTCCACGGGCAGCGCGCTGACCGGCAGGTCGTCACCACGGCCCGCCATCATCTCCGCGGTGACCGTGCGGACGAACTCCGGTGCGCCAGCAGGAACGACCGGTGGCAGGCCGCGGGTGGCCGTCACCCGGGCCGGGACCTCGACGCGGTGCAGCGCGGCCAGCGACTTGTCCACGGCCGCGTTGTTGCGGTCCACGACCTCGGGGCCGCGCCGGCCGTAGGTCTTGGCGATCGACGCCTTGATCGCCCCGATCGCTTCGTCGGCGGGCAGCACCCCGGAGATGGCGAAAAAGCACGTCTGCAAGACTGTGTTGGTCCGGCCCTCCAGTCCAGCCTCCCTGGCTACCTGGCCTGCGTCGATGGTGTACAGGCTGATTCCCTTGGCCAGGATCTGCTCCTGTACGGGGCGGGGCAGCGAGTCCCACACCTGTGCCGCCGGGTGCAGGCTGTTCAGCAGCAGCGTGGCGCCCGGTGCGGCGAGGCCCAGCACATCGGCCCGCTCGAGCAGGGCCGCCTGATGGCAGCCGACGAAACCGGCCTGCTGGACGAGGTAGGCCGCCTTAATGGGCGACGGGCCGAAGCGAAGGTGCGAGACGGTCTGCGAGCCTGACTTCTTCGAGTCGTACACGAAATAACCCTGGGCGTGCAGTCGGTCGTCCGCGCCCAGGATCTTGATGGTGTTCTTGTTCGCGCCGACCGTCCCGTCGGAGCCGAGGCCGAAGAATACCGCGCGGACGGTATCCGGCGGCTCAATGTCCAGCGCCCGGTCATACGGCAGGCTCGTGCCGCTCACGTCGTCGGTGATCCCGATGGTGAACCGCCGCCGCGGCGTGTCCCGCGCCAGTTCGGCCAGCACCCCCGCGACCATGCCCGGGGTGAATTCCTTGGACGATAGCCCGTAGCGGCCACCGATGACGGCAGGCATGACCTCACGGCCGCCCGCCGCGTGTGACTCCGCCAGGGCAGCTAGCACGTCAAGGAACAGCGGCTCGCCCAGCGAGCCCGGCTCCTTGGTCCGGTCCAGCACGGCGACGGCGCGCGTGCTGGCAGGCAGCGCGGCCATCAGCGCCTCGGCCGGGAACGGGTTGAACAGCCGCATCTGCGCCACGCCGACCCGCTCACCACGCGCGGTGAGGTGCGCCACCGTCTCAGCGGCGGTCTGTGCGCCACTGCCCATCAGGACGAGCACCCGCTCCGCCTCCGGGTGACCGGTGTAGTCGACCAGGTGGTATTGCCGCCCGGTCCGCTCGGCCAGCAGATCCATGGCCCCCGTCACCGCGTTGGGGATGCGCGCGTAGAACGGGTTGACCGTCTCCCGCGCCTGGAAGTAGATGTCCGGGTTCTGCGCGGTGCCGCGGATGAACGGGTGGTCCGGTGACAGCCCGCGCCCCCGGTGCGCCCGGACGAGGGCGGCCGGCACCAGCGCGCGCAGGTCGTCGTCGGACAGCATCTCGATCGTGTTCAGCTCATGGGAGGTGCGGAACCCGTCGAAGAAATGCACGAACGGCACCCGGGTGGCCAGGGTGGCGGCCTGGGCGACCAGGGCCAGGTCGTGGGCCTCCTGGACCGAGCCGGAGGCGAGCATGGCGAAACCGGTCTGGCGCACCGCCATCACGTCGGAATGGTCGCCGAAGATGGACAGCCCCTGCGCGGCCAGCGATCGCGCCGCTACGTGCAGCACCGCCGGGGTGAGCTCCCCGGCGATCTTGTACATGTTCGGGATCATCAGCAGCAGGCCCTGCGAGGCGGTGAACGTCGTGGTCAGCGCCCCGCTCTGGAGGGCGCCGTGCAGCGCGCCCGCCGCACCGCCCTCGCTCTGCATCTCCACCACGGTCGGCACGCTGCCCCACACGTTGCGGCGGCCCTGGCTGGCCCACTCGTCGGCCAGTTCCGCCATGGGCGAGGAAGGCGTGATCGGGTAGATGCAGCACACTTCGTTGAGCCGGTAGGCCACCGAGGCGGCCGCCTCATTGCCGTCAACCGTGGCGCGCATCAGTCAAACCTCCGGGATCATTTCGATGGCGTGCACCGGGCACTGGTCGTGGCAGGTGCCGCAGCCGGTGCAGCGGTCGTAGTCGAACCGGTACCGGTTCCCCTCGCCCAGCTTGATCACCGCGTCCTCGGGGCACGCGCCCAGGCAGCCGTCGCACTCGAAGCAGTTGCCGCAGGACAGGCAGCGGCCGGCTTCGTAGTCCGCCTGCTGCCCGGTCAGCCCCCCGACCACCTCGGTAAAGTCGCTGACCCGGTCGCGCGGGTCGAGTTCGGGCTGGTGGCGCTGGCCGGCGTCGCTGAAATACCAGGGGTGGAGCATGTCGAAGGTGACCGTCTGATGCTGGCCGGGACGGACCAGCGCCGCCCCCCGCAGGTAGGCGTCGATCTGCCGGGCGGCCTTCTTGCCGTGCCCGACACCCACCGTGACGGTCCGCTCGGCGGGGACCATGTCGCCGCCCGCGAACAGCCCCGGGCAGCCGGTCATCATCGACGGTGACACCCGCACCGTGCCGTCTTTGGCGAACTCGACCCCGGGCACCCGGCGCAGGAATGCGGTGTCGGTCTCCTGGCCGACGGCCAGGATGACAGTGTCCGCGGCCAGTGTTTCGAACCGCCCGGTCGGCTGCGGCCGGCCGGCCGAGTCGAGTTCCATCACTTCTACCGTCAGCTGGGGACCGTCAAAGGCCGTGATGGTGTGCAGCCAGTTGATGCGGATGCCTTCGCTTTCCGCCTCCTGGACCTCTTCTTCGTGAGCGGGCATCTGGGCCCGGGTGCGCCGGTACACGATCAGCGCGTCCTCGGCGCCGAGCCGGCGTGCCACCCGGGCGGCGTCCATCGCGGTGTTGCCGCCACCGTAGACCGCGACCCGCCGGCCAATCGCAGGATGGCCGCCGGAGGCGACGTCGCGCAGGAAGGACAGCGCGTCCACGATCCGCCCGGCCTCCCTCGCCGGGATGTCCACCCGCTTCGAGAGGTGGGCGCCGACCGCGACGAAGACCGCGTCGAATCCGCCCTCGGCCCGCTCGGCGGCGAGGTCCTCGACCCGGTGCCCGCAGGTGATCGTGACCCCGAGCGCCTCGATCCGGGCCAGTTCACCGGCCAGTACGTCCCGGGGCAGCCGGTAGGCGGGAATGCCGTAACGCATCATCCCGCCAGGCTCGGCGGACAGATCGCGGATCTCCACCTCGTGGCCGGCCCGGGCCAGGTGGTAGGCGGCGGACAGGCCGCTTGGGCCACCGCCGACGACCAGCACCCGGCGGCCGGTGCGGGCGGCAGGCGGGTCGAAGCGCCAGCCCTGCTCGAGCGCGAGGTCGCCGAGGAACCGCTCGACCCCGTGGATGGATACCGCGCTGTCCAGTTCGACCCGGTTGCAAGCGGTCTCGCAGGGGTGGTAGCAGACCCGGCCATGGATGGCCGGCATCGGGTTGTCGGCGGTCAACTGCCGCCACGCCCGCTCATGCTGGCCCGCCTGCATGAGCGCCAGCCACGCCTGGATGTTCTCCCCGGCCGGGCACCCTGCGTTGCAGGGCGGCAGCAGATCCAGGTAGACGGGCCGGCTGGCCCGCACCGGCCCGGCCCGGGCCGCCCCGTGCAGCAGGTCCGGCAGCGGGGTGATGTCGCGCCGCGGGCCGCTCATGCCGCCCCCCGTGTTCCGCGGGCGCGCGGCCCGCCGCGTTCAACTGACATGCTCATAGTCTCGCCATGGCGGCGGCGCACACCTAGGGCCGAAGGACCTTCTATCCGGGTGCATAACGCCCACCCTGGTCAGCGCCGTATTCGAGCATCCTGCGCCGCGTCGCCTGGAGCCGCTTGGCGACCACCGCGACCAGCCGCCCGGTGATCTGGTAGCCGAACTCAGGATCCTCAGCGCAGCTCTGCCGGACCTGCGCGGCGTCCAGCACGAACGCCTCGGTGGGCTGCACGGCCACCGCACCGAACTGCCACTGGAACGGCGGGAAGAACCAGGACACGCCGATCAGGTCGCCACGGCCGAGGGTCTCGACGACAATCCGCCCATTCCCCGGCACGTCCACGTCCACGGCGACCTGGCCGGCCCGGATGAGCCAGAAATGCGTGGCTACCGTGCCGGCCTTGAAGAAGCGGTGCCCGGCCGGCACGGTGACCAGCGAAGCCATCCCCGCCAGCCGGGTCAGATGATCCTCTGACATGCCGTGCAGGAACTGATTGCCCACCAGCGCCGCCGACCGTACTCCGGTCATCGGATGCCTCCTTCCCTCGTCGGCCGCCGGGCGGCCGGGCAGTCAGGCACCCGTGCGGTCAGAGCTGGCTGCCCACGAGCGCCGTCAGGTCGACGAGGCGGCATGTGTAGCCCCACTCGTTGTCGTACCAGCCGAAAATCTTGACCAGGTCACCCGAGGCCTGGGTCAGCCCGGAATCGAACACGCAGGACGCGCTGTCCCCGATGATGTCGCGGGAGACCAGCGGATCGGTGCTGTAGCGCAGCACGCCAGCCAGGCTGCCCGCCGCCGCGTCACGGAAGGCGGCGTTGACCTCATCCACGGTCACCTCACGGCCCAGCACGGCGGTGAGGTCGGTCAGCGACCCGTCCTCGACCGGAACCCGCACGGCAACACCGTCGAGCCGGCCGGCGAGCTCGGGAATGACCAGGCCGGTGCTGCGCGCCGCGCCGGTCGTGGTCGGCACGATGCTCACCGCGGCACTGCGCGCGCGGCGCGGGTCTTTGTGCGGCCCATCGAGCAGGTTCTGGTCCCCGGTGTAGGCATGCACCGTGGTCATAAGCCCCCGGTCCAGGCCAAATGCATCGTTCAGCACCTTCGCCATCGGCGCCACGCAGTTCGTGGTGCAGGACGCGTTCGAGATCACGTCATGGCGCTGCGGATCGTAGTCGGCGGTGTTGACCCCCAGCACCACGGTGAGGTCGACGCCCTTGCCCGGCGAGGAGAGCAGCACCTTGCGGGCACCGCTCTTGAGGTGCACGGCCGCGTCGTCGCGGGCCCGGAACCGGCCGGTGGATTCGATGACGATGTCGACACCGAGCTCGCCCCAGTCGATCGCGGCCGGGTCGGCCTGCGCCAGCACCCGGATCGGGCGCCCCGCCACCAGGAGGGAATCGTCGGTGTGAGTTACCGGCTGGCGCAGCGGCCCGAAGGTGGAGTCGAAGGCCAGGAGGTGCGCCAGGACCGCCGCGTCGGTGATGTCGTTGACCGCCGCCACCTCGATGTCGTCCCGCTCCAGGGCCCTGCGCACGAACGCGCGGCCGATCCGGCCGAAGCCGTTGATGCCAACTCTGATGGTCATGGGGCCCTCCCGTGCAATCGCTTCGATCGAGCCGCCCAGGTAGTCTCCGCTGCAGCTCCACTAGCAGCCTCCCGCGCCTGGCGGCGGATCGCTAAGGGCGTTGGGCACGACCACCCGGGACCAATGGGCAGATCGCCGCGCGTGGATCTGGGGGACCACCGGTCGGGTTTGCCGGGACCTTGGCCCCTAGCGGCGGATGACCCTCGCCGTGCCACAGTTGTCGCCTCAGCTGGGGACGTATGGAGGCGCCATGACCACGGACGTAAGGCAGCTGGAAGCGCTACCGCGGGAGGAGTCCCTCCGGCTGCTGGCCAGCACGTCCCTGGGCCGCGTCGTATTCACGCACTTCGCGCTCCCGGCCATCCGGCCGGTCAATCACATGGTGGAGGGCGACACGATCATCATCCGGACGCATCTGGGCGCCGTGATCGCCTCGGCTGTGGACGGTACCGGCACGGTGGTCGCCTACGAGGCCGACATGATCGGGCCGGATGATCATCTCGGCTGGAGCGTGATAGTCGTCGGCCGGGCCAACCGGGTAACGGACCCCGGCGAGATCGCCCGGTACCAACACGCCCTACGGCCATGGGTGTCCGGAGACATGGACGAGGTCATCGTCATCACGGCGGACATGGTGGACGGATTCCGGCTCACCGGCCGCTAGTGCTCTGCTGCCCACATGCGGGCATAGAGGCCGCCTTCCAGCAGCAGGGCACGGTGCGTGCCGCGGTTCACCACTCTCCCCCGGTCCAGCACGACGATCTCGTCGAGCTGGTCCAGCCCGGCCAGGTCATGGGTGATCAGCAGGGTCGCCCTGTCCTCGGTGAGGGCCAGCAGGTCCGCGGTGAGCGCGCGGCGGCTGACCGGATCGAGGTGGGCAGTCGGCTCGTCCAGGATGAGCAGCGCCGGATCGGCCAGCAGCGCCCTGGCCAGCGCGATCCGCTGCCGCTCGCCACCCGACACCCCCACGCCGCGGGGGCCGACCAGGGTTTCCCACCCCAGCGGCAGGGAGCGGATCCAGCCAAGCAGCCGCGCCCTGGCGGCCACCGCGTCCACATCGTCGTCGCTCGCGTCCGGCCGGGCCAACCGGATGTTCTCACGGATCGTGGTGTCGAACAGGTGCGGGTCCTGCGCGCAGCCGCTGATCACGGTCCGCACGTCATCGGCCGAGTAGCTGGCCAGGCTGGCGCCGCCCAGCGTGGCCGTGCCGCCCGTCAGGTCGCAGAATCGCAGCAGCACAGCCGCGACCGTCGACTTCCCGGCCCCGCTGGGACCGACCAGGGCGACCCGCAGCCCGGCGGCCAGATCGAGATCGACACCGTCGATGGCCAGCGGGCCGCCCGGCTCATATCGCACCTGGGCACCGCGCAGCGTCACCCGCATCGGGCCGCCTGGCAACGGCAGTGCCGCGGCCGGGTCGCGGACCGGGTCCGGCGCGTCGAGCACGGCGCTCACCCGGGCGCCGCTGCCCCGGGCCTTGCCGAGTTCGATCGCGGCCGTGGGCAGGCTGGTCACCGCCTCGAAGGCGGCCAGCGCGGTGAGGGTAATCACGGCGAGCGGCACCCGGCTCAGCGTGCCGGCGCCGGTGGCGGCGACGCCGAGCACGAGTACCCCCCAGAGGGTCAGCCCGGCCACGGCCGCCGACAGCCCGGCGCCCAGTCCCGCTCCCGCTGCGGACCCGCGAGCCAGCCCGGTCAGCTCGGCATCCGCGGTGTCGGCGCGGCTGAGCGCGGCGCCCTGCGCACCGAACGCGTGCAGGTCCGCCGCACCAGCGAGCAGGTCAGCGACCCGCGCGCCCAGCTCACCGCGGGCTGATGCCAGACGCCGCCCCGACTGGCGGGCGCGGGCCGCGGCCAGCCAGGACACCACGACGCCGCCGGCCAGGAGGCCGGCCGCGAGCACCGCGCCGGCCGGGGCCAGGATGAGCAGAACCGCCGTCACCGCGCCGCCCCCGGCGAGGAACGCTGTCAGCGGCGGGGCGATCCCGCGGATGAAGAGGTCCTGCGTGGCGTCCACGTCGGAGACCAGCCGGGCGAGCAGGTCGCCGGTGCGCACATCGCGCAGGCCGGCCGGGGCCAGCCGTTCGAGCCGCTGGTAGACGCGCACCCGGACGTCGGCGAGCACACGGAACGCCACGTCGTGCGAGGCAAGGCGCTCGCTGTAGCGGAAAACGCCGCGCCCGATGGACAGGGCACGCACGGCGACCACCGCGACGGAGATGGCCACGATGCTCGGCTGCAGCGAGGCCCTGGCCAGCAGGAAGCCGGAAACGCCGAGCAACGCGACCCCGCAGCCGGTGGCCGCCGCGCCGGCCGCCGCAGCGATCAGCAGCCGTCCGCGCAGTGGCCGGGCCAGCCCGAGCAGCCACAGCAGCGGATCCCGGCGCGGGCCGTCGGCCCGGGGTACCGCAGGCCCGGCCACGGGCTTCGCGGTCACGGTGCTACCGCCGGTGTCGCTGCGGCCAGTGCGGGGGCGGCCAGTGCGGGGGCGGAGGCGCGGGGCGGGCAGCGG
>OBLW0100001924.1_pt1 | contig 17109 bp, 12 predicted proteins | sample 1520161 | NCBI WGS metagenome assembly OBLW01 (sample SAMEA3539309, study PRJEB22396) | soil metagenome | biome: tundra; feature: field; material: soil | place: USA | collected 2010-05 | depth 0.15 m | reverse complement strand
CAGTTCTTCAACAAGTTCCTAGAAATGAACAATGGAAATTTGTCCGCGATGCGTAGAGCGGCCGCCTCGTCGGCGCTGCCATCCAAAACATGATTGACCCAGATGGCTAGCTTTTCGGCGCGCAAGCTGCGGTTTGAAGTGCGGAGATGAAGTTCGGAATTGGTCAGCACTTCTTTCTTCTGTGTGGAGTCATCAAAGAGCCGATGCCCGGCCGTTGAGGGGCCGCCTTCCAGCACTTCGGGCGATGCATAGATAACCCATTGCTTGGCGCTCTGCGCCAGCGCCTTTCCCCACTCTTCCAATCCAGCTTCGCCGTCGTTAATTTCCTGACCCCCTCCGACAAGGGCAATTACGGCAGCCCAGTCCGGATGTCGCTCCATGATTCCTAAGAGCATCTCAGGCTCTGAGTAATCGCGATTGAATTTCTTCTTATTCTGGGCTCGATTCCATGCGCGCTGTGCTTCGTCAAAGATAATCGCGTGGTTGGACGGGTTCCTGAGATTGTCATCCATGTGGTATCGCGCGAACACGTGGACGTTTTCCAGGAGAGTTCTTGCTTCAATCCGCGCATTCGTCGCATTGGCGCCGCGACTTCGGCTCTCTTGGGTGAATAGGTGTTGCAACACTTTGACCAAGGGACCGTTTCCGCTCATGAAGTGTATTGCGTTTGCCTGGTTTTCGTGAGAGTGTGCCAAACTGAGGCCAACCAAAGTCTTCCCCGAGCCGGGCACACCTGTGAGGAAGCAAATGACATGTTGGCCGTCAGTGCGGGCCTTGTCAACATAACTTTGAACCGTTTGCCGGACAACTCCGATTTCGTGTTCAGAAGCTTCTGAGTGTGCAATCTCTCTAATCGATAGCCCACTTCTTAGTGCTATTGCAGCCTCGATGATGCTCGGAACCGGGTGATACGGACTGTCATCCCAAGTTTGAACTTCTAGTTGGCCGGTCCCTCTTTTCGCGATGATGCAGAGGATCGAAGCGAGATTGTCCCAGGATGAAGTGACGACTTTGTTCACCCAATAGATGGCTAATTGGGGAAACATCTCTTCCTGGTTCAGGGCGTCCAAGTTCGTTTCTCCTGATTCAGGAGAAACAATGATCGGCACTATTCTGCATTCGGTCGAGGCTTTGTGGAAGTAGTGCAGAAGCAGGGAATATTCTTCGAGTTGCTTTCGCGCCTGCAGGAATGCATCCCCTGTCTTCGCTTCAAGAATGACAATTTCGCCATTGATGAGCAGGACGCAATCGATCCGCATTTCCTTACGGGGTATCGAGAATTCAAGAAGTAATCCCCAGTTCGCAACTGCGGGAATTGCCTAAGCGCATTCCTGTAGAGAAAAACGGAGGGATCGCAAGTCGCGTTCCCATGTCAGCGTTTGATCGGTGAATTGCTGAGTGAACCCACGATTCGCATAAGCGATCGAAAGACGGGCAAGGACCTGTTCGCCGGATGTATTAAGGAACTCGGCAACGTCCGATCGGTAAAAGGAAGCCATGGCCCGGTGAACGCCTCCGAACGAGCTTGTAAAAAGCTGTAGATAAAAGTATCCCACCTTAACCGATGCGCAAAGTGCGCGCATCGGCGAAGGTGGGGCACCCAGTCTGGTTTGTTCCCTGGAAGAGAGAGTTATTCCTCTTCTTCTTCTACGGGCCGCTTGGCGTTGGCTAGGATTTTGTCGGCTACCAACTGGGGGACTATGTCGTAGTGGTCCATTTCCATGCGGTAGCTTCCCTTTCCCTGGGTCATGGAGGTTAGGAGAGTGCCGTAGGTTAGCATCTCGGCCATGGGGACCTGGGCGTTGATTACTGTTGTGCGGCCCTTGGACTCCATGCCGGCTACGCGGCCACGGCGGCTGTTTAGGTCGCCCATCAGGGTTCCGGCGAACTCGTCGGGGGCTTCGATCTCTACCTTCATCACGGGCTCGAGAAGGCAGGGCTTGCACGACTCCATTGCCTTGCGGAAGGCGAGGCGGCCGGCCATCTTGAACGACATTTCGTTGGAGTCGACGTCGTGGTAGCTGCCGTCGTAGACGGTGACTTTGTAGTCGACGACCGGGTAGCCGGCGAGATAGCCGCGGGCGGCTGACTCGACGATGCCTTTCTCGATAGCAGGGATGAAGTTGCGGGGAACCGAGCCGCCGAAGGTCTCATTGGCAAACTCGAAGCCGCCGCCGCGGGGCATGGGCTCCATGCGGATTTTGCAGTCGCCGAATTGGCCGTGGCCGCCGGTCTGCTTCTTGTGCCGGCCCTGGGCTTCGGCCTTGGCGCGGATGGTTTCGCGGTAAGGAACCTTGGGCGCCTTGAGGTGGACTTCGGCGTGATAGCGCTTCTTGAGGCGGCTGACGATGGCCTCAATGTGCGGCTGGCCGGCACCGCCGATGAGGAACTCGTTGGTCTGCGGATCGCGGAAGAAGCGGATGAGCAGGTCCTCTTCCATGAGCTTGTGGATGGCGGGGGCGAGCTTGTCTTCGTCGGCGCGGGTCTTGGGCTCGATGGCGTAGGTCATGGCCGGCTCGGGAGGCGTAGCGATTTCAACCTGAACGTCGGCGCCCTTTTGGCCGAGGGTGTCGCCGGTGAGGGTTTCGCGGAGCTTGGCCACTGCTCCCAGGTCTCCGGCGTGGAGTTCGGGGACTTCAACGGCTTTGCGCCCCTGCATCACGGCGAGGTGAGAGAACCGCTCCTCGGTGCGCCGGGTGTAGTTCTGCAATGTGGCGTCGTTCTTGATGATGCCGCTGATGACCTTGAAGAAGGTGATGCGGCCGGCGAACGGATCGGTCATGGTCTTGAAGACGACAATGCCGGCGGGCTCGCTGTCGGCGACTTTGCGCGTGGTAGTGTCGTCCTCGGCATCGGCGGGCGCGTTGAGGTTCTTGACGATGTAGGGATTGCGCTCGGCCGGCGAGGGTGCGTAGACCCTCAGGAAGTCGAGCAGGTGGTCGAGGGCCATGTTGGCCAGACCGCTTGAAAACAGCACCGGGAAGATGCGGTCTTCGCGAATGGCTTCGTGGAGGGCGGCGATAAGGTGCTCTTCGGGGATGGTGCCCTTCTCGAAGTACTCCTCCATCAGCTCGTCTTTGCCTTCGGCGACCAGTTCGACCAGCGCTTCGTGGCGGGCCTTGGCGTCGGCGGCTACACTGGCGGGAATTTCGCCGGTGACCTTACCGCGGCCGTCGCCGCCGGGGGTGTAATAGAAAGCCTCCATGGTGACCAGGTCGACTATGCCGTGAAAGCCCTGCGCGTCGGAGATGGGCAACTGGACGGGAACACAGGTGCGGCCCCAGCGGTCTTGAATATCGTCGAGCAGGGCGCTTAGTCCGCCGCCGCCGCCGGCTTTGGGGTGGTCCATCTGGTTGACGAGGACGATGCGTGGCACGTTGGCTTCTTCGGCATATCTCCACACCCGCTCGGTAACTGCTTCAACACCGTTTTGCGCATTCACGAGGACAACAGCGGCTTCAACAGGGAGCAGTGCGGCCCGGGCTTCGTGGGTGAACATGTGGAAGCCGGGGGTGTCGACGAGATTGATCTTGACGCCCTGCCACTCGGCAAAGGCGACGGCGTTCTGCATGGTTACGCCGCGGGCTACTTCTTCTTCGTCATAAGCGGTAACAGCCGAGCCGTCTTCGACGCGGCCCTGGGTTGGGGTCATCTTCGCGGCATGCAGCAGAGCGGCAATCAAGGTGGTTTTGCCGCTGTGCGCATGCCCCACTACAGCTACGTTACGGATCTCACTTCCCTGGTACGTTTTCATTTGCTTCTCCTTGAGCATGTAAATTCTGGTCCGGTGTCCTGGGGGGCAAGGTCATGAGGCCTTCCAGGTCTTCCGCCGCGGCGGAAGAAACTTGCGGCATCCGGCTGGGGTTGAAATTGAATTGGGGCTTGGTCGTGAGCGGGACAGGGACAGCGGGGCGACGCCATGGGAGGCGTCCACGTGGCCGAATTTGCGGGCCACAGGTCCGGGTCTGCCGTCTACCTCGTCCATTGAAGAGGGTCTCGGGCCGGCGCTGGGCAGATCAATAGAAGGAGAATCCGCCGGGCGTTCTTTACCAAAAAGCGGATGCTATCACAGCCGGTGTGTGAACGTCCTGTGACTGGAGGCACAAACAGGGGACAGTGAACAGAGGACAGTGGATAGTGGACAGGGCTCTGAGCAGTGGGCTGGTAGTGTATGTGATAGACTCAGCCCTTTTGGAGGAGTAGCTGCATGAAGAACGTACTGCGACTTGTGGGACTGTTTGCTTTTCTGGCCGTGCTTCCAACCGCGCACGCCGCGGACCTGACCGGGACTTGGAAAGGGGCCTTCGATTTTCAGGGCACCAGCGTGCCGTTGACGTTTCATTTGACCGTTGCGGGCGACGCCGTGACAGGCACGGTGGAAGGGCTTCCGAACACGCCGGCCGAGATCCACGACGGCAAAGTGGACGGCGACACTGTCACCTTCTGGGTAAACAGCGACTACCAGGGAACCACTTACAAGTTGGTGTACAAAGGCAAAGTTTCGGCAGGCGAGATCGCGTTCAGTCTTGGCACCGAGGACGGAAGCTGGGGTACGACGCTGACGGCGAAGAATGGCGACTTGCCAACCGTGAAGCCGAGCGTCCCTGACGTGACGGGCAGTTGGAAGGGCGCCTTCGATTTCGAAGGGACCAGCGTGCCGCTGACGTTTCATTTGACGGCTGCCGGAGGCACCGTGACCGGGACACTGGATGGGCTGCCGACAACGCCCGCCGAGATTCACGACGGCAAAGTGGACGGCGACACAGTCACTTTCTCAGTCACCACCGATTACCAGGGCAGTCCAGTAAAGCTGGTGTACACGGGAAAGATCTCGGCGGACGGGATCAAGTTCACGTTTGGCACCGAAGACGGAAGCTGGGGCACGGAACTGACAGCTACCAAGACTATTTAGAAGCAGCTTATAACTCCTGGCTTTTATCGGCTCGCGCCGGAAACTTACTGCATGACCGGTGCAGCCTGATTTAACCGTAGTACGCAGTTGCCCGTGTGGTTCCCCGGCGCTGTTCTAATCGACCAACCGCTGGCTGTGGTACATTGTGCTCACGGCTGTGCCGTCTTCATTCCCCTTTCTTTCCTGCTGAAACCAAAGTTTTGCCTGAGGTGAGCGCCCATGGCTGCTGCCGGTTCTATGCACGCGGTGCATCCGTCTTTGGATATGGAGGAAGCGGCGCGCCTGGCGCTCGTCGGCGAGTCTGCCCAGCGCAAGGCTGCCTGGCGGCTGCTGCCGGTGATCGGAGTGGGCTACGGGCTGGCCTACATGGACCGCATCAACGTCAGCTTTGCGTCGCTCCAGATGAATAAGGAGCTGCACTTCAGCGCGTCGGTCTACGGATTCGGCGCTGGGCTGTTCTTCATCGGCTATGCACTGTGCGAAGTGCCGTCGAACCTGTTGCTGCTGCGCTTTGGCGCGCGCCGCTGGCTGGCGCGGATCATGTTTACCTGGGGATTGCTGGCGGCGGCGATGATGTTTGTGCGCACCCCGCTGGAGTTCAATGTACTGCGGTTTCTGTTGGGCATGGCGGAGGCTGGGTTTTATCCCGGAGTGGTCTATTACCTGACGTTGTGGTTTCCTGCACGAATGAGAGCGCGGGCAGTGAGCCGGTTCTATGTTTCACTGCCACTGAGTTCGGTGGTAATGGGTACCTTGGCCGGGTGGCTGCTGGGACTGGGCGGGACGCTGGGGCTCTCTGGTTGGCAATGGCTGTTTCTGGTAGAAGGTTTGCCGACAGCGGTATTCAGCCTGGTGATTCTGAAGATGCTGCCGGACAACCCTGCCAAAGCCGCCTGGCTTACAGCGGACGAAAAGGCGTGGCTGGAATCGCAATTGAAGGCCGACGGCGCGAAGGCGCATCTGGATCACACTGCCGGAGTGGCACAGGCGTTGCTTTCGCCGAAAGTGTGGATGATCGGCGCGTACTTCTTTTTCGCGCTTACGACCAGCTACGCCTACAGTTTTTCCGCACCGGCGATTCTCGTGGGAGTCACTGGTTGGAGCACAACGAATGTTGGATTCCTTGTTGCATGCTTCGGGCTGGCCGGCGCGGCGGGGATGATGCAATGCAGCGCTCACTCCGACCGCAGCGGTGAGCGGGCGCTGCATTGCATCGTTCCCTGCGTAGTGATGGCGGCCGGCTATTTGACGGCGAGTTATGCGAAGGAGCCGTGGTTGGTGGTGGCTGCTTTGGCGGCCAGCTTCACCGCTTTCATGGCCATGCTGGGGCCGGCAAACGCGATCCCCATGCAGTTTCTGGCCGGGCGTGCGGCGGCGGCGGGCCTTGCGGCCATGAACACGATCACCATGTTCGCCGGCTTTGTCGGCCCATACTGGATGGGCGTCATGAAGGACTACACCGGAAGTTATCAGGTAGGGCTCAGAGGCCTTGTGTTGCCCTGTTTGCTGGCGGCGGGAACGATGTTTGTGTTGACGCGGAACCTGGCGCGCCGGCCGGCGGCTCCCGCGGCAACTCTCGCGCAGGAATCAGCCTGAAGGACTGCGCCCGCGCTGGGAGTTAAATCCCGAAACGCAAACGTATCAGGGCACCAAAAAATCCTTCGCAAGGCACTTCGCTCTCAATTACACTGCAAACGTCCGCTTCAATGCGGCTTCCCTCCCGTCGGTTGCCTGTGCTGCTCGCAGGTTTCGATGGGATCCTTCCCCAAGGACAACCAAAAGTAAGCGACCATAAGGAGGTCAACATGAGTCTGTCCGCAACTGCCCCTGCACAGGGGTCTGGAACTGCGCCCGCACCTTCACCCGATCACATTCTGCAAATGGGCCTGTCGTTCTGGGCCTCGAAGGCACTGCTGAGCGCGGTGGAGATGGAAGTCTTTACCGAGCTTGCCAAGCACCCTGAGGATCTGGAGACGTTGACCGGGCGCATGGGTTTGCATCCGCGCTCCTCACGCGATTTTCTTGATGCGCTGGTGGCTTTGGGATTTCTGCAGCGCAACGACGGAGTTTACTCGAATACGCCGTCAACTGACTTGTTTCTCGACAAGGCGAAACCATCGTACATCGGCGGAATGCTGGAGATGGCAAACCGGCGGCTCTACCTGCACTGGAACAATCTGACACAGGCGCTGAGGACCGGCCAGCCGCAGGGCGAAGCGGGACCAAACGCGGAGACGTTCGCCGCGCTGTACGCCGATCCGGCCAGGCTGAAAGGATTTCTCCGAGCCATGACGGGAGTGAGCCGTGGCGCGAACTTGGCAATTGCGGCGAAGTTCCCTTGGGCGAACTACAGGACAGTGGTCGACGCTGGGCCGGCTCAGGGCGATTTGCTGACGCAGGTCTTGCTGAAGAACCAGCACCTGCTGGGCATCGGATTTGACCTTCCGGAAGTGGGCCCGATTTTTGAAGAGTATGTTGAAGCCAACGGTCTGTCGTCGCGGTTGCAATTCCAGCCGGGAAGTTTCTTCACGGATGCGATACCCGGAGCCGAAGTCATCATGATGGGGCACATCCTGCACGACTGGAACCTGGAAGAGAAGCGCATGCTGATCGCCAAGGCATACGATGCTCTCCCCAAGGGCGGCGCGCTGCTGGTCTACGAGGCGATCATCGACGACGACCGGTCAAAGAATGCATTTGGCCTGCTGATGAGTTTGAACATGCTCATCGAAACCCCGGGCGGATTCGATTACACCGGGGCGGACTGCATGGGCTGGATGAAGGAAGCAGGCTTCAAGGAGACGCGCGTGGAACATCTGATCGGACCGGATTCAATGGTGATCGGAATCAAGTAGAATTCCGACGAAGGTCTATCGGATGAAAACCTTGATTCGTTTTTGCTTGATTGCGGTGGGTGTTTCTCTTTTGGCAATGCGCGGGGCGGGATTACAGGCTTCGGCCGGCAGTCCCGCGCAGGCGCTCCCGAGTTCTCCAATACCGGCGCCGCACACGAACGCGCCAGTCCTGAATGCATCTCTTGGGAAGATTGAGCGAATGCCGGGCGACGGCAAAGGTGCGTACAAGACCCACACGTACCGCGACCTTTTTGCGGAGCAGGGGCACGCGCCGGCTGAGAGCCGCGCCAGGATCGAGAAGGCATTTCAGCAACTGTTCCATGGCGATGGGCAGGAAGAGCGCATCTATTTCGAGACCGGGGCCAATGAAAACGGACCCCTGGCTTACATGACCGACTGGGCCAACAACGACGCGCGCACTGAAGGCATGAGCTACGGCATGATGATTGCCGTGGAGCTGAACAAGAAGCGCGAGTTCGATGCGCTGTGGAACTGGTCGCATACTTACATGCTCATTACCGACCCGAAGAATCCTTCAGTGGGGTACTTCGCGTGGTCAATGAGTACCGACGGAACACCGCGTTCCACGGGCGCCGCGCCGGATGGCGAAGAGTATTACACCATGGCGCTCTACTTTGCCGCGCATCGCTGGGGCAACGGGAAGGGCATTTACAACTACCAGGCGGAAGCCGGCAAAATTCTGCATGGAATGCGGCATCATCCTGTGCTCACGGGGACGGGCCCGTTTCATATTCATCCCAACGATCCGCCTTTTGTTCCGCCCGATCATCTGTGGCCGAGCCCGAACAATCACAAGCTTGAGCAGCAGGCGGCTGCCGCTGGAAAGCCAGTGCCTGCCTTTCGTTTTGGGCGCGCGCCTCGCGAAGAGACGATCGGACCGATGGTGGACGAAGACCACTTCATGATCAAGTTTGTGCCCAACCTCCCTGGCGGTGTCACAGACGCGTCGTATCACCTGCCCGCGTTTTACGAACTGTGGGCGCGCTGGGGCCCGGTGGAGGATCGCGCGTTCTGGGCAACCGCGGCGGATGTGAGCAGGGACCTGTTCAATCGCGTGACAGGGCCGGAGACGGGGCTGACACCGGACCGGAGTAATTTTGACGGAATGCCAGTGATGGGGCGCGATGGAACTGCCGTGCCATTCATGTACGACTCGTGGCGCAGCGTGAGCAACTGGAGTGTTGACTACTCATGGTGGCGCAAAGACGAGCGCGAGGCACTGCTGAGCGGGAGAGTGCAGAAGTTTTTGTCCGCGCAAGGTGTCGACAGCTTTGTGGATGTGTACACGCTCGACGGCAAGCCACAGTCGAAGCGTCACTCGCCGGGCATGGTAGCGACAGCAGCTGTAGGCAGCCTTGCGGCTGAGGATGGGCCGGCTGCCAAAGTATTCGTGGACGCGCTGTGGAAGATGCCGGTTCCCGCGGGTGAGCAGAGATACTACGACGGGCTACTTTACCTGATGAGCATGATGCACTGCAGCGGAAACTTCAGGATCATCGGGCCGCGAGCGAAAGCAGTAGAGACCGTGCATTAGGTTCTCGACTATCAGCGTTGTGGTGAAGGGTTTAAAATGAACCGAATGATAATGCCGGCTTTTACACCTTGAGCGGCGGCCCGACGTACTGCATGTCATATCGGCTGAAGACTTCCGCATCCATGGCGGGCCCATTCGGGATAGCGATGGCGCGGAAGAACTCTTCCATCTTGCCCGCGGGGGTGAACGCGATGAGCATGCGGCTGGGCTTTTCGCCGACTGCCGAGAATCCGTGGGGAATCATGCGCGGGCCCAGAACGGATTCGCCAGCATGCAGCAGCTTGCGCTCGTCGCCTACCTGGAAAAGCACCGAGCCCTCCATGACATAGAACCATTCATCCTGATGCAGGTGGAGGTGCACCGGAGGACCACCCTTGAGGAGATTCTCGTGTTCAATCGCGAAGAGCGCGCCGTTTGTGTCGCGGGTCGCAACCTTGAAAAGGATGGAACTGAATCCGAGCGAGTGCGAAGCTCCGAAGCGATCCTGACCGGACCCGACGACATGAATTTCGCTTGCGGACTGGGCGGCTTGTTCGAGTGCGAAAGTTTTAAGGGAAGCGGCGGGAAGCATGGCGCTTGCGGCTTTGAGAAAGGAACGGCGTTGCATGGATACCTCCATTGATGTGAGGGGAGTACTGGATCGGTTGAATCACTTCAACTTGGCCCGCAGGTGAATGTTCCGGTTTAGGGGAGCATGAGGGGAAGAACCGAAAATTCTGGCCCTGCAAAAAGAGACCTCGAACCGCTCATTTGGAAACTCGAACACTGGACCTATGAATCGGTCGTGGGCTAAAGATCGGCGGCGGATTAGATGGTGACGGCTGCCGGCAGAATCTCATCCACATCGACCCACTGTGTCGGGTAGTTGCCGGTGTAGCAGGCGGTACAGTACCCGTTATGCTCGGCGCCATCGCAGCATTTCAGCAGTCCTTCGAGCGACAGGTAGGCCAATGAGTCGGCTTCAATGAAGCGGCGAATCTCTTCGATGGAGTTGTTGGCGGCGATGAGTTCGCGCTTGCTTGGAGTGTCTACGCCGTAGAAGCACGGCGAAATTGTCGGCGGGCAACTGATGCGGAGATGAATTTCCTTTGCTCCGGCACCGCGGACCATGCGAACGATCTTGCGGCTTGTCGTTCCGCGGATGATGGAGTCGTCGATGAGAATGACGCGCTTGCCCTCGAGGAGATTGCGCACAGGGTTGAGCTTGAGGCGGACGCCGAAGTCGCGGACGCGCTGCTCAGGCTCGATGAAGGTGCGGCCAACGTAGTGGTTGCGAATGAGGCCGAGACGGAAGCGGATTCCGCTCTCTTCCGCGTAGCCCAGCGCAGCCGTCACGCCGGAGTCGGGGACGGGGACAACCAGGTCCGCGGGAACGCCGGATTCGCGGGCAAGCTGGCGGCCCATCTGGTCGCGGCTCTCCTGCACCCAGCGGCCGAAGATGCGGCTGTCGGGCCGCGCGAAGTAGACGTGCTCAAAGATGCAACTGGTTTGCTTTACGCCGGTGGAGTACTGGCGGCTGGTCACGCCGTCATCAGTAACCATAACCAGCTCGCCGGGGAGAACGTCGCGGAGATATTCGGCGCGAAGCAGATCGAACGCGCATGTTTCGCTGGCAAAGATGATGGTGTCGGCCGCGCCAGGATTCTTGATGCGGCCCATTGAAAGTGGCCGGAAGCCACGGGGATCGCGGGCCGCGAAGATGCGGTCGCGCGTCATCATCACGATGGAGAAAGCGCCGTCGACCTGCGAGAGCGAGTCTGCGATTGCGTCTACAAGGGTCGACGATTTCGAGTGTGCGATGAGCTGAACAATGATTTCGGAATCTGACGTGGTTTGGAAATAAGCCCCGTCGCGTTCCAGGCGCGCACGGATGTTCCCCAGGTTGACCAGGTTGCCGTTGTGCGCGATGGCGATGAGGCCCTTGGTGGAGTCGACGCGAATCGGCTGCGCGTTCAGCAGTGCCGAATCTCCTGTCGTCGAGTAGCGGGTGTGGCCGATGGCCATGTTGCCGGGAAGCTTGGCAAGTACGTCGTCAGTGAAAATCTCCGACACCAGGCCCATGCCCTTGATGTTGGCGAGGTGCTGCCCATCGGCGGTGGCAATGCCGGCCGACTCCTGGCCGCGATGCTGCAGGGCGTAAAGGCCAAGATACGCCTGGCGCGCAGCATCATGATGGCCGTGAATGGCGACCACGCCGCATTCTTCGTGGAGCTTGTCGCCTTCGGCGACAGTAGACAGTGGACAGTGGTCAGTGGTCAGTTGCCCAGTGGAATCCTCGACGCCGATGACTCCCTGGCAGAGGAGCTTTATCATGCGGTGACCTCGCCGTGGAGAGTGGCTTCCAAAGCGAAGGACCAAGGCGCGCGGAGAGAGGCGAGTGATGCTGAAATCATGGGCTGTCGATAGACGTTGATTTCCAGGCGGTTGCCGCCGGTGGTGCCGATGCGTGCGGCGAAGTAGCCATATTGATCGGCCAGCTCTTCAATCGCTTCCACCTGGTTAGGCTCGGAGGTGACGAGCAGGGTGGATGCAGGTTCCGCGAATAGGCCGAAGAGAGGATGAACCATGAGCGACTGATCCTGCTCCACTGTCGCGCCAATTCCCAAGGGGAATCCAGCCTGCGCAAGTGCAACAGCGATGCCGCCGTCAGCGACGTCGCGGGCGGATTGAAGCAGTTGGCTGTCGGCCAGCACGGCAAGCAGCGTGTGCAGATCGGCTTCGGCATCCAGGTCGAGCGGAGGAGGCTGGCCCCACAGACCGCCTAGGACAACGCTCGCATACTCCGAGGAGCCAAAGACGACCAGTTCCGCGGTTGCTGAGGCTTCAGTCTCCGCGTCGTCTTCGGGGTGAGTGACCGCCTGATCCTCAAGTGCGGGCGCCAGCGGGTTGGGACTGCTTTCCACCCGTTCCGGATGACGCGGCACTGCGAGGTCAGGGTCGGGCTGTTCACCTGCAGGAATGGGCCAGAGCAGCAGGATGGCGTCGCCACCACGCTGGAAGTTTGCGGGGACGGCCTTGGTTACATCGTCGAGAATTCCGACGATGCCGAGGACCGGAGTCGGATAAATGCCTTCGCCGCGAGTTTCGTTGTAGAGAGAAACATTGCCGCCAGTGATGGGCGTCGAAAGAGCAGTGCAAGCCTCGGCGATACCGTCGATGGCCGCCGAAAGCTGCGCCATGATTTCAGGCTTCTCGGGGTTGCCGAAGTTGAGGCAGTTGGTGGCGGCCACTGGAGTTGCGCCGGTGCAGGCGACTTTGCGGGCAGCTTCGGCCACAGCGTGCATGGCCCCAAGCTTTGGATCGAGATACGCCCAGCGGCCATTACCGTCGAGCGCCATCGAAAGTCCGCGTTCGTGGCCCTGCGTGCCCGTTCCCTTGATGCGCATCACGCCGCCTTCGCCGCCGGGGCCGATAACGGTGTTGGTCTGCACCATGGTGTCGTACTGCTCGTGCACCCAGCGCTTGGAACAGACGTTGGCGCTTGAGAGCAGCTTGATCAGGTCCGCCGTGAAGTCGCGATCCTCAGCCAACTGTGCCTGAACTGCTTCAGAGGGCACCGGCGGTGCAGGGCACTTCCATATGCCGACGGGTCGGTTGTAAAGCGGTGCGTCGTCCGTAAGGGACTGGTTTGGAATGTCTGCGATGAGTACGCCGTGATGGCGGATGCGGAGTCGAGGCTCCGGCTTGACCGTGCCGACGATGACGCCATCGAGGCCCCACTTCTCAAAAACGCGGAGGACTTCGTTTTCGCGGCCCTTTTCCGCCACCAGCAACATGCGCTCCTGGCTCTCGGAAAGCATGATTTCATAGGAGGTCATGCCGGTTTCGCGCTGGGGAACGAGATCGAGTTCGACGTCGAGGCCAACACCGCCGCGCGCACCCATCTCGCAGGTGGAGCAAGTCAATCCGGCAGCGCCCATATCCTGAATGCCGACAATCGCGCCGGTCTGCATGGCCTCAAGGCAGGCTTCGAGCAACAGCTTTTCCATGAACGGATCGCCGACCTGCACATTGGGCCGCTTGGCCTCGGTGCCCGCGTGGAACTCCTCAGAGGCCATGGTTGCCCCGTGGATGCCGTCGCGCCCCGTCTTTGCTCCTACATATATGACGGGGTTGCCGGTGCCGCTGGCCTTGCCGTAGAAGATCTCATCGATGCGGACCATGCCGAGGGCAAACGCGTTGACCAGCGGGTTGCCGCTGTAGCAGGCCTCGAACTTGGTTTCGCCGCCCAGGTTGGGGACGCCAAAGCAGTTGCCGTAACCGGCGATACCGCTCACCACGCCCTCAACAATGGAGTGATTTTTTGCAACCAGTTCCGGTTCCGCTGCGCCGGGCTCGATGGGCCCAAACCGCAGCGAGTCCATCACGGCCAGCGGGCGTGCGCCCATGGTGAAGATGTCGCGGAGAATGCCGCCCACGCCCGTTGCCGCGCCCTGGAACGGCTCGATGTAGCTGGGGTGGTTGTGACTCTCGATCTTGAAGGCGCAGGCCCAGCCATCGCCCACGTCAATGATGCCGGCATTCTCGCCAGGACCCTGGACGACGCGGTCGCTTTTGGTGGGCAGGCGCTTGAGATGTACGCGGCTGGACTTGTAGGAGCAGTGTTCGCTCCACATTACGGAGTAGATGCCGAGTTCGGTTAGTGACGGCACACGGCCGAGCGCCGCAAGAATGCGGTTGTACTCGTCCGCGGTAATGCTGTGCTGGGCCAGCAACTGCGGGGTAACTGAGACTGGCTCTGGAACTACTGCAGAGGGGGCAGTGGTCATCACGGTTGCCTCCATTGTCGCACGGTATGCAAGATCGAGTGCCGGGTTGCAGATGTGGAAAGCGGGGCCTTAACGCAGGCCGGCGAACTGAGTCTGCGCTCAACGGGCGTGCTGGCCGATGCACTTGACTGATGACATTGCGCTTGATTGAGTTTGCTGGAAGGACGGGGCAACGTTGCCGTGCCAGGTATGTAGCGCGCTCGGCGAGGCCTGTGCGATACTTTTTGAGCAGGCACCCACCCTATGCCGGGATGGCGGAACTGGCAGACGCAGCGGACTCAAAATCCGCCGATCGCAAGGTCGTGGGGGTTCGACCCCCCCTCCCGGCACCATAAGTATGTATATTTAGAATCAGCAGTTTAAGGAATGCCGAATTGCTTTGTGCCTAAAATTGTGCCCATAGTGTGCCCGATTTCCCCTCATAGGCACCACCTTTGTGCGGCCATCGAAGCCCTTCCTTTCACTCTGACGGCACACTCTTCGCACATCAGCAAACAGTCGGCATCGCTCAGGATGAACTGCGTTATCCGAAGCGGACTGATGCCGGATCAGCCGACGCGATTCTGTATTTGGAGTGACTTCCGCCTGAACGTTACAGCGTGCTCGGTACGCCGGTGTTAGGCTGAACGGGAAACAAGTGACCGTTGAGGTTCGATCAGCTGCTTAGGAGAAGCGTTCGATGTGCAGGCCACTAGGAGATAATGAATCCGCGCGCGCTAATTTTCGTTCTTCGATTTTCTACCTGGCCGAGGCAATAGCGGAGTGTTGGAAATGCTCAGCCGAAACCAAGGTCTATTGCATTCTTTTGAACAACGACTATCAGGAACGGGAAGATCGGCAAGGCGTCTGGACCGATGTAAAAGGATCGCCTGTTTTGCTTTACGATGTCGAAGTGATATCTAAGACTGCAAGTCAACATATCGCGGAGATCACTGGTAACAGATACAGGCTCGATTATTCTCAGACGATCGAGGCCTCATACTTTATGAACCACTGTGAATCGTGCGGCATCCGGCAGGGCGACTATTTTTTGCACGATCAGATGTATGGCGCGTTTCTCCCGCGGAGTCATGAAGAGGTAGCTGCCATAAGCTTGCGCGCTGTCGAAGCCGAGTTGGAAACTTATGCGGCGGGATCAGACCGGGAAACCGCGAGTATCGTCACCGATTACTTTTTTCACGGCGTCATTCCTGAGTGGACTGCCGAAGACGAAGAGGGTCGGCAAACACTATCCGACTGCGAATAGTTAACTACCGCGGCCCTGAAGGGGCGGTGGCTTCTACTCCACGAAGGCCCGGGAAGTGAAATTTCCCGGGCACTGGTGGCGTGCTTAGATTCCGAGGCCAGCCGCAGCATTCTCGCGAAAGATCTCGCCCGACCGGATATAGCGCCGCAAAGTCGCAACGGTCTTGTGACCCGTCTGACGCATGATGACGAACTCCCGGACGCCGTTCATGGCGGCCTGGGTCACGCAGCCTGCCCTGAGCGAATGCCCGCCGAGCTCTTCCACCTTCAATCCCGCCCTGCCGGCTGCACGCTTGAGGAGCTTGCCGATCGAATCCCTGTGCAGGCCGCGCCGCGAAACATGACCATATCTTCCAACGGACCGGAAGACCGGGCCTTCTCGAATCCCGGCCTTGTCGAGCCATTGGCGCAGCGCGCGGACCGGGCAAGTGTCGGTGCTCGACCCAAAGGGCAGGCCCACCTCGCGTCCCGCGCTCTCCTGGTCCGTTTTCGACTTGCGGACAACGACGACGACACCATCGGCGGAAAACTTCAGGTCACATATATCGATGCCGGCGAGCTCAGAGCGCCGGAATCCGCCCGCGAATCCGACTAATAGCATAGCTGCGTCTCGAAGGCCCAGCAAGTCCTCGCGCCGGGCGGCGACGATCCGGCGGATGTCAGCTGAGAGGAGCGGGTCCTTTCCGTGCTGCGCGGTGCCGATCGTGCGGCGGATTCCTTTGAGAGTCTCGCCGACGATGAAGTGGCGGGTCGTAGCAGGAGAGTCAGTGTAGCCTGCGGCCTGGTGAGCTTTCGTGATCGAGGTGAGCCGGCGGGTGATGGTGCCCGACGCCAATGTGGAAGCGCGGTCGGCGATGTAGAGGGCAACGGTCTCCGGCGTTGAGGGAAGCGACGGCAACTGGTGATCACGGCACCAGGACTCGAAGTCTAGCCAATCATTTCTGTAAGCCTTCAGTGTGGCGGGCGCCTTGGCCGCGGTAACGAAGTTTTTTGCCTTCTGGACAAGTTCTTCAAGGCTGGCTGGTTTCGGGGCGAGGGAGCATGTATGAGGTTGTATGAGGCCTTTCCAAAGTACACAGTTGTGCGGTATTCCGGGAGATTGGAATTGAAAAGTGGACATGAAGAGAAGCGGGCGGTGACGCCAGGCTATGCGACGAGAGAGGAGCAGTAAGATATAGAGCGGAGGCAAAGCCGATGCTGATCGTTCACGTACATGTACACGTCAAGCCTGAATCGGTCGCAGACTTCAAGCAGGCCACCATCGAAAATGCCCGCTCGAGTGTTCAGGAGCCAGATATTGCCCGCTTCGATGTTGTCGAGCAGCAGGACGATCCGACTCGGTTCGTGTTGATTGAGGTCTACCGCACGCCGGAAGCAGTCGCCGCGCATAGGGAAACTGCTCACTACGCGAGGTGGCGCGATGCCGTGGCAGACATGATGGCCGAACCCCGTCAAAGAGCGACGTTCAACGCAGTCTTTCCCGATCCAAAGGACTGGTAGAAGATGCGCTTTGAATTTGCCACCGCAACGCGCATTATCTTCGGTGAGGGAACTGCTGCCACCCTGCCCGATCTTGCTCGTAGCTTCGGCGCACGTCCGCTGGTGGTAACCGGCGCGTCGCCAGAGCGCACTGAGAGCCTTGTTGCTGCACTCTCAACAGAAACCTTCCGGGTGGCCGGCGAGCCGACAGTCGACCTGGTTCGCGAAGGCGCACGGCGCGCGCAGGACGCCGCCTGCGATGTCGTGATTTCGATGGGCGGCGGCAGCGCAATC